>Ga0315274_10009025_pt1 | contig 14425 bp, 15 predicted proteins | sample YL17G02_20_MG_FD_203700 | JGI IMG/M metagenome (GOLD analysis project Ga0315274, IMG submission 203700) | Sediment microbial communities from Yellowstone Lake, YNP, Wyoming, USA - YL17G02_20 | ecosystem: Environmental > Aquatic > Freshwater > Lake > Sediment | place: USA: Wyoming | collected... | reverse complement strand
CGGTGCAGCAGCCGCATCGGGGGCAGGTTCCTCCGCCTGTGCCGGCGTTGTGGTTTGGGGTGTTTCCGGCTCAGCGGGGGCCGCGTTCGTCGAGGGCGCCTGGGCGGGCTCGTCGGCGGCCGGCTCATTGTTTGGTTGGGCTATGCCCAGGATGGGGATGGCCAGCAAGAGGCCCGTTGACAGGATAAAGACTCGGATCGTTTTCATTTGCTTGACTCTTCGCGTTGGCGCATCAGCCGCTTGAGCACCTCGTTATCATCGCCACCGGACGCGGCTGGACGTTCGGCATTGGGGGCCGCGGCCGCACTCGCATACGCCTCGGCTTGGCTGGCCAGCAGCCATTCGCCCTCGTCCTCGCGGCGCATTTGCATGCCCACGCGCAGTTCGAGTTGGTTGGTGCCGGACGTTAGTTTCACGTAGTTCGGCGTAATGTTCGTGACCTTATAGCCGGCAATCGCATCGGCCAGTTTGAGGACCTTCCGGTATCCGGCACTGGTTCCGTCGAAAAAGGCGAACGTGCCCTTTTCGTAGCTCATCGTGCCGACCAGGGAAAAGGACTCGGTCACTTTTGGCTTCGCACGGGTCCCTCCTCCACGTCGCCGTGGAGAGCGGTTGGGATCAAAAATGTTCCGGTCCGTGATGATGCGGAACGCGGCGTAATCCAGGCGGGTAGGGCTGGCCGTTTGGGCGGCGCCATCGATGGGCGGGAGACTGCCCGTAGCGGCGAGGTCATTGGTCTGAGCGATGCTGGTCGGCGCCGCGGGACTGGCAGTCGGAACTGCGGCATTGGTCGGGGCCAGCGCGGTGACGGCGGCGGCAGCGTTGGTTTGGGCAGGGGCTTTTGTCTCCTGGGCGGCGGCGCCAAAGCCATGCGCGATCACGGTGGCGAGCATCACGCACGCCCCCACGCGTGAGCGCCATCGCCGGCTGACCGCACTCCGGACTGGTTCGGACCATTCGTCGAACGGCTTCGCGACCGCATCGAACAAGTTGCGGGCTCGCAGCCGCCGCGCTGCCGTGTGCGGCGGACCGGCCCGCCGCGCCCTGTCGGCCGATGCCTTAGCTGCCTGCGCCGGCGCCGCGGGTGCGGTCTTCGGCACCAGACCGGCAGGCTGTTTGGTTTGCGTCGGGTTCATTGGCCCTGGGGAGTGAGGACCAGGCCGTTGATCTGGACAGCCAGCGTGATTTGTTGGCCTTCCTTGTCGTGGGCGCCGAGTTCGACCGCATCCAGTTTCAAGGCCATGGGGTCCTTTTCGATATTATAGAGAAAGCGGCAGAGCGTCGCGAGGTTCCCCGTCGCTTCGACCCGGCATTGGTAGGTCATGTAATCATCGGCGTCGCGTTTCCACTGCGGGGTAATGGCGGCGATGTTGACACGGCTCTCCTGCGCCCAGGAATCAATGGCCTTGTAGAGCTGTTGTTCGGCCGCCGAGGTGTTGTTCGGGAGCGTCCTGCGCCGAATCTGTTGCCAGCGGCTGCGGATGCTTTCCTGGCGTCGGAGCAGTTGCGCGCCGTCCTCGACCTGCGTGCGCAGTTGGGCGATGCGCTTTGAGCGGGCATCCCAAGCGGTGGTCATGGGAGAGATCAACAGTTTGTCCGCCGCGAAGAGCGCGACGGCCACCAGCGCGACCATCACGAGCTTTTGTTGACGGTTCTTAATTTGCACTGTTCGCTCCTTCGTTTCGCTGAAAGTTGAAGGTGAAAGTAAACTGGATCGCCGGGGATTGTCCGCGTGTCGCGCCGAGATTGACGTCGGGGATGCCTGGAACCGAGCGCAACCGTTCCAGGGTTTTGAGCAGCGCCTGATTGTCCCGGGCGATGCCGGAGCAAGTGACCGAGCTCAAGTCGCGGATCTCCAGCAGCCGTGCCGTCACCGTGCCGTCTTCCGGGAACGCCTCGGTAAGCCGCCGCAGGATGGTCAAGCCGCGCAGGGAATGGTCATCCCAGGGGCGGAACTGCCGGATCTTGCCCTGGAGATCTTCGAGTTCGCGGACCGTTGCCTGCACTTTTCCCCACTGCGACTCCAGGCGCCAGAGCCGCCATTGTTGAACCAGGAACGCGCCGGCCACCAGCAGGGCGAGGGAAGCCGCGGCCGCGCCGGCCCAAATCACCTTGCGTGAAGCGTATCGCGTGTTGAGCTGTTGCCAGCGGGTTATCTTCGGCGGTAGAAACTCGAAGCCTGACCGGCGCCCGACCAGGTGTCGCGCGGCGGCGCTTAACGCCGGGGAGACCGTAGCGTCGGCGGGGAGTTGGACGCCGAACTCACCGGCCGGATAGCCGGTCACCAACTCGACCTTCAGTCCCATGGACTCCACGCGCGGTCGAATCTCCTCGACGAGTTGGCGGGCCAGGTCGCCGCGGCCAAACACCCTCAGCCGCTGGATCGCCTGGCGCAGGTCGGCGGGCAATTGTCCCAGCGTGATCCGGCATTCTCGCGCGACCACATCGGCATAAGGTCGCTTGGGGCCGCCCTGGGTTTCAAGGGCGCCCTCCAAGGTCCGCAGGGCTGCCACGCCGCCACCGCAGCAGACCTCCAGAGCGACGCTGCTCTCGCCGATGACCAGGGCGAGCACACCCGCCGAGGACTCCTGGTCCGGGGCCTGGAGCTCAGCGATACCAAGCCCGAAGGTGACGGGTTTGAGCCGAGCGGCGTTGAGGGCCTTCTCCAGCCGCACGAGGTGATCCTTGGGGATCGCGACTTGGGTGGCGTGCTGTTCTCCGGCGGGCGAGCGATAGCACGAACGGGCTATCAACAGCGCGTCGGGCGCATAGGGAAAACCGCGTTCGGCTTCCAGTTGCAGAAAACTCCGGATGTCCGCCTCGGGCAGGTCCGGCACTTTCGTTTGCAGGGTGAGCGCCCAATTCAAGGGCACGCTGACCGCGCATCGGCGTTCGCGGATGCCGGCTTGTTGCAGGTGATTGCGAATCTCGCGTCCCACCAACTCCGCGTCATTGGTCAAGGGATCCAGCGACAGGGAGGCGTAAAAGGTCTTTCGGATTGTCAAAGCGCCGTTGGCGCGGCGCAGGACCAGGCCTTCGAGCCGGTTTCCATCCAGCGACAACCCGAGCAGGGACACCGGGCGTTGTTTTCTCAGGAAATTCATCATCGAGTCTCATTCGCCAGGCGCATCGTGGCGCGCACGGTTTTGCCCAGCGCCCAACCAAGATGGCTGAGGTCCTGGCGGTAAAGGATTATGGGGGCGCCTTCGCTCGTGTCGAACACGAAGTGCGTCCGCCGGTAACCGCGGCCGTAGGGGCCCAGCGCGGCCACATCAGCGGTGTACTGATAACTGCGGGTGGTGAGGTAATCCCCCGCTTGCAGGGTCTGGAGCGCGTCGGGGTTGTTCTGGCCCAGCGCGTCAGCGACCCAGGCAACTGACGTCAGTTTGTCGGGGTTGCTTACGCGATAATTGACCAGTTGCTGGGCCAGGTCGGTGCTGCCGCCGAGCAGACAAGCCAGCACGGTCACGCTCGCGGTATTCACGTTGACCCGTCCCTCGATGCAGGCGCCACTGCTGACGGTGATGTCGTTGGCGACCTTCGCGAACTCATCCGCGGTCATCCCGCTCTGCGCGTAGAACTGCAGCGGGCTGCGAAACGTGCGGGTCACCGGGGCGCCACCCCCGCCACCCCCGCCGCGACCGCCGCGGCCACCCGTACTCGCCAGGCCGAGTTGGCTGAGGATTTGGCCGGCCCGCGCGGCGCCGAGATTGGTCTGGAGGAGCGAGCTCAACTGCCCGCTGGAAGTGCTGGTTAGACTCCTGACGCTGATGCGCTGCGACCCGTCGCTGCGTGTGTTCGGTTCGCGGCTGTAAACGGTGAAGTATTCCAGCACGCCGGGGTCGGCCAGGCCGTTGCGGTTCTCGTCGTTCTCGTTCTCGTCGAGGATCCCGTTGCGATTCACGTCCTCGCCAACCAGGATGTCCATGGTGGCCCCGAACACGAGACGCAGCTCGTCCACGGTCTCGAAGGGGGCGCTCTTGCACTGGTAGGGCGGGCGCAGCATCGCGTAGTACATTTGCGAGGCGCTGCCGCCATTAGTGTCACGCCAGTCCAGGATGGCGGCCGCCAGGTCCAAGGTCATGCGAGGCAGCCAACTGAGCATGTTGCTTGTGGCCGTGTTCAGGTTGAGCTTGGACGCTTCATCCACCAGGCCGAAGAACAGTTGGTTGAGATGGGTGGGGGGCTCATTGGTGTCGCGGCCGATGAGCCAGAAATGCGCCTCGCCCACGGTCACGCCCTCGTGCGGGTAAAACGCCGGATCGAGCAGGATCCCGTTGGAGCCGTTGGCCACCTGGTTCGCCAGGAGGTAGTTCACGTAGCGGGCGGCGCCCTCGATGGCCTGATCGGCGGCCAGCCCGGTCACGCGATTGTCCGAGGCGCGCAACTCGAAGCTCATGGCATGCGCGAAATACAAGGTGATGCTTACCAGGCCGAAGGCGATCCAGAGAACGATGACCAGGGTGGAGCCGCGCTGCGCGACCGCGTTCCGAACCGAACCGGACCAAACCGCGGAGGGCCGTGTCCGCGGGCAACGCGGTTCGGGCCACGCGCGCGGCGAGTTGACGCCGGCGGACCGGGACGCGGGGACCGGGTCGTCCGCGCTCCGAGCGGGGCAGGCCGAAGACGCTGAATGGCGCAGTCTCATCCTCCCGATCCTCCGGTGGTTGCGGTTTGGTTGGTGCGCGACTGCGCGACCAGGGGCACGATCATCTCCAGCGGTTGGCGGTTGCGGGTGTCCGCCTCGTTGTCCGCCGCCAGTTGGAGGCGGACCCGGACGGCGGTGGGCAGGTTGGTGTTTCCCGCGCTGGTGTCCCAAGCGTCGCGCCAGTCCAGGCCATCATAGCAGGCAAACTCCAGGCTCAGGATATCGCCCATCAGCCATTGCTCGTCTGAGTTGATGGCCGTGGTCGGGAGCAGGTTGCGGGTCACGGTGCGGACCAGGTCCTTGCCCAAGGCATGCGTGCGATCCGCCGGGTCCCGCAACAGATAAGTGACTTCCTGGATATCCCCCCAGGGCGCGTCGTCGCTGATGACGCCGGTGGTGGTGTAGAATTGCAGGCCGAAACCTTGCGCCGCGCCGGTATTGAGCGCCCCGCTCTTGAAGTCGCCCACCAAGAACCCGCCCGGGGGCAGGACACCCCGCAGGTCACGACGGAGCAAGCCCAGGGCATGCTGCGCCGGCACCGACTCGTCGAGAAGGGCCGAGGTTCTCTCCCGCAGGCGCAGGGCGCTGTAGAACACGCCGCTGATCGCCGCCAACACGATGGCCGAGACGGCCAGGGCCAACAACACCTCGATCAGGGTGAAGGCGTGGACGGGAAGCGGGGTGGCGCGCTGGGAGGTCATTGCGGCAAGCCGACCGGAGAGTTGAGTTGCTGCGAGTTGTCGGCGAGTGTGCTCAGGCGCACGGCATAGTCCTGACCTTGGGCGGCATAGAGCACTTCAACCGAGAGTTGGCGGATCACGGTCTGGTTTGGGTCCTGAGTCCACGGGTCGTTGCGCAGGGTCCAGCGAAACTCGCGGGCGCGCTGGATCACCGTGCCGCTTTGGAGTGACTTGTTCCAGTTGGTGGTCACCAGGCTTTCGTTGAGGATGCGTTCGGCTACCAGCGCCGCCTCGCCCTTGCGCGCCGCCACTTCGCCGGCGCGACTGGCGATGCGCAATCCTTCCAGGGCCACCGGGATGACGATGGCCATGAACAGCAGCGCGGCCAGCACTTCGGCGAGCGTGAAGCCGGCCAGGGCCATGCCCTTACTTGTTCCGGGTCCGAATCTCATAGTTCACCAGGTCGCGAGAGAGGGCCAGCCAGAGCGACGCGCCGTCGCGGTCGGAAAGGCGCAGCACCTGCGGGCTGGATTCACTGATGGAACCGTCCGGAAGAAAACGAACTGTGGGCAGGTTGGGATGCTCGCTGACGACGAGAGGTTGGCTGGCGCTGCGCATGAGGTTCCCGGTCGTGCGCAGGCTGGCGGTTCGGGCGGGATTGGCGGTACTCGCGGCCCTGGCGGTATTGGCGGTATTGGCGGGGTCAACGTTGATGACTTCAATCCGGATGTCCTTGTCGAGCGTGAAGTCCAGTGCCCGTGAGTCAGTGCTGTTGTAACTGGCTTCGGCTTCCAAGCCGAAGGTTCCCTGCGCGGTGTCCACCCAAAGGTCCATCGGTATGCCCTCGGAGACGGCGCGGCTCTGGCCGTGTCGGGTGAGGGCGAGCAGCCGTTTGGCCTCGGAATCGAGGGTGCGTCCGCGGAAGAAGTTGGCGAGGGACGGCGCGGCCAGGCCGATGACGGCGGTCAGGATCGTCATCACGAGGATCAACTCGATGAGCGTGAAGCCTGGCGGGGGCGACGTCTCAGCGTTTCTGGATGGTCCAGTTCGCAATAACATTATCGCCTCCCGGCGGCCCCGGCGACCACAAGTCGTAGGAGGTCGGGTTGTGTTTGCCCGGGCACTCGTAGGTGTAGTCGTTGCCCCAGGGGTCTTTGGGGATCACATCGGTCTGGAGATACGGCCCGCGCCAGTTCTGGGCGTCGCGCGGACGCTGGATCAAATCCACGAGCCCGCTTTTGCCTTTGGGGTAGTAGCCATTGTCCACCTCGAAGGCATCGAGCACGGTGCGAAACGTGGCGAGTTGTGTCTTGGCTGCGGCTTCGCGCGCCTGTTCGGTGCGGCCGGTGAACTTGGGTATGACGATGGCCGCCAGGATGCCCAGGATCATGAGCACCAACAGCAGTTCGACCAGGGTGAACGCCCGTTGGCAGGGCCGTGCGAAGTCCGAAGTCCGAAGTCCGAAGTCAGCGCAACGGCGCGCCTTGGTCGGGACTTCGCGCCCTGCCGGGCACGAGGCGAGCCCGGCGCGCGTGGCCGGTCGGATTGCGGATTTCGGATTTCCTTCGGACTTCGGACTTCGGACTTCGGACTTGAGAATCAGTCTCATAATCACACGGACAGGGGTGTTTTATTTGATGTAGTCTTGCAGGGTGAATATGGGGAGCACCATGCTGATGAAGATGGTCCCGATGAAGCCGGCGATCAGGAACAGCATAAGCGGCTCGGCGAACGCGACGGCGGTCTTCAACTCCCGGTCCAAATCCCCCTCGGTCACGCTCGCGATGCGGACCAACTCCTGGTCGAGCCGGCCGCTTTCTTCGGCCACCGAAATCATCTCCAGCACCGAGCTGGAGAACAAGCCGCGGCAACTGGCCAGGCTCGCGCCCAGTTGGCCACCCCCCTGCACGCGCTCGATGGACTGCAAGACCGCGTCCACCAGGATCTGGTTGCCGATGGATTTGCGCGCGACGTTGAGCCCGTGCACGAGCGGAACGCCCGCCCCCAGCAGCGTGCCCAACATCCGGCAGAACCGAGCCATGGCGAATTGCGCGACCAGGGTCCCGATGATCGGCACACGGAGAACCAAGCCTTCCCACATCCGCCGGCCCTTCTCCGAGGTGAACCAGTTGCGCACGAAGAACGCCAGGATGCCGAACCCCAGCGCGACGAACAGCCCATAGGACCGCACGACGTGGCTGATCCCAATCACGATTTGGGTCGGCAGCGGCAGCGCGGCGCCGAACCCGGCGAAAACCAGTTGGAAGCGGGGGATGAAGAACGTGAGCAGAAACACCAGCACGCCCAGCGCGAGCACGAGCAGAATGCACGGATAGAGCATCGCCGTCATGACTTTGGAACGTAGTTCCTTCTCGCGCGCCTGGAAGTCGGCGATCTGCGCCAGGACCAGGTCGAGAAATCCCCCCGCCTCACCGGCCTGCACCATCGCGACGTAAACCCGCGGGAACGTGTCGGGTGACTTGGCCATCGCATCGGCCAGCGGCATGCCGTCAATCACCAGATCGTGGATTTCCTTCCACTTCGCGTTGGCGGCCGGCGTGGAGGCTTCCCTGTAGAGAATCACCAGCGCGCGACTCAGGGGCACGCCCGCGGCCAGCAGGCTGGAGAGCAGGCGCGTGAAGTTTTCGAGCACCCGGGCGGAGACCCGTTGCGACTTCCTGCGCAGCGACCAGGAAGCCAACGAGGCAGGCAGACCGGGGCTTGCCTCCGGTTCGGCGCCCTTTTCCGCGAGGTTGACGGGGCGCAGGCCCAGCGCCTCCATCTGGCGGAAGGCTTCTTGTCGGCCCGCCGCCTCGAGCTGGCCTTCGGCGACGGCGCCGTCGGTTTGCAAAGCCCTGTATTGAAAGACCGGCATGATGGCCTGGGTTCGCTAGCGTTGGTTGAGCGCCAGGCTGGTCGGGGAATGGTCCTTCGCGACGCCGTCCAGCGACTCGTTCCGCGTGGTGCGCGCCACTTCTTTGGCCGTGGTAACACTCAGGACTTCTTCGACGGTGGTAATGCCCAGGCGGACGAGGCGCCAGCCGTCATCGGCCAGCGTGCGCATGCCCCCGCGGCGCGCGGCATCCCGGATGACATCGCTCGAAGCGTTCTTGAGGATCAACTGGCGGATCTCATTATCGCTGTCCATCCACTCGAAAATGGCGTGTCGGCCGAAGAAACCCGTTTGCCGGCATTCCCGGCAGCCGACGGAGCGGTAGATCGTGGTGTTGGCCGGAATTCCCACTTGGAGCTTGAAGGCATGGGCGGGGGGCGAATTGTCCACCTGTTTGCAGTGCTTGCAGAGCACGCGCACCAGACGCTGGGCGAGCACGGCTTCGAGCGACGACGCCACGAGATATGGCTCGACGCCCATGTCCACCAGGCGGGTCAGGGCGCCGGGCGCGTCGTTGGTGTGCAGCGTCGAGAAGACCAGGTGGCCCGTGAGCGAGGCTTGCACGGCGATCTGCGCCGTCTCCTGGTCGCGGATTTCGCCGATGAGAACGACATCCGGGTCATGGCGCAGGACCGAGCGCAGCCCGCGCGCGAAGGTCAGGCCGGCCTTTTCGGAAACCTGGATCTGATTGACCCCTTTGAGCTGATACTCCACCGGATCTTCGATGGTGATGATCTTGCGGACCGCATCGTTGATGGTGTTGAGCGCCGTGTAAAGCGTCGAGGTCTTGCCGCTGCCGGTCGGGCCGGTCACCAGGATGATCCCGTGCGGCAGTTGGAGCACGCGCTGGAAGCACTCGAGTTCGCGGGTGTCCATGCCCAGCTCGCGCATCCCACGCAGCGTCGCGTTTTGCCGTAACAAGCGCATCACGACCGCTTCGCCGTGAAGCATCGGAATGACCGAGACGCGGATGTCCACTTCGGCTTCGTCAATGCGGATCTTGATGCGGCCGTCCTGGGGAAGCCGTTTCTCGGCGATGTTCAGGTGGCTCAGAATCTTGACGCGCGAGACAATCGCGGGCTGAAACTGCTTGAGTTGCGCCGGCACTGGGACCTCCTGCAACACGCCATCGATGCGGTAGCGGATGCGGAATTCGTCTTCGAAAGGCTCCAGGTGGATGTCCGAGGCGCGCAGTTCGATGGCGTCGCGCAGGACCTGGTTCACGAACCGGATGATCGACGCGTCTTCCGCCGCGGTGTCGAGATTGGTGTCTTCCTCGGGGTTCTCGTCAACCACCTGAAAAGAGGCCTCTTCGCCCAGCGTGTCGATGGTGTCGGCCCCCACGCCGAGCCGCCTTTTTATCTCCCGCTGGATGGCTTCGGTGGAGGCCAGGACCGGCTTGAGGGTCAGCCCCGTCAGCGTCTTGAGCACATCCAGTCCCTGCGTCGCAAAGAGGCGGCTGGTGGCCACCTCGACGGTCCCGTTCACTCGCCGCAACGGCAGCAGTTCCTCTTTGAGGAGGATCCGGGCCGGAAACAGGGAGAGCAACTGGCGGTCCGGTTCGACGTCTTCCAGCGTGGTGTACGCCAGATCGTATTCCTCGGCCAGCCAGCGGAGAACGTCCTCCTCGGTTTCACACGAGAGTTCGGCTCCAGCCCGGCCCTGCTGAGCCAACACGGCCGCGTCGATCGAAGACAGTTGCCTGGCCGCGACCATGCGGTCAAGCAACTGCTTCCAAGACGATTCCCGGGCAATGATTTCGCTCATGGCTTGGGTGGTGAGCTGCGCGTGGGGCGGGTTGGCATCGCCAGCCTATAGCAGACCCGACAGGGCGGCGATGGCTTCCTGGCGGGGCGTCAGCACGGCGCGGAGTTTGCCTTGCGCGGCCTCCAGTTCGGCTTGCTTCGCTTTGCGCGAGTCGAGGTACTTTTGCAGGGCGGGTTTCAGTTCCGCCTTTGAGGCCTTGGCGTCGATGGCCTTCTGGAGCGCCTCGGCTTCCGGGCTGGGCGTGCCGAACCCGCCTCGGCGTTGTCCGCGATCCGCCTGCGCATTATCGCCGCCCGGCCGATTGCCGCGCCCAAACATGCCCCGGCCCATGCCGCCGAAGCCGATCGCCATGCGGGCGTCCATGACATTTTGGATCAACGGCTGAATCACCTTCCATTCCGCGTCGTCAGTGACTTCCAGTTGCTCCTTGAGGTTGTCCATCATCCGCTGACGCATTTGCGCCGGATCGAAGTTGCCCCGGCCTTGGCGGCCGCCGGCGGGCGCCGCGTTGTTCTGCGCCGCAAGTTGAGTCGCACCCAAACACAAAGCGACGGCGATACCCGCCGTCCCCAATAATTGGTTCAATTTCGTCATACTGGTCTCCTGCTGCAACATTCTGGCTACGTTGATTTGTTTATGGCTTCGCTGCTTACAGAGCCGCGTTTCGGCGTGCTCGGCAAATCGCACTGCTGAGGCAGCGCATTTCGTATGCCAAGCTGCAAGGCCCGCGATTTCCCAAGGCAACGGCGACCAGACGCGCAAGAACTGCTCAGTTACAGTCGCAGTGCGCAGGATTTGCGCAGCGACGCTCAGGTCACCAACCGTTGGATGGTGGTCTGCTTGGTGGGGACCAGTTTCTGGCTGGGGTAACCGGCCACCTTCTCCCCCCGGGCGCGTAGCGACACCGCTATCGCGGCCTTGAAGTCGTCGGGCGCTACGCTCAAGCCCTTGTTCAGCGCCGTGGTGGCTTTGTCGCCTGGTATGCGTTGCAGCGTACAACGGGCGTCTTGGCGCAGTTCCTTGTCGGAGAGGAGCGCAGCCACGGGGGCCACCGCCTCGCTTCCGCCGATTTCGGAGAGCATCCAGAGCACTTCGCGGCGGACCGGAGTGACGGCGGTGGACAGCAATGGGGTGAGTTGGGCGATGACCGCCTTTGCTTCCTTTGCCGCGCCAGGTCGGCCGGCGTGGCGCACGATCTTCCACAGGGCGCGTTTGGCCGCGCGGGCCACCTCGATGTCCGGGTCGCTCATGATTTCGGCGAGTGGCGTGACGGCGGGCGGGCCGAACTTGCCAGCGTTCTGCCAGGCGGCCCCGCGTACCTTGTCATCCTTGTCTTTGATCCTGACAATGAGCTCGCTCACCGGACTGTCTTCCGCGGCTTTCGTTACCACCGCGATTGAAGTGGCGACTCTTGCGGTTAAACCGGCCGGTTTCAAGGTGTTCGTCGTCATGGTTAGGTTCTGGTTGAGGATTGGTTGGCGGCTCACCACTGGTCAAGACGCTTCTGACTGACGGACTCGGTTGCTTTGCTGACGGCTCTTGATGCTGCTCCCATTCAACGGGGATTCAAGCAAATCCGGGCAAATCCGGCAAGAGGCCCTGATGGGGCTGCCATCCCTCTGGACATCGCGGTGGCGCGCTCTGTTATGGCCCAGTCCGCGGTTCCATGCGGGCGTGGCCGTTGTGTGGCTGCTGATGCTGGCAGTGCGCATGGTCAACTTGGACGCCTCAACAGTCTCGGCGACAAATCCTGGTGCCTCAACCGCGGAGCTGCGCGCGGCCCTTGCCGCGCAACGACGGGAAGTGGCCGAGTTGCTGAGTCTGTTGGAAACCCCGAATGAGGACAGGAAGTCCGAATCACACCGTCCACGCACAGAACTGAAAACCGGACGCATTCCGGCATAGGATGAGGCGAACATGAACGAAACCGTTTCCCAGAAACCCCTGACGCAACGCAGCCCGGTTTTGCGCTTCATCCGTTGGCTGTTCACTCCGCGCGGCTTGGGCCGGTTGCTGTGCGTTCTGGTCTGCCTGCTCACCTTGATTGGTATGCTCTACTTGGAAGAAGACTTGCGCGGCAAACGGGCCTGGCATCGTTATGAACGTGACTTGAAAGCGCAAGGAGTCCAGATCAGCTTCTCCGCGATTGTTCCGCCGCCGGTTCCCGATGACCAGAACTTCGCCATGACGCCCTTTCTGGCGCCGCTGTATGACTATCTGCCCGGCAGCCAGACTCCGCGCGACACGAACGCGGTCCAGCGCGCGACCTCCTTTGCCAAGGATTTGCGCGTCGCCAGTGGCGTCGGTGATTGGCGTCAGGGCAAGCCCTCCGATTTGGCCGCTTGGCTCGCGGACTATGAGGAATTCCCGGACCGTTACGGCGAGCGCAAGCCCGAATCGGCCACGGGTCAGGTCGCTCGGACGAATGTCGCTCTGGCGGTGCTGGCCGCATTGAAAGGATACGATCCGGTCCTTGAAGAACTCCGCAGCGCCAGCCGGCGTCCTCACAGCCGGTATGACCAAAAACAGGAAGCCTGCTCGGGATTTGCGGAGCGGCGATTGGGTCTGGCGCTACCCGGAGCGATAACCTGATCGTTCAGTCTCCCCCACCCGCCGGCCATGCGTCGTGGAGAATGCCGCGCCGAGTACGCGGAGGCGATGACAGACCGGCGCCGAGCTGCTAGACGAGCTTCTTCAGATAGTCACGGGCTTGGGCCAGTGCCGCTGACATTACGTCTGGCGCCGGGTGGCCGTGCATGAAGGGGTTCACGAACCATTTGTAGTTCGCCTTGGCGAGGGCTTGAAGCCAGGGTTTGAAATCAGTCGGGCCCTGGCCTGGGAGTTGTCCGAGCTCGGGCTGATTCTGCCACGCGTAGAAGAAAAGCAAGTGCGAGCCGCAGATCTCGATGGCCTTTTCCACGGAGGCCCCAATGGCCTGCAGGTGGTACGGGGCGAGTGCGATGCCCAGGCGAGGGGAGACGTTCAGGTCCACGAACGCCTTGAAGGAGTCAAGCGAGTCGAGCAGCGCCGCGCCGTGGTTCTCGAGGGCGAGATAGGAGCTATGCCTCTCCGCAAGATCGAGCAGCGGCTTGAGACCGTCCATGAACGTGCGCATCCGGCCGGTGAGTTCCTCCGGCTTGCAGGGGCCAGCGCTGCCCTGGATGACCACGCCACCGCCCGCTTTGCCCAGCAGCTCGGCATACTTGGCATAGCCGCCGACGTACGTAGAGAACGCGTAGAGCTTGAGCTTGTGTTTCGCCAGCATCTCCTTCAAGCCTTCGGCGCCCAACCGCTTTGCCACGTCATCCAAGTGCGGGCAGTTCTCGTACGCGCACCAGATGTCGATGGCCTCGAAGCCGAGCGCGGCGATCCGTTCGCAGGCCTGCTCGATGGGCAGATCCTTGAAGTGGATCGAGGAGGTGGAAAGCCGGAGGCGCCAAGGCGCGTCCGCGGTGCGCTTATCTGAAGCGAAGAGAGAAACAGGCGCACACGCAGCAGCAGCAGCGGCGCATGCTGCCGCGGAAAGAAACGCACGGCGCGAAGCGACACCCACTGGAAGGTTGCTGCCTTGGGGCCGAACCAGGTGAATTGCTGATGAAGGGAGTGACATGCGCCCGCCATCTTAGACTGCGAGCCTCAACCTCCGCAAGCGCCCACTCGTTGTCGCGCGACATCGGGCTGTCCAGGTGGCATGTGTTCCGTGTTCATCGCCCGTGTCACGATCGTTCGTCGTCCTGGCGGATCACCGCCCGACCGCCGGTCCCGCCGCTCGTCTTCAAGCGCTTTCTGTTTTACACTCCAGGAGTAGGGCACTCGGTTGAGGACTGTCTGTACAAAGCCCGCTCCGGCATTGCAGATCACGTCAAGACCCTCCGTGAACTGGGCCTGCCAATGCTATCAGCGAATTCGACACTCGACGGACCCAACGCCGCAGGGTAAAGTGCCTCGTCATGTCAGCGATCCTGGGAATTCCGGAAGTTCGCCAGCGCGTCTCGCGTCTCTCCGTTGAGGAATATCACCGGCTCGACGAGCGCAACGAGAATGGCCGCCGCACCGAGCTCATTCGCGGCATCGTCATCGAGAAAATGTCCAAATCCCCCCTCCATCGGATCATCGCCTCACGGCTGTACAACTTGCTGTTGGCCCAATTGCCAGAGGGCTGTTCGGTCTGGAAAGAAGAGCCGCTCACCCTGCTGAACTCGGAGCCGGAGCCAGACATTTTGGTGACACGCGGTCGCGAAAGCGATTTTGCCGCGGCCCATCCCACGACGGCCGAGTTGGTGGTTGAAGTGGCCGTTTCCAGCCCGACGCTTGACCGTGAAAACGCCTCGCTCTACGCCGAAGCCGGGGTGAAGGAATACTGGATTGTCCTTGACCCGGAGCGCCGGGTGGAAGTGCATCGCCGGCCCGAGCAGGGCCGTTACCAGGAGATGTGCC
>Ga0315274_10009024_pt1 | contig 14426 bp, 9 predicted proteins | sample YL17G02_20_MG_FD_203700 | JGI IMG/M metagenome (GOLD analysis project Ga0315274, IMG submission 203700) | Sediment microbial communities from Yellowstone Lake, YNP, Wyoming, USA - YL17G02_20 | ecosystem: Environmental > Aquatic > Freshwater > Lake > Sediment | place: USA: Wyoming | collected... | reverse complement strand
TCGGGTACGAGGGCGTTGACGTCGTTCATCCACTCGAAGGGGGTATCGGAGGGGCGCAACGGGCGGCCAAGCCAGCGCCCGAAACGGAGCAGGCGGGCGTAGGCTTGCTCGACAGCGGGCAACCGGCGCAGGCCCCAGTTCTCCGCCGCCCACCACCCTGCGCCGGCCAGGGCCGCCACCGCCAGGCCCCCGGCCAGCCACCACGCCCAGGCCCGCGACCTTTGTGCGGCCAGCGGCTCAATGTCCCACTCCAGTGTCTCGTCCAGTTCCGGCCCAAGGCCCCCGCCTCTCCTCAGTGCTTCCATTTCCTCGCGCAGCAAGTCCTCCGAGAGGCTGTCCTCTGACTCCCCAGTGCCGGCGGGCCGCACGATGGGGGATTCCCCGGCAGTAGGCTCGAACTCGATCCAGCCATAGCGGGGGAAGTAGACTTCCACCCAGGTGTGCGAGTTTTTCTCCTGCACCCGAAACACGCCGCGCTCCGCGTCGTACTCCCCCTGGGCATACCCCACGACCAGCCGGGCCGGAATGCCCACACTGCGCGCCAGGACGGCCATGGACGTGGCATAGCCGCTGCAATAGTCCCGCTTGCTATCGAACAGCATAAAGTCCACGTAATCCCGCCCCTCAGGGCGATCGGGAGGCTGCAGGTCGTACACGACGTTGTCGCGCAGGTACCGTTCGATGGCGGCCGCCTCGTCGTACGGGTTGGTGGCGTTGGCTGTGATCTCCTCGGCCAGCAGACGCACCCGCTCCGGCAGCAGTGGGGGGAGTTGCAGATAGCGCTCGCGCACCCACTCCGGGTAGTCGGTGCCCGCCTCCCGCAGGCTCTGCAGGTCGGCATTGGAGACCTCGGAGGTTACCACGTACTGATCGTCGGCTTTGAATGACAGGATGCTAAAGATGCGGATGAATTCGAGCGGCGCATCCTCGGCCCGGTTGATGTAGGCCTCCGCGTCGAGGCTCACGGCGACCGGTTGGGAGGCCCCGACCAGGATGTGGTGACCCGCGGCATACGTGGTCACGGTCTGGACGACGGTGTGGCGGAGTTCATCGCGCGCCATGCCGGGGGGCTGCCGTCCAGGGATGAGCATGATGCGTTCTTTCTCCACCGCCTCCCACCGGTTGCCCTGGTAGTAGGAATAGACCGCCGCCCGCCAGTAATAGCGGCCGGTACGGGGGGCGGCGACGTCCATCAGGATAACGTCCCTGAGTTCGCGCGGACCGCCCAGGTTCAGCGCCGGCCCGTACGGCTCGACCACTCCCACCACGCCCGCCCGCAGGCCGGAGAACAAGCGCTGCCATTCCTCCTGGACGGTACGCCAGGGTTCGCTGATGCGCCGCCACGTCGCGGTCAGGCGCGGCACGGCTTCCGCGCCGGGCAACGTCCAGGCCAGGGCCAGGACGATCACCGTCATGACCAGGCCGGCCCGCACGAAGTCGAAGCGCATGACGGGATCGTACGCCACGTGTTCCTCCTGCCAGCGCTGCTCCAGTTGAAAGGCGTGGGAGCGGGCGATGTACAGCAGGGCGAAGAACAGATAGAGCGCCAGGTAGCGCATCAGGGGCGCGGCCCCGTAGTAGTAATATACGCTGATGAGGACCACGAGCCCCGGCGGAAGGACAGCGCCCCAGGCTCGCATGTGGCGGTAGGTATTCCAGGCCGCACTATAGCCCAGCATCCAGAACAATCCGGCCAGGAGCAGCACGAAGACCATTGGGTCGCGGCCGGTGCCGCCGGTGACGGCCTGGCGCACCCAGTAAAAGAAGCGGGCGGCCAGGTCGGTGATGCGCTCACCCCAGGTCAGTTGGCCTGGCAGGCCACGCCCGAGCAGGAAGCCGATCCAGGTCAGGCCATAGACGAGGCTGAAGAAATGACACGTCCGGCCGCGGAACACGCTCCAGGCCAGGAACAGCCCGGAGATCAGTCCCCCGGCGGCCACCAGCGGCACGACGTCGAGCCCATCCGCCCAGCGGGTGGCAGCCAACACCCACCCGGCGGCCAGGAGCGCGCCGAGCAGAAAGACCAGCGTGCTCCACCCCTCTTCCAGATCGAAGAATTTGGACATCTCTTGACCCGTACCCCGCGAAAGTTTTCTCTCTCAGAGCATGTTACCGATTCAGGCCCTCAGAGGTTCACCCTGCCACTTCCTTCTTGCCTGGCTGATTACCCATTATAGCGGATAACTTGCGCTGGAGCAACTGCCCCACAGGAACTTTCGGGAAGGTGGTTCGGAGGGGGCTTGCCTATATGCCCGTCTGCGGTATACTGGAGACTACGGCAGGCACGTTTCATTCACCTGCTGAAACCCATAGAACTGGCCGCGGACGCAGAACCACGCAGATCCTCGCAGATCAGCACGAACATCCGCGTGACTCTGCGTTCATCTGTGTTCCCCGGGAAACAGGGGGCGGCCTGGAGACCACGTGATCAACTATGCGATTTCGTCGTACCAAATGTGACGGAGGCCCCGCTTCAGCGCACGGTCCCCGGCTGAAGCCGGGCCTCCATTCGTGTGCCGGACGCCCCGCTTCAGCGGGGACCTCCCGGCTGAAGCCGGGCCTCCATACGTGTGCCGGACGCCCCGCTTCAGCGGGGACCTCCCGGCTGAAGCCGGGCCTCCATTCGTGTGCCGGACGCCCCGCTTCAGCGGGGACCTCCCGGCTGAAGCCGGGCCTCCATTCGTGTGACGGACGCCCCGCTTCAGCGCACGGTCCCCGGCTGAAGCCGGGCCTCCATTCGTGTGCCGGAGGCCCCGCTTCAGCGGGGACCTCCCGGCTGAAGCCGGGCCTCCATTCGTGTGACGGACGCCCCGCTTCAGCGCACGGTCCCCGGCTGAAGCCGGGCCTCCATTCGTGTGACGGACGCCCCGCTTCAGCGGGGACCCCCAGGTCGGTCCAGGCCCTGGCGGCTGTGCTCCTGGCATCCATCCTGCTCGCCCTCGCGGCACCGCCGGTGGCCGTGGCCGGCGGCATTCCCGACCCTCGCTTCGGCGTCGTCGAGGCCTACGCCGCCCCGGCCGCCGCCACGGCGCTGGGCGCAGGCTGGACCCGGGTCACGTTCGAATGGAACCGCATCCAGCCCACCAGCCCCGACGAGTGGAACGTCGTGCCCATCTCCGACCAGGTGCTGGCCAACGAACTGGCCCAGGGCCGCCAGGTGGTCGGGCTGCTGATCACCACGCCCGGCTGGGCCACCGACGTCGGCATCGGCCCCGGCGTCCCCCAGGGCTTGTACCTGCCGGTAGAAGATCCCAACAACCGCTGGGCCACCTTTGTGCGCACCATCGTCGGCCGTTACGCCGGCCGCATTGACCACTGGACCATCTGGAACGAGCCCGAGATCGCGGCCGGGTCACCGGACATGACGTGGGGCGGTTCCATCGCCGACTTTATCCAGTTGCTGCGCGTGGCCTACACGGTGGCCAAACAGACCAACCCCAACGCCGTCATCCACCTGCCGGCGGTGACCCACTGGCACAACGAGCACTGGTTCGGCCAGTTCCTCGACGCGCTGGTGGCCGACCCGGGTGCGGCGGGTAACAACTACTACTTTGACGTGGCCACGCTCCACCTGTACCTGGAGCCGGAAAAGATCTACGACGTCACGGCGCACTATTACGGCCTGATGCGCAACCGTGGTTTGCGCAAGCCGATCTGGATCGCCGAGACCAACGCCTACCTCTCGCGCGTCTCGGCCGAGGAGCAGGCGTACTTTATGGTGCAGGCGTTCAGCCTGGAGATCGCCGCCGGGGCCGCGCGCATCGCCGTGTACAAGATGGCCGACACGGAGACCGACCGCGCCGCCGACCCCGAACCGTTCGGGCTGGTGCAGGCAGATGGCGCCCGCCGCCCGGCCTTCACCGCCTACCAGGTGGCCACGATCTACCTGGCCGGCTTTCAGGGGGGTCGCTGGGAGCGCCGCGACGACATCTCGGTGGTGACGATAGACCGCGGGCAGCGCACGACGACCGTCGTGTGGGCGCGCACGCCCGAGCCGCAGGCGGCCATGATCGCCGCGCGGACGACGCGCGCACTGCTGGTGAACGTGTGGGGCTCAGCCCACTATGTCTACCCCGAGCGCGGCTACTATTTCCTCGACCTGCCCGGCGCGAATTGCGCCCAGGGCTGTATCCTGGGTGGCGCGCCGTTCATGCTGGTCGAAGAGGCGCCGGCGAGCGCCAACACCGCGCCCCCGCCGGCGTCGCCGACCCCGTCGCCCGTGGAGATGGTGGAGCCCGACGCGGTGCCCGAGCCGGAGATTGCGCCGACCGCCACGCCCACTCCAACGCCCACTCCAACGCCGACCCGCACTCCTACAGCCACCCCGACGCGGACGCCCACCCCCACGCCTACCTCTACCATCACCCCGACCCCCGCGCCGACCATTCCAACCACACCCACGCCGATTCCCACGCCGACGGTCACTCCTTCTCCGACACCGGCCCCGTTCACGGCCCTCGTCAACGCGCTGCCCCGGCAATCGTGGCTGCTGATCGGGGTGCTGGCGTTGGCGTTGGGCGGCACCGCCATCGCCGCCAACCATAGGAGAATAGCGGGACGCAGATGAACAAGACCTGGCAGGTTGCGGGTGAGTACACCCGGGAAACCTGCCAGGTCTGGTAATCAGGAAGGGGATGTGCAATGAAGTTTAGTGTGTTCACCGTCATGCTGCCGGACCTGACGCCCGAGGAGGCAGTGCAGGAATTGAAGGCGGCCGGATACGAGGGCGTGGAATGGCGCGTGACCCGTATACCGGAAGAGCGCCGCCGCGAGCCTTACTCCTTCTGGGGCAATAATCTGTGCACGCTGGCGCCCACCATGGCCGACGCCCGCCGCGCCCGCTCCCTGGCAGAAGCGGCGGGCCTGGCCACACCCAACCTGGGCTTTTACATCGTCGTGGGGGACCTGGCCGCCACCGAGGAAGCGATGCGGTTCGCCCAGGTGGCCGGAGCGCCGCAGGTGCGGGTGGGGGCAGGGTCGCTGGACGGCGGTTCCTACGCCGAACGCTTCGCCGCCGCCTGCACCTACCTGGCCGAGGTCGAAGCGCTGGCCCGGCGCTACGACGTGCGGGCGCTGGTCGAGATCCACCACGGGAGCATTTGCCCCAGCGCGTCGCTGGCGCACCGGCTGGTCTCCCACTACGACCCGCAGGCCATCGGGGTGATCTATGACCCCGGCAACATGGTGTACGAGGGCTTTGAGGACTATCGGATCGGGATCGAGCTATTGGGGTCCTACCTGGCCCACGTGCACGTGAAAAACGGCGCGTTCACGCGGCCGGAGGGAGGCGGGGTGTGGACGCCCAGCGCGGCACCGCTGGAGGACGGGGTGGTGGATTTTCTCCGGCTGTTCGCGGCGCTGCGGGCGGCCGGATACGACGGGTGGGTGTCGGTGGAGGATTTCAGCGCTGCACGCCCCAGCCGCGAAACGCTGCGCTACGACATCGCTTTTCTCCGGGACGCTCTGGCGGAAGCAGGCTAAAGTCGCCACTCCGCAAGGGCAGGCCGGGCTGTGGTCTGGCCCGAGCAGAGGGAGGCAGGCCCCTGCTCGGTGCGGACAACAGTCCGCACCAGGACCGCCGGACTGTTGTCCGGCGAGAGCACAGGGTTGGGACGATGAATAACAGGTTACGAGTGGGAGTCGTGGGCTGCGGCATTGGGCAGGACCACATCCACGCCTATCGAAGCCTGCCGGAGCAGTTCGACGTGGTGGCCGTGTGCGACGTGGACGGGGCCAGGGCCCGCGAGGTAGCCACCAGGCTCCAGGTCCCGCGGGTAGCCACCGACCTGGCTGACATGTGCCGCATGGACGACCTGGACGTGATTAACGTCTGCACGCCATCTTATTTGCACTCCCAGCAGGTGCTGGAGGTGCTGGCCGCCGGCAAACACGCCGTGTGCGAAAAACCGGTGGCCGGATCGCTGAAAGAGGTTGATGAACTGGTGCAGGCCGAGGCACAGTCAGGCCGGCGCGTGATGCCGATCTTCCAATGCCGGTTTGGCCACGGCGTGCAGAAACTCAAATTCCTGATCGAGGAAAGGGTCGCCGGGCAGGCCTTCCTGAGCACAGTGGAGACCACCTGGAGACGGCGGGCGGAGTACTATGCGTCGTGGCACGGCAAGTGGGAGACGGAACTGGGGGGCGCCATCGTCACCCTGGCCATCCACTCCCACGACGTGCTCTACTACGTGCTAGGCCCGGCCAGGAACGTCTTCGCCCGCGCGGCGACCATGGTCAACCCCATCGAGACGGAGGATTGCGTCTCCGCGTCACTCGAAATGGCCGACGGTTCATTCGCCTCCCTCTCGGTGACCACCGGCTCCGCGTTAGAGTCCAGCCGGCTGCGCTTCTGCTTCCGCAATCTGACGGCCGAAAGCAACACACAGCCCTACGGCCATACTTCGGACCCCTGGACCTTCGCCGGCGACTCGCCGGAACTGGAGCGACAGATCGAGGAAACACTGGCCCGCTTCGTGCCCCTGCCAGAAGGGTTCATCGGGCAGTTCACCCGTTTCCACCAGGCCGTACAGCAGGGCACGGAGTTGCCCGTTACGCTGGCGGATGCCCGCGCCGCGGTCGAATTAATCACGGCCATCTACACTTCCGCGCAGACGGGCCAGGCCGTCGCCCTGCCCATCACGCCATCGTCTCCAGCATCCCCGCCGTGACCTGCCAGCGCAAGGGCTGGCCCGCGAAAAAGCGCCGCACTTCCTCGACCACGGCCTGACTCTGCCGGCGACGGGCCTGCACGGTGGCCCCGGCCGTGTGCGGGGTGATGAAGACGTTGTATGGATCGTAGACCCACACCTCAGCCTCCAACGCGCGCAGCAGGCGCATGAAGCAGCGGCCGGTGTAGCCTGCGCCGATCACGCCCACGCGCTGGCCGCCCAACTCCTGGCCCAGGCCCAGCGCCTCCCCCGCTCCCTCCCAGTCGCCGGCCCTCAGCGCCCGGTCGCGCCGGTGTGCCTGGTGGAGCAGCAGCAGGCAGCACATCAGCGACGCCTCGGCCACCGCCGGGGCGATGGCCGACGCCGCATGGGTGACGGCGATGCCGCGCTCGAACACGGCCGGCGGCAGCATGGCCTTGACGGTGCCCGCCGAGTGGGCGATCAGGCGCAGCCGATCCGCCGCCGCCAGTACCTCACCGGTGAACGTGGGGGACCCCCAGCCGGTGACCACCGCGTCGAAGCCGGCGATGCGAGCCGCCAGTTCCTGCCAGGTCAGGTCACGTTCACGATCGTGGAGGACGACGTGTCCAAGGTCGTGCAATGCCCGATCGGTCTCGGGCGGAAACAGGATCTCGTACAGGCTTGGGCGTAGCAGGACGAGGATGTCGGGCCTGGATGGATTGTTCATTTTGGTGAAAACGGAGAACTCGATCGGCCAGTCACCCATAGGCTCCTCCTGTGGCTGATTGACATTGCGCTGGTCTGATGGTACACTGGGCGCGAAATTGGAGCGGATTCCCGGCTGAAGCCGGGAATCCCCCGCTGAAGCGGGGCGTCCATCTTAGCCTGTAACGCGAACCAGATTATACTTCCAATAGAAAGGAACACCAGCATGGCCAACGCACCACGTGTAACCGTATGGAACGAATACCGCCACGAAAAGGTCCACGCCGAGGTCGCCAGGGTCTACCCGAATGGCATCCACGAAGCGATCGCCAGCCACCTGCGCGCCACGGGGCTGGAGGTGCGCACGGCGACGCTCGACGAGCCGGAACACGGCTTGACCGCCGAGGTACTCGCCCACACCGACGTGCTGGTCTGGTGGGGGCACATGGCGCACGGCGACGTGCGGGACGAGATCGTGGAGCGGGTGTACCAGCGGGTGCTGGACGGCATGGGCCTGATCGTCCTGCACTCGGGGCACTTTTCCAAGATCTTTCGGAAACTGATGGGCACGTCCTGCGACCTCAAGTGGCGCGAGGCGGGCGAGAAGGAGCGCATCTGGGTGGTCGAGCCGGGGCATCCCATCGCCGAGGGGCTGGGCGAATACTTTGAGGTCCCCCACGCCGAGATGTATGGCGAACGGTTCGACGTCCCCGCCCCGGACACACTCGTCTTCATCAGTTGGTTCCAGGGCGGCGAGGTGTTCCGCAGCGGCTGCTGCTACCAGCGGGGCAAGGGGAAGGTCTTTTATTTCCGTCCCGGCCACGAGACCTTTCCCATCTACTACCAGCCGGAAGTGCTGCGCGTCGTCACCAACGCTGTCCACTGGGCCGCGCCGGTGGCCGGGCCTGAGATCAAGTTCGGGCATTACCCCAACGCGCTGGAGCCCCTGACCGGATGAAGGCCGGGTCACACTACCCACTGCTTTTTTCAGCGCGGAGACGCAGCCTGTAGGTCACGCTTGCAGCGTGACGAATCCCTGCAAGCGTGACGAATCCCTGAATACGGGAAGCGTCACGTTACAAACGTGACCTACCCACTGCTTTTTTCAGCGCGGAGACGCAGCCTGTAGGTCACGCTTGCAGCGTGACGAATCCCTGCAAGCGTGACGAATCCCTGAATATGGGAAGCGTCACGTTACAAACGTGACCTACGGCCGCATCGTTGGTCGCGCCAGGCAGAAGGAGGGAAAAAATGTCCTGGGGATATTGGAGACGTGCGTGTGCGCTGCTGTTCCTGTTGGCCACGCTCATCCTGGCGGGCTGTGCCCAGCCGCTGCCATCCGACGAGCCGGTGACCATCACCTTCGCCTGCCCTGCCTCTGAACAGGAGCGCTACCAGGCGTTGGTCCTCAAGTTCAACGAGGAATACCCCCACATCACCGTCGAACTGGATGACACAGACGCCGAGGAGGCCGACGTTTTCATCACCTCGTCGTTTGAACTGAGCGACTTGCTGGAGGAGAACGCAATCCTGAGCATGGCCCCATTCATTGAGCAGGATTCCTCGTTCGATCCGTCCGATTTCTATCCCGGCACCGTCGAACTCTTGACCCAAGACGGCAAAGTGTGGGCCGTCCCCGCCGGGGTGGACCTGGTCGTGCTATACTACAGCAAGGACCTGTTCGACGCGTCTGGCGTTCCCTATCCCGAACCTGGATGGACGTGGGACAATTTCCTGAACGCGGCACTGGCACTGCGCGACCCCGGCGCCGAGGTCTTTGGCTATGGCCCCATGAACGAATTTATCGAGTCCATGATCTTCATCTACCAACATGGAGGGCGCATCCTCGACGACATGCAGAGCCCCACCCGCTGGACGTTCGACGATCCACTGACCATTGAGGCGCTGGAGTGGTACGCGGCCCTGGTCCACGAACACAACGTGGCTCCCACACAGGAACAACTCTACACTCTGGGCAGCAGTATCGAAAGTGGCGTGTACCTGGGCCAGGTAGCGATGTGGACCGGCTGGCTTTCGGAGCGCGGAGGCGGCATCGGTGATGTGGAGGACAGGTGGCCCGGAGCATGGAAGATGCGCTGGGGCTTGATTTCCCTGCCCCGCGACGCCCAGGCGGGCACACTGGCGTGGGTGCTGGGATACGCGATCTCGGCCGAGACGGCCCAACCCGAGGCCTGCTGGCAATGGATCGCCTTCCTCAGCCAGCAGTCACAGGCTTCCTTCGGCATGGTACCGCCGCGCAAGTCCATCGCCGAGTCGGCGGCCTACGAGCAACTGGTCGGCGCTGAGGCCGCGGCCGTCGCCCGGCAATCCATGGAAAGCGCCATGCTGATCTCTCCGGCGCTGGTCGAATTCGGGGACCTCGGCGTATACGGAAGGGCGATCAACGCGATCATCGAGGGAAGTGCCACGCCGCAAGAGGCGATGACGCGGGCACAACAACAGGTCACGCAGGAAGGGCCGTAGGCCCCACCCTCACCCTCAGCCCCTCTCCCTGAAAGGGGGAGGGGAGTTTCACCCTCACCCCCGGCCCCTCTCCCTGAAAGGGGGAGGGGAGTTTCACCCTCACCCCCAGCCCCTCTCCCTGAAAGGGGGAGGGGAGTTTCACCCTCACCCCCAGCCCCTCTCCCTGAGAGGGAGAGGGGAGTTTGCTCCCTCTCCCCTGCGGGGAGAGGGTTGGGGTGAGGGGCGCTCTTCAGTAGAGCCGGTCTCCTGCAGGCAAGTCATTCGACAGGCGGCCGGCTGCTTGCTCACCCACGCTCCCGCCGGGCCACAGTCCGGCGGCACCAGCACGGACTGTGGCCCGCACCGGGCACAAGGCCATAATAGTGAAAGGAGAAGACCGATGGCTCGACCCACCGTAGCACCCTACGGCTCCTGGAAGTCGCCCATCTCCTCGGACCTGATCGTCACAGGGACCGTCGGGCTGGGGCTGATCGCGCTCGACGGCGACGACGTTTACTGGATCGAATCTCGCCCCGCCGAGGGCGGCCGCTCCGTCGTCGTGCGGCACACGCCCGACGGGCGGGCCACCGACGTCACGCCGCCCCCCTTCAACGCACGCACGCGCGTCCACGAATACGGCGGCGGCGAATACCTGGTCGCCGATGGCACAGTCTACTTTTCGCACTGGAACGACCAGCGGCTGCACCGGCAGGAGCCCGACACTTCGCCGTGGCCGATCACCCCCGAGGGGCAATGGCGCTACGCCGACGGCATTCTCGACCGCCGCCGCGGCCGCATCCTATGCATCTGCGAAGACCACTCCGTCGCCGGGCGCGAGGCAGCCAACACGCTGGTCAGCCTGGACCTCAACGGCGAGGGACTCCCGCACGTGCTGGCCTCCGGCCACGACTTTTACTCCTCCCCTCGCCTCAATCCCGACGGCTCCCGCCTGGCCTGGCTGGCCTGGAACCACCCGAACATGCCGTGGGACGGCAGCGAACTGTGGGTGGGCGAGCTGCCGGCCGATGGCTCGCTGGGGCGCGCCGAACGGGTGGCGGGCGGGGAGAGCGAATCCATCTTCCAGCCGCAGTGGTCCCCGGACGGCGTCCTCTATTTCGTCTCCGACCGCACCGGCTGGTGGAACCTCTACCGCCGGCGCGCCGGGCGCGTGGAGCCTGTCGTCGAAATGGAAGCGGAGTTCGGGGTACCGCAGTGGGTGTTTGGCCTGTCCACCTACGCCTTCGCCTCGGCCGGGCGCATCGTGTGCGCTTACACCGAGCGCGGGACCTGGCACCTGGCGAGCCTCGACACGGCGACGAAGGAACTCACGCCGGTCGAGGTGCCCTACACGGCGATCGCGCATGTGCGCGCCACGGCCAGCCGCGCCGTGTTCCTGGGCGGTTCACCGGCCGAGCCGGCGTCGGTCATTCAACTGGACCTGGCCAGCGGGCGGCTCGCAGTGTTGCGCCGGTCCAGCCAGGTCGCGGTGGACCCCGGCTACCTGTCGGTGCCCCGCGCAGTCGAGTTCCCCACGGAGCACGGGCTGACCGCCTACGGCATCTTTTATCCGCCGCAGAACGGTGACTACACAGCACCCGCGGGCGAGCGACCGCCGCTCATCGTCATCAGCCACGGCGGGCCGACGGGGGCCACCGCCAATACGCTCAACCTGTCCATCCAGTACTGGACGAGCCGCGGCTTCGCCGTGCTCGACGTGAACTATGGCGGGAGCACCGGCTACGGGCGGGCGTATCGCCAGCGGCTGGAGGGTCAGTGGGGCGTGGTGGACGTGGACGATTGCACCAACGGTGCGCGCTACCTGGCGGAGCGCGGCGAAGTGGACGGCAACCGGCTGATCATCCGCGGGGGAAGCGCGGGCGGCTACACGACGCTGTGTGCCCTGGCCTTCCGGGACGGTTTCAGGGCCGGCGCGAGTTACTTTGGCCTCAGCGAACTGGAAGCCTTTGCGAAGGAGACACACAAGTTCGAGTCGCGCTACCTGGAGCGGCTGGTCGGCCCTTACCCGGCGCGCCAGGACCTCTACCGGGAGCGCTCGCCGATCCACTACGCCGGCCGTATCTCCTGCCCGGTGATTTTTTTCCAGGGGCTGGAGGACCGGGTGGTCCCACCCAACCAGGCCGAGATGATGGTCGAGGCGTTGCGCGCGCGGGGCATCCCGGTGGCCTACGTACCCTTTGCGGGGGAGCAGCATGGCTTCCGCCGCGCCGAGAACATCAAGCGGGCGCTCGACGCGGAACTGTACTTTTACTCGCGGGTGTTCGGGTTCGAACTGGCGGAGCGGGTGGAGCCGGTGGAGATCGAGAATCTGTAGGGGACAGGGAGCAGGGAGTAGGGCCTAGGGATCAGGGACCAGGGATCAGGAAGTAAGAGGCAGGAGACTTTGTGATGGGACGTGATAGGGCATGCCCGGTGGTTCGGTTGGTGGCGCTGGGGCTGGTGGTGGGGTTGGCGATGGCGTGCACGGTGGCAGCGCCTGCGGGTACGCCTACCCCTGGCGTGGCGACGCTGCCGCCGACGGTCGTGCCCCCGACGGCGACGGCGGCAGCGGTCCAGACGGTTGTCCCACCGACTGCAACGCCCGTGCCACCGACTGTGACGTCCATTCCGCCGACCGAGACGCCTGTCCTGCCAACTGAGACGGCCGTTCCGCCGACGGCTACACCGGCCCCTGAGACGATAACGGTACAAGTCTTTCTCATCGCCCTGGAAGACGACGGCCAATCGGGCAGGCAGATCGGCTGCGGCGACAGAGCCGTCCCGGTCCAGGTGGTGGTCCCCCACACGCAGGGAGTGCTGCGGGCAGCGCTCGAAGCGCTCCTCTCGATTCGGGACCAGTATTACGGCGAGTCTGGCCTCTACAACGCGCTGTACCAATCCGACCTGCGGGTGGAGGGGATCACACTTGAGAGTGGAGAGGCCATCGTGAACTTGAGCGGCACGCTGATGCTGGGGGGCGTATGCGACAACCCGCGGGTCGAGGCGCAACTGGAGGAGACGGCGCTCCAGTTTTCGACGGTCAGCCGGGTCTCAGTGTTCGTCAATGGGGTGCCGCTGGAAGATCTGCTGTCGGGGGAAGGGTGATGTGTGAGGCTCACCCTCACCCCTGACCCCTCTCCCTAAGAGGGAGAGGGGAGGATCACCCTCACCCACGGCTTCTCTTCCTGCCAGGGCGAGGGAGGTATACTCCCTCTCCCCTCCGGGGAGAGGGCCGGGGTGAGGGGCGCTCACTCGTGGGATCGACCTGATCGGGGCCGGGAAACTCGTACCGGTGGGGCAAAAACGAGGTACACGCTATGTGCTGCCCTAATGGCCAATTATCCGGAAATTCCCGGAAACTTCCGGATAGTTGCTCGTATTCCTGCACTTGCCTCCCAGGCCCGCCTGTGATACAATAACATCAGCAAAGCCCGTTGCAACCCCAACACAGGCCGGGGCACGCCAGGAGGGGGGTCAGTATACCCATGCTCATCCAGGACGCCGTCACCATCTCCCAGGAGGTGCAGAGCGGTACCGTCTTCGGCAGCGTCAGGCTGTATCACGTAGACGACCCCACCAAGCCTGAAAGCTCCGCCCAGCGCATGTTGGTCATCACCTATCCCGCCCAGGCCCTCCGGCAGGCCCTGAGCGCCGTCGCCCAACGGCTGTCGGGAGAGCGCACTCAGGGCACCTTCATCTTCGCCGGCGACTACGGCACCGGCAAATCCCACACCCTCCTGGCCCTCTATCACATCCTCCACTCGCCAAGCGAGGGCCACGCCTGGCTGGAGCGCTGGGGCATGGACCTGGCCCTCCCCGAGCGCGTGGACGTCGTGGCCTGCCATCTGCTCGAAGAGGATCCGCAGTTCGTGTGGGAGCCGCTGTTCGCCAGGTGCGGCCGGGCGGACCTGCTCGCTCAGGTCCTCGACCATCCGACCGGCGCCCAGTTGAGGTCGCTACTGAACGGCCAGCCGCTGGTCTTCGTGCTGGACGAACTGGAGGCCTGGTACAGTTCCATCGAGGACAAGACCCGCCGCGAACGCAACCTGAACTTTTTGCAGGTGCTCACCGAAGCCAGCGAGGACTCCCAGGTGCCGCTATTGCTCCTGGCCTCGCTCTACGGTCGGGACGCCGAACTGCTCGGACGGCTGGGGCGGGCCAACGTCTTCCTCAAGGACCTGGGCGCGGGGGAAGACAAGGCCCAGGTGGTGCGCTTTCGCCTGTTCGAGGCGACCCGGATTTCGAGCGCTTGTGCCGTATGCCAGCGCAGCGCGCCTACGCCCTGTCCGATGGGCAGGGCTGCTACGTGCGCGGGCGCTACGGCTGGAGCACGTCGGGCGCGGGCCAGAGGGACGTGGACCACTATGGCCTCTCGCTGATGGAGTGCTTGACGCCGAGATTGGTGGTACGGAGAGAGTGAAGCGATGGAGTGCCAGGACGTAACAGCGCTGATTGACGAAGTACGTTATTGGGGCAGCGAACTGGATGACGTAGAGACCAAGACAGCACAAGGTGGCATGCCAGAACGTATCTATCGTTCTCTCTCGGCGTTGAGCAACCACCGGGGCGGCGGCGTGATCCTCTTCGGGGTGGATGAAGCCCAGCAATTTGCCGTGGCCGGTGTGCCCAACG
>Ga0315274_10009022_pt1 | contig 14428 bp, 11 predicted proteins | sample YL17G02_20_MG_FD_203700 | JGI IMG/M metagenome (GOLD analysis project Ga0315274, IMG submission 203700) | Sediment microbial communities from Yellowstone Lake, YNP, Wyoming, USA - YL17G02_20 | ecosystem: Environmental > Aquatic > Freshwater > Lake > Sediment | place: USA: Wyoming | collected... | reverse complement strand
TCGTGCCCGTCTGGATGCACAGCAGGACGTCCTGGACCCGAGCGTCCTCACGACGGAGGTAGTGGACGTCGTTCGTGGCGACGGCCGTCACGTCCAGCTCGCGCGCGATCTCCAGCAAGTGCCGGTTGGTCTTGATCAGCTCGGGGATGCCATCGTGCACCTGCATCTCCAGGAAGTAGTCGCGCCCGAAGGTGGCCTTGTGCCAACGCGCTGCCTGCCGCGCCTCGTCGAGCCGTCCCTGAGCTGTGAGCGTGGCCACTTCGCCGGTGCCGCAGCCGCTGAGCGCGATGAGGCCCTCGGAATGGTCGGCGAGATAGGCCCGGTCTACGCGCGGCTTGTAGTAAAAGCCCTGAAACTGCGCCGCCGAGGCAATCTGCAGCAGGTTGGCGTAGCCACGGGCACTGGCCGCTAGGAGGGTCAAGTGGTAGGGCGTGCGGTCCAGTTGAGGGTTGCGGTCAGTCATGCGGCGCGGGGACACGTACATTTCGCAGCCGATGATCGGCCGGATGCCCGCGTCCGTCGCTGCCTTGTGGAAGGGCACCACCCCGTACATCACGCCGTGGTCGGTAAGCGCCACGGCCTCGAGGCCCATCTCCTTGGCCCGCCCGACCAGGTCTTCGATTCGTGCCAGGCCATCGAGGAGGGAGTACTCGCTGTGGACGTGCAAATGCGCGAAAGACACTAACCTCTATCCTTTCGTATGATGGAGCTTAGCATGGCGCCACGGGCGCGGGTAGAATCAAGGCACGCGATTGGTGGGTACCGTACCGATCTCCGAAAGGAGACTATGCCTGAGCTTCCCGAGGTAGAGAACGTCGTAACGACACTGGCCCCCGGCCTGCTAGGGGCAACGATCGAGCGCGCCGTCGTGCTCTGCGCAGTGAGCGTGGGCCGCCCTTCTCCCGACGAGTTCGCCAGTCGCATCGCCGGCCGGCAGGTGCTGGGCCTGAGTCGCCGAGGCAAATACATCCTCGTCGCCTTAGGCGGCGGACTGCACCTTGTGGCCCACCTTAGGATGACGGGCGCACTCTTGCTGTCGCCGGCCGAGGCGCCCCAGCCGCGCTTCGCGCGCGTGGCTCTAGTGCTGGTCGACGGCCGAGTCCTTTGGTTCGCCGATCTCCGCAAGTTCGGCCGGCTTTGGCTCGTGGGGGACCCCTCCGAAGTGCTGCCCGAGTTGGGGCCGGAGCCCTTCGACCCGGCGCTGGACGCGGCGAGTCTGCACGGTCGCCTGCAACGCTGCCGCCGGCCCGTAAAGTCCCTCCTGCTCGACCAGGCGTTCGTCGCCGGTCTGGGAAACATCTATGCCGACGAGGCCCTCTTCGTTGCCGGCATCCACCCTTGCCGGCCCGCGTCCGCCCTCAGCCAACGGGAAGCCACGTCGCTGCTTGAGGCCATCCGCCGGGTGCTGGCCGATGGCATCGCCAACCGCGGCACCACTATCGCCAACTACGTGGACGCCAACGGCCGCCCAGGCGAGAATCAGGAGCAACTGTTGGTCTATGGCCGAGCCGGCCAGGAATGCCCGCGATGCGGCGGGGAAATCGGACGGCTGCGGCTGGCCGGCCGCAACGCCGCCTTCTGCCCTCGCTGCCAGCGCCGCTAGCCTCCCTCGAAGAGCGAGCACGGGTTGCGCACCAAGAGCGCCTCGGCGATGTCCAGGGCCTCAGCGAACGACAGGGGCACCATGTTGGGGTGCTCTTCGCTTCGTTCCATCCTCTCTGCCAGGGCTGAGGCCAGTTCGTAGCGGTACATTCGGAACTTGGGCAGGATGTACTCGGCGTGGTAGGCGTCCGAGTAGTAGGCGATGATCTTGCCAAGGGGCACGATATCCAGCCGCCGGCGAAGCTCGCGCGCGATATCCGTGGGACTGTTGCCGTACCACCAATGGCCGCTCGGGTAGAGGTTGTGACGCATCCAGCAGGACGCGGCCAATTCCAAGCCGGTGGTGTCCGATAGCACGGAGACCGGGAAGCGAACGTCCCAGTACTCATTGAACAGGTGATCGTACCCGGCCAGTGAGTTCAGAGAGTCGAAGAGGTCCTGCCCCCCGACGCCTCTCGCGTACGCGCCGCGCCTGACGCCAACCATCAGGTGGAAGGGCTTGCGCACCCGCCGGCAGTTCGCCGCCACGACGTTCATCGCGTAGGCTGCCCAGTCGCCGCGAGTCACATCGTCCAGCCGCTCGCCCGCAAGAGCGCGCCTGAGGATGCCTTCCGCCTCCTCGCTCGCGACCGACCTCGTCCGCAGATTGGGGATTGTCGATATGGCGGCATAGGCCATGCCATAGGCGGCGAAGCGGTCAAACACGGCCGCCACCGCCGCCTCATAGTCGGCTGAGCTCGCCACAGCGCGGCCGCTGGCCCGCTCCAGCCGCTGGCGCTCCGCCTGCTTGTCCATCTCGAAGACGAAGCCGTCGACTCGGAGACAAGGAACGAAGAGGCCGCGGTCTATGCAGGCCAGGTTATCGTCAGGCTGGTTGGTCATGTAGATGCGCCGAATGCGCGCCTTGCTCAGCACAGACTCGCCGTAACCTGGCTCAGCCATCGTCCTCTGAGCGCGCTCGAGAAGCTGGCCCCAATCGCCGGCGCTCCATTCGTGGCGCCGAATGCCCAGGAACTCCTCACCGATGACCATGAGCCAGTCGTACTGAACGGTGTTGGTGACAAGCGGCAGGCGCTCGACAACCTGCCGCACGAGATCCTCCGGCCCGGCGCCCAGGTGGAAGTCCGGCCGATACTCGGCCGAGTTGGTCAGCTCGGTGTAGTAGTGATAGCCAACGAGGTCGGCGAGCGTCTTGGCGAAGGCGCTGCCGGCGCTGATGTGGGTGTGAATGTCGTAGATCGGCAGCGAGTCCATCTCGCGCAGCAGGCGCTGCCGCAGCTCTGGAAGCATCGCGCGGGCCTCCCTTGGGGCAGGTGTACGGGCAGCCGTTCAGTCGACGACGCGAGGCATCCGATCGATGCGCGGGTCGGTGAAGATGTCCGCCTCATCGCGACTGGTGGTTGAGAACTCCGACACGATAGCACCCTCCGGTCCTGCCTGGAACCAGTGCAGCGTGTCGGGCATTAGCGTGTACTGCTCACCCGGGCGCAACACGACCTCGTGCCACACGGTGAGGAAGGGGGCGAGGTCGTCTGCCACTCGAGCCCGTGGGGAATGCACCCGCGGCCCCGGGACGTAGAGGTAGAAGGTACCCGCGCGACAACGAAACGTCTCTTCCTTGCCCGGCTCGCCTTCGACGGCAGGGTGCCGGTGCTCCGGACAAGTCTGCCAGGGGAAGATGACGAGCTCCTTGGCGCACACACGCTTCGTGTTCAGGCAGACGAGCAGCTCCAGACCGAGCTGCTCCAGCCTGCCCAACCCGAAATCAGCGACCTCGATGCGCTCTCGCTCCTCGTCGGTCACGGCAATGCCGGCCCGCGAAAGCTGCTCGAGTGCGCTCTCGACGGCTTGCCTGCGCTCCGCCCTCGTGATCACTGCCCTGTCCCTCCTGTCGGCCGGGATAATAGCGGAGGCAGGTCAGCTAGACAAGGGCTCTGGGCTAGCCGGAATGGACTCGATGGCTGCCGTGACCGCCTGCCTAAGCTCGGCGATCCCGAAAGGCTTGGCCAGGATGGCGTCCACGTTCTCGCCGTCGGTCGGCCTGTCTCCCTCCTCCCACCAGCCGGTGACCAGGACCACCGGGGTCGTTGGACAGCCGGTCTTGATCGTGCGCGCGACCTCCCAACCGGGGAGGTCGGGCAGGCCGAGGTCGGTGACCACAATGTCGAAGGGTTGCCTCGAGAAGAGGTCGAGTCCTTCTCGCGCCGTCGCGGCCATCTGCGCCACGTGCCCGTCTAGGCGCAGCATTCTCTGGACCACCTCGCGCACTTGCGCCTCGTCGTCGATGACCAGCACGGAAAGAGACCGCCCATGCACCGGCCGGCTTTCCTCGCCACGCTCCTGCGGCAACCCCGAGGCCGCCGGAAGCGAGACGACGAAGGTCGAGCCCGCACCGGCTCGGCTGTAGACGCTTATGCGGCCGGAGTGCTCACCCACTATGCGCTTGCACACGGCAAGGCCCAGGCCGGTGCCATTCTCGCCTTTGGTGGTGAAGAACGGCTCGAAGACCCGCTCCTTGACCTCCGGGGTCATGCCGACGCCCGTGTCCCTCACGGAGAGGTGAACTTGCCCCTCGTCGGCCCATCCCCGCACCGCCAGGGTACCGCCATGTGGCAGCGCGTCCACGGCGTTGAAAATTAGGTTGGTGAGCACCTCGCGCAGTGCCGGCGCGCTGCCTTTCACCACCAGGCCGTCGGTCACTTCCACTACCACATTGATGAAAGCGCCCCGTCGCTGCGCCTCGTCGCGCCAGCGCGTACGTGTTATGTCTAATGTCTCGCGGGCGATGGCGGCCAGATCCACCACTTCGTCGCGCGTGTGCTTGCGGGCGCCGCGGGCGAACTCCTGCAGTCGCCTCACGGTTGTGGCGCAGTCCTTGGCCGTACGCTCGATGGTGCCCAGGTACTCTCGCGCCTCGGCGATGTCCTCTGAGATGAGCCCGAGCTGTGCCTGGCCTAGGACTATGGCAAGCGAGTTGTTGAGGTCATGGGCGGCGCCGGCGGCCATCTCTCCGACCATTTTCAGCCGCCGCTCGGAGGCGCTCCCATCGTCCGGCTCCACGGTGGGTTGCGAAGCACGGATGGCCTCATTGCGCCGGCGTTCCTCGACCATGGCCAGGTTGCGGTGCGCTCGCGAGCGTTCGAAGGCCAGCGCCAGGATGCTGGTGAACGGCACCAGGTCCAGCGTCAGCGTCGTGCCGCCGCTCGGCAAGACAAGACGGGCGACTAGCTCGGCACGGCCGCCATCCATCAGGCGGAACGCCTCCCGGCGATAGGAGGGCCAGCTCGCCCGAGCCTGCTGCAGGTGCTGCCATTCGTTGCTGGTGCTGGTCGCTACGTTCGAAGTCACGACGCCCTCGCTGTTTCTGTCCGCGCTGCCGACAAGAACCTTCTCGCTGCCTACCGGCACCATGCACTGGACCGAGTCGACCCAGTGAGAGCCGCAGATGGCGCGCACGCAGCCGTCAAGCATGCTCTTCAGGTCGTCGTTGCCTGCCAGGATAGCCGACACCTCTTGAACGAGTGCCAAGGCGTCGAAAGCGTTCTGTAGGCGGCGGTTGCGCACGTCCAAGTCGATAGCCATCTGGGCCAGCGAGCGATTGGCGCGGTATAGCGCCTTCTGGAAGACATCGGGCGATACCTGGCCGAGGCCCATCGCCGAACAGAGCTGTGAGACGCGCTTATCCAAACCCAGGCAAAGTTGGACGAGACCGTCGTCGTCCATCGATAGGGCGGCGCGGGACGCCGGTTGTGCGAATCCGGCCTCCTCCCAGGGCGCGGGCAGCCCCTGCGTGGCGGACAGCCAGTCGGCCACCTGGGCGATCCTGGCCAACGAGAGGCCAGCTTCATCGCCGGCAGGAATCGCCTCCGTATGGTGCAGCTCCACCGGTAGGCGCAGCTCCTGGGGCAATCGCCAGCGCTCGAGAAGCCAAGCGCCAACTTCAGCATGGTCGGTTCCGAGGGCTTGGCGCTCGACCTCGTGAAGGGGACGCCCCGAGCCGCGCTGGGCCTGCACAACCCCGGAGTAGAGGTCGGGCAGGTACTGCAGCAGCACAAGCTGGCCGATGTCGTGAAGCAGCCCGGCGACGAAGGCGCGCTCGCGGTCACGTGACCTCACGCGCCGCGCGATCTCTCGCGCGCAGAGGGCGACAGCGGCGCAGTGCTGCCACAATGGCTCGAGCTGCGCCTTGACTTCTCCCTGGGCCGGCGGGAAGATAGCGTGTACGCCAATGCCCAGACACAGAGCGCGTACAGCCTCTAGGCCTAGCACCATCACCGCGTCGCGCAGTGTGCTGACCGACGAGGGGCGTCCGTAGAAGGCGGAGTTGGCCATACGGAGGATGCTGGCGGCCATTACTTGGTCGGAGCCGATCAGTGAGACCAAGTCGCTTATGCGGACCTCAGGATCGGAGCAACGCTCGATCAACTGCAGAGCGACACCTGGCAGTGTGAGCAGGTCGTCAACCCTTTGTTCGAGCGCTTCGAAGATGGGCCCGGGCATGGGTCGTGCGTCCCTACCTCGCCGGCTATTGGCCGCACTGGCGGCGCGACCTCTCACCCCCTTCTTGCAGCTTGTGTGCCAAGCTGCCCTGCCCACTCCCGGACAATGGTACCACCGCTTGTGATCGCATTTCTTGACAGCGGCAGCCGGCCCCTGCATTATGGGCAGCCTATGGCCGTGGCCGCCGTGGTCAGCGCCCCATGCTAAGGCTCCGCCACAACCTGGCGCAGCTCCCGCGGACCTTGGTCTGTGCTACCCCAGGCATGCCGCCACAGGTCTGTCGTGGGCTCTACCTGTTCTGGGTCGACGGCCTGTTCATCGCACTCAGCTTCGCCTTCTACAACGCCTTCCTGCCTCTCTTTATCCTCGGCTTCGGAGCCAGTAACAGCCAGGTTGGGTTGATGAGCGGCCTCAGCTCATCCGTGGGCATACTGGCCTACCTGCTGGCAACCAGAGCCACCGCAGTGGTGGGCGGGCGCAAGCGCATAGTCGTCTTCGTGCGCGTCGCCTCGCGATTCGCGGTCGTCGCGATCGCTCTAGTCCCGCTCGTCGCCTCCGGCCAGGCCGCCGTCTACTTGACCATCGGGCTGATCTGCCTGCTGGTGCTCTTGGAGAACCTGGGGTCACCCGCCTGGACAGCCCTCGTGGCCGACATCGTCCCGATGCCTATCCGCGCCCGTTACATAGCCTCACGGACCACCGTAAAGGCTCTCGCCAGGACGGTGGCGGTCGCCGCGGCCGGCTGGCTCATCCGTTCAGTGGCTTTCCCCGGCGGCTACCAGGCATCGTTCATCACGGGTGCCGTAGTCGGCCTGGGCGCCGCCTTAGCTTACTCCGCCATACCGGTGGACTCAGGCCCAGAGGAGCGGCCCTCGTCGCGGGGAGGAGCCGGCTTCAGCTTCACCCGCCCCCTCTTGCTCTACGTCGCCGCCCGCGCTGTCTGGTCCCTGGGCTATTTCCTCGCCGCGCCCTTCTACTCGGTCTACGTCGTGCGCCAATTGGGTGGCGACGAAAGCACCGTTGGCATGTTCGCCTCCGTCAGCTCGGTGATGGCGGTCCTCGGCCTGGTAGCCTTCAGTCGGCTGGTGGAGAAGCGGGGCTTACGCAGCGCGTGGCTAATGTCGGGTCTGCTGGAGTCCGTCGTGCCATGGCTATGGGCCATCGCTCCCGGCGTCTGGTTCGGCGTGGTGCCGTCGGCGGTGGATGGCCTGCTGCTCGCCGGCCTCGAGCTGGTCAACCTCAACACCATGCTTATGTTGACTCCGGCCGAGAGCCGCACGCAGTTCATCGCGGTGAACTCAGCTATCCTGGGTACAGCCGCCATGCTCGGGCCCCTTATCGGCGGCGGCTTGTCGGACGTCATCGGCTTCGCACCGGTGTTCGGGCTGGCCGGCGTGCTTTCACTTGCCGGATGCGTCCTCTACTGTGCTTTCGTCACCGAGCCGGTCCAGCCGAGCGCTCGCCTTTCCCAGGCCCCGGACTCGTTCTAGAAAGGGACAGCACCGGCCTGCGCCGGCCCGACACAGCAAGAAGGCGGGTACCGCGATGACGGGGTTCATCCCGTCCTGACAGTATCCGCCTTGTCGGAGACCGAATGGGTTCCCTGGACTACATGCCGAAGCCGGCCATCATCTCCTTGACGCGTGCCGTGATGGCAAGACCTTCGGCCAGAGGGCGTTGCCACATGTTGCGCCCGAAGATCAAGCCCGTGGCGCCCTGCTCCATGCAGATATGCGCCTTGTCCAGCAGATCCTGATCGCTCAGCTTGCTGCCGCCGGAGAACAGTACCATGGTGCGGCCGGCTGACTCGACGACTTTGGCTATCCCCCCGGCGTAGTCGAGCACCATCTTGTCGTAGCCCTTCGGGTACTGAGCCGCCTTCTCCGCCGAATACTCGGGCACGTTCAGCTTCACGATATCGGCGCCCAGCTCGCAGGCGACGCGCGCCGCATAGTCGATGGCATAGATGCTGTCGCGCCCGCCCTTGGCCTCAATGGCCGCGCCGCGCGGGTAAGCCCAGACGATGATAGGCATGCCGAAGCGGTCAGCCTCATTGCGCACTTGGTAGAACTGCAGGAAATCGCGGTCCTGCGCCGGCGAGCCGACGTACAACGTGTACCCGATGGCATCGGCCCCAAGGCGAACCGCGTCCTCGACCGTCGCGTCCAGAGGCGAGAAAGCTTCTGCATCGGAAGGAATGGTGGTCTTGCCGTTGATCTTGAGGACCAAGGGAACGCGGCCGGCGTACCGGCGCATGTACTTCTTAGCCAGGCCGACATGGAAGACGATGCCGCTGTAGCCGCCCTCCAGCGCCATGCGGCACTGGTAGTCCGGATCGGCAGAGGCGGGATTGCCCAGGAAGTCGATAGGGCCATGCTCCAGGCCTTGGTCGATGGGCAGGAAGAGCAGCGTGCCGTTCTTCATCCCATGCTCGTAGAGCAGCCGGACGAGGCGCGTGCGCCTGCCAAGATCGACGTCCATGCTGTCCAGCGTGGCGCGCCGCTTCATCCAAATGGGTGTCTCAGCCATGTTGTCCTCCAGAATCCGCTCGTGAACAGGCTAACTCAGCCTGCAGTCTCGTCGGGATTGCGCGCAATTGTACCTGCGATCACATTCGCCGGCAACAGGGGCGCTGGACGGCCCCCTCGAGTCTGGACCGGTCTAGCTGGCATGGCTCACTGCGGTACCCGCTCCCAGTCCTTGAGGAAGCGCTTGAGACCGATGTCGGTCATCGGATGGTCGAAGAGCTGCTCGATAACATCTAGCCGGGAAGTGGCGACGTCGGCGCCGATCAGGGCCGCCTCCAAGATGTGGCCGGGGTGCCGCACGGCGGAAACGATGATCTTGGTGTCGAAGCCGTAGTTGCAGTAGATGGTGCGGATTTGGCGCACCAGGTCCATGCCTGACTGGCCGATGCCGTCCAAGCGTCCCACGAAAGGGCTTACGTAGGTGGCTCCCACCTTGGCCACGAGGAGTGCCTGAGCGGCGCTGAAAACCAGCGTGTGGTTGATCTTGATGCCCATGGGCGTCAGCTTGGAGGTGGCCCGAATGCCTTCCTTGATGGTGGGGATCTTCACCACGATGTTGGGCGCCATCGCGGCGATGGACTGTGCCTCCTCGATCATCTTCTCGGCCTCAGTGGCCACTACCTCCACGCTCACGGGCCCCGGCACGAGCTCGGCGATCTCGTGCACCACCTCACGGAAGTGCCTACCCGTATCCGCGATGTGAGATGGGTTAGTGGTGACGCCGTCAAGGATGCCCCAGTCCATGGCCTTGCGTATCTCGTCAATCTTCGCGGTGTCGAGGAAGAACTGCATAGCGCACTCCTGTCGCCCAAGCTTCTCTGACTGATGGTGGATGCTATGCAGTGGGGGATGGCTTAGTCAAATGAAGGTTCTGCGGCACGGGGGTCAGCGCACGGTAACGTAAGGGCGCAGCCTCTCCAAAGTCGCTGGCCCGATGCCACTCACGTTCGCCAGCTCCTCTGCCGTGCTGAAGGGACCGTTGTCCTGGCGGTAAGCGATGATGCGCCCCGCCAGCGCCGGGCCAATACCCGGCAGCGCCTCGAGCTCCTCCGCCGAAGCGGCGTTTATGTCGAGCAGGTCCGCTGGCAAATCGGATGGGTCTTGTGACTCAACCGCTCCTTGCGCCGGCACATGAACGTGCATGCCATCACCCAGGCGCTGTGCCAGGTTCACGGCCGCCTGATCGGCGGACTGCTCGAACCCGCCGGCGGCCGCGACCAAGTCCTCCATGAGCGCTCCCCGCGGCAGGCGGTAGACGCCAGGAGCTCGCACCGCGCCGCTCACATAAACGGCGACCTGAGCCGACTCAGTCGCGAGCGGGGCTGGCGTCTCGATGGTGAGCGCGCCTGGCGACGGCCAGCGCAAGACGAGGACGACGAGTCCGCTGAGAGTGAGGTTGACCAGTGCCGAGAACGCGAGCCAATAGGGCCATTCGCGGCGCGGCGAGCGCGGTTGCTGCATCAGAGCCTGGTGCCTGAGATGGGTTGCCCAATTGTCTGCGCATGTCCTAGACTCGTCAAAGCACAGCTTGGTCAGGCTGCTTTCCGATCTCATCCAACACGCGGCCGGCCGATTCCCGCCCCGCTCCAGGAGGTGACCCGTGTCCGAGAGACTGGCCATCGACGGTGGAACTCCCGTCCGGCAGGACCCCTTCCCCGCCCGCCTGCAGATAGACGAGCGCGAGATCGAGGCGGTGTTGGCGCTGCTGCGGCAGGCGGCCGAGGGGGGCGGCGCCTTCGATCGCTACGGCGGCACCGAGGTGGACGCCTACGAGCAGGAGTTCGCCGCCCATTTCGGCACACGCTTCGCCACTTCCACCAGTTCAGGCACGGCCGCCATCCACACGGCGCTCGGGGCGCTGCGACTGGAGATCGGCTCGGAAGTCATCTCGGCTCCTATCACCGATCCGGGGGCGGTGGCGCCCATTCTCTGGAACAACTGCGTGCCCGTCTTCGCCGACGCGGATCCCGAAACCTTCAACATGGATCCCAAATCGATCGAGGAGCGCCTCAGCGAGCGCACGCGTGCGATCATCGCCTGCCACCTCACCGGCCAGCCGGCGGACATGGACGCCATATTGGCCTTGGCCGCCAAGCACGACCTCCCGGTGATCGAGGACTGCGCCCAGGCGCACGAGGCGGAGTATAAGGGCCGCAAAGTCGGCTCCCTCGGTCGGCTGGCGGCGTTCAGCTTGATGAGCGGCAAGCACTCGACCGCGGGCGGCCAGGGCGGCATGGTACTGACCGGGGACGAAGAGACGTACTGGAACGCCAAGCGCTTCGCCGACCGCGGCAAGCCCTTTGGCTCTACTGAGACGACTAACCTCTTCTTGGGCATGAACTACCGCATGACCGAGCTCGAGGCAGCCATCGGCCGGGTGCAACTGCGGAAGTTGCCGGACATCGTCGAGCGGCGGCGGAAGGCGGTGGACTGCCTGCGCGAGCACATGAGGGGCCTCCAAGCGATCGGCCTGGGAAAGGTGATCGAGGGGGTCAAGCCTGCCTACTGGTTCGTCTTCCTACGCGTCTACCCCGAGCGCCTGAGGGTCGCGAAGGAACAGGTCGCCAAGGCGCTCCAGGCAGAGGGAATGCCGGTTGGAGCCGAGAACAGCGCGCTCGTGCCCGATCAGCTCTGGATCCGCGAGCGCCAGACCTACGGCTCTTCTCGCTGCCCTTGGGTGTGCCCCTACTACGGCAAGGCGATCAGCTACGAGGAGGCAGTGCCGAACGCCAGGCAGGCGATTGCGAACCACATGGTGCTCTCGGTGCACGAGAACTACGGCGACCGGGAATGCGCCGATATCGCTGCAGCGCTGAGCAAGGTAGAGAGCGCCTACCTGATGTAACGGCAGGACGGCGTCTGAGAGTCAGGGGGAGGGCTGGTGCCCTCCCCCTGTTGAATGTCTGTGGCGGCTGGCTCAGCGCATGACGATGTCGACGTTCTCCGCCACGCCACCCAGGATGGTGTACGTGCCGGGCACGGTCTGCAGGATGCTGCCCGGCACCCAGGGAGTGACGGGGCCGTGGGCCACGAGCCGGGCGATGAAGCGCTGCCAGCTCATGCTGGCAACTGGCCCGCAGGTGCCGTCCAGCCAGAAACTGCGGTCGCGCGCCCCCAGGATCTGCGCCGGCCCAATCGTCGCCGCCTTGGGCGGCACCCAAGACCAGTCGGAGCTGAACGAGTGCAGCGCGTTCTGCAAGATCGTGATCGGGTGGAGCTCAACGATCCGCGGGCCGGCCTTCTTCCACTCCTCCAGTCTGCCGCCGAAGTCCGCCGCCAGGTGCGGCTCCCAGAAGGCGATGTGCCCGGACCAGCCGATCCCACCGTAGCAGACGTCGGCGCCGCCTGCATCCTCGATCATCAGGCCGTAGTCGTTGATGTTCTTACTGCTGGGGAAGTGGATGTTGCTCTCGGGCATGCGCAGCTTGGCGTCTATCTTCTTGAAGAAGTTCTCCCACATCGCCGTCTCGAATGAGCCAGCCCAGTCCGCGGGCGCCGTGCGGCCCTCGTCGTCGGCGTACTCGTCCATGTTGAAGGTGTGGACGTGCTTGCAGTCGATCTTCAGCCGGTTGATCGTGTCGGCCACAATGGTGTATTGCGGCACCGGGCCAACCGGCAAGATCATGACGACCTTGCGGCCGGCTTCCCTGGCCTCGACGACGCGACTGACGATGTCCAACGCGAAGGCGGCATAGAACTCGCCCGTGTCCTCGATCACACGGATCCTGAAGTTGGGGTTGGCGTGCTTGGTTATCTCACTTTTCTTGATCCGCCGCGCCTTCTCGCAAGCCTCCATGTCCCGGAAAGCGAGGAACTTGGACGGTGTGTAAGTGAAAGCCATGCCATTCACCTCCTGTGGTGTGCGCAGGGCCATGCTCCCTGCCTCGACGCTCCTCAACCTGCCAGGCGCTAGCCACGCACCGACCGCTGCGCTGCCTTTGCGTTCGCCCCATCGCCGGCCGACAATGTGGCCGCCGCCGGAACGCCGCGGACGTGCCGCTCGTGTCCGTGGATCTGGGAGCACCGGCGGGAATTGTAGAAGGGCCCGGTAGGTCGGTCAAGGGCCGAGCGGGCGGATAGGTGGGGTGTGGAGCCGAACGAGCCCCTGTTGGGCATCGTAAGTGAGGTCATGCTGGTGGAAGACTGGGCCGCCGCCTCGCGGCCTGCTGGCGCCGTTCGCTTCCGCGGCCGGCTCCTGGACGATGCACGTACCGCCCACGCAGCGATCAGCGAGCGCCTCGCGTCTTGCGGCTACATCGCCCTGATGAGGCGCGAGGGTGCCACGGACTCGGTGACGCTGATGCCTTACCGGCCAGTGCCCTATCGCCCGCGTCCCCGTCTGGCAGCGGCTTTGCTCGTGATCACCGTCCTCTCCACGCTCTTCGTAGGGGGGACGATGGTAGAGCCCGATATTCCCTCCATTCTCCGGCACCCTCTGAGCGGGTTGCCCTTTGCCCTCTCCCTCTTGGCCATCCTGGGGGTGCACGAGTCGGGGCACTACTTGGTGGCACGCCGCTACGGCGTCCAGGTATCGCTTCCCTACTTCATCCCGATGCCGTTGGGTCCATTCGGCACTATGGGCGCCTTCATCAGCATGAAGTCACCGCCGCTGAACCGCCGCCAGCTACTGCACATCGGCCTCGCCGGCCCGCTGAGCGGCTTGCTTGTTGGCGTGGTCGTGCTCAGCTACGGCTTGTCGGTCTCGCACGTCGGCATCATGCCCGCGGGCGCGCAGTACTATCGCGAGGGCAACTCCATCGCCTACCTGTTGGTGAAGTACCTCTTTTTCGGCCGCTGGCTGCCGCAGGGCAACCTCGACGTCAACCTCAGCCCGGTAGCCTTCGCCGGTTGGGCCGGCTTGCTCGTCACCGGCCTGAACCTGATTCCGGCGGCCCAGCTCGACGGCGGGCATGTCGCCTACGCCCTCCTCGGCCGGGGAGCGCGGTTCCTAACCGTAGCGATCGGTGTGGCGTTGCTGGGGCTCGGACTGCTGTGGCCCGGCTGGTTCCTGTGGGCCGCCATCGTCCTCTTCCTAGGGTCGCGGCGCGAGATCGTGCTGGATGACGTCACGCGCCTATCTCCGCGTGAGCGCCTGGTGGCCGCCCTGGCCATCGTGCTATTCGCACTGTTGTTCGTGCCTGTTCCCCTCATGATAGTCTAGACCACGTCGCCGCCACGATCTCGCGGTGAATGCTCGCTGACGTGAAGATCGATGCCGCCAATCGCTTCCTGGGAGCCGGGAGAGGCGTGACCGCGCCCACCAGGCTCTAGGGAGTCTAGCCACGCCCAATGGGCGGAGGATGGATGGCCAAGCCGAGGGTGCTGCTCTACGAGCCGATACACGAAGAAGGGATGAGGGTGCTTCGCGCCCACGCCGCGCCCCACTTGGCCAGCGGTCGTGACGAGGCGACCATCGTGCGCGAAGTGGCCGACGCCGAGGGCATCGTCATCCGGGCGCAGGGAGCCGCCACCGCCCGCGTGATGGATGCGGCGCCGCGCCTAAAGGTAATCGGCCGACACGGCGTCGGGGTCGACAATGTGGACGTCCAGGCTGCTACTGAACGCAGCATCTGGGTCGTGAACACTCCTCACGTCGTCACTGAGCCGGTGGCGGAGCACGTGGTGGGCATGATGCTGGCCCTGGCCAAGGACTTCCGCAACAGCGATGCCCACGTGCGCGGCGGCGACTGGGGCTACCGAGACCGCTTCCAGGGGATGGAGCTACGCGGCCGGACGCTTGGCGTGGTCGGCCTGGGCCGCATCGGCTTTCGAGTGGCCGGGATCTGCCGCAAAGGCCT
>Ga0315274_10009021_pt1 | contig 14429 bp, 11 predicted proteins | sample YL17G02_20_MG_FD_203700 | JGI IMG/M metagenome (GOLD analysis project Ga0315274, IMG submission 203700) | Sediment microbial communities from Yellowstone Lake, YNP, Wyoming, USA - YL17G02_20 | ecosystem: Environmental > Aquatic > Freshwater > Lake > Sediment | place: USA: Wyoming | collected... | reverse complement strand
GGTTCCGGTTCCGCCGGCAACCAGTCGCGACGCATCCCATCGCGCCAACGAATATCGGCGTAAGCGGTGTGAATCGGTCCCAACCGGCCGGATCGAGCCATTTCAATGGCGAACACATGATGGGGTTCGCTGAGCCGCTGGGCACCGGTCTGATAGACCCGGGCATACCGGCGGGCGGTCTCCACCACCATCTGCCCCTGGGCCATGGTGAGACAGGCTGGCTTCTCACAATAGACATCCTTGCCTGCCCGCATCGCCAGGATCGAGGCCAGCGCGTGCCAGCGGTCGCCGGCGGCGATCAACACGGCATCCACATCCGTCCGTTCGGCCAGGAACTGGCGCATATCTCCATACGCCGCACAATCTTTATTGCCGTATTTACTATCCACGAGGTTCTTGGCCGCTTCGCGCCGGCTTTTCAGGACATCACAGACGGCGACCCACTGCACCTCACGCTCGGTCAACATCCAGCTCAAATCATAGGAACCGCGGCCGCCCATTCCGATTCCGCCCATCACGATGCGTTCGCTGGGCGCAACGGCTCCGTCACGCCCCAGCGCCGAGGCTGGAAAATAACAAGGCAGCGCCACCGCGCTTGCCGCCATCGCCCCTCGCGTCAGGAAGCGGCGCCGCGTGAATGGAATGCGATGCTCATGGCTCATAGCTACTTGAGCGCCTTGCGCAGGAATGGTTCCAAACCGCGGGCATTGTAGTGGAAGCCAAGCGAGTTGCAGTGCACTCCATCAACGAGCCCCGTGGCCTGTTCCCGGTTGAGCATCTTGAGCCCATCAACGTGCCAAATCCGGCGATCCCCGCCTTGACGGCGCCTTTCAACGAACTCTCGGGCCGTCACACGTTTGGCCGACTGTTCGCGAGCTATATCGCCCCCAATTGCTTCAGCCGGGAAATAAAATGGGCTTGTCACCAGGATCGGCAGCCGGGGCCACTTCCTACGCAAGATGTCCACAAAGGCCGGGAGTGCGTCGGCATACTGCTTCGCCGAGGGATTGCCCCAAAAATCCAACACGATACACGAAGGATCCAGTTCGCAAATTGCCTCGGCCAAAGCCGGTTCACCCAGACCGTTGCCGCTGAAACCCAGGTTCACAAAATCAGCGTTGAGCTTCCGCTCCAGGATTGCCTGGCAGGATCCACCCGGATTTGAGGCGCACCCGCCTTGGGTAATACTCGAGCCGTAATACACGATGGGTTTCGCAATGGCGTAGGGCCGAGCGGGTTCGAGCTGCGCATCGGAGTCGAGGCTCAGTTCTTGAATCGTCACCGGTTTGTAGAGCGGCAGATAAAGCGTGATGTCCCGCATCCGGCGCTCCCCGCCCACGCGCCATTCCTTGGCGATCTTGCCGGAGCCGTCCGGCCAGGCGCTGCCCACATAGTCCCGACCCACGTACAGGTCAAAACCATTCTCCCCCACGCTGGCCATGTGATGCATGTTCGAGAAGTGAGGGTTCTCGGCCACAACTCCGACCGTGGTGGAGTCGGTCCGAAACCGGATCCTGCCTCCGCTGGGATCCCGGGCCAGATCCCAGACCGGTGCGCGGAATTGCTGCTTCAGACGCAGCGGCAGCCGACGCAACGCGGGCTTGTCTTCGCCGAACCAGGGCAATCCATGGACCTCCAGGCGCGCATTGGGAAAGGCGATGTGTTGATGCACGGTTGTGGGCCCGGCGCCCGCAGTCCGAAACGCCATCGCGATGACCGCCAGAGGAAGCATTCGAAGCCAGAGAGAAGCCATAACTCGCATGGGGTTGAACGTGTTTTCCCGGGCACCACGGGCCCGGGTCGAGCGATCGAATTGGTCGGAAAGGCATCGCTGGAGCACCGTCAACGGGACGTTCCGACAACGGCCCCTCTCGCCGAGGACATACTTGAAGTAGTGCTTCTCCAGGAACCTATCGAAGAATGCCTGCGTCAGGTCACGTTGCATCCTGGGGAGAATGGCCCTCCCGGCGCACGAAGGCGAAGCGCGGACACCGGTGCGTTCGGCGGGGCTTCTCCGGCGCCTCCCACGAATCAGTCGACGCGTCACCGCCCGCGGCCCGCACGGTGCTCGAGTGCGTCGCGGCGAACCGGGCGGCGGCCCGCTGTCCCGAGGTATCCTCCGACTGGTTCTTCGAGGACACAGTCGCGGAGTCTAGAGACTCCTGGCCATCCCTGCAACAATGCCGGCGACCCACTGAAAGCGGAGGTCGGGATCCATCCTCCGCATCGTGCTCTGCGGACTTCGAACTGCGATTCCAGAACCGTCAGCGGACGAAGATCTTTAAGGGCTGCAATCCGCGGCAGCGAAGGGATCGGGACCCAGAAGCAAGCGGCGCGCCGCCGAAATACTATGCGCCAGTATCCTCCCACTATCCGGCTACTACCCTTCAGTATCCTGGAAGTACACCGTCAGAATCTGGAGGCGGAGGTCGGAATCGGTGAACCGGATCTTGCGACGACGGTCACCCGAACAACCTCGTCTCCAACTACTTCTTCCGCTTTTCAGCGATCACTGCGTTACCCAGTTGTCGCCAAGAACGTAAGCACTATCCCGGCAGTACACCAGCACTATCCTCGCACCATCCTGGAACTATCCTGTCAGTACACTTTTGCTGGCACTTTTGCTGGCAGTTTGAGGGCGTGCTCAGGGATTCCGAAGCAGGCGACGGCGAGGTGGAACCCGAGAGTCAGCCAACGAACCATGTGGCGGAGGATTCAAGGAACCGTCTCAGGAACCCAGGATTCTCGAGTGGGATGGAGTTCCTGCCAACGACAGCTGGCTCGTTCGAGCGCTTTGACCTTACGGGGGCGACCCAACAGGAAGTCAACGCGTGGCGCTCTGGTTTCGGACACACCGGAAGCCAACAAATCCATGGACGTCGCGAGCGAAACAGACATCGGTGTAGCTGACGTTCTCGTCCAAACGGTAGGCCGAGCGGCACGAATCGGAGCGCGAATTCCAGCAGCCTCCGCGCAGAACTCGGTTCTGGCTCGTCTCAGGTCCGTGGGGGTCTCGCTCAGGGCTATGACGGTAGTAGTCTTCCTTGTAGAAATCGTTGCACCACTCCCAGACATTGCCATACATGTCGTACAGTCCCCATGGGTTGGGCTGCTTGCTGCCCACAGGGGAGGGACTCCGAGTGCTGTTTCCCTTGAAGCAGGCGTACTTGCCCAGTTGGGCCTGGTCGTCGCCAAAGAAGAACGTGGTCCACGTGCCCGCACGACAGGCGTATTCCCACTCGGCCTCCGTGGGAAGCCGGTAACCGCCCTTTCCGAAATCGCACTGCCAGGTCGTCGGATCGTAACAGGGAGTCAGGCCTTCGAGGCGGGAGCGCGCATTGCAGTACTCGGCGGCATCTTTCCAGCGGATCTGCTCGACCGGATTCCTCGGCTCCGTCCAGCGCGACGGGTTCCGGCCCGTAATCTTTTGAAAGCTTTCCTGAGTCACCTCGTGTTGGTCCATGGAGAAGGGGCTGAGGTAAACGCGATGGAGCGTCTCGTCGGCCTCGCCCCCGGTTGGGCTTCCCATTTCGAACCAGCCGCCAGGAATGCTGACCATGGCGATGCCGCTTTGGTTCGTGATGATGGCCGGCGGTCTGCCAGAAGTGGTTGCCACGTCCTCGCGCTCGCACGAGAGGTTCATTAGGGCCAGCGTCAGGACGGAGAGCAGGATTCCTGCTGTCACATGTATTGGTCGTCGGCTCATGATGTCGCCCAGTTCATTTTTCGTCCACCGGAGGCAACCAGTCATAATCCCAGTGGTGGCCAACCCAGCCGGGAGGGCTCAGCGTAATGGTGGCGCCGTCGCTCACCCGCACGATGCACAGCGGGGCGTGGACCTTCCAACTGCCGGAGTGCGGAATTCTGACGTAAGCGATGTACCGACCGCAATGTGACCAGCGACCGCAGGGGTCCTGCCCCAACTTCTCCTTGGGCAGGGTGACGATTTCCCCATCCGTCCCGTCCGGCAAAGAAGGCTCGAACCGGCGGACCGCCAGGCTCTCGCCGCCGTTCCAGCATATCCATTTCCCATCGGGCGAGAAGGCCGGATGGCATTCGCCTTGCCGGATCGGATGATTGGGCATTTTATGAATATCGCCACCCTCGGTGGGCATGAAGTCGATGCTGTATGGTGAGCCGCGGAAATCGCGGATTTCGAAGATGAACCACTTGCCATCCGCCGACATGTCGAGGATGTCCACACGCTGCTTGACCGTGATCGGCTTGCTCCGTTTCCCGGTTTCCATGTCGGTGAAAATGATGCCGCCTTTCTCGCAGGAGGCCGTACGCCGACTGTCGGGTGCCCAAACGTATGCCCCTTCCGCCGGGCGAGTTCTGAGCGTTTTGGTGTCCGCCAGAAAATCGCCGTAATTGAAGTTAAAGCACTGGCCGTCGGGCGAGACACGCGGAGCCCGTTCTTCCTGGTCAGGCGTGTCCGTCAGTTGCTTGAGCCCCGAACCATCGGCGTTGATGAGATAGAGGTCGCGCGGGGGATACTCACCCTTGGCGGTTGGGGGCTTGTCCGGGTGAATCGCGATGACGAGCCGGTATCCAGTCTGGCGCAGTTCGTCTTTCAGGTCCTGGATCTTTGGCGGTGCGAAGGGGTCGCAATGCGCAGGCATGTCCCACGCGGCCTTCAGGGATGGTTTCTCCCCGGCCTGGCAGATGGCGGCCAAGCCAAGGGCAGTCAGGACGGTCACGGAGTGTCGGATGTTCCTGTTGGTCCAATGTCCAGTTGCCCGCATGGGCCACACTATGGCCAACCTCCCGCCGGAAGCAAAGGGAACTGATACCAACCATCTGGAGGAACTGCGAACTGACTCTCCAACCACGGTTCGTACAATGGGGAATGAAGCTGCTACAAGCAATTGTCGGGGTGCGTCGATTTTGTAGTGGCGAGCGTGCGGGGGCGTGTATTTGGCAACGGTTCGTTGGGCGAGGGAGATTCCGAGCTTGAGCAACTCGCCGTGAATCCTCGGAGCGCCCCACAACGGATTGGCGCGGTTCATCTCCCGGATCAAGGTGATGATCTCCGAGGCAATGGTCTTCCGGCCGGTTGCGCCAGGGCGACTTCTCCATCTCCAGAACAGGCGGAAGGCTGCGCGATGCCATCGGATGACCGTGTCGGGCTGGAAGATCCGGAGCGGTACTTGCCAGCGGCTCCAAGTGTGGGAGAGCCAGACCCAGAGGGCCCGGTCCGGAGGTGTCAGACGTGGTCGGTTGGTACCGCGACTCAGGACGAGCAGTTGGGGGCGTAGAGCCAGGTTTTCCAGGAGCAGGTGCCGGCGGGATTGAAAAGCCGCTACGGCAAAGCGAAGGAGCAGAATCAGCCAGCCAACCATGCGGCAGAGCATGTGAGGAAACCACCGAGAATCCGAGCCTTCTCGGGCCGGATGCAATTATTGCCAATGACAGGTGTCCCTTGCCTGACGCTGGCACGCACCCGCTACGACCGGGAGTTTGGCAAGGGTCGGTTCGAGATCGGTTATTTCGATCGCCGCGAGGGAACGGTCCAGCGAGTGGCCCTACAGGAGGTCGTTTTTCCAGAGGGAGAGCGTCGCGTCTTTGAAGTGGCGGATGAGTCCGGGCAGATGCGCCGGATTCCGTTTCACCGGGTGCGTGGAGTGTGGCGTGACGGCGTGGTGATCTGGCAGCGTACCCCGTAGGCCGCGCCTAGCAGCGGTAACGTGGTTGACAAGGCGATCAGCATCTGAAATAAGAGGCTGACAAGATTCCTCAGCCGAGCGCAATTGCTTTTCTAGCCCGGGCGGCTGGAACTTGGTTCGCGGTCATGGTTGTTCCGACCCCGACCTGGCCACACCCGGCGAGTGGTCTTCGCAGCGAACCTAAAGCATCCGATTATGAGCTTCCTAAGCCACTTATTTCACCCCCACCAACAAGCTGAGATCGCGTCATCGACTTTCAGCAACTGGGTTGGACAGTCAGGAACTCAATACCCTTACGAGATCCACCCGCTCGACGCTCAGTTCCAGGCGGTGCCAGCCAACTATATTTATGCCAAACAATCCGAGGACGGAACCTGGGTGCCAGTCTATATCGCCCAGGCCCGGGCTCTAAAGCAGCGACTGGAGGGTCACGTCAGCGTGGAGGACGCCAGGAGGCAGGGGGCGACTCATATCCATGTTCATTTTTCGACCACCGGTCAGGCGGCTCGCTGCTCTGAGGAGCACGACCTGGTCAACCACTGGCACCCGGTGTGCAACGATGCGCTGGGAAGTTGACCGAACTGCGGGCTGATGCCTTCCTTGCCAATTTTCAGCGTGGCCTTGAGGCGTTGGGAGCCCGTGGCCGAATGCGCGTGCTTGTCGTCGGCATTCCCGACATTGCCGACGACGACTACTTCCCGGCTGAGGCCGTCTCCTGACCTTCGTTGCCGGGCTCGTGATCCTGCCAGTTCGAGCGCTGCGATTGATCCAGGCTGCAAGCTGCCCGTGCCCGTGGACGTAAAGTTGGCGGTTCTACCGACTGAAGTAATCGCGACAGCCTCTCTTTGACGACCGCTTGGTGAACAGGCGCTTGAGCCGCCCAGCCCCTCAGGCTACTGGGAATGAGATAGTCTGCTCGCGATCGCCATCTGCTCCCCATCCAAGACATGGTCAGACCCGGACTGGGGGAGCAAACGGACCACGTTCTATCGGTTGCAGAAGCTCCCGCGTTGAGTTGATAAAGAAGTCGGAACGGCTCCGTCCCTCCGGCGTCCTGAAGTCGGAGCGCGCCAGAAGCAGCCGTCCCAAGAATCGCGCGAACCGCGACGAGATCAGGGACCGTGGGGACACGGTCCCTCCCGATCGGGTCTTCTCCTTCGTGTCGTCTGGCGTGATTGGCGGGCTCCCCCGCGTCACTCCGCCACGATCTTGATCGTATGCGTCACCGGCACGAAGGCGGCCTTGATTGCCTCGGCCAGTGGCGCGCGGACCTTCTCGGTCAAAGCCGCCGTCATCTCCAGGTCAGCGTGGCCTTCGGGGCCATGAAACAGATCCTTGATCTGACGCGTTTCGTAGTTCTGCTTGGCCGCGATCGCCGCGTCCACCTTCTTGAAGGCAATGGAGAACGGATTCACCACGAAGTCCTCCGCGAGGTTCACGCCTTTCGCGAGCTGTTCTGCCGGGTAGCTCTTCGCCTCTTTGCCCCAGGTGATCTGGTAGCTCTTGGCGGTGCCGCTCTTGACGACCAGCAGCAACCGGTTCAGCTCGGCGTTGAACGGCACCAGTGTCATGGCGGACCGGATGCTGTTGTCCTTGGTCAAGTCGCCGGCTGCCGCGCAGAAGGGGTACCGCCGGCTCGTGATCTGCAGCTCGCCATCCTTGAAGGCGACCACCTCATGCCCTCCGGATGCCCGCGCCTTGCCCCCAGCCAGGTCCACCGTGAAGGTCCCCAGATCGCCGTCCAGCCCGAACGCCTTGAGAAAGGCATACGCCATGATCAGTTGCCCGGCCCAGTCGGGATGCACCCCGTCCTTGCCCGGAACGGCGTAATCCGCGCCGTACTTGTTTCGCGCCTCGAAGCCGGCCACCAGCATCGGCCAGAAGACGTCGGCCAACCCGACCTTCTCCTGCGCGGCAATCTCGATGCCCAGGTTCCGCAATTGGCAGAGGTTCAGGTTCAGATCCTCCGTCGTGGCTTCCTTGGCTTGGGACCACGCCGGGTTTTTCCCGACGCAGCCCGGCGAACCTTGAATGACGCGCGCGCCGTGAGCCTTGAACGCCTGCACGATGGCGGTCGAGCTCTCGCGATAAGTCCGGCCGATCCGGTCCTCGTAGCGCCGGTATTCATGGTCGTTCATGCCTTAGCAGGAGGTGGCGATGGTGGGCCGGAAGCGGAGGCAGTCGTTGGTCATGCGTGCGAGAAAGCCCGGCGCCCGCTCGCCGCTCCAGCCATACTGCCGCACCGTGATCTCCAGTTCCGGCACGCAGACCGTCAGGTAGGTCTCGAGGATCCGCGAATACATCTTCTGTTCGGTGATCGAGTCGCCACAGATCGCGAGCCGGTCGCCCGGCTTCAAGACCAAGCCGGCAGGCGTAGGGGCTCTGACCGCGCTGAACTTGGCGAAGTAGGGATCGTCCGGCTTGGTTTCGAGCGGCAGGGCGGTCAGCGTCCAGCCACAGAGGATGACTTGAAGGAAGACGAAAGGTCGGGTTCGCATGGTCGGGAGGTTTTCGCGCAGTGTTCGACGCGCATCGCGGGACGTCAAGCCGATCCAGGCTTGCTCCCGAAGAAACCTCCAACCTGTCGGCCGCTTGGCAGGCCGCCGGTGGCTCCCCTTGCGCTCTGTGGACAACGTAGTAAGGTTGGGGGCGCGGAACCGAACGAATCCGACGCCTGGGACATGTTTAAACAAATACAGCGCTGGTCTTCGTCGCTTGGCCTCCGCCAGATTCGGCGGGTGGTCATCTTCGTGGTCGGCATGACCGTCCTGCTGTTCGGCCTCGCCCTGATTGTCCTGCCAGGGCCGGCGGTGTTGGTGGTGCCAGCCGGGCTGGCGATTCTCGGGCTCGAGTTCCGCTGGGCCCGACACTGGATGCGGCGGGCGCGGGAGATGTTCGACACGGCCTTCTCCCGGAAACGCGTCCCCACGAGACCCGACGTCGAAAAGCGAGCCGCCGTGGAGAAGGTCGGCGTCTGAGTGCGGTCATCGCCATGGCGGCCGGCACGACGCCGAGCTGGCGTGCGCCTTCCGGAAAGCGTGGACCAGTCGAGAGCCCATCCAACTCCGGACTTTACGAACCCGTGTGTTCCCGTAGAATACCTGCCAGTGGACACCCTACGAAGCGGCAAGCTGTTTAGTGGCATGTTGGCGACGGAGCTGCGGGACTTGGAGCAGACGGCGCAGTTCAAGTTCTACAAGGCGGGCCGCAACATCTTTCAGGAAGGCGATCCCGGTGACGGGCTCTATCTGATTGCGGAAGGCACCGTGCAGATCACCTGCTTGGTGGGTCAGGACCAGCGGCGCGTGCTCTCGCAGCTGACGAAAGGAGATTTCTTTGGCGAGATGGCGGTGCTGGACGAACAGCCTCGGTCCGCCACCGCCACGGCGGAGACGGACGTCAAACTCCATTTCATCGCCCGGGAGGATCTGCTGCGTGTGCTGTCGAAATCGCCTTCCCTCGCCGTCGGACTGATGCGCGAGTTCAGCCAGCGGATGCGGGAGTTCAATCATCAGTACACCAAGGAGCTGCTGCAAGCCGAGCGGTTGGCCCTGGTCGGGCGGTTTGCGCGGTCCATCGTCCACGACTTCAAGAACCCGCTCAATATCATCGGCATCTCCGCCGAAATGGTGGCCATGGACACGGCCTCGCCCCAGATGCGGCAGACCGCGCGCGACCGGATCCGCCGTCAGGTGGACCGGCTCAGCAACATGATCAGCGAACTCACGGAGTTTACCCGGGGCAGCGGCGGGGCGATGGTGATGGCCCGGAGAGACTACGCCGAGTTCGTCCGGCAGATTCTCAACGAGGTCGGGCCGGAGCTCGAGCCCCGCGGAGTGACCCTGGAGCTGGGGAACGAGCCGCCATCCGTCCCCTTGCTGCTCGATCCCGGCCGCCTGACCCACGTCTTCCACAACCTGATCAACAACGCCTGCGATGCCATGCCCAAAGGCGGCAAGATCACGGTGCGCGTCCAGACCACCGACCGCGAGGTGGTCACCGAGATCGAGGATGCGGGGGGCGGCATCGCGCCGGAGATTGAACCGCGCTTGTTCGAGGCGTTCGCCACGCATGGCAAGTCACAGGGCACGGGCCTCGGCCTCTCCATCTGCAAGAGGATCGTCGAGGATCATCGGGGCACCATCAGCGCCCGGAACGCCCCGGGCGGTGGGGCGCTCTTCACGTTCACACTGCCGCTCACTTCCGAGAAACCGGTCCAGGCAGTGGCGTGAGGAGGGGCGGCGCGCGCCGGCTCGTTCATCCTCGGCGCGGTTCTCCAGCAGTTCTCAGTGACAGGTGGCGTGGCCCCCGTCTAAGGTGTCGGCATGAATCGCATTCGCCTGTTGTCGGAACAGGTCGCCAATCAGATCGCCGCGGGCGAGGTGATTGAGCGGCCGGCGAGTGTGGTCAAGGAACTCGTGGAGAACGCGCTGGACGCGCAGGCCACGCGCCTGACCATCGAAATCCAGGCCGGCGGGCGCAGCCTGATCCGGGTGATCGATGACGGCCTCGGGATGAGCCGTGACGACGCCCTGCTCTGCCTCGAACGCCACGCCACGAGCAAGATTCAGAAGGCCGAGGATCTGGCGGCGATCAGCACAATGGGTTTCCGGGGCGAAGCCCTGCCCAGCATCGCCAGTGTCAGCCGCTTCACCTTGACCACGCGTGAGCGCGGCAGCGACTCGCCCGAAGCCACGCAGGTCGTCGTCCACGGCGGACGGATTCTGGAGGTCAAGTCGGCGGGCCACGCGCCCGGCACGAGCGTCGAAGTCCGCCAGTTGTTCTACAACCTGCCGGCGCGTCGCAAGTTTCTGCGCAGCGAGGAAACCGAGCGGGCCCACAGCCAACACTACCTCACCCTGGCCGCCCTGGCCCATCCGCAGGTGGGCTTCACCTTCGTGAACGAGCAGCGTCTGGTCTGGCAGTTGCCGCCGCAGCCCGCAGGCGGGGACCGATGGGCGTCGGTCCAGGAGCGGCTGTGCGCTTTGCTCGGCCCGGACCTCCGCCTGTTGGCGGTGGATCACACGGTGGAACTGGCGGACGCGACTGAGGCGGAAGCCGGTGCGCCGGCAGCAACCCTCCGCATCTGGGGATTCATCGGGGTGCCGGGCGTGTCGCGCGCCACGCGCCAGGACCAGCATTTGTTCGTGAACCGGCGCCCGATCGAAAATCGGGCCCTGAACTACGCCTTGCTCGAGGGCTATCACACCTCGTTGATGAAAGGGCGCTACCCGGTCGGCTGCCTGTTCCTGGAGTTGGATCCAGCCCAGGTGGACGTGAACGTGCATCCGTCCAAACGCGAGGTGAAGTTCCGCCAGGAGCCGGCCGTGCGCCGCGAGGTCACGAGCGCCGTCCGACAGGCGCTGTTGAATCACCACCTTGCTGGCTCCGCGACCGGCTCCACTGCCCGCGCCGGTGCGGCGGGCGTTCCCCCAGCGCAAACCCAGCCGGCGTCCGACGTTTCCCAGCCACCCCGTGAGCCGGCGTCTCGACCGGTGCCGGTCACGGCCGATCTCCCGCAGTTCTTGCCTCCGAAACCCGCACTGGCGACCGCGCCGCTTCGTCCACCGCTCGACCCGGCGCCCGCGCGGCCCGCGGAACGACCGGCTCCTCAGCCGCCCCGGGTCACTCCCCAGCTCCCCGTTGACGCTGCGCCTCGAGCCCCATCACGCCCGGACTCCGGTGGGGTCGTGCCGTTGCTCCAGGTGCCGTTACGTCTGGTCGGCGTCATCGGCAACCTCTACGTCGTCCTCGAATCCGACCAAGGGTTGGTCCTGATGGACCAGCACGCGGCGCACGAGCGGATTCTTTTTGAACAGATGTTGCGCCGGCTGGAGCAGGGGTCGGCGCCTTCGCAACGGCTGTTGCTGCCGGCGACGGTTGAGTTGTCGGCCCGCGACGCCCAGTTCGTTCAGGAGCACCTGGACGCGCTGGTGCGCCTGGGCGTCGGCCTCGGTCCTTTTGGCGAGCGCACGTTTCTGCTGGATGCGCTGCCGCCGTTTGTGCAGGTGGCCGATGCCCGACGGTTTGTCGTGGACCTCATTGACGAGTTGGTGAGGGCGGGGCGGGAGTTGAATGCGCTGCGGTTGGGCGAGGAGTCGGTGGCCAAGACCGTCTGCCGTCATGCGGTCAAGGCCCACGACCCACTCAGCCTGCCGGAGCTGGAACGCCTGCTGAACGACCTGCGTCAGTGCGACATGCCCTACACCTGCCCGCACGGCCGTCCGACGCTCATCGAACTCCCCTACCGCGAGCTGGAGAAGAAGTTCGGCCGCGTGACGTGACGCGGTGGATCACGAAAGGCTTGTGTGACCGGGGCGCGCCTGTAGCATGGCCGCCGCCAGCACATGCTCAAAATCCTGGTGGCAGAAGACGAGCCGGTCGCGCGCGACTTCCTCGAGTTCATCCTCCGGCAGGAAGGGTTCCAGCCCATCCTGGCCGAGGATGGCGACGTGGCCCTCATCCGTGCCCAGCAGGACAAGCCGGACTTGATTTTGCTCGACGCGATGATGCCGTTCGTGGACGGCTTTGAAGTCCTGCGCCGGCTGAAGGAGAGCGACGAACTGAAGCACATTCCCGTGATCATGCTGACGGCGCGCACCAGCGATACCGACTTCAGCATCGGGTTTGACATCGGCGCCGCCGACTACGTGGAGAAACCGTTCAGCATCGTCAAGCTCGTCACCCGGATTCACAAAGTGCTGCGGGACGCCGGCCTGGAGTCTCCGCCCGCCGGCCCTGTGTCGTCCTGAAGTTCCGACCCCGGCCGTGGCCCGGGGCGGGTTTCCGTCAGTCAGAAACGGCAGGAGAGGCTCAACCCGAGGCCGTGCAGGAGGTAGGTTTCATGCGCTTCAAACCGATAGGCCGGCGTCCACTGCCAGCGATGCCGCCAGCCGAGTCGCAACGCCATTCCCCCTCCTGCGAAGTTGTCCTGGCCGATCAAGCCGGGGACGGGATCCAGGTTGTTCTCGTTGCCCACTGCGCCGTGAAGCAGCAGGACGGACTCGCGGCTGAGCTGCCAGGATCCCCGGCATAACCAGGTGTAGCCGGTTTGGCTGCCGCCGACCTCGAAGGAGCTTTCCGATAGATAAAGCCGGGTCTCGAGCGTGGAGCGCGGGTGCCAGCGCCACAGCAGCCCGGGCACGGCCTGCGCGACCTGCGTGTCCACAAACGCGAGGTAGGTGAAGTCGAGGGTGCCAAAGAGATTGTCCCGGAGCCGGTAGTTCGCGCCGGCGCCCAGCCGCCACTTCGGGATGATGTCGCCGCTGAGCGCCACGCCGCCGTTGAGCCGCACGATCCAATCGCGATCCACGGCCTGCGTCCATTCGGCAAGAAGCTGGTTCGCCGGTTCCCCGAAGCGTCGGTACCAGTGATACTCGACGGCATAGGTGTTCCGGACCGGCCGGCGCCAAGAGGCAGATATGAAGGCTTCCTGCCAATCGTCCGGATCCACCCCGCTGCCGGAGTTGTCCTGACGCAGGTCGTAATCGAAGCCCACCGCGAGGTCCCATTCGTGGGTTTCTCGCAGCGCCGCCCGCGCCGCCCGGACATCCGCCGCCAGGGGGTCATCGCGCAGCAGGCTGTTGTAGAGCGAGCGGGCGGCCTGCACCCGACTCATCGCCGCCCGCACCTGCGCCGCCAAGACCTGGACCTCCAGGTCATCCGCCGCGACTTCCACCAGGGAAGCGAGCGCATGGTTGGCGGCGGTGATCTCACCGGCGTGAAGCAAGGCGAGAATGAGACCTTTGCGGCACTCGGCATCGTCCGGGCGATCCGCCAGTATGCGTGCGAACTCGCGGGCGGCGTCGATGGGGCGCCGGTGGGCCAGTTGGGTCAGTTCGCCGATCCGGGCGTCCGCCCGGCCGAGGCCCAACAGCCAGGCGAAACGAAAGGCCTGCTGGCTTTCTTCGAGATGGCCGGCCAGATCGAACACGCGCGCCGCCTTGAACCACAGGTCGGAGTCGGGCAGCCGGGCGTTCACCGCAGGCAACAGCGACTGCAGCGCCAGGTCGGGCTGACCCGCACTCAGGGCCTGCGTCAACCTGCGTTCGCCTTCGCGGAGCGTGTGTGAGGCGAGGCGCTGCCACGACAGCCAGCGCCAGGTGAACCACCACTGCGGCGACCGGAGGATTTCCCGGCGCCGCTCGGGCGTCAGATGCGGCCAGGCACTGGCCAGGAAGTCGGGCCCGATCCAGGCCGGGACCGCGCCCTCCGCGAGCAGAGTTGCCAGACGCTCGGGCTGCTGCTGCTTCAACAGCTCCTCCGCTTGATAGACCTGCAAGGCGGACACCTGGGGATACGCCCTCAGTCCTTCTTCAAGCCAGGTCCAGCTTCGATCCGGGAGTCCGGACGCCCGGGCTTGTTCGACCCGTTGCAGGAACAACTCCGGTTCCGCGAAACCCTCGCGCTGCAGCAGCTCCAACTGGCGCTCCGCCTCGATGCGCCGTCCCAACCGGCGCAGCAGTTCGGCGTAGCGCAGACGGACGGCCGGGCTGGGCCGATCACCTTGCGCCATCCTTCGATAGACCTGGGCGGCTTCCGCCCACCGGCCTGACGCGCGCAGGATATCCGCGCGCCGCTCGGCGGGCTCGGTGGCCAACGGATGCTCGCCCTCCAACCGCTTCAGCAGGTCGATAGCCCCCGCGGAGTCGTAGCGATACTGCCGCCAGCGGGCCCGTTCGATGTATTGGGGCAGCGTATCAAAGGGCGGAAGCAAGGGTTGTTCGCTCCGTCGCCAGGCTTCGTCGATCTCTGAAAAACGAA
>Ga0315274_10009019_pt1 | contig 14432 bp, 12 predicted proteins | sample YL17G02_20_MG_FD_203700 | JGI IMG/M metagenome (GOLD analysis project Ga0315274, IMG submission 203700) | Sediment microbial communities from Yellowstone Lake, YNP, Wyoming, USA - YL17G02_20 | ecosystem: Environmental > Aquatic > Freshwater > Lake > Sediment | place: USA: Wyoming | collected... | reverse complement strand
CTGAGCGATGAAATCTGTCGGCTGGCCACCTCCCAGCCACTCCTGCGGGGATGCATTCACCAATCCGAGCTGTCCTCTTTTTGGCCCTGACTGTTGCATTACTTATGCGTAGGTCAATATTCAACGCGCGCCAGTTGCTCGGTCTGGAACTGAGCTGCCGGTGGATTGCCGCAGTGAAAGATGCCCGCATCCGCGAGGCGCTGGCGACGAACCTCTCCGACCTTCTGCGCTACCAGAACATGCTCTGCCGCTACGACACGATGGCGCTCAAGTCCCTCGACGTTTTTTCAGTGCACGGTTTCCCGGTCGGGTTGATCCAGTGCGAGTCGAACCTGCTCGGTACCTCAGGCCGCAAAGGCGCGCCGGTCGGGAGCGGCGGCTGGTTGAACATCGTGGAGAAGTTCGCCAAGGCGAAACGCTACTGTCTCCAGCCGTTTGAGATCCGGCAGGAAGGCTCGCGAAAGGTCGAGGTGCCCGTCAAGGGAGAGTGGATTGGCTCGACTCGCAAAGGCCAGCCGCCGCCCGAGCAACGCGAAATCGAACTGCTGTGTGACGACTCTTCGTCGGCGAAGATCAGCGGGGCGAAATTCGATGCCGTCTTTACCGACCCGCCCTACTTCGGCAACGTCCAATACGCCGAGTTGATGGACTTCTGCTACGTCTGGCTCCGAAAGTTGCTGGACGACTCGATGCCCGAGTTTCAGAAGCCGAGCACCCGTCACGTAAACGAGCTGACCGGCAACGTCAACATGGGCCGGGGTCTCGACCATTTCACTGAGGGCGTCTCGAAGACACTCCGGCTGGCGACAGCGAGGCTGAAGCCGGGGCGTCCGCTGGCCTTCACTTACCACCACAATCAGCTCGACGCCTACATACCGATGGCTGTAGCCATTCTGGATGCTGGCTTGGTGTGCTCCGCCTCATTGCCTTGCCCGGCCGAGATGGGCGCGTCCATCCACATCAATGGCACGGGTTCGTCCATCGTGGACACTGTCTTGGTCTGCCGATCAACCGGCACCTTCCCGCGGCGTTGGCTGGCTGAGGACGCGGCAGGTCTTGCGGAAATCGTTCGACAGGATATTCAAGCATTGGCCGAAGGAGGGCTTGCCGCAACGCAGGGAGACATCCGGTGCATCTGTTTCGGCCACCTAACACGACTGGCAATCTGGAATCTTCGCAAGAATTGGAACAACAAGCGGCCCGTCACCGAGCGAATGAACCTGATTAGCCGCTGGTTCACGACCTTCGGCGGCGTCAGCGCGGTTTTGACTGCGCTCGATGGCACGTTCTCGCGAGCACGCCCGGAGCAAAGCTGGACGCCTGGGAGCGCGCTGAGAGAAACCGGGGAACGGGAAGACGAAGTATCCTTTTGAAGCGACGTTCAGCGAAATCGAGGCAGCGCCTGAGTCGTTTGTCTCCGCGGTGTTTTCCAGCCTTGCCTCCGAGTTTCTGACTCTGCCGAGGGGTGACGGCTTTGTGGAGTATGCCGCCTTCGAGACCGGGTACGAGGCACTCAAGAAAGCGACGAGCGGGTTTGCGGCGCTGCCGAGACCTGAGGTCCTCAAGACAGTGATCGCGGTGCCCATCGCTTTCGTTGTTCTTCGGTCAATGCTCGGATTCACGCCGCCGGAGCTGGCGTACGTCGCGGCACCACGCTGTGGCTCCGCATTGAAGCAAGGTTTCGCTCGGACGCTCGACCGCAGAATCCGCAAATCCCCACTCTCCCCTCTCCATCCGAGTCCAGAGACGACCGAGCGAATCGAGGCGATGGTTGGAACGGCGTGCGATTTCTTGGAGGAGGGCTGTCCCGAGGCTCAGGTTGACCAGATTCACCGCCTCCAGAAAGCCGACACCGTCGGCGGTTTGGACGCAATACGCAACATGGCTGCCATCGGCGCGCCCTACGCAATGCTGCTCTACGAGCGGTTCCTCGGTCGCCCGTTTGCGGGACACCGTGATTCGGTGAGTGAGCTTGTCGGCCAGGGACTGGAGGAGGCAATCGAAGAACAACTCGCCAAGGCCGGGGTTAGCTTCAGGAAGACCGGACGCGCCGAACGGTTTCCGGGTTTCGACCAAGCGCCCGACTTCATGATTCCCAGTGAGTTCAATCCGAAGATCGTGATCGAGGCAAAGCTGATGGAGGACGACGGAACAGCGAGAGACAAAGTCACCCGGATCCAGCACTTGCACTCGTTGAGCATCGCCGGCCAACCGGCCGGCAAGCGGAAGTTCGAAGTGGTGGCCTGCATTGCCGGTAGGGGATTTGCCGTCAGGCGGGAGGACATGAAGAAGCTACTGCTTGCCACGCGTGGAAAGGTGTTCACTCCGAAAACCCTCGACCGGTTGGTTCCTTGCACCAAACTCAAGAACTTCAAAACGAAATGAGAATTACGGGGCGCAGAGGGGCTCGATGCCGATTGGCAGTTGGCGTGGGCTTCTACCCACGAACTGCTTCCCCGTAGCTGCATCACCGCACAGCGCCATCATCTTCAAGGCGGGCAGTCAGCGGCGCTCTGCCGAGACGCTGCTACGCCGAGGTTCATGGCCCCCATGCACGTCCAAACTTACGAGGTCCGGCCTCACCATGACCGGATCATGGCTTCAGCAAACCGGGCCAGCGGCTACGAGCAACAGCGATCTCAAGGAAGGCGGCGATTTGGATTGAGTTGGAGGCCCGCTGCCCTTATTGAACTACGAATGAGCAAACGCGAGAAGACCCCGGGCGCCAGGCCCGAGAGCAAGAACGCCGTCGAACGCTGGATTTCGTACCGCCCCGAGATCAAGGTGCTCGACTGCACGATCCGCGACGGCGGACTGATGAACAACCACCAGTTCGATGACGCAGTCGTGAAGGCGGTTTACACGGCGTGCGTCGAGGGCGGGATCGACTACATGGAACTCGGCTACAAGGCGACTCGCAAAGGGATCGTGGCCGGCGAATACGGGGCGTGGAAATACTGTCTCGAGGACGATCTCCGCCGGATCGTGAACGACAACCCGACTCCCCTGAAACTCTCCGTCATGGCAGATGCCGAGCGGTGCGACTACCACACGGACATCGCCCCCAAGAAGGACAGCATCATCGACCTGGTGCGGGTGGCCACCTACATCCACCAGGTTGCCACGGCGCTGGACATGGTGAAGGATGCGCACGACAAGGGCTACGAGACCACGGTGAATCTGATGGCGGTGTCAACCGTTCCGGGCCCTGAGCTGGAGGAGGGTCTGGAGCTGCTCGCCGAGTCCGAAGCCAAGGTCATCTACGTGGTGGACAGCTATGGCTCGCTCTACAGCGAACAGGTCCAGTATCTCGTCAAGAAGTACCTCCATTACTGCAAACCGGCGGGCAAGGAGGTGGGGATCCACGCCCACAACAATCTCCAGCTCGCCTTCGCGAACACGATCGAGGCGATTGTGCTCGGCGCGAACATGCTTGACGCCACCATGGCCGGTCTGGGCCGCGGCGCGGGCAACTGTCTCATGGAATTGCTCATCGGGTTCCTGCACAACCCGAAGTACGATCTCCGGCCAGTCCTGCGCTGTGTGCATGACGCGATCGAGCCGATGCGGGAGAAGCTCAAGTGGGGCTTCGATCTGCCCTACATGATTTCGGGTCAGTTCAACCAGCACCCGCGGGCGGCCATCAAATACAACGCCGCCGAAGACCGGGAGGACATCGTTAAGTTCTTCGATACGGTGAGTGAGTAGCCGTCGGCGCCCGGCGTGGAGCGCGTTGGCGGCGGTCCTTCAGGCAAACCGTCAGTCCGGGAGCCTCTCCAACTTGCCCAGGGCTTCCGTGGCCGCGTGGCGGACCTCGCGGTCGGAGTCTTGGAGCGCACGCCTCAGGGCGGGGATCAACGGAACCGCCAACGGCCCCGAATCACCCAATTGCTCGGCCATGTTCGCTCGCACCCACCCGTTGGATTTAAAGGTCAGCGCCTCCTCAAGAACCCCGAGGGCTTCCGGGGTTTCGCCCTGGATGCGCAGCACCGCTTTCGCGCATTGAGCCCGATCGTACATGTCCACCCATGCGCCGATGTCTTGGTGACTGGCGCGCAAGAGTGTCGGGACAGCATCGCGGGCCAGGGCTCCCATCCTTCCGAGATACGCCGCCGCCGCGCCTTTGGCTTCCTTGGTGGTTAACAATGATTCCAGGATCCTCCGCGCCTCGTCCCGTTCGCCGCCCAACCGCCAGAGTGTGATGGCGGCGACGGCGCGGGTGTAGCCGTTGGTGCTGGCGAGCAGACGACGCAACGCCGGCACAGCCACGTCGGCTCGATTCGTGACTTGTCCCAGCGCGCCCGCGGCGGCAGTGGCGAGCGGGAGGTTCGTTTCAGACAACAGGGAGACGAGCCTGGGCACCGAGGCCGGCGCGGGCTGGCCCCAACGATCAAGGGCGTTGGCGGCGACGATGCGCACGTCGGGCTCGGGGTCATCAAGCGCCGCCAGGGCGATGGGCATGGCCAGCGCGGCGGCATTCGTTCCCGCTGTCCCCAGCGTGTGGAGGAGATCGTGGCGCACGACCCAGACTTCATTCGTCGTCAGTGGCCAGGCCTGGACCAGGAAAGGGAGGGACTCCGGCAGAGGTCCCAGCTCCGCGAGACAATGAACCACCGTCTGACGGTCCGCGGCGTTTGGACGCAGCAGTTCGGCGTGGAGCTCCGGCAGCGCAGGTCTGGCTTCGAAGCCGAAGGCGAGGAGAACAAACGAGGCTGCCCGGCGGGTTTCCAGGCTCGACTTGGTCCAGCGGGGGTTATCGCCCACCCGCGTCAGCAGCCATTGCGCATAAGGATGGCGGACCCAAGCCGACCGGTCGAAGGGAGTGTTGGTAGTAGCGAGTGCGCGCGCCAGGTAGGGCACGGCGTTCGAGCCAATGGCGCTCAGCCCGCGGTTGGCGGCCAGATCCGACGACTTGGTCTGAAACATCCAATAAAAGACGTCCTTCCCCTCGTGACTCGGCACGGCGGGCCTCGTGGCGAACCACGTTACGACCAAGCCCAGAGCAATCGCGCCGACCCCCAGGGCCAGCGGCCGAACCTTCAGCGGTCCTTTCATGCGACAGGCGAGAGTCAGCCGCGCCTGCGTCCGGAGTCAACGCAGGAGTAGGGCGTGATTCCTCTCCGTCGTCGGGGACCACAACGCTTGCGAAAGCTCGAAACGAGGTTTATCGCCTCGGCGAGACCGGTCCCTGATTCGTTGCCGCCGGACGCGCGGCCGGAGTTGGCGCCGGCGGCAGTGCGAGAAAGCCTTTGGCCATCAGTTCGGTGGCCTTTGCGTCGCGCCCTTTCCACTCGGTGCTGCCCAGCACCACCGCCACCACCCGTTGGCCCTGGCGGGCGGCGGTCGCCGCCAGAGAGTAGCCGGCCTCGGAGAAATAGCCGGTCTTGAGCCCGTCGCATCCTTCCACCGCGCCGAGCAGGTGATTGTGGGTGCGCATCACCACCGTCTTGCCCGGAACGTTGGGCCGGAAGGGTCGCTCGCGGGTCGAGGTGTAGCGCAGCGCGTCCGGGTGACGGAGCACCTCACGACAGAGCCGGGCGAAGTCGCGGGCCGTCGTCACGTCGTGCTGCTGTCCGGATCCAGGCGGCAGGCCGTGCACGGAGTAGAACGTCGTGTTGGTCATGCCGAGTGTCCGCGCCCGCCGGTTCATCAGTTCCACAAAAACCTCCGGTGTGCCGGCCACCTTCTCCGCCAGGGCCAGCGCCGCGTCGTTGGCTGACTGGACCATGAGCGCATACAACAGTTCATCGACCGTGAACACCTCCTTCTCCGCCAGCCAGACCTGGGACCCGCCGACCTTCGAGGCTGGCGCACTCACGGTGACCGGGTCCTGAAGCGAGAGCCGTCCGTACTGGACCATTTCGAGCACGATCAACAAGTCCATCAGTTTCAACATGCTGGCGGGGTAACCCTTGGCGTCGGCTTGATCTTCGAACAGCACGCGGCCACTGGCCACCTCGATCACGATGGCGCCGAGGTATGGGTCGCGGGCGATGGAGTTCCTGGACTTGGCGGGGGTGGCGGGGGCGCGCTTGGGCGCAGGTTTCGCGTTCGGGGCAGCCGCACGCGCGGCAAAGGGGATCGTCGCGGCCAGCACGGCGATCAGTGTGAACCAGCAGGTCAGGCCTCTTGTGTTCAGCGTCATACGCAGGTCGTGATCGAAGCGCGTGCCAGCTTCCTTGCGTCCCGGCTGCGGGTCAAGCGTTCCTCGCGCGTTCCTCGCGCGTTGAGCTCAGCGAGGGAACGGAGCTGAGGGCTTTGCCACCGTATTGGTGGTCCTTGGACCGGCCTGGCTCGAGGCACTCCTCTGTAAGCTGGCGCCTCGGCGTTGTTGAAGGAACCACGTGTAGAGCTCGGGCCCGGCGTACGGCGTGTCCCAGACGTCATGCCCTTTGTCCGGATAGAACGTGGTTTTGACTTTGCCGCCCGCGGCTTCCAACGCCCGCGCCATGCTTTCGCCGTAGCTGACGGGGACCACCGGGTCGTTCTGGCCGTGAAAGATCCACACCGGGAGATGTTTGAGCTTGCGGGCGGCTTCCTGAGGATTGCCGGCGCCGGCGACGGGGGCGATGGCGGCAAACCGTTGCGGATAGGCCTGAGCCAACATCCACGTTGCATGTCCGCCAGCGCTGTAGCCGGTCACATAGACGCGGTCGCGATCGACCGGGAGCGTGTTCTGAGCGTGATCGAGCAACTGGACCAATGCGGGCAGTGTCCAGCCGTGAGCCGTCGCCGGGCCCACCACGATGAAACGGAAATCCGCATTCGTCAGCCCATACTTGATCGGCCCGAAGTGGCGGAGTTTGGTCAAGTCCTCATCCGGACAGGCCCCGTGCAGGAAGAGGATGAACGGCAGTCGTTGGGCTGCATTCGTGCGAACGGCAGGGACGTAGCACAGGTACTTGTAGCCCGCCAACCCCTCCGTCAGGCTGCCGCGCCGTGGTTGAAGCGCGACCGGTGGGTTCGTCTCCGCGCCAACCGCGTCGCCCCCCAGCATAAGCGAGGCGAGCCACAGCGTCAGCAGCGCACGTGGGATTGGACGAACCGTTTCGCTCATTCCGGAACAGGCCGTGGTGGCTCGCTGTTGCCCCTTTTTCAACTCGGCTGCACCCGCCCCTCGACGCGGTCAGACCTTCGGCAACACGTAGGGGGCGCGATAGGTTCGACCCAGCAGCGCCTCGGCTTGCGGATCGCCGGGAATCGTCTCCTTCTCGCCGTCCCACGCGATGCGGCGGCCCACCCGATATGCGATGTTACCCAGGTGTCCCGGCAGGCTGCCGAGATGCCCGAGTTCGACATCCGAGTTGGGGCGCTTCCGCGAGCGGATGCAGTCGATCCAGTTCCGCTTGTGCTGCACTTCCATGCCCTGGCTGGGCACGCTCTTGGGATTCGCCCGGTCGCTCTCAGGGAAGAACGTGTATCCATTCCGGTTGATCCAGATCGATCCTTTAGTCCCGTAGAACTCGATCCCGTGGTCCATGCCGCCCCAGGGCGGATTCCCGTTGCCGTGGCGCACTTCGTAGGTGAACACGTAAGCCGGACACTCGAAAAGCACCGACGCCGTGTCCGGCGTGTCCCGCACGTCGTTGAACACGAACTTGCCGCCAGTGGTCGTCACGCTCTTGATCGTCGGCCCCATCGCCCAGGTCACGATGTCGAACAGGTGAACGCCCCACGCCGACAGCATCCCGCCCGAGTAGTCCCAGAAGTAGTAGAAGTAGAAATCGGTGTGGCGCGGGTTGAACGGCCGCTTCGGCGCCGGGCCGAGCCACAGGTCGTAGTTCAACCCGGGCGGAGGATCGCAATCGGGCGGGTTCCCCATGTCCGCATGAATGCTTTTGAGGTCCCAGCAATTCCAGGTCCGCACCAGGCTCACCTTCCCCAGGTCACCCGACCGGATGCGCTCGACGGCCTCGATCCAATGCGGGCCGCTGCGCTGCTGGGTGCCGAGCTGCACGACGCGGTTGTACTTGCGGGCCGCCTGCACCATGGCCCGGCCTTCGCGGATGTTGTGCCCGAGCGGCTTCTCCACGTACACGTCCTTGCCCGCCTGGCAGGCGAGGATCGCCGGGATGGCGTGCCAGTGGTCCGCCGTCGCGATCACGACGGCATCCACCTCCTTCAAGTCGAGCAGCGCGTGAAAATCCTGGAACACCTTCACGTTCGGGAACGCGGCCTTGACCTTGTCGAGCTTCGACTGCGCCGGATCGGCCGCCGCCACGATGCTGACGTCGTCCATCTCGGAGAATTCCTTGACGTGGTAGGAGCCTCGTCCGCCGACGCCGATGAAGCCGAGCCGGAGCTTTTCGTTGGCGCCGAGGACGCCGAACGAGGGGAAGGCGCTGAAGGCGGCGCCCAGGGTGAGGGCATTGCCGGTGGTCTTGACGAACTGCCGGCGGGTAACGGTGGGATGGTCGTTCATGATAGGCCTCGCTGGTTCACGAATCCGGGGACGGCGATTACCCCCGGGATCAAAAGCTCAAAAGCATCTGCCAGATGTAGGTGTTGGCCAGTCCTTCGAGGTTCTCCCAGACCTGACGGATCATGTCCCGGTCGCCGGTGATCTCCGGCAACTCCTTGAGCTTCTCCTCCCAAGGCAGGCAGATGCCCGGTTTGGGTTGCGGCTGTGGGCGCCCGGCCATGCCAGGGACCTGCTTCCGATCGTCGATCACGCCCGGCAGATCGCACGGCGGCGTGGCGACTGGCGTCGGATACGAACCCGCCGGATAGACCCCCAGCTCGCGACACACCTGGGTCATAACCTTCATGTTCTCGACGCTCGTGTCGTCCTGCATGATGGCGCTGCCGTCCATGATGTAGCCGCCGTTTTGGGCGACCTCGCGGATGACCCGGGTGCAGAATGCGCGCACCTCCTCCGACTTGCCGTAGCTCAACAGGACGTTCGGGATGCCGCCGCTGAGGGCGAACTTGTCGTGCAGCTTCCGGTGCACCTCGAAGACGTCGTCCTGGTCGCAGTGGAACACGATGCTGCGGTTCGGCAACTCGCGGAAGGTGTCGAAGTGGTGCTTCCACTTGCCTTCAGCGTAGAACAGGGTCTGGTGGCCCTGCTTCCAGAACTCCTGGATGATCGGTTTGAGGGTGGGCCAGAAGTGCGTGTCGAAGGTCTTTTGCGAGACGAAGGGCACACAGCCGCGGTGCATCCAGAAGCCGATCGGCACCAGCTTGGCGGGATCGGCCGTGGTCAGGCCCACGTGGCAAAGATGCGGCATCAGGGCTTTGCACGCGGCGAGGACCTTCTTCGGCTGCGTGTGCATGTCCATGACCAGGCCGACGTAGCCGCGGAGCTTGTCGGCCAGGATGTCGAACGGGGCTTTGAAGATACCGGCGATGGCGGAGACGGTGCCGCATTCGCTGCGCAGGCGGCCGATCTGCGGACCGAAAGCGTAGAAGTACGTCAACATGGCCATCGCGCTCTTCACCAGGGCCAGGTTGTTCCGGTAGGTCGAAGGCTCGCCGATCTTTCGGATCTCGGTGGACACGCGCGGGAGCCAGACGCTGTAGAGGAAACCGGTCGGGTCCTTGATGAGTTCGTCATACTCGTCCGGCTGCATGAAGGCCTGATCCTCGGGGGGCTCAATGTAGTTGAAGCCGGTCGTGTGCGGGATGCCAAAGCCGGGGATGCCGTAGTAGCGCAGGCCGGCCGCCTGGGCGAGACCGGTCCACACGTACACCATGTTGGGGACGACGGCGTCCCAGTCAAAATCGCGGGCACACTTCACGGCCGCCTCGAAGGCGCGCGGATAGTCGTGGGCCACCTCCTGGGACGTGTAGCCCGCGTACTTGCCGGTGAACTCCGCGACGAACGGCCGCAGTGGGATGCGGTCGGGTTTCTCATTACGCATGGCGGTGACGTACCGCGCGAGGCGCTCTTGGTAGAGGGTTTCCTTGTTCATGGTGTCAGCGGCGCTCAGTCTAGGCACTCCCGACAAGCACGGCCAGCGAAAAACCGGGGGCAGGCCCAACGGACGGTGCATCCCGAGGTTGGCGGTTCCGCTCTGGGGTAGGGCGGGACTGTCCTCAGTCCGCCGCGCTGGCTGACGGTATGGCCCAACGGCGCGGTGGGGACACACGCGCCCTACCCCCACCGACAACTTGTGGATGCACTGGCCAACAGACGGATCAGGCATGCCCCCGGTGGGAGCAGTTGTGAACAACCTGTGAACAAGTCCCAGTAAGTGGTCTTTGACGAACCCGGCCGGTTCCCAATGCTCTCGCCATGGCTGCCACGGCAAAGACCCAACCCGAAATCCAGGTCCCCTCCGCCCATGACTGGCGGACGACCGACCTTGATGAGATCAACAAACGCCGCCTGCGCGCCCGGCAGGAGGCCTTCGGCATCTCCAACCTCGACCCGCGGCACCCGGTGTTTTCGAACTTCCGCGTGCAGTCCAAGAGCGGCCTGACCTACTCGGTCGAGATCCGCGACGTGCGCCAGCGCCAGTTCGCCTGCGATTGCGTCGATTTTCGCATCAACGGACTCGGAACCTGCAAGCATGTCGAAGCCGTGCTGCTCCACTTGCAGGCCCGGTTCCGGCGCTTGTTCGAGGCGGCCCGCAAGAGCGGATCGACCCGTATCGAGATGGTGGTTGATCCGGCCGCCGACACCCTGTGCGTGCTGAACGGCAGCGGCAGGCTGCCCAAGTTCCTGCAGAACTGGTTCGATGCCGAAGGCCGACTCGCCAACGGCTCGCCCGAAGCCGCGCTGACGGCCCTCGAGCAACTCCGCACAACCGACTTCCCGCAGATTCGCCTTTCGCAGGAGATCGTGCCCTGGATCGAAAACCGCCGCCGCGCCGCCGAGCGCAAACAGCTCCGCCGCGAATACGAACTCAAAGTCCAGAGTGGCGAGTGGCCGGCGCACGAGACCACGGTTCCGCTGTTGCCCTATCAGCGCGAGGGCATGTTGCACCTGGCGTTCACCGAGCGGGCGCTGCTGGCCGACGAAATGGGCCTGGGCAAGACCATCCAGGCCATCGCCGCCTGCGCGTTGCTCCAGCGGCTCGGCCAGGCGCAGCGCGCGCTCGTCGTCACGCCCGCCTCGCTCAAGACCGAATGGGAAGAGCAGATCCGCAAGTTCACCACGCTGCCCTACCAGCTCGTCTTTGGCGGACACCCGCAGCGCCTGCGCGCCTATGCCGACGCGCCGTTCTTCACCATCGTCAATTACGAGCAGATGGTGATCGACGCCCTCGACGTGAACGCCCGCCTGCGCCCCGACATCGTCGTGCTCGACGAAGCCCAGCGCATCAAGAACTGGAGCACCAAGACCGCCCAGGCCATCAAACGCCTCCGGAGCCGCTACGCCTTCATCCTGACCGGAACGCCCATCGAAAACCGCATCGACGAACTGCACTCCTTGATGGATTTCCTGAACCCGTCGGTGCTGGGCCCGCTCTTCCGCTTCAACCGCGACTTCTACGAACTCGATGACCGCGGCCGGCCCGTCGGCTACCGCAACCTCGACCAACTGCACGCCCGCATCCAGCCCCACATGCTCCGCCGCCGCAAGGCCGACGTGGAAACCGAGCTGCCCGAACGCACCGATCGCAACCATTTCGTCAAGCTCAGCGAGCCCCAAAAACAGAACTACGCCGCCCATGAGCAGCAGGTCATGCGGCTCGTCAACACCGCCCTGCGAAGGCCGCTCTCCCGGCAGGAACAAGAGAAACTCCAGCGCGAGCTCGCCATGATGCGGATGATCTGCGACTCGAACTACATCCTCGACCCCGACGACCGGGTCTGTCCCAAGCTGGCCGAGCTCGAAAAAATCCTCAACGACTGCCGCGAAAACGACGCCAAGGTCATCGTCTTCTCCGAGTGGCAGCGGATGCTCGAGTTGGTGCGTGATCTTTGCGACCGCCGGGGCTTCGGCTACGCCTGGCACACCGGCAGCGTCCCGCAGCAACGCCGGCGCGCGGAGATCAACGTCTTCAAGACCGACCCGGCCTGCCGTGTCTTCCTCAGCACCGACTCGGGCGCCACCGGCCTCAACCTCCAGAATGCCAGCGTCGTCATCAACTGCGACCTGCCGTGGAACCCGGCCAAACTCGAACAGCGCATCGCGCGCGCCTGGCGCAAACATCAGACCCGGCCGGTCACCGTCATCAACCTGATCTCCGAAAACTCGATCGAGCATCGGATGCTCGACACGCTGGCGACGAAGCAGACCGTGGCCGAGAGCGTTCTCGACCAGGGGGGCAAGGTGAAGGAGATCAAGCTTCGGAGCGGTCGCGCGGCGTTCGTCGAGCGACTCCAGCAATTGGTGACGCCGCGCGCTGAGGCCGGCAGGCAGAGGGCGGAAGGCGGAACGCAGAAACCGGCCTTGCCAGCCGATCGAGCTGTCGCGTTCGCGCAACTGGCCCGCGAGAAGATCAATGGCGCGCTCGTTCGTTGTGAGGAACGCTACCCGCAATCGGGAGCGCACTCGGTCCTGGTCGTCGTGGTCGAGCGCGACGCGGCCCCGTTGCGCGAACGGCTCGAGGGCCTGCACCGCGAGCTGTTCGGCCCCGGCCAGACCGACCCGCTGGCGCCGACCCAGCTCGAGGTGATCGATCGCGCGACCGATGAGGCCCTCGAGCGTCTGATCGCCGTCGGCCTGGTCAGCCGGACCACACGCGCCACGCGCCCGTTGTTCCCGGAGGCGGAAGCCGTCACTCCGCGGCCGCTCTCCATCGAGGAACAGGCCCGGGCAAAGGCCCACCGCGAGCAAGCGGCCCGCAAGCTCAAGATGGCCCGGTTGCTCGCCGAGGGCGGTCTGGAAGAAGAGGCCCGCGCGGCCCTGTTGGCAGCCATTCTCCCACTCGCCCGGGCGCTGGCAGTCGAGAGCCGCCTGCCCGAACCGGCTTCCGTGGACGACGCCTTGCTGCCGCCCCTCTCGCACAGCTGGAAAGAGGGGGCGACGCTGGCGCGGAACTTCGTCGCGGATGCCACGCAGCCGTGCAAGCCGGTTCTGGAGCGTCTGCTTCAGACCTGAAATCGTGCCTGAAATCGTGCTGCCTGAAATAGTGCTTGCGTGAGCGGGGCGGATTGCTAGGTTCTGCGCTCTTTAAGGAACGACTGTTATGGCGAGAATTTGTGAATTGACCGGCAAGGGCCCGATGAAGGGCAACATCATCTGGCGCAGTGGCAAACCCAAGCGCGAGGGCGGCATCGGCACCCATATCACCGCCATCACCAAGCGCCGTTTCCTGCCCAACCTCCAGCGCGTCAAGGCCCTCATCGACGGCGAGGTCCGCTACATTCGCGTCTGCACCCGCGCCCTCAAGAAGGGCCTGGTGACCAAGGCGCCGAAACGCAACTGGAAGAAAGAAGCGGCCCAGCCGGCCTAGTCCGAGGTTTCCTCAACGAATCTCCCCGAGGGGATGGTGCCCGCACAGGTGCCATCCCCTTTATGTCGTTGCCATCCGGGCGGCTTCGACCGCGGGGCGGGCACTCCGCGATTCAAGCTTACCGGCCCTTGAGCCGGTGCATCGTGGCGCGTTTGAGGTCGCGCTCGGCCTCCTGCTCCTTCAAATCTTGGCGTTTGTCGTACTCGACTTTGCCCTTGCCGACGGCCAGGGCCACCTTGACCTTGCCCTGCTTCCAGTAAAAGGACAGCGGTACGAGGGCCTGACCTTTGACCGCCGCCAAGCCGGTGAGTTTACGGATTTCAGACCGATGAAGGAGGAGCTTGCGGCGGGCCTTCGGGTCGTGATTCTGGCGGTTGCCGTGGGAGTATTCGTCGATATGGGCGTTGTAGAGCCAGACCTCCTCGTTCTCAACGCGCGCAAACGCATCGCGGATCTGGCCCAGGCCCGCGCGCAGCGACTTGACCTCGGTCCCCTTCAGCACGATCCCGGCTTCGAAGGTTTCGAGGATGTGGTAATCCCGTTTGGCCTTCGAGTTGGTCAGGATGTCGGCCACAAACAAAGGCAGCCAGAAGGCGGCCCTTCTGGCTGCGGGCAAAGGTCCGGAGGCGCGTTAGCCCCGTTTCCGCCGTCGAGACGGGGTGGTCTCTCCCGGCAAATCGGCGATGGCTTCCCACCCCATCTTGTCGAACACGATCTCGTTCAAGGCGATGTCGGCGGCACCCATGTTGGCGGTGTCCTTGATCAACGGGCGGCTACCGGTTCCGCCGGCGGCGTTGAGTTGGCGCACGCGGCGCGACACCAGGTTCACGAGAATGTTGGGGTTTCCAACCTTCTCGGCGGCTTGTCTCAGCATTTCAGCGTTCACAGTAGCTTCCTCTTTCATCTAACAGGGCCGCTAACCTATGCGGGGCCCTGGACGCCATGCAACAGAAAAAACGCCAGCGGTTTCGCAAGGGTGAGTGGGTTTGGGGTGAGGGCAGGCGGTAGTTGTTTTTGCCCTGCGCAGTCCTGCGGTGCTGACGCTGCGGCCACCCAGCTTTCGAGGAAAACGATTCCCTTCCG
>Ga0315274_10009018_pt1 | contig 14433 bp, 4 predicted proteins | sample YL17G02_20_MG_FD_203700 | JGI IMG/M metagenome (GOLD analysis project Ga0315274, IMG submission 203700) | Sediment microbial communities from Yellowstone Lake, YNP, Wyoming, USA - YL17G02_20 | ecosystem: Environmental > Aquatic > Freshwater > Lake > Sediment | place: USA: Wyoming | collected... | reverse complement strand
CCATGAGGAACACGACCTCACCAGCGAAGACTCCCAGTGGGGCTACCAGAAATTCGCCGGTCTCCTGCGCGAAAAGAATATCGCTATCGAACCCCTCTCGTTGCTGACCAACGACGTGCTGGAAGACTGCTCGCTGCTGGTTGTCGCCGGTCCCCGGAACCGCATTCCTTCCGAGGAGTTGGAGAAGATCGATGCCTATCTCAAGAAGGGCGGCCGCGTCTTCGCCCTGCTGCTGAACACCCGGCTGACCAAAGGGCGGAGCGGGTTGGAGCGCCTGCTGGCGGAATGGAACGTGGAGGTGGGGGATAATCTGGTCATCGACCGCGCCCAGACGCAAGCCGGTGCTGGCCAGGCCTTGTTGACCTCCGAGTTTGGTGGCCACCCCGTCGTCAATCCGCTGCATGGCTCGCGTCTCGGCTTGGCGTGGCCGCGCTCGGTCCGTCAACGCACCGCCAATCCGCGGGGCGCGGACGCGGTCAAGGTGGACGAGTTGGCGTTCACCAGTTCGTCGGGCGTGGCCTTGGCGAATGTGGGGGGCACTCAGGAAACCAACGGAGTCATTCCCCTCGCCGTGGCCGCGGAAAAGGGCACGGTCACCGGGGTCAGCCCGGATCGCGGCGCGACCCGGTTGGTGGTTGTGGGCGAATCGATCTTCCTCGGGAATGGAATGATTGAAGCCGAGGCCAACCGCGACTTCGCCAGCCTGGCGGTCAACTGGCTGCTGGGGCGCGGTCATCTGCTCGACATCGGGCCGCGTCCGCTGCGGGAGTATCAGGTTTCCCTGACGGTGGGCCAGCGACGCAACGTGCGTTGGATTCTCCTGGGGGCCATGCCGGGTTCGGTCTTGTTCCTCGGCCTCCTCGTTTGGGTGCGGCGAAGGAAGTGAGAGGCCCGGGGCACACGAGTTTCCAGACCGTGAACCGCAAGAGCACATCGTATCTCGTCCTGGTGGCGCTGATGTTGCTGGCGTACATCCTGGTGTACGAGCGACACACCCCGTCCCCCGCCCAACTGGCGCAACAAGCCCGGCAGCTCCTGCCCGGCTTCGACCCGGCGCAGGTCAACAGTGTCGAGATCATCCTCCGTTCCAACGTGGTGGTCCGCGCCGAGCGCCGGTTGGACCAATGGCGGCTCACGGACCCTCCCTATCCCGCCCAATCCGTGCTCATCGAGGACTGGCTGAGAACCCTTGGTCAGCAAACGCGACGCGCGATCCTGTCCGCCGCCGACGTGCAGGCGCAACCGGGTGGGCTAGCCGGACTCGGTTTGGCCGAACCCCTCGCCCGAGTGACGGTTCAGCAAGGGCCCCAGCGGATTCAGTTGCGCCTGGGCGGCCGGGCGGCACTCGGCGAACGCGGCTACCTCCTGTTCGTGGGCGACGACAAGGTCATCGCCACCGAATCCGCGCTGTGGGACCGCCTGCCACCGACCGCCAGTGAGTGGCGCGATCCGGTGTTCGTAAACCTGGCGGGGCTGCGGTTTGATCAGGTGAGTGTCCGGTCCGGAGGCCGGGGATTCGAGGTGCAACGCGAGGGCACCAACCGCCTTTGGCGCGTGACCCAGCCGCGCCCGGCTCGGGCCGACAACGGGCGCATTGACCAACTTTGGCTCCAGTTGCAGACCATCCATGTGGCGCAGTTCGTGAACGACCGCCCCGGAGCCGACCTTGAGCCCTATGGCCTGCAAACGCCCGAGCTGAGTGTGGTGTTCGCCCAGGGGACGAACCCGGTGCTGAGCGTGGAGTTCGGTCGGAGCCCCACCAACGCGCCTGCGCTCATCTATGCCCGGCGCTCGCTGTCCGCCGGGATCGTGCTGGTGCCCAAAACGCTCCTCGAGGCGCTGGCGATTCCCTACACACAGCTTCTCGACCTGCAGCTTCTCGATGTCCCGCTCGACAACCTCAGCCGCATCGAGGCGCGTGCCGTGGAGGCATTCGCCCTGGCGAAACAGACCAACGGCACCTGGCGGATGGTCGAACCCCGGGAGCTGCCCGCCGATCCGGCTTTCGTGCAGGTCTTCTTGAATCGCCTCAAGGCGTTGCGCATCGCGCGGATCGAGAAGGAGGTGGTGACGGATTTCGATCTGCCGAACTACGGCCTGGCGAATCCGGCGCAGCAGTACCGCTTCTTCACGCCGGGGGGCATTACGGGTACCACGAATCAACTGCTGGTCCGCCTCGACTTCGGCACCAACCAGGCGGACGAAGTGTTTGTGCGTCGCAGCGACGAGAACCCCGTTTATGCGCTGAAGCGGGACGATCTCGAGTTCTTCCCGCTGGCGGCGTTTGAACTGCGCGATCGGCGCATCTGGAGTTTCACGACCAACGAGGTTGCCGGTCTCACCCTCCAGATCCGGGGCGAGACGCGGAAGCTCCTGCGCAGCGCGACCGGCGAATGGACCTTTGCCGCCGGCTCCCAGGGCATCGTCAATACCTTCGCCCTGGAGGAAGCAGTTTACCGGCTCGGGCTGCTCTTTGCACGGGCTTGGGTCGCTCAGGGCGGCGACAACCTCGACCGCTACGGCATCCCACAGATCAACCACAAGCTGACGGTCGAGTTCGTCGGCGCGGCCGCGGCCAAACCGCTGACGGTCGAGTTCGGCGCCACGTCCCGCACGCGCGGGCCGTTCGCGGTGACGACGTTGGAGAGCGGCCCGGTGGTGTTTGAGTTCCCCATCGAGATTTACAGCTACTACGAGGACGTCGTGAACCGAATGTCCCTCAAGTCGGGCGCAACGCCGTAGCTCATGCCGCCGCGCGCCCACCAGGGTCGGAAGCACTGGATTCTTCGGGCCTTCCGGGCTTGCCGTTATTGCCTCCTCAGCCTGTTGGTGCTTGTCCTGGGGGCGTTTCTCTACTTTACCCAGATCGGCCTGCCGGATTTCCTCAAACGGCGGCTTCAGGCCGAACTCCGCGCGCAGGGGGTGGAACTGGAGTTCGGCCGACTGCGTCTCCAAGGCTATGGTGGGTTTCTGGCCGAAGGGGTCACACTGGCCCACTCCCGTCCGCAGGCGGGGCCGCAGTTCACGGCGGAGGAACTGGTGGTGCAGCTTGACACCGCCGCGTTGCGGCGGCTGCAACTACAGGTGACCAGCCTCCAGATCCGGCAGGGCCGGCTGATCGTGCCCGTGATCGCGTCGAACGAACCGCCGGATGAATTGGTGGTGGAGCAGGTTTCCACCGAACTACGGTTCCGGCCGGGAGATTGCTGGGAGCTGGCCCGTTTCCAGGCGGAGTCCCTGGGTGCCCGCCTGAATCTCTCCGGCACGCTGACCAACGCCTCAGCCGTGCGGGAATGGTCGGCACGGCAACCGGCGACCACCGCGTCGAGCCTTTGGCAGTGGCACCTGCGCCGGGCTCTCCGGTTGGCCCGGCAGGTGCAGTTCAGCCGCCCACCCGATCTCACCATCCGCCTGCAAGGCGATGCGCGAGATCCGACCGGGTTCACTGCGGAGGTCAGCAGCCGGGCGGAAAACGCCGACACGGCTTGGGGAACGCTCGGCGGGTTCGCGCTGACGGCCCGGTTGAACCAGCCTTCGGGGACCAACGGCCTCGGCTTATCCGACCTGAAGCTGGAGATCAGCGAAGCGCGCACTCGCTGGGGTGAGTTGCGCCGCGGCCTGCTGGAAATCCATTACGCCCAGTCCTTCACGAACCCGTTTCCGGCTGCCGCAGACTGGAATCTCGACCTGGCGGGAGTCCACACCCCCTGGGGCGAGACCGATCGGATTCATCTGCAAGCCCATGGCTGCCAGCCGCCCGACCAACCGGGCCGGCTGCGCACCCAGTTGAGCCTCACGTCAGACGGGTTGCTGATCGCGCCCGGCAAGTCCGGCACGAACCAGTTGACCGCCGAGATGCTTCATGACGGGACGAGCCCCATCCCGCTCCGGGCCGACTGGCGGTTGCGCGTGACCGAGCCGGAGTCCGCACTGGGCCACGCCCGCGAGGTCCAGTTCACCGGCCGCCTGACGCGCCGCGTGGTCGAGTCACCCCGCCAAGCCAACGCGGACTGGGCTTGGTGGGCCTGGCTCGAACCGGTGCAACTCGAGTGGGAAGGTTCCCTCGATCAAGTCGAGTTCACGAATGCAGTGGCCGACCGCGTGGCCTTTTCCGGCCGATGGAACGCGCCGGATCTCACGGTCGGCCGCCTGCACGCGGACCTCTACGAGCGCCAGTTGGACGCCACAGCGCGCGTGAATGTCGCCACCCGGCAGGTCGAGGCGAACTGCGGGTTCAACTTCGACGTCTATCGTGTGATCAGCCTCCTCACCCCCAAAGCCCAGAAGTGGTTGCGTCAGTACACCTGGCAGGAGCCCCCGGAGGTCAACGGCCAGATCCGGGCGACGCTTCCCGCCTGGACCAACGCGCATCCGGATTGGCGCGTGGAGGTGCTCCCGACGCTCCGGCTCGACGGATTCTTCCGGGGAAGCAACGCGTTCTTTCGCGACATCCCGGTATCCACCGCTCAATCCCACTTCACCTTCTCCAACCAGGTCTGGCACCTGCCGGACCTGGTGGTCACGCGACCGGAAGGACGAGTGGAGTTGGCCCACCGGGCGGACTCGCGGACCCGGGACTACTCCTTCGACCTGCGCGGGCAGATCGATCCTCAGGTGCTCCGCCCGCTCGTGCCGGAGCCGCAGCAGAAGGCGTTCGACTTCTTCCGCTTCACCGGGCCGCCCCTCGTGGAAGGGGTGATCACGGGCCGATACCACGCGCGGGAGCGGACCGCCTTTCACGCCCACGTGATCGCCACGAACTTCGTCTTCCGCGACGAGGTGGTCAGCTTCCTGGAGAGCCAGATCCAGTTCACGAATCGCTTCCTCTGGGCCACCAACACGACGCTCCGCAGCGGACCGGAGTGGGCCCTGGCGCCGGGCGTAGGTTTTGACTTCGATGCGCGCACCCTCTTTCTGACCAACGTCACGGCCGTCATGGACCCCCAGCGTGTCGCGCGCGCCATCGGGCCGAAGACCGCAAGGATACTCAGTCCTTACTCCTTCAAACAGCCGACGGCGGCCCGGGTGGACGGCTCGGTCAACGTTCGGGAGAAGGAGAAGGCCGACCTGAGCTTCGATCTGTCGGGCGGGCCCTTCAGCTACTGGAAGCTGAACGCGCCGGAGATCCGCGGTCTCGTGCGATGGCGCGGCCAGAGCGTCACCATCTCCAATCTCCTGGCCCGCTTCTATGAAGGCCATCTGGCGGGAGATTTCGCATTCGACGTTTCCGCGCCCTCCAACACCCTTTTTCGTTTTCAGACCACGGTTTCCAACGTCAACTTCCACGCCCTCATGTCCGACCTCCAGTCGCCCACCAACCGGCTGGAAGGACTGCTGAACGGCGATTGGGGCATCGACCGGGCGGATACCGGCGACTGGGAGAGTTGGCAGGGCTGGGGCCGTGCCAGCCTCCGGGAAGGGTTCCTGTGGGACATCCCGTTGTTTGGCATTTTCAGCCCGGCGCTCGATGCCGTCCTGCCTGGGGTCGGAAAGAGCCGCGTCAGCGGTCTGACGGCCACTTTCACTATCACCAACAGCGTCATCCACACCGATGATCTGGAACTCCGCTCGCCCGCCATGCGGCTCGCCTATCGGGGCACGTTTGATTTCCACGGCAACGTGAATGCCCGCGTCGAAGCCCGCCTCCTCCGCGATGTGTGGATCGTCGGCCCGCTGGTGAGCCTGGTTTTCAAGCCACTGACCAAGCTCTTCGAATACAAGGTCACCGGCACCCTGAGCCAGCCGCGGAAGGAACCACTCCGCATCCCGAAGCCGCTGCAATTGCCCCTCCGACCCTGGCAGACGCTGAAGGAAATCTTCGGCGCCGAGGGCGAGGCCAACAAGCCGCCTCCTGGTGCCGACGGAGGGAAGCCGTGATCTGGGACTCCGAGAAGCATTGACAGACTGACGGGAAAAGCTCGAAATCATTCGGACGAAAGACGCTCAGGTTCGTGAGCACATCTGGCATCAACACGCGGTTCTGCGTGCTCGTGGTCGAAGACGACCGTGAGACGGCGGACATGTACGCCGAGGCAATCCAGCACGAGTTGTTGAACTCGCTGGTCCTGACCGCCCGCAGCCTGGCGGAAGCGCGCCTGCTCCTGGAGAAGTACTCGTTCCACTTCTTCATCCTCGACATCCAGTTGCCGGACGGCTTGGGCATCGACTTCCTTCACGACATCGGAATCAAACAACCGGACGCCTTTGTGACCATCGCGACCGGCACGCCGCTTCCGGAGTACCGCGCCCAAGCCGATGCGTTTGGCGTGCTTAACTTCATGGAGAAGCCGGTCCATCTCCCCACGCTGATCCGGCTTTTGCTCGCCCACCGCGAAAACGTCTTTGCTGGACACACCCCGCCCTCCGACACCGGCTATTTCTCCGCCTCGCTCAGCCGCCTGTCCACGCTCGACATCATCCAGCTCAAATGTCTGGGCCACGCGACCGTGGTGCTGGATTTCATTGCGCGGTCCCCCGGCTTCGGTCGGATCTACTTCAAAGACGGCGAAATCATTCACGCCGAGACGCACACCAAGGACGGCGTGGCCGCGTTCAACGAGATCGTGAGCTGGCGGGGCGGGCAGGTGATCGAACTCCACGATGTGCCCGAGCCGCCGCCCACGATTCACGAGGATTGGCAGAACCTGCTGCTGCAAGCCGTCCAATGGAGCGACGAGCAACGGGAGCGGGAGCAGGGAGGCCGTTAGCCGCTCCAGCGCCTAACGGAGCTCTGGGTTCTCCTCAGACCGAAACAGGACGTTTCACCCAACGCGGCTGGTCTGCCATTCGACTCATGACACCCTGGCGGTTGCGTCACCTCCAGCCAGAGCCACCAGGCCCTGGCACAAGGTGACGAGGAGGGTCAACCGATTGGGCGCGCCGGGCCGTACGATTGTCCTACTTCACCACCAGCGGCAGGCTCTCCGAGTGGCTGTTGAACTCCGGCGCGTACAGGCACTGGATGCTGGCCAAACCGGTCTGATAGGCGCCGCGATGCTGGATGCGCGTCGAGTATTCGAAGACGTAGGCGCCCTTGGGCAGGTAATCAATGAAGAAGTGGCTGGCCGTGTCGCGCGTGCTTTCGTAGTAGGCCAGCCCGTCCTGGTACTTGTATTGGCTGAGCACGTTCACCGGCTCGGTGCCGCTGCCGCGCTGGTCCTTGAGGTGGATATACTCCATGTCGCGGTCCACGCGCAGTTCGATGCGGACCACCAGTTCATCGCCAACGGCGAGCGGGCCCTTGACCGGCTCGAGCACCGGCCCCTTGGCGGTGTTCTGTTTGACGAACAACGCCTTCTTGAGTTTGAGCGGCGTGCCTTCGTAGGGCGTCACCTTCGTCATGTCCTCCAGGTACTGCCAGTGGACGCTACCCCAGGAAACACCTTCGTCCACCTTCTTCACCGTGATCTCACCGAGCTTGGGCTTGATCTCGCCCGGGCCGAAGCGGCGTTCATAGAAGCCGGTGCCAGCCTCGACCGGGTAGGGCGACGTGTCCGCACGTCGCCGCTCCGGCGCGCTCGGGACAGCGCGCCCTACCTGGGGCGTGATATTGATCCCGCCCAGCGTGACCTCCACCAGTTTGTCGCTGGCCAGGAAATCGCTGCCGCGCAGGAGCAACCCATAGATGGCGTCGGCGGTGGCCTTGGTGGTCTTCCAATCCTGCGTCTGCTTCTGCTTGAGCAGCCAGACGCGGCAGTCCTCGACGGCTTGTTTGTCGCCCACGATTTCATCGAACGCCTCGATCATGAGTGCCTGGGTCTCGATCGGCGCGCGATACCACCACCAGCTCAGCTCGGTCTCGCGCCAGAACATGCCCATCTCCTCGTTGTTCACGCTCCGTTCCCGGATGCTGCGCATGATGTCGCGCGCCGTAGCCTTGTTGTCATCGCCACCCCAGCGGGTCAGGGCGATGGCAAGATGGCCCTGGGTCTGCCGCCAGTTGGTTTGCAGCCAAAACGCCCGGGACTGCTTGAGGAAGAAGTTGATGGCGTCCTCGTGGTTCTTCGCAATCGGACGGTCCTTGAGGAAGAAGCTCCGGCCATAAAGGTAGAGGGCGTCGGTGGCGCTGGGGACATACTCCTCCGGGTGCGGCCGCCGAAGAATCTCCTGGTAGTGCTCATCCATCCAGTTGTCCAGGCGGGCCAGCGAGCGGATCGCGGCGTCCACCGGCACGTCCGCGCCCAGGTGCCGGAGCCGGCCAAAGCCGGTGGTGATGTAGAGCGTGATGTAGTCATTGCCGCGCCCGCCGGGGAACCACGACCAAGAACCGTCGCCGAGTTGGGCCTCGGTCAGCTTGCGGAGGGTGCGCTCGGTTTCGTCGTTGAGCCGGTTGTCGTCAAAGAGGATGCCGACGTTGCGCCGCGCCTGGCTCTCATTCTCCGCCTGCCGGAGCCACGGCGTCTCCTCGATCATGACCGACTTCAGGTCCTGGTTCTTCTCGAGCGGGCTGTCGAGCGCGGGCGTCCCTTTCCACTGGTCGAATATGCGGCGGATCTTGGGATCGCTGTTGGCGATGTGCCGGGCGAGGGCATTTGCGTAGAGCCGGTTGAACAACTGCTCGTTGCACTCGTGCGGGAACTCCATCAGGTAAGGCAGCGCCATCACCGCGTACCAGGCAGGCTGCGACACCATCTGCACCACGAGGTTCTGATGGACCAGCGTGTCCGACCTGCCGGACTGGAGGAGCTTGTCGAACTGGAACTTCTTCACCACTTCGCCGCCGCCGACCTTGCCGCGGATGGGCAGGGGCAACGACTCGGTCACGAGAATGCGGCGCGAGAGCACCGGCAGGTAACCTTCCTCGCCATCAGACACCTTGCCCGTGGACCCGACGGCCTTGTAGGTGAGGAAGCCGCAGCCGTCGGGCACTTTAAGCCGCCAGGAGAAAGTGCGGGATTCCTTGGATGGGATGTCGAAGCTCAGCTCGGCCCTTCGGTTCCCCAAGTCCTGATCGGCGGACTTCTCGTCCAACGCGTAGTTGAAGGAAAGCTTCACGCGGCCCTCCTGGCGGGCGGCGGACTGGTTCGAGACCTTGATGGTGAACTCCAGCTCGTCGCCCTCGCGCAGGAATCGAGGCGGATTGGGCTGAACCATGAGGTCCTTGGCGGTGACGGCCTTGGCGCCGAGGAAGCCGGACCGTAGCTGTTGGTCATGGGCGAAGCCGAGGAAACGCCAGCTTGTCAGCGCCTCGGGCATGGTGAACTTGAGGCGCACCGTGCCGTTCGAGTCCGCGAGCAACTGCGGGAAGAAGAAGGCCGTTTCGTTCAGGTTCTTCCGGGCAGTGACCTGGGAAAGATCGGGCGCTTTGGGCGCGGCTCCCGCTCCCCCCGCCTTGTCCTGCATCAGCAACGCGTCGCCCACGCCAGCCGCGTCGGGCCTGGCTGCCATGCTTCGGGCAGGCGCCGATTCCGCCAGGGCCATCATGGGTTCCGGCGCAGCGGCAGCCGGCATGAGGGCGCCGTCCATTTCCATCGAGGCCTTCGCCACGCCGCGAGTCAGACCGAACCGTCTTTGACTGGTGAGGAATCCGTAGCCCCAGACGTTCTGCACCAGGTCACGTGGGAACTCGCGGTAGCGAATCTCGACGCTCACGCGGTCGCGCTTCCAGGCGCCGAACAAGCGCTGCAACGGCCGGAGCGAATTCTCAAAGCTCCCGTAGCTGCCGCTGTAATCCTGGTAGAAGAAGCCAAACCGGCGCATCCAGTCGTGCGGCAAGTATTGGTCCAGCGACTCGTCATAGAGCGCCGCGGCCATCTCCGCTGCTCCCTTCTCCGCATTTGGGACTTCGGACTTCGGACTTCGGATTTGCAGTGTCCAGGTCTCCTTCTGTCCCGGCTCGAGCTTCGAGGTGAAATGCTCCCACTCGAGTTCCAGGTTCTGGTTGCTCCACGGCACGTCCACCCGATGGCTGCTGAGGTAGGCGCGGTTCTCGCGGACCTGCGTCACGTGCACCTGGAATCCGCCGCGCATCGTCTCGCTGACCGCCTGTTTGATCTGCTGCTGCGTCGGCCCCGGGCTGGTCCAGAAGCGCTGAATCGGCTTGAGCCGGTGCTCGATCTCGATGAACGCACGGCCCTCGTCGTAACCCGTGCCCCAGAGCGCCAGGAACTCTTCGCCCGCCTCGACCTGCCATTTCGGGGCGGTCACGAGGCTGGGCACCTTCAGGGCCAGCTTCGGCGCGTCCGGCGCCAGCACGCGCAAGCCGAGTCGTGCCGTGACCTTCTTTCCGAACCGGTCCTGCGTCTCGAGCATCGCCCGGTAAAACCCCGCCCCCAGCTTGAACTCGAGTGTGGCCTTGCCCTCGGCATCCGTCGTCCAGCCCCGCTCGCCGATCATCTCGCCCAATGGCCAGGTGTTCGGATCCGCGGGATCGCCCCGGTCCGCGACGCCGTCATCATCCAGGTCAAACACCTCGCCACCCAGCGCCGCCCGCGGCACCTGAGCCGGCTCCTTCAGCCGGTGAACCTTCAGCGAGCCCTCGGCCTTCTGCGGTTCGTCGTCGAGCGTAGCGCTCTTGAGGGAAAGCTCGACCGGCTTGGCGTCAGTCTGCCAGTCCTCAGCGGTGATGTTGACCTGGAGGGCCGTGTAGCCGACATGAAGGCCGCGTTGCGCGGACCGGGTTTCGCCTGCGGGGTCGGTGACATCCGCGTTGACGGTGAAATAGAAGGTCGGCTCGTTCGTCGGCGAAACCGAGAGGTCGGGCTTGGCCGTGAACGCGATCTTGAACGTGCCATCCGTCTCCGTGCGCGCGGTGCCGTGAGCGATCTCCTGGCTGGCGTTGCCCCGGACGCCCCGCCAACCCCACCAGCACCACCACGGGAAACGCACCTCGCGCACGACGCGCCATTTCACCTGCGCGCCATCGACCGCCGCGCCGGTGTAACTCTCCGCCTTGCCTTGCAGGTTGACCGGATCGTTCAGGCGCGGCGCGGTCTTGGGTGCGTCGAGCGTCGCCTGGAACTTCGGGCGCTTGTACTCCTCGATGTTGAACCACGCCCGGCCGTTGATGGCGCCAATCTGGTACCGGCCCATGACACGGTCGCGCGGCGCGGTGAAGCTGCCGCTGAACGACCCGTAGTCGTTGCAGACGTGCTCGGTCTTGGCGATCTCCTTGCCGTTCGGATCCAGGAACAAAGCCGTCAGCCGGCGTCCTTTCAACAGTTGATAGTCGTTCCGCTCAGCGTCCACGCGCAGCAAGATGCCCTTGTACGAAATCGTCTGGCCGGGGCGATACAGCGACCGGTCGGTGAAGAAAAGCGTCTGCTCCTGCGACCGCTGCCGGCCCGGCTCGGCGGCGCGGTACTCCTGCAACGAACCGATCTCGTCGCCCCCGTGGCGGGCGCGCAGCAGGTAACCCCGCCATCGGTTGTCGCCCTGCGGTGTCAGGCTGAAGAACCCGAGTTCATCGGTCTCGACCTTCGGCACAGCGACGCGGCTGCCGTTATTGTCGAGATACCAGCCCTGCAACTCAGCCGCCGCGAGCGGCTCTCCCGAGAGGGCATTGAGCACGAACCCATCCACGCGACCCTGGCGCGGACGGACCACCAGCGCGAGATCGCTCACCCAGAACGGGGTGTAGTTGACCTGGTTGTCCTCCTCGGAGAAACCGGCGTTGTGGCTGGCCACAAGGAAATAATGTCCCTTCTTGAGCTGGGCCGGGGCGGGCAGTTCCTCGAGGCGCTCCTTGAAATCCGGCGTCGGCGGGAGCTGGGCCGACCACTCGAGCACGGGTGCCCGCGCGAGCAGTTCTCTGCGCTCCGCGTCGCTCAGGTTCTCCGGGCGACGGTGCTGGCGGTCGAGGAAATCGTTCCAGTCCCAGGCCACGACCCGGAACCAGGCGTGGGTCAGGTTGCGATAGCGAAGGGTAATCTTCGGAAACGGCTGATTCCACACCCGCTCCGTACTGATGGCCGAGCTGCGAGCCTCGATGTCGGCGATCAGGTTCCGACATTGCCGGCCGCCGACGCTGTCACGGTGGGCGTTGACCCCGCGCTGGGCGAGCCTGCGGGCTTCCGCAAAACCGCCTTCGCTCCTCACCACCTCCGCCCAGTGCCAGAGGGCCATGGCCGAGACCTCGTGATCCGCCCAGCGATCCACAAACGCCGCGAGCGCGGCTTTGAAGCGGGCGGACTTGTCATCGCCAAAGGCGGTGTTGTAGGCGTAGTGCAGCCGGTCGAGATCAGCGTCGGCGAACGCCGTTGGATCCGGGTCGTTCTTGTGGAAGGCCATCAACTGGCCGTAGAGATCCAGCGCCTTGAGGATCGGTGAATCCGGGAACTCCTTGGCCCGAAACGTGTCGTGCCAGGCCAGGAACTTGTCTGCGCCGTCCAGCGCCGGCCTGTCGGCGGCCAACTCGAACGCATCCTGCGGCTTGGCGCCGGCCTGCTCGCCGCTCGTGTAGAACTTGAGCGCCTCCTGCGCGACGAAGTCGAAGAGCGTGGGGCGATACGGGTCCGGCATCGTCCCCTTCTGCAGAAGATCATCGAAGGCGGACACCGGCATCTTCTTGAGCGTGTCGGCGGCGGAGAGCGCACGGGCAAAGACCTTGTCAATCTCGGCGAACAACCGGGGCAAGTCCCAGGTGGTGAAATCCTGGCCCGGCGCCGTGGCGGTCTGGGTGCGCTGCAGGAACCGCCAGCGGTTCTGCTGGAAGTAGTGCCAGTACCAGTTGGCGAGGATGACGTCGAGGAGCGGCTTTATTTCGGCCGGTGCTTTGGCCATCTCGGCCTCCATCCGGGTGATCTTCTCCTCGGGCTTGTTGCCCTGGATGGCGCCTTCAAGGACGATCTTCCGCGCGATGGCCTTGGCGGCCTCGCCGTAGGCCTTCTCCTTCAACGCGGCGGGGATGATCAGGTTCAGGTTGGTGACGGCCGTCTGGGGCAGGCCCTTCTTGACGGCCTCCTCGACTTGTTTCCAAAGGGTGTCGCGGGACCCAGCGGCGGCGAGGGCATTCATGGACAGGACAACGACAACGAGGGCGGCGGCGAGTCGTTTCATAGGGCGTAACATACCAGTTCCTTGGGTTGGACGGAAGCACCCTTAAGATGCTCCCTTCCCCGCGCGGCAGCCAAACCATCTTGCGAAATCGCCTTTGCCTCCCGGCAAAGGGCTGTGGTAGAAGTCTCGCCCGTCGGGCCCAGGCTGCGGACGGTCTGCGGGACAGCCCAACATAATTGAGTCGATCGCAGGTGGCACATGAGCAACACGGCTAAACTCGAATTGGAGGGCAAGGTTCACACCCTGCCCGTGCTGGTGGGTACGGAGGAGGAGAAGGCCATTGACATCTCCACGCTCCGCCAGAACACCGGGCACATCACCCTGGACGACGGCTACTCGAACACGGGCTCCTGCCAGAGCGCGGTCACGTTCATCGACGGGGAGCGGGGTATTTTGCGCTACCGCGGCATCCCGATCGAGGAGCTGGCGGAGAGGTCCACCTTCATCGAGACGGCCTACCTGATCATCTACGGGCGCCTGCCCACGAGCAAGGACCTGTCCCGGTTCTCCGAGCTGCTCACCCGGAACGAGCTGCTGCACGAGGACATGAAGCATCACTTCGAGGGCTTCCCCCCCCATGCCCATCCCATGGCCATCCTGTCCTCGATGATCAACGCCACCGCCTGTTTCTACCCCGAATGCATGTCGGGCTACGATCCGCAGACGTTCGATCTCGAGGCTTCTCGGCTCATCTCGCAGGTCCGCACGATCGCTGCCTTTGCCTTCCGCAAATCCCGCGGCCTGCCGATCATCTATCCGAAGCCGGTGTTCAAGTACACCGCCAACTTCCTTCACATGATGTTTTCCGAGCCCTACCAGGACTACGACCTCAAGCCGGAAGTGGTCCGGGCGCTCGATCTGATTTTCCTCCTGCACGCCGACCACGAGCAGAACTGCTCCACGGCCACCGTGCGGTTCGCCGCGTCGAGCCAGGCCAACCTGTTCGCCAGCGCGGCCGCCGGCGTCTGCTCGCTCTGGGGACCGCTCCACGGCGGGGCGAACCAGGCCGTGATCGAGATGCTCGAGCACATCCGCCAATCGGGCGACGACGGCAGCAAGTTCATCGAGGCGGCCAAGGACAAGAAGAGCGGCCGACGCCTGATGGGCTTCGGTCACCGCATCTACAAGAACTACGACCCGCGCGCCAAGATCATCAAGGCCCAGTGCGACAAGCTGCTGGAGGTGCTCAAGATTCAGGACCCGCTGCTCGACATTGCCAAGCGACTCGAAGCCGCGGCACTCGGCGACTCCTACTTCGTCGAGCGCAAGCTGTATCCGAACGTGGACTTCTACAGCGGCATCATCATGCGGGCGATCGGCATCCCGGTGGAGATGTTCACCGTGATCTTCGCCATCGGGCGCATGCCGGGCTGGATCGCCAATTTCCTCGAGATCAGCAGCAATCCGAACAGCCGCATCTACCGCCCCCGACAGGTG
>Ga0315274_10009016_pt1 | contig 14434 bp, 11 predicted proteins | sample YL17G02_20_MG_FD_203700 | JGI IMG/M metagenome (GOLD analysis project Ga0315274, IMG submission 203700) | Sediment microbial communities from Yellowstone Lake, YNP, Wyoming, USA - YL17G02_20 | ecosystem: Environmental > Aquatic > Freshwater > Lake > Sediment | place: USA: Wyoming | collected... | reverse complement strand
GCTGCCGGACATCGTAGAAGTCCTTTCCCGAGCGAAGCATGTCGGCAGCGATGTAGTAGGCCTTGAAGTCTATACCGCCCACTGTCCCCGTGCCACGTGCATGGTCCAACGAGTCGTTCAGACCTCTGATGGCATAAAGGGGCAGCACCAGGACGACGAAGATAACGATCAGGCTTACAGTCAGCAGCTTCCGGGGGGTCATACTCCGCATGGTCCGCTCTCCCCTAGGCCACCCAGCCCCACATGGCGAACTGGCCGCACAGATAGAGGAGCAAAGCGACGGAGGGGTAGAAGATGCAACGGTGCACCCTCCGGTCTCTTCCTAGTATGCCCAGATACATGAAGATGGGGAACAGGGTCAGGACGTAGCGAGACATGCTTACCAGCGGCTGTATGGTGGTCCTTCTCAGCATAAGTGCGCATAGGGTGACCGCCATGTAGATCCCATACTCGCGCGGAAGTCCTCGAAACGAGAGGACGGTCATAGCGAGGAAGAGACCAGCCATGCTCAGGTTGAGAACGCTGATGAAGCTGCCCTCTGGGGAGAGAATCTCCTGACAGGTAGCGATGATGTTGTCCCAGGGCCAGACGAACTGGGCATAGAGCTGGGTCTGGTAGGTATTGATCAGGGGTGCGGAGCCTACCACCAGGTACTGGTACGCCATGAAGAGGACAGCTCCTAGCGGTATGATGACAGGCCCCAGCACGTCCGGCCTGAGTCGAGAAGGGTGCAAGCTTCTGTCCCGGAGGTACATGTACAGCAGCGGGACAACGAGCATGATTCCTTGTAGCCTGGTAAGCGACGCGAGGAACCCCAGGGTCCCGGCCAGCCACCAGCGCTTCTCGTGTGCGCTTAGAAAAGCAGCAAGAGTCAGAAGCAAGAAAAGAGACTCAGTGTAAGCGGCCAGGAAGAAGAACGCTGTGGGGAAGATAGCCAGGTAGAGGGTGCTCCGGCGGGCACCCGTTCCACCAAACTGGCGCTCGGTGAGTCTGTACAGACAGAATAGAACCCCGACGAAGGCCAGGTTGGAGATAACCAGGGCCGCCAACAGGTAGTTGCCAGCAAAGAGCGTTCCCAGGAGTCTGATGAGCATCGGGTATAGAGGGAAGTAGACCGTGCTTCCGTCATCGGGGGCATATCCTTGTGCGGCGATTCGGAGGTACCACAACGTGTCGAAGCGCTGCCAGACACCCAGCAGCAACTCGGCCACGCCTCCGCTGATGGGCTCGACGCCCTGATATGGTCGGAGGACGTCGTCGGGACTGGTGGGCGCCTGCGTGAGAGCGAGCACCAGCGCGGCCCACAGAGACGTCACAACGCGCATGGCCACGAAGAGCGACAGGGCGTATCTGAAGGCTGGATCTGACGCGAGTCCTCGAAGCCGTTGTCCGATCGGTCTACTCCTATCGGAGGTGTCCCTACTCATAAGATACCAGTCTGATGCAATGCATTCCGCTGCGTCACGCAACCCAAAACCATTGCACGAACATGCCCGTCAGCAGAATCAAGAGTGACGTCGATGCATAGACAATGCAGCGGTGTACGTTCGGCCTGCTCCCCAACGTGGCCATGAAGATGAAGGTTGGGAAGAGCAGCAGGATATGGCGGGGCAGGTTCATGAGTGGCAACGGAGGATAGACAACACTGAGGATGACGAGCATGGTGGCCGCTGTGTACAATGCATAGGAGCGGCGCATCCTTGGAAAGGCGGCGAGGGTGAATAGCAGAAAGGGGATGGTGATCAGGGCGTCCAGGGCATCATTGGCGGAGAGGGTTTGCGAGGACAGGCGCCCCGCCAGGTTCGCAAAGTTGTGCCACGGAGCCCCGACAAACGAGTGCCAGTAGTCGCGCAGCACGGAAGGAAGGGAGGGATAACCAGCGACACTCCTAAACCACATGAATGCGATCGGAGGCAGCGAGGCCAGGGGTAGCAGCATGGCCTGCCAACCAGCGCGTCTCAAATCGAACCTGATGTGCTCGAAGTACTCGTAGGCCAGCGGCAAGATGAGGACCAAACCCTCCAGCTTCGTCATGGAGGCCATGGCTGCGGCTACGCTGGCGGCAACCCAGTGCCTATGTCTCCCGGCGTAGAAGGCGAGCAGCACGAACACCAGGAATAGGGATTCGGAATACGGCATCAGGAGGAAGAAGGCCGTGGGGAATATGGCTAGGTACAGTGTGGCCTTCCGCGCTACAACTTCCCCGTGGTCCAGTCGTGCCAACTCGTAAAGCACGAGCAGTGCGAGAGCGAAGGCAAGGTTGGAGATCACCATGCCCGCGAGCAGGTAGTCACCACCTAGGAGGTGTCCCAGTAGTCGCATTAGTGCAGGCAGAAGTGGCGGAAACACACTACTTTCGTCATCCGTATAGCCCTGAGCGGCAATCCGCTGGTAGTGTACGACGTCCCAACGCTGCCACACCTCAAGGAGGAGCTGCTCCGCACGGCTTGAGACCGGTTCGAGCCCGAGGGACATCACGTATCTCTCATGCCCGAGTTCCGGGAGCGGCTGCATTGAGCTTACGACTATCGCCAACAGTGACAGAGATACACGCAACATCAGGAAGATGCCGAGTGACCAACGAACTGCGCTGTCGTCTGCGACCTGCTTTAACCACTCTCTGACAGCTTGCGTTGTCGGCCTCATTTGACCATCTTCCTAGGTCGAACTACATGCCAATTCGACGGGGGCCATGTTGGAAGCGTTGTGGCGTTCCGCCCATTCGTGGCCGGTTGGCCTCAAGTGCGCACACGATAGATGCATACCTCCGAGTTGCGGAAGGCTGGTGTCAGGTACTCGGAACCCGAGGGGTCAAAGTCACCTAGCTCCCGCTCCCGGGGACCGTGGAACACGTAGCGGATACCGTACTCGCTGATCAAAGTGTGTCTGAAACCGTCACTCGTGTCACCGTTGAAGAAGAGGGCGGCGAGTTCTCTCTTGCGCTCGACTTCCACAGTCTCGATGAAATGTCCCACGAAGACTCTGTTGCCTGCACGAGCCGGGATGAGGCGACCTATCGGGTAGGAAGCCAGAACCGTATCAGTGCGTTCAGTGTTGCTGCTCAGCCAGTCCACAGCCTCTGTTTCTCCCAGCCCGTAGTAGAGGGAGGGATCATGGTGGATGGCAGCGAGGCTGGATCCTGCCAGCAGGTATAAGCTCGACGGGGACGTCGCCATGATGGCGCAGTAGATAAGAAGTCGGCGCAGCCCCCTCTCATCGTACTTTCGCCATGCTGCCAGCCTTTTGAGCCAGGATAGTCTCAGTAGCGCTGGCATGAGACACTCCGACAAGCCGAAGGTGGCTAGCACACACAGGGGGATGTGTAAGCCCTCAAGCATCCTGCGCTGCAACGCGAATGGCAGATAGGCCAGTAGGAGGGCGCTTCCCACCCAGGCGATCAGCAGCGAAGCTCTCTCCCCCTTGTGCCGGATTACGTGAACCATGCCCCCGATGGCTAAGGGCAGCAGGAACCCGTATCCAGCCACGAGATGGACAACTGGCGGAGACGGAAGGAGGTTCTGCGCCGACCAACTCTGGAACACGGGATCACTGATGAAGGCTTTGTAGTAGTAGGCGAGGAGAGGCACGGGAGCGAGTGCCCAGATGGCGAAGGGCAGGGCCTCGCGCCAGGGAGGTCTGTGTCTGCGAAGAAAGAGCAGAGCCCAGTACACCCCCAGTATGCCATCGACGAGCAGCGCAGCGAAGGGCTGGATGACGACGAGCCCGACTAGAGCCAGGCTGCCAGCGAGTAGAGGCCAGACTCGCGAGGTCTCCATATACTTGAGGGCCAGCAGGAAGAAGAGCAGAAGCAGGGTCATCGCAGCCGTCAGGTGTGGGAAAGTGAGAATGGCAAAGAAGGTATAGGCGTCCATGAGCCAGAAGTCTATGGGAGACAGACCCGCCAGGGTGGCGGAGCCTGTCAGCAAGACAATCCAGCCAAGGCCGGACGAGAAACAGATCAGCAGGTATGCGACGAGCCTTCTCTCTTTGCTTTCGAGGAAAAGCGAGAGGAAGACGTAGCATGTGACCAGCAGCGCCAGACCGCAGATCAGACGCGCGAGTTGGTAGGTCTGGATGAGGGATAGGTGCAGCAAGACTGACAGTTTACCCAAGGCTACGTAGAAGGTGTTGAGGTACGCTCCGGGGTGCTCCTCCGGTGTGAAGAGGATGCGATATCTCCAGCCATCCCACACCCCTTGCTGCATCTTCGCGAGATGGCTGTAGCTATCATCCAGGTCTATCAGAAAACCCCCGAACTCAGTATCTGGGGTCGCTGAGAGGTAGCCCAGCAGGTAGGGCACCGATGATATCGCTACCACGACTACGGCTATGCCGATAACACCCAGGATTTCTCGTCTTGAAACGTCAGGCATGTCCCCGAGTCACGACCGTTCATAGAGGCAGATCTTCAGGTCGCGGTACGTGGTGGTGTCCGTGAGACGGTAGTGTGCATCAAGCCAGGCCCTGCTAGGGTTCTCCGTCCCCAGTTCTGCCGCCTCGTCGAGGGCGCGCTGAAAGACCACGAACCACACTCTCTGTGAGTCACCCACCGCCTGCTTCACGTCGGTTTGCGCGAGCAGACCCAGCACCTCCTGCGTAGGGAGCGCTAAGGTGTCGGTGGGCGATCCGGGTATGTCTGCTACATACCCCTGGACTAGTGTCCGGTCATAATAATGGCTGGGAAAGAAGGAGAGTTTGTTCTCGTGGACGATGGCGTCCCCCGTTTCATAGTGGTCGCGCAGGTAGGCGTTTGCCTGTCGGAAAGGCGACCGGGGGAAACCTGCACAGTTGTACTGGTACCATAGCGACGTGACGAGAAGCAGCGGCACCGGAACGAGGGACAGGATGACCAAACGAGGCAGCCTGCTTTGGAGCATCCTCTGAGCCACAGTGATGTAGTACAGCAGGGCGCTGGAGAGGACCGCCCGCTCGATGTACACTGCCTTGATCTGGGAGATGGCAAACATCGTGAACACAGGGATGAAAGAGAGACCCAGGCTCAGGTCGACGCCCCAGGCACTTCGATCTTTGCTCACGACAGAGGGACGGAGCGCGCGATAGGCAGTCAGAGCCAGCAAGAGCAGGCTGAAGAACAGGGCGAGAGGCAAGAGCCTGTCGGGCAGCGGAAGGTTGAAGGTGAAGACGATCAGGGTGCGCACCAGTTCAGCGAGCCCGGGCTTGGGTACCCAATACGCCTGTTGCACCTTGGCGAATTGCCCCGGCACCAGCAACAGCCAGGGCAGGAACATCAGCAGACTCACCAGGTGCGCCACCATCAGTCGTCCGATGAGGTTCCATCTCCTGCGCACTAGGATAAGTAGATCAAGGGTGAGCGGCACTAAGAAGGCCAGGTTGTGGGCGTAGAGGGACAGGCCGGTGGAGACACCGAAGCCCATCCAGTGTAGCCATTTCCCATCTTTGCAGGCTTTGATGAACAAGTAGACGGACAGGAGAGTGAGCAGACAGAGGAGGCTGTACATCCTTGCCTCTTGCGAGTACCAGATGTGAAAGGGTGATATGGCTGTCAGAGCGGCGGCCAACAGCCCGACGTGCGCGTCGAACAACTCCCGGGCAATGCGGAACACCAGGCCCAAGGTGAGAAGTCCGAAGACTACTGACGAAAAGCGGATGACGAAGGGGCTCTGTCCAAGCCCCATCCATCCGTGCAAGAAGAAGTAGTACAGGAGGGGGTGTATGTCAGCCGCCGCGCCCTCGACGGGCGTTACGGTACCATAGATGATGGATCCTGGTTCTTTCTCCGCATAGAGAACAGCGAAGGCCTCGTCGTACCACATCTCCTTGTCTTCGAGGCGGACAAGACGTAGAGAGAACCCCAGGAGCAGTATGAGGACGAGTAGCCAGGGTCTTGACTTCTCCCAGGAGGCACCGCGCTGGCCAGTCATCGGCCTATTCCTCATCCTAGTGATCGCAGGCGTTGAGAACAAACCGGAGCCAGACTCGACGCAGGTGGGCGCAGGGTGACAGGTGAATGGAGCGAATCGAGGTCAGCATCATCCTCCATTGCAGAACAGCTCACGAGTGCTCGGGATGCCGCGGCGCTTGTGAGGTATCCGGCACACGCTGCAGCATTGCCGGCGCCGCGCCGGCTCCCTCCATCCTGGTGCTGAACCCTTCGGCCACGGAGGCACCGACTATCATTGCCGGGCACTGCACGAATGGCTGCGCACGCGTCTTTCGCCGCCGGCATCAACCGTAACGCCAGGCACGGATGATGCTAGTGTAGCATGCAGGTACGGAGAAAACAACCACGACTCTATTCCAGGACTCTGGCGCGGCCGCCGCGCTGTCTGTGCCTGCGGCCAGGCATGCTTGGGTTTTGCCGGTCAAGGATGCTAGAATAGTGACGGCCATGGCTAGTGAACCTGGAGGTGCCACGGAGGAGGGACGCTGCGTGACAAGGACCCTGGCAAGCGCAGTTGTAATTGCCGTGTCCATAGCTTGCCTTTTCGGCTTGAATTCCTTCTTCGAGCCCCACTTCGACTTCAACTCGTTCTGGGGGGCTGGAAGGGCACTGCTCGAGGGTCAGAACCCCTATGACTATGAGGTGATCCAGGACATCCTCGAGCCGCGGGCCACTGCCAACTTCAACTACCCTCTCTTCATCGCGGCGCTGGTAGTCCCCCTGGGACTCTTTGATCTTGAGACAGCCAAGAACCTATGGCTGACACTCTCGGAGGTCCTTTTCGTTGTCTCTATTTACCTGCTTAGCGGGCGGAGGCTCAGACCAAGGGAGTTCATGCTCACCGCTCTGGCGTGCGCAGCGTACGTTCCCACCCTTGTCGCGTTCTTCGATCAGCAAACGTCCATGGTGTCTCTCTTCCTACTATCCCTGGTACACGTGGGCCTCACCAGACGTAGATACGCGCTGGCCGGGACGGCCCTTGCCATGAGCCTGATCAAGCCGCAGACGATGGCACTGGTCCTCCTTGTCACCATCTTCCACCTGCGAAGGCGAGGGCTTGTCGCCTTCGGGGTGACACTCGGTGCGATGCTAGTCGTCGCCTTTGGACTGATGCCAGATTGGCCGATCCATTGGTGGGCGAGTGCCGGCTGGATAACGCAGGAAGCGGGCAGAGCTGTGCCCACGATCTGGGGACTCTCTTGGTACCTGTTCTCTCAGTACTGGCCAGGCGTGGTTCTGCTTCTCGGACTCCTGGTGACGGTGCTGCTCAACACTGAGTTCTCCTTTGTACTGGTCGTGGGGCTTCTGCTGCCAGTCTACATGAAGCCCTACGATCTCGTTCTCTTGTTCATCCCGGCTCTGTCCAGAGCGGGCTGGAAGCTGTTGCTTTCGCTTGTCCTGGCCTCGTACCTGCTGCTGTTCTACGCGGTGCTGTCAGGAAGGGGAGGGGACATCTTTATTGGGCTGACAGGGATTGCCTTTGGATACCTGGTCTACCAGGACAGAAGCCGCATGGCTGAAAGCCTACGCAGGTACCGTTCCTTCCTGCGCCGTGGAGGCAGCTTGCAAGAGACCCCAGGGGCCTGACTGGGATAGGGGTCATTGCTCGGCTTGCTGATGCTGCTGTGATTCCTCTCGCTCCTGCTGTCTCTCGGCATTTGTCTAGTCTGCTCGGGGTCCGTCGGACTCGTATAGCCGAAGGATAACGCCGTCGAAGTTGCGGGCATCGACCAGATGAAAGTGCTGGTCAAACCAGTCTGTCACTTCCTCCTGGAACTCAACGCTGTGCTCCAGAGCGACAACCAGGCACACCTGGCTCGCGGTCACCTCACCCCTGTCAACGATCTCTCCGCCAAACAGCCTGTAGGTCTCTATAGGCATGTGAGGGGTTGGATCGCCTGCAACCAGGTAGTGTTCGTACTGCGGCGCGTAGCGCATGAACAGCAGAAAGGCGGCATCGCTCGTGTGCAAGATCGGCTGGTCGCGGTCGACTCCGTCGAGCAGAGACCGCGCTGCTGCCCGGAAGGGGGGCTTCGAGAAACCGGGATCGAAGTACCAGTTGTGGAGACCGCCTACTGCGAACGCTCCCAGTAGTAGCAGAGCGACCAGATTGAAATAGCGTTCCCTTGTCCTCGTCACTCCCCAGCTGAGTAGCAGATAGAGCGCTGGCACCATCACGATGAGGGCCCGCTCACGATAGATGGATTGCCATTGAGACAGCGCGAAGGCTGTGAGCAGCGGCGTCCAGAGGGCGCATAGCAGGAGGGTCAGCTTCCCACCTTTGTCTCCCGCTCTCACCATATGCCGCGCGAGCTGAAGGTGGGTGATGATGAGCAGGAGCAGAACGAGGGCGAAGGACAGAGGGACCAATTGCCTGGTGGTGAACTGACTCAGCGTGAGGGCGTAGGGTGCGGAAAGGAGGCTATCGATTCCTGGTCTCTGCGGGGCCGGCCATTGGTACTCGCTTACACGCTGCGTACCTGCCACGAAGATGGCGAGTTGAGGCACCACGGCCAACAAGACCAGTGTATCACTGGCCGCGAGAAGCGCCCAGAGCTTTCTGTCTCCACGCTGGGCGATGAAGAAGTGCAGATGCAGCCCCAGCAACAGTAGCGCGCTGATGTACTGCACGTACACGCTCAGAATAGCGCACGCAGTGTAGGCCAGCCACCAGCGCGTTGAGCCTGTGCGGAGCATACGGTCGTAGCTCAGAAGCAGCATGCTGCTCAACAGCAACAGCAGAGAGTACATGCGAGCTTCTTGCCCGTAGAACACCGTATAGGGCGCCAGGCAGGTGATTGCGGCGGCAGCCAGGCCAACCTTCTGGTCAAACGTGGCCTTCCCAAGCGCGTACAGAGCCGCGATCCCAGCCGTGCCCAGCATGGCAGACAGTAGGCGCAGGGTGAAGTCGCTGTCGTCGATCATCTGCCAAAGGTGGAGGACAAGATAATAGAGGGGCGGATGGACGTCACTGAAATGGTTGAAGAAGATCTGAACAGGGGTTCCGTTGGCAACACTGGCGCTGTAGGCTTCGTCGTACCAGAAGCTTTGTGCGTCCAGGCGGTAGAGCCGCAGACCAAAGCCCAGGGCGACGATCACCAAAGCCACTGTAGTCGGTCCCGTCAAACCCCTCATTGTTCCACCGGCTTTACTAGCCAGGCGAGAGCTCCAATCACTCCCTCGAAGACGTTGAACACCAGAAGGATGGGTATGGATAGAGAATGGCTGCTGCCAGCAGAAACTGGGTACGGACCGTTCGGAGCATCTCCCCCGTACGGCCGCGGTCGATCGTGGACAGGATCAGGAGAAACAGCAGATGTCCTGCCAGGCGGATGATCCTGCCGACCGGCCCCGCTAGTCTACTCACGCCTGGCTCCGGTGGCCGATGCTCGGCCTCGGCGAGACAGAAGGGCCAGCCATGAATCGGGCATTCGCCGGACGACTCGCCGCACTGCAGATGTGCTCAAGATGAGGATTGCCGCCAGCAGCAGCGACTGCTGGATCCAGCGCTTGACGCCCACCTGTGGTCGCGGCAATCTGTAGTCCAGCGGCACGCGCAGCCACCATTGCCGCACAAAGTATCCTTCCTTCTTGTAGGCGAAAAGGTGACCGTGTGAATGCATCAATGCCGCTCGGTCGATCTCCGCCAATCTCAGCGCGCCTGCCTGCACAGCCTCTTCCAGAAGCCGTTCTCCCTGCGCGGTACGGCAGATCACCGTAGACCATCCGCCTTCGTATTCCCGGAGCCAGGTGTCTCCCACCGAGAGGTCGGCGAGTTCGTTTGTGAGATCCGGGCAGACAAGGCAACGGTGGGGTACGTGCATTAGATTGACATAAGCATAGGAGTCCTTGGGCGCGAAGTATCGTTGGCCGTCACGGCCGTCGATGACCAGGCCCCCAGGCCAGGGGCCACCTCTGTACTGGAACCGGGCGACCTGCTGCTTGGCGAAACCTGCCTTGGTTATCAGATAGTCAGTGGCGGCAGGCTCAAGGTTGAAGCCGCAAAACAGCCCGATCGCCAGGGGGAACTTGTCTCGATAGGAACCGATTCGTTGCATGCGGCGAAGGCCGTGAACATGGCAGGGCAGTCCGACCAGCGCGAGAGGTCCCGATTCCTGGCGAGCTGTGCGGAGCAGGGCATCGAGGGTCACGAGGCTATACTTCGATTGCGTTGCCCTTCGCACCTCCTCGGTCGTGGACAGTATCGTCGCCTGAGAGACCCAGGGCCTTTCAGGGTCCATAGCGACCCCCAAGGCACCAGATATCCGGTTCGTTTCTAGCAGGTGCACTAGAAGCGCGGTGACCACGCCACCAGAGGCAGCCTTCTCTCGTATCTCCTTGGAGGTCGCCTGACCCACCAGTAGCTGCCGGTAGTGGCCAAGCAGAGGGTCCTGCGGCGGGGAGCCAAGATGCGCTTTGCTCAGTGCGTGGAAGTCCATTTCCCTGCCGGGACAGAACCGATAGCAGAGACCGCACTCTATGCATCCGTCCAGTAGTTGAACTGCATGGCCAGAGGTGGTAATCACGCCTAGGGGACAGACGCTGACACAGGCACCACATTGGGTGCAGGTGCGCGGGTCGATGTCGTCGAAGCCCTGTCGGCTCTCCCTGGTCGAGGGAAACACTGCTATACCTTGTTCTTCTTCTGAACCATGTCCGCGATCATGGCTACGACGGCGATCTGCAGTGCGGCCATGGTCAGGGTGATCACTGTGATGTCCATGACCCGGCCGTAAACGACCAGACTGTACGTCCCTATGAGCACTGCGAGCAGGAGCAACAGGAAACTCAGGGGCAACAGGACCTTCAGGGGGTTGAAGTACATTACTGTGCGCAGTATGAGCTGCATGAAGGTCAGGGTGTCCTGCACAGGCCTGATCTTCGACCTCCCTTCTCTACTCTCGTAAGGGATGGGCACGAACTTGACGAGGTAGTGGTCGCTGAGAAAGGCGATGGTGATGGTGATGGTGAAGGAGAATGTCGACGGTAGGATGTTGAAGTAGCTCAGTGCTATGTCCTTCCGGAAGACGCGCATGCCCGAGTTCAGGTCTGGTATGCGTGTCTCGGCCATGTACTCCGCCAACCTGGCCAGCAGCCACTTGGCTGGTCTTCTGACAGCAGGGATCTCCCTCGTCGGCCGTGCTCCCACCACCATGTCGCAGTGCTCTATCTCCTGAAGCAGAATGGGCATGGCCGAGGGCGGATACGTACCGTCGGCATCGATGATGGCGATCCAGTCATAGCGTGCCTGCCGGATGCCGGTCTTGATGGCCGCCCCATAGCCTCTGTTGCTGTGGTGCTGAATGAGGCGAACTCCTGCTTGTCGCTGAACAGCATCGGCGGTTCCATCGGTCGAACCGTCGTCCACCACGATGAGCTCGTACTCCATCTCTTGCTTCGTCATCACCGCCTTCAGATGGGTCAGGATACTCCCTATGCCTTTCTCCTCGTTGTACGCGGGGATGACCATGCTGACCGATGGCATCTTATGCCTCCATTCATCTTGCCGGGTAGTCGATTCTTCGTGTCTTCTGACGGACATCATGTTTGCTCCCCAGCGGCCCTCTACGGAGTCGGCAATGAGTAGTATCGCCAGCGGCGAGGCCGGGAGGCGCGCGCCCGTCGTTCCCAGGCCCGTTTGCGCTGACATGACGAGCAAAGCTTGCGGTAGTAGGTTAGAAGGATGTCTGCGGGCGGAGGCGAAGTATGCCTTCTTTGTCTTGAAGAGATAACTCCAGGGTTGCTCATTCCATATCCGAGATGCTTTGTCCCTTCCTCTGAAGAACCAGGATACCATCTCTGTCAATGGTGGAGCATCCAGCCTTGTTGACCGGATGGTACTGCTGCATGAAAGCCTACGATCACAACAAGGTTTCCCTCATCTGACGCTACTTGTTCAGTCACGCCTCCGGAAGACCAGGAGGCCGTCGCTGCCAAATGCGGCAGTATCGATTTCTTGGACCAAATCATAATCCTCTGAGAACTCGCTAGATCGCAGTAGAGTATCGCGAGCGAAGATCTCCAGGCTCACTACGAATTCGGGTCTGTGGTCCAAGATCAACTCCGTAGGTATCGCGTAGGGTAGTGTCGAGGGAGAGCGCGGCGCAGGATTGTAGGGTATCGCCTGCGGAGAGACCAAGCCTATGGTGTCGAGAATGTAGGCTGAGGAGTAGTATCCCAACGCTCCTATCTCTGAGGCTGCTATCACCGGATCCCCTGACACTTGCTCGCTCAGCCTGATGGCTAGCATGCTGTACAGATCCTCTCTTTGACTGAGGGGTGCACCGAGTTGAACCTTGCTCACGATGTCCAAGGCCGGGATCTGAGTAGCGAGCAGAGCGGCTGCTACCAGGAGGCGCCACCTGTGGTTTGGGAGTTGTTTTGCGAGCATCTCCACGAAGGTCACCATGCCCTTTGCCAGCGCTACCAGCCAAAAGGGTAGCAGCGGTGCCAGGTACCAGGGCATCATGAAAGGGTTGGCGAAGGCGAAAGCCAGGACGAACACAACCGGATACAGCCAGAAGACGCAGGCTCTCGATCCGGTTCTCCAGTCCAACCGAAGCAGGAAGATGTAGAGGGAGATGAGGAAGACGCCGTTAAGGAGAGCATAGACAAAGCGTGGCACTGTTAGCGGGCCCCAGAACGGAGAGCCTCCCCAGAATCGGACCGCAATGGGGAAGAATTCGAAGCGACTGAGCATAACGTACGCTCTTGCCTTGGCGATCACCGAGTTGGGAACCGGGCTACCGAAGTACCACGTTGAGAAGACAAACCACGGCAATAGAACGCTCCCTATGACTACCGATTCCTTCGACGGTGGCCGTCTGCGAGAGACGAAGAGATGTGCAAGTATGACGGCAACGAGAAAACCTCCCTCCGGACGAACCAAGGTTGCCAGGCCGGCAATGGCAGCACTGAGGCAAGGTCGTTCCAGAATGTACATGTAGATGGATGTCAGTATCATCAGAACGAAGAGTGGAGTCTCCATTCCGCTCCTGGCGATGGCGAGTCTGAACGGGAAGCAGGCGAAAAGGACGGCGACCATCAGAGCTGCCCATTTGCGCCTCGTGATCCAACAGCACAACTGAAAGAGTACGATGGTGGACAAAGCATCGCATATGGCGTTAGCCGCAAGGGATAGTTGGATAATGTCGCTCCGTGGAACTACATATGTGAGGGCTGTGAGGAGAAGCGTGTACAGAGGAGTCGTTGTCCCCAGGACTCGCTCTCCTGTGTTGTACACAAAGCCCTCCCCACCCGCGATGTTGTGAACGTAGCGATAGGTGATATAGGCGTCATCCGTGACCTGTGCAGGAGCCATGAGCGTAAGCAGGAACGCCGCAGATGCAAGCGTCAGGAGGATCAATCTTTGCGGTACAACGGACACAGGACTGCGCATTTCCGAGAGATTCACCTTTCCATCCCTCGCGATTTCACTTCGTACAGCAAGTATGAATCTCCCACATCCCAGACGATCTCCAGGTATTCCTCTTGGAGTGTCTCCAGCACCGCGACGTCGGTGGGCAGGATGGGGTCGAACTGAGCGGCCAGTATCTGCTCGAAGCCGGCTTTGTAGAACAGCACATGGCTGATGCCCTCTGCGCGGAGGTGCTCGGCAATCCCCTCTGCATCACCGTATCTGTAGCCAAGGTGCATGAACCTGTCAAGTATGGCGTCAGGCAGGACCTCCGCTCGACAGTGGTAACTGCGAGGTTCCCATAGAAAGAGCACCCTGGCAGATGGAGGCAGCTCCTCGTTGAGATAAGAGATCACGCGGTAGTAGTCACCGAGATGTCTCTCGAGATACTCGTCGCGCGTTTCCAGTCCCAGGAAGAACGGCAGCGGAGTATCGGCGCCGAAGGATACCAGGAACGAGAGCGTGTTGAGACAGAGGGTGATGGCCAGCGCCATGAGCACAAACCTCTGGAGAGAGAAGCCTTTCACGTCCAAGACGGATAGCCTCTCGACAGCGATGCTGGCCAGTACGGCGAGAAGAGGGAAGATGGGAAACAGCAGGCGCGTCTGCTGCAATAACCCCGATTGAGCCACGCCGTACAGCCACAGCAGGTAGTGGGCCCCGCAAAGCACTACAGCGTATGTCAGGACACTGGAGTCTCTCTGTCTGCCGTTCCTCCACAGCAGGCCGACCAAGAGAAGAGGCAGGCAGGCCAGCAGGATAGGCCCTATGGTGGCCTCGTACCCCGCCTTTCCTTCGACGCCCATGATGCTCATCTCCCAGGGTGCGAGCAAGAGACGCAGTGGCTCATGCAACAGTCCAGTGCCCCAGCGACTGTACCACCAGGCGCGGTATTCGTCCCAGAAGCGGCCTGCGAAGAAGAAGGGGTAGAAAGGGTTGCCTGTGAGAACCCAGTTTTTGAGATACCATGGGCAGGCAACCGCCGCTGTTGACAGCCACAGGAATAGCAGGTTGCGAAGAAGCCCGACGGCTCCTTGTCGCCTGTGTTCCCAGATCACCAGAAAGCCCAGCACGATAGGCGTCAGCACAGCGGT
>Ga0315274_10009015_pt1 | contig 14435 bp, 16 predicted proteins | sample YL17G02_20_MG_FD_203700 | JGI IMG/M metagenome (GOLD analysis project Ga0315274, IMG submission 203700) | Sediment microbial communities from Yellowstone Lake, YNP, Wyoming, USA - YL17G02_20 | ecosystem: Environmental > Aquatic > Freshwater > Lake > Sediment | place: USA: Wyoming | collected... | reverse complement strand
AAGCTCAAGTGCCAGAGTTGCGGCGCTGAGCTGAGCAAGGACAGCGTCTCCCTGGTCAAGGGGGCGATCATGATCAACTGCCCCTACTGCGGCTCCACCTACCAATTGACGGAGGAACCGAAATGGTAGGGCTGAGACGCTCGCTGACTCGGGCTTTGGCGGTCGCCGTTTGTCTGGCTGCCTTGATCTTGATGCTGCCAGCTGTCTCCGTCTTGGCACAGGATTACAGCTTCTCTGTGGACAGCAACCTCGTCTCCGTGTATATACAAGAGGATAGTTCGGTAGACATTGTATATGACGTCACTTACACCTGTGATCCGGGTGCCCATGTCATCGACATCGCGGACATCGGCCTGCCCAATGACTACTATGACCTCTCTAGCGCCACGGCTACCATCGACGGCAAGCCGGTGACTGGCATCTACAAGTCGGAATGGCTAGACACCGGCGTGGAGATCCATCTGGGCGCCAATCAGATTATGCCTGGCGAGTCGGGGACTGTCCACCTGGAGATCAACAACCCGCACATGGTGTATCAGGATGACCAGGACAAAGAGTATGCCAGCGTGCGCTTCTATCCTCACTACTACGAGGGGACCGGTCATGGGACCACCAACCTGCGGCTGACCATGTACTTTCCCCCAGGTGTGCAGCCTGACGAGACTCGGTATCACGACCTGGCGTTCACGGAATCCTATGTGGAGGGCGGCAGGCCAGTGATGGTCTGGGTGAACGCCGAGGCACGCGCAGACCAGCAGTATCAGTTTGGCGTGTCCTTCCCCAAGAAGTACGTAAGCGAGGTTTATAGCCCGCCTTCTTTCGACTTTGGCGCAGCGATTGTTGGGATGATCGGTGCGCTGTTCGGCACTCTCTTGCCCTTCACCATCTGTGGGGGCGTTGTGCTCTGGATCATCCTTGGCATCGTGGTGGGTTCCAGAAGGCAACGGGCGAGGCTGATGGACTATATGCCTCCCATGGTGTCGGTGGAGGGTCTTGGCATCAAGCGGGGTCTGACCGCTGTGGAAGCGGCGGTTCTGCTTGAGGCTCCTCTCAACAGAGTCCTGACTATGATTCTGTTCGGCCTGGTGAAGAAGGGGGCCGTACGCGCGACTTCGGACAAGCCTCTTCGCCTGGAGAAGGCGGATCCACTTCCCGAGGGGCTCTACTCCTACGAGAACGATTTCCTGGCGGCGGTGAAGAAGGACGGCGAGCTGAGTGAGAAAGAGCTGGTTGGCGTGACTACCAAGATGATCAAGGACGTCAGCCAGAAGATGAAAGGGTTCCACGCCAAGGACACCATCGCCTACTACGGGGACATAGTGGCGCGGGCCTGGAAACAGGTCGAGGGTGCGGATACTCCAGAGGTTGTGGACGAGAACCTGGAGTGGATGATGATGGACAAGGATTTCGAACAGAAGCTGCCGCAGACCTTCGGCCCGCGACCTGTACCCATGCCCGCATGGTGGTGGATAGGCTCCACTCCGAGCCACACATCAGCGGCCAAGCCCATTTCTGGCAAGCCAGCCCTCCCCACAGGTGCGCCGCGCACCGTGCCAGGGGCTCAGCTGGCCGACAGCGTCGTCCGCGGCGTAGGGAACGTGTCGAACACCATCGTGGGTAGTGTCTCGGCCTTCACAGCTCGGGTGACGGGGGTCACTCATCCTGTGCCCGTAGTCACGTCCAGCGGTGGCGGCCGGAGCAGCGGAGGCGGGCACAGCGGCTGTGCCTGCGCCTGCGCCTGCGCAGGGTGCGCCTGTGCCTGTGCAGGAGGAGGGCGCTAGCAGATTCGGGGAAGCAACTCCCCGGCCAGCATGTCGACCACACGCGTGCCGCCAATCCCGGTGCGGAGCAGTACCTTGCCCTCTGGCTGGGCCGTCACCTCGCCGATGATGGTGGCCTCTTGGCCATGGGGGTCGCGGCGCATGGCTTCTACAACCTCTGCCGCAGCGTGGGCGGCGACCATGGCCACTAGTTTGCCCTCATTGGCGACGTGGAGAGGATCGTAGCCCAGCATCTCGCAGGCGGCTCGCACGTCCTCGTGGATGGGGATTTTGTTCTCCTCGATCACTAAAGCCACCTGCGATTGAAGGGCGATCTCGTTCAGCGCTGTGGCCAGACCGCCGCGGGTGGGATCGCGCATGACGTGGATGTCTGGGCTGGCCCTGAGCATGGCAGCTACCAGCTGGTTGAGAGGTGCCACGTCGCTGACCAACTGGCTACGGAAGGCGAGACCCTCGCGCTCGCTGAGCACCGCCAGGCCGTGGTCCCCGATGGCTCCGGAGAGAATGATCACGTCTCCCGGCCGGGCGTTGGATGCGGAAATGTCTATACCATCAGGGACGACGCCCAGACCGGCAGTAGTGATGAATAGCTGGTCGGCCCCACCTTTCTCCACCACCTTGGTGTCGCCGGCAACGATCTCCACCCCTGCTTGGTCCGCGGATGCTTTCATGGAGGCCACGACTCTGCGCAGGGTGTCCAGGTCCAGACCTTCCTCGAGGACGAAAGCCGCGGAGAGATAGAGAGGGGTCGCACCCACCATGGCCAGATCGTTCACTGTCCCGCAGACGGCCAGCCGGCCGATGTCGCCCCCTTTGAAGAACAGTGGTTTGACCACGTAGCTGTCTGTGGTAAAGGCCAGCCTCCCGGCCCCAGGGGTCACGGGCTTTGCCCCAGGGATCGCTCGGGCAACGGTCTCCACCACGGCTGCGTCGTCTAGTCTGGCCAGGGCCGGGGCAGGGAACTGGGGCAGGAAGAGGTCGCGGATCAATTCGTGGCTGAGGTGTCCACCGCTGCCGTGGGCTAGGAGTATTCTGTCCATCGCTGGAGTCCTCTGATGGTGTAGCTAGCGTGTCTCTCCGGAGTAGAGGTAGTATGCAGCACAGGTGCCTTCGCTGGAGACCATGCATGGCCCCACCGGGTGATGCGGAGTGCAGGCCCTGCCGTACAACGTGCAGTCCGGCGGCGTGGTCACACCTCGGATGACCTCGCCACAGCGACATCCCGCCGGTTCCTCGGGCGGGCCAGGGTGGACCTCGAAGCGCTCGCGAGCGTCAAAGCGGCGGAAACGGGACTTCAGCCTGAGACCGCTGGCCGGGATCTCTCCGATGCCGCGCCAGTCAGCGGGGCACACGTCGAACACGGTGCTCATGTAGCCCAGAGCCACCTGATTACCTTCCGCTCTTACGCTTCGCCCGTAGACGTTGTCCACTCGAGGCTCGCTGGATTCGAAAGACTCTACGAGGGTGTAGATGCCCTGGAGGATATCCAGCGGCTCGAATCCGGCGATGACGCAGGAGATGCCGTACTCCCGTGGTAGGAAATCCCAGGCGCGCGAGCCGATGACTGTGGTTACGTTGCCAGGGCCGATGATGCCGTCGAGAAACGACTCCCCTGAATCGAGAATGGCCCTGGTGGCGGGCGGGGTCAACTTGTGCAGGGAGAGGACGTAGTAGTTGGAGATTCCTTCGTCCTGGGCCTGGAGAACCGACGCGGCGACGGTGGGAGCGGTGGTCTCAAAGCCGATGCCCAGGAAGACCACGGGATGGCCGGGGTTGTCCCTGGCGATCTGCAACGCATCCAGCGTGGAGTAGACGATGCGGATGTCGGCGCCTTCGGCCTTTACCCTTTCCAGGCTGCTGCGACTGCCCGGGACGCGGAGCATGTCGCCAAAGGTGGTGACGATGACGTCAGTATCGCCAGCCAAAGCTATGGCCCAGTCGAGGTCCGCGTTGGCAGTCACGCAGACGGGGCAGCCGGGGCCAGAGAGCATCTCTATGGTGGGGGGCAGGAGCTGACGGATGCCGTGCTTGAAGATGGAGACGGTGTGCGTGCCGCAGAACTCCATGATGCGGATCCGGCGGCTGGAGCGGTGGCGGATCTTCTCCACCAGGGTTGCCGCCAGGTCGGGATCTCTGAACTCGTCCAGGTACTTCATTCCCTATTCCTGAGGTAGTGCCGGTCTTCCGCTGCCACTCGGCGTGGGCGCGCCTCCTGCTGGGTCTCCAGACGTGACTTTGGACTGGGCGATCACCGCCTGGCCCAGGGAGACACCTCCGTCGTTGCACGGTACCTGGTGGTGGGTCAACACATCGAAGCCAGCTTCTCTTAGCACACTGGTTGCCTTGGTGAGGAGCAGCCGGTTCTGGAAGCAGCCGCCACTCAGGGCCACCTGCCGAAGGGCCGTCTCTTCCGATATTCTACCACATGTCCGCTCGATGATCTTGGCCATGGTATTATGGAATCTCACCGCGATGGCACCGCTTGGGACCTTGGCCTGAAGGTCGTCAATGATACCACCCCACATCTCTGACAGGTGGACAACCTGGGCGCCGTCTCGCTCGACGATGGTGAAGGGGTAGTCTGCGCCGTCGTCCACGTCGTAGGCCATCATCTCTAATTGGACGGCTGCCTGTCCTTCATAGCTGGCCTCTCCTCGAAAGCCGAGCAGTGCCGACACCGCGTCGAACAGCCGCCCACAGCTGGAGGTCAGTGGCGAATTGATCCTCTTGTCGATCTGCTGCTTGATGATCTCCAGTTCGTGGGTGTCGACGTCTCCCAGGTAGGGTAGCGCCGATCGCAGACCGTCGTCACCCAACAACGAGTAGATGTGGCTGATGGCCATGCGATAGGGCCGGCGAATGGCTACCTCTCCTCCCGGCATGGGCACATACTGCAGATGTCCCGCCCTGCGGAAGCTACCATAGTCAGCGACCAGGAACTCTCCGCCCCAGATCCGCCCGTCGGTACCGTACCCTGTGCCGTCCAGAGCGACACCGATTACCGGCTCCTGAACGCCGTTGTCCACCATACAGCTCACGATGTGAGCGTGATGGTGCTGTACGGGGACCAACTGCTCGGGCGCCCTGAGGCTGAGGGCATACTTCGTGGCCAGATACTTTGGATGCATATCGTAGGCCACAATCTCCGGGTCCAGGCGGAAGAGGCGTTTGTAGAGCTCGATGGAGGCCTCGAAATGCTCGAGGGTTTCGAGGTTCTCCATATCACCTATGTGCTGGCTGACGAAAGCGTACTCGTCCTTGGTGGCACAGAAGGTGTTCTTCAGCTCCGTGCCACAGGCCAGGACCTGCCTGGACTTGAAAGGCAGACGAATGGGAAACGGAGCATAGCCCCGAGAGCGGCGCAGCGGCTGAGGAGTGCCCTCCACGACCATCCACACGCTGTCGTCGTATCGGGCGTAGATGTCCCGGTCATGAACTAGGAAGTGATCAGCGATGCCTGCCAGCCGGGCGAGGGCCTCCTCGTTTTCGATGGCGATAGGCTCTTCGCTGAGATTGCCGCTGGTCATTACGAGGGGCCTGCCCATCTCTCTCAAGAGCACGTGGTGGAGAGGCGTGTAGGGCAACATCACTCCCAGGTATCGGTTGCCAGGAGCCACCAGTGGAGAGATGGCGGACGTCTCTCTCCAACCGAGCAACACGATGGGACATTGAGGTGAGGTGAGCAGTTGCTCTTCCTCCTGCGACACCGCACAATGGTCTGCAATCTGCTCCATGCTGGCCAGCATCACAGCCATGGGCTTGGCAGGTCTGCCCTTTCGCTCACGAAGCCGGCTCACCGCGGCCTCGTTGGTGGCATCGCAGGCCAGGTGAAAGCCTCCTAGACCTTTCAGGGCCAGGATCTTGCCCTGCTGGAGCAGTTGGACGGCGGCAAAGATCTCACTCGTGACGGCGACCTGCGAGCCGTCTGGAGCAATAAGGCTGAGTTGTGGTCCACAGACGGGGCAGGCGTTGGGTTGGGCGTGGAAGCGGCGATCCAGCGGGTTTTCGTACTCCTCCTGGCACTGTGGGCACATCACAAAGTCGCGCATGGTGGTCAGGGGGCGGTCGTAGGGGATGTCCTCGATGATGGTGAAGCGGGGGCCACAGTTAGTGCAGTTGGTGAAGGGGTATCGGTATCGTCTGTCTTGCGGATCGAGGAGTTCCGCCACGCAGTCTTGACAGGTGGCGATGTCGGGCGAGATCAACTGGTATTCTCCCTCTCGGGCAACGCTGCGGCGAATCTCGAATTGCTGGTAGCCATTCGGTGGATGATCCGTGGCCGTAACGCTCTCTATGTGGGCCAGGGGTGGTGCCTGCGCTTCGAGATCTCCCAGGAAGCGCAGAAGGGTTTCTGGTGGGCCTTCCACTTCGATATCCACACCGGCCGAGGTGTTGAGAACCCACCCCGTCAAGCCCTGGGCATGCGCGAGTTGGTAGACGAAGGGGCGGAAGCCGACTCCCTGTACTACGCCAGTGACCTGTATCTTCTTCAGGAGAATGGGATCGTGCTCACTCAACTATGTGTCCAGCTTCTGGAGCGCCTGCTGAGGAACGGTGCTCTGTGTTAGGGGCGACCTGGCGACGATGAGCCTGAAAATGCTCTGTGCCGATAGATCCTCTACCCGTTCTATTGGCAGTCCGGCGTGCTCTATGTTGCCGATGGTGCGGCGGTTGATATTGGCACCCTGGATCCTGACTGCGATGGGATTGATGATGTCCATCAGCCGCCCCGCAAGCTCGCTTCTAGCTCGCATGTGCTCGAGCAGTCTGATCTCCCCCTCTGTTTTGCAGACGCGACCCAGTTCCCGAAGACCGGCCACCGGGTCGGGAACCGAGCAGAAGACGAAGGAGGCCACGATGGCATCGAAGCTGGCCGCCGGAAAGGCGAGAGCCTGGACATCCATTTGGCGAAGATCGACATTCACGCCCAGCGAGTTCGCTCGCTTCCGCGCCCTGGATAGCATCCTTTCACTGAGGTCGATGGCTGTGACGTGGACACCATGGGAGTAGTAGGGGATGTTCTTGCCGGTGCCCACGCCTACATCCAGTACATCTGGCCCCTTGACGCCAGACCACAGACGCCTGCGCCAGCGAGAATACAGGAAGCGTTCCATGACCGCCTCTGAGCCATCATAGATGGGGGCCATGCGGTCGTACCGCTTCCTGGTCTGGTCAGTGAGCCGAGCGTCTATGCTCACTCAGAGCTCACCATTCAGGGTCTTCAGGTACTCGACCAGGTCATCGAGATCCTGGTCTGACATCCGCCAGCGCGGCATGGTCGGGTCCAGCGGCTCGCCCGCGGGGTTCAACCCCAGGGTGATCGCTCTCTTGATCAGTTCGTCGGTGTACGGTGGATGCTCCTCCCCCTCCTCGTTTTCCTCTTCTATCAGATGGGTATACCTGATGTCTCCAGGTATCTCCGTGCCCATCATCACGGGAGCACCGCCACGGCCATCGGCGCCGTGGCAGCTGGCACAGCTTCCGCCGTGCATGTAGAGCCACATCGGCGCACCGTCGAAGGGGATGCGCTGGCCCTGCTGGTTCCTGCCCGTGAAGTAGATCATCTGACCGTTGGATACGTACTCCTGAGGTGGGGCACCCTCCGCACCTGGTCTGGTGACCAGGTACCCCCCGAAGCCGAGAGCGATGCAGCACAGCAGAGCCAGGCCCACCAATACCGCGGCAACGATCACTACGACCCATCCGATGCGGGAATTCATCGTTCGCCTCCCTCGCGACGCCCTATCCGTCGCCGTCTAGCCCATGTCCACACTCGGGGCAGTGGTGCCAATCGCCAGCCACCGGCTTTCCACACTCGGGACACCCACGGGGCGCCTCCGGTGCACTGCCGCGAGGTCGGCTGCTGCCACGCACCAGCCAGACAACTCCCAGGATGAGCAGGGCGAGCAGACCCAGAGGGAAGAGCATGGTCCCCAGCATGAAGAACCAGCCGAACATCCCTCCGAAGCCCCAGCCCGGATACCTTCCTGTGCCCCCGCAGAATGGGCACCAGCCTCCCTGCGTCTGGCCCCCCATCATGCCAGGGCCCATGGTCCACGAGCCTCCGTACCACCCAAAGATGAGGGGCAGCAGCATCATGCCGATGACGAAGGTCACCAGCACAATGGCCACGAACGCAACGATTTGTGTCCAGTTGATTCTGCTCATGTGCACCTTCCTTCCTGCGTTAGCCAGTCCTCACCGCGCCTTTTCGACAACCGAACCACCGGGTGCCTACCCGTCCAGCAAGTCATGCAGCCTTTCACAGTCAAAGCCTACGACAACCTCGCCGTCGATGACAGTGACGGGTGTGGTCAAGTATCCCAATTCGTCCAGCTCGGCTATAGCTTGACCATCGACCGTGATGTCACGCTCGGAGAAGTCCACACCCTTCTGTGAAAGAAACTCCTTCACCCGGTCGCAGAACATTCAACCTGACTGGGTGTACAACGTCACAACCTGGCTGGTCATCAGTGTCCTCCGTTCTCCTGATTACTGACTCCCCTCGCGTGTTGGCCTCAAGGGTGGAAAGGAGCAGGGGACAACCCTGCTCCCAAGGATTCGGTATTCGGCAGCGGACTTGACATCAAGGCGGTGCCACAGGCCGGGCCTCGCCCGGTTGCTTGGTCACGACCTTAGCCGGATTCCCTAGCCTTCGTACATGGGCATCTCCAGTTCCTGGAAGTACCATTCCCCCTTGTGGGCGAGATAGTCGTAGCTGTTGTCCAGGATCCGGTAATGTGTGTCCTCCCACTCAGCCAACCCCCGATAGAAGGACTGTGACGTGGGGTTGGCGCTGTCAGCAGCTGCCTCCTCGTACAAACGCACCGCTCGCTGCTCGAAATCCATGGCGATCTTCAGGGCCTCCAGGTCGGTAGTGCCCTCTGGGACGATCTGCTTGACCTCCCCCTCTTCTTGCGGGAAAAGGATGAGTCCTGGATCCCTGGGAGCATTTCGGGCTGCTTCCAGGTCAATCCAATCCCCCGACTCGCTCACTTCGGCAAACTGCACCTGGAGGATGTGTATGTGCTGATCCTCCTCCCTGGCGAAGGAACGGAACATGGACTTGCCCAGTTCGTCCCTCGTTAGCTCAGCAGCTTGCAGGTACATGGCCTTGCCGTCCAGTTCAATATGAACCGCCTCTCGCAAGGCCGAGAGGGCGGCAGTCGTGTCTTCGTTCATCGACGCCTCCGTTACTTGACTGGGTTCGGGGACTCAGAAGGGCTCGAATCCCACGTTACCCCAGAACTCCTTGGCCAGAGCGTTATACTCCTCCTCCAGTATCCGCTGATGTTCCGTCTCCATCTCGACCAGACGCTCGTAGATCTGTCTGCCGTCAGGGTCCTCCGTCTCGGCGGCCGCCCTGGTGTAGAAGGCCACCGCGTCCTTCTCGATCAGGAATGCCATGCGCAACGCCGACAAGTCGGAGGTGTAGGCGCTGACATTCTCGGCCAGTCTTTCCCGAGAGAAGAGGGGAACCCCTTCGGCCTCCTCTGGCGGTGTCTGTTCGTCCAGCTTCGACGGAGGCAGCCACTGCCCCGCGGTGGCAAGGGCCTCTCGCTGCGACTCCAACAGTCGCAGATGCTGCAACTCATCGTCTGCCAGGGAGATGAAGAGCACCTTGCCTCCCGGATCGCCGGATCGCTCGGCTGCGCGCATGTAGAATTCACGGCCATCCCTCTCGGTCTGGATGGCAAGATCCAGCGCCACCAGGGCGCTCTGCAACTCGGCATCGCCCATGTCCAACCTCCTCTAAGCGGTGGAGTGGAGCTACGGCGTCACCCTGGAGGTGATCCTCTCGCCACTGCGCAGGAAGACCAGGGAGACCGTCTCGCCCGGGACCAGCCCCGCGAGAACGGACTCGAGATCAGCCGCGTTTCGTATGGGCTGCCCAGCCAGGGCCACTATGACGTCGCCCTCGGCCACGCCTGCCCTGTCTCCTGAGGACAAGTGACTCACCCTGCCTACGTAGGCGCCCTCGGTGGGCCCACTACCGCGTTTCTGGGCCATGGTCGCTGCATCTGCCACCGAGAGGCCCAGACGAGGACGCCTGGTGGACCTGGCGTCCAGTAACTCGTCAAGGCGTGGCCGGTTGAAGCCCACCACGACCTGGCCGTCGATGACCACCACCGGGACCCCGCGCTGGCCGGAGAGGTTCACCATCTCGGCAGCGGCCTGTGCGTCGGCCGCCACGTCGACTTCCCTGTACGGTATCCCACGCTGCGCAAGGTACTGCTTCATCTGGTGGCAGTAGCCGCAGGTCGACGTCGTGTAGACGACAACTTCGCTCAAGACTTCAGTTCCCTCCAGGTCCCATAGTGAACTCTAGTCTTGTCGTACCTCTCGTCCTTGGTGTGGGGCACGACAGTCTTCGCCGGGTGACCCAGGCATACCAGGGAAAGCGCCCGGAAGCCCTTGGGAACCTTCAGCGCGTCTCGCAGCAGGCCCTCCGCCTCGCCCCAGGCCAGATTACCGGGGCTGCCGGCCCAGGCACTCCCCAGGCCAAGGGCTGTCGCTGCAATGAGCATGTTCTCGATGGCAGCACAGCCATCCAGGTCCCAGGTGTTCGACATAGCGGGTTCGCCAAAGACTGCAATGACCGCGGCCGCCTGCTGGACATACGGTCGCGCACCCAAGGTCTCCCCCAGCTTGGTCTGCAGATCCTTGTCCCGGATGACCACGAAGTGCCACGGTTTCCGATTCATGTACGTGGGGGCGTACATGGCCATCTCAAGGATGGTGTCAACCTGCTCGTCGCTCACTTCCTCGTCAGTGAAGGAGCGAACAGTCCGGCGCTTCTTGATGACCTCCAATACGTCCTTCTCCATCATGCCTCCTTGTGCGATTGCTGATCTACCGTTTTCCTTTGTCCACCCCAACGCCGGGGCAGGGACACTGCCGCCACTGCACGTTTCCGTCTCGCCAGCCCGCATCCCGACCAGCCGAGGTCGGTCGAGAACCTACTTGAGAGCGTCAGCCATGAATCTCTTCACTTGGTAGTCCCACTCCTGGGTTTCCACATCCACGGAAGTCTTGTCCCCTTCCGTCACCGTGACTGTGACATGACCTCCGCCTCCCGCCAGGGAGATGCAGCACTTTTCATGGGAGGTCACTTGCAGTCCCAAGCCACCTTCGCCGAAGTACGCCTCTGCCTTCCTCAGAACCTCAGAGGTACTCAGCTTGGTCTCAGTTCCATATCGCATTGCATTTCCCTTTCATTACGTGGCATGGCGAGACCGAGGCAGGTGTCGCCACAGCCCGCTAGATGAACTCTGATCGGAGAGCCTCAAAATCGTCTTCTGTCCACATGCGGAATCGTTGCTTGACCAGCGGGCCAGCGCCCAGCACGGAGACCTGGTCCTCGTAGGTTGGCTGACCCTGAACCTGGTACAGGACTCCAATCGGAATCCGATCCCCCCACTCCTGGGCCCGTTCCCAGGCGGCCGTCCGGTCGGCGGGATCGTAGCCCGGTTCCTCTTCTAGCTTGTAGACGCGCGGTTGGTAGTAGTCGTAGGCGTAGGCCCGATTGAAGCTCACGCAGGGCTGCAAGACATCCACGAGGGCATAGCCGGGATGCGCAACGGCTTTCTTCAGAAGCTCGATGAGGTGCCGCAGGTGGGCCGGAAAACCACGACCGACGAAGGTGGCACCGGCGGCCAAGGCCACCGCCAAAGGATTTAGAGGCCTGTCAATGGCACCCTCGGGGGAGGTCTTGCTACGAAAACCCTCAGGGCTGGTGGGAGAGTATTGTCCTTTGGTTAGGCCATAGATGCGGTTGTTCTGCACCACGTCCGTGAGGTCTATGTTGCGCCTGGCGGCGTGCATCATGTGTCCCAAGCCCTCACCATAGCCGTCGCCATCACCATGCACACAAATCACCTTCAGGCCATGATTGGCCAGCTTGGCTGCGGTGGCCGCAGGAAGGGGACGGCCGTGGATGGTGTTGAGACCATTGACGCGGGTATAGTCGGGCGTCTTGCTGCCACAGCCGATCCCGCTCACCATCAACACCTGATGAGGAGCCAGGTCCAGTTCGGATAGGGCGAACTTGAGGGCGTTCCAGATCCCATAGTCGCCGCAGCCCTTACACCAGGTGGGGCGCACCGGGCTCTGGTAGTCCTGGAACTCAACCATTCTTCGCCTCCTCGATCCTGGCCAGGATGTATTCGGGCGAGAAGGGCCTCCCGTCGTATTTGCGCACATGGTGGTCAATATTCACTCTGGTATGGGCCTGGAGCAGAAAAGCCATCTGTCCGGTGGCGTTGCTCTCCACCATCACGGTGCGCCTTGCACCAGCCAGCGCTGCCTTCACCTTCTCCGTCGGGAAAGGCCATATGTCCTTGATGTGCAGCATATTCACCGTCCTGCCCTGGGCATTCAGGCGGTCCACGGCCTCTCGCAGCGGCCCGTAGGTCGAGCCCCAGCCGATCAAGGTGAGTTCAGCCTCGGGTGGTCCATATCGCACCGGGCCCTCCATGTCCTCCAGAGCCACGTCTAGTTTCCGCAGCCGTTTCTCCACCTGCCGACGGCGCGGCTCCGCTTCCTCCGTGATGTGCCCGTCGGGCGTATGCTCGTCGCTGGTGGTCTGGTAGACCGCCTTGGGATGCCCCGGCAGGGCACGGGGAGAGACGCCTGATTCGCTATAGGCGTAGCGCAGGTACTCTCCCTGCAGACGGTCCAGATCCTCATCTGTGAGCAACGCCCCTCGATCTATCTGGACTCCCGCGAAATCCAAGGCGTCCGTCTCCAATGTCCGCACGGAGTTGGCCAGGAAGGTGTCGCTGAGAATGATGACCGGACACTGGTACTTCTCTGCCAGATTGAAGGCTCGCCAGCCCGCCTGGAAGGACTCTTCCAAGGTGCCAGGGGCGAGGACGATGCGCGGGAACTCGCCTTGTGAGGCGAACAGGACGAACAGCAGGTCGCCTTGTTCGGTGCGCGTAGCTAGGCCGGTGGAAGGCCCTGGTCGTTGGCCTTCGACGATGACCACGGGGATCTCGGCCATGCCGGCAAAGCCTAACGCTTCCACCATGAGGGAGAAACCCCCACCTGAGGTAGGAGCCATGGCCCGAACTCCTGCGTGTGCGGCCCCGATCACCATCATCATCGCCGCTATTTCGTCCTCGGTGTGCTTGACCACCACGCCGTATCGTTCTCCGTGTGCCGCCATCCATTGCAGAATGGGTGTCGCCGGGGTCATGGGATACCCCGCCACAAACTTGCATCCAGCCAAGAGCGCGCCCAGCGACAGAGCCTGGTTACCGTCGATAACCATTCTCCGGGGTGCGTCTTCAACGCGGCCCAGGGTGTAGTTGGAGCGGGCTGCGTAGTTGTCCTGAGCAAAGTGGTACGCTGCCTCGGCGACTTGAAGGTTGATGCCGACGGCGTGGCTGCCCTTACTGCGGAAGTTGTCCTCGATCACACCGGCTATGGCCTCGAAGGGAAAGCTCACGAGCCCAGCCGCAGCCCCCAGGGCTGCGGTATTCCGCATCACTTCGGAGCCACCTCGCTCCTTGGCGATTTCTGTGAAAGGAACGGGAAGGTAGCTTACCTCGCGCTTGTCCAGGGCGGCGCAATCCACCGCTAGGCACTCTTCGCAGATGACCGCTCCGCCTTCCACGATCTCTCCGCAGTGGCGGTCAACGGCCTCCTGTGTCAGGGCCAGCAGCACGTCCACGGACTCGACATGGGAATAGATGGGCTGTTCACTGGCTCGGATCTGATAGAAATTGTGTCCTCCACGGATGCGGGAATAGTAGTCTTGCACGCCGAAGACGTGCCACCCGGCACGAGCAAGGGCCTTGGCGAAGCCGGCCCCGCTGGATTCTACCCCCTGTCCTGCCTCGCCGCCTATCTTGAAGGTCATTTCCTTTCTGGCCATGCTCACTTACCTCGGTCGTGCAGTAGAGGTAGATTGGGCGTCCTGGCACTGCCTTGTCCGCCAGGGTCACGATGGTTCGGTCGGGGTGTCACGTTAGCTGGTCCACCTTTTTGAAGGCCTCGCTCGTCGCCCCACACACCGGGCATTCATCGGGCAGGACGCCATCGGAAGTATAGCCGCATACACCACACACGTAGTAGTCACTGCTCTGATCTTGCAGAAGGTGCTCCATGGCCTTCTTGTACAGGCGGCCGTGACCCTCCTCCACGTCTCTGGCATAGCCAAAAGACAAGGCCGCCGCTCGCGCTCCTTCCTCCTCGGCCTCCACAATGAGTTGAGGGTAGGTCACCTCGTTGATGGTGGTCTCCCTCTCGAAGGAGAAGGCCAGATTGTCCTCAGTGCTCCTGACGATGTCCTCGCCCAGCACCCTGAGGTGGTTGGCGGCATGGATCTCCTCTGCCGCGGCGATGGCTCGAAAGAGCCTGGCCATCTGGGCGTACCCTTCCTCTTCCGCCTTCCTGGCAAAGGCCAGAAGCCTGATGTGGGCCTTGGCTTCGCCTGTGAAAGCAAGGTGCAGGTTGCCGCGCGTCTTCTCTCCCAGTTCCTGGTTTCCTGCGGCCACTATGCGTACCGTTCCTCCTTCCATGGGTCGGCGTCGTTGTGGTAGCCTCGCACCTCCCAGAAGCCCAGGCGGTCCTGGGCCATCATTTCCAGGCCCCGCACCCACTTGGCGCTCTTCCAGAAGTACTTCTTGGGTACCACCAACCGCAAGG
>Ga0315274_10009014_pt1 | contig 14437 bp, 15 predicted proteins | sample YL17G02_20_MG_FD_203700 | JGI IMG/M metagenome (GOLD analysis project Ga0315274, IMG submission 203700) | Sediment microbial communities from Yellowstone Lake, YNP, Wyoming, USA - YL17G02_20 | ecosystem: Environmental > Aquatic > Freshwater > Lake > Sediment | place: USA: Wyoming | collected... | reverse complement strand
TGGCGTAAGGGCAGGCATTGGCGCAAGGGCAGGCATTGGCGCAAGGGCAGGCATTGGCGTAAGGGCAGGCATTGGCGTAAGGGCAGGCATTGGCGTAAGGGCAGGCATTGACGTAAGGGCAGGCACGGGGGCCTGCCCCTACTGCCTCAGACGGCAAAGGCGATTGACAATGGGTGTGGAATGGGCTATAGTAAGCCGAGTCATTGGCCCAGATTGCCCTTGCGGCACATGATGTAGGACAGAGCCGACAGGGTCAGTGCCGAGGCCTTGGCTGCGCCCGACGATGGGGGCGGTGTTCCTGGAGGCGGACGGCGCGTGACGCTGGGCGTCGGAGGAGCGGAGGATGAAAAGATTCAAGATGTCGGATCTGGGATCTGAGGGACCCCGACACGTGGCGTCGGGGCTGGTGCCGGGTGCGTACATTGCTCTCGGCGGGTTGAGCTTTCACCCGGTCGGCTGGCGCACTCACCCGGAGGGCAATCACCGGCACTCGGGCTGCGAGGTGTTTGTGATCATGCAGGGGTGCGGCGAGATCGAGATCAACGGGCAACGAGAGCCCGTGCATGCGGGAGAGGTGCTGGTGATCGAGCCGGGAGAGGAGCACTATCTCATCGGAGATGCGGACTATCCCATCGTCAACCTGTGGTTCGAGCCTGCTGATGAGCCACATCCCGACCAGCGCGCACACTAGTGTAAAGACCGATGACCCCTCTCTCAGTTGGCCGGGCCAGGGCGAGACGCCTCGAGGCTGAGCACGGCCGCCTCAGAACGACAGGTACAATTGCAGTACCCGATTAGCGGAGAACCTGGAGAGACTGAGGTGCAGCCACTGGAAAAGCCCCGCACGCGCAAAAAGGCAGTGGGATGCATGCTGGACTGGATGGCGGAGCAGGTGGGATCGTCGCAGGCTGTGCACGCCGCAGTGCTGCACTGTGATGCGCCGGACGATGCCCAGGCGCTGGCACAGGAGGTCTCGAAGCGGTTCCGCGGCGTAGAGCTGGTGATGACCGCGGAAGCCGGCCCCACGATCGGCACGCACGGTGGCCCAGGCACTGTGGGGATAGTGTTCTATTGCGAATAGAGGTGGAGAGCAGGCAATGCCTGACGTCCGTTTTGACCGGTACTACCGATATGACGACCTGACGCGCATCCTGAACGAGTATGCGCAGGAATATCCGCAGTTGGTGCACGTGGAGAGCATCGGCAAGAGCTATGAAGGACGAGATATCTGGCTGGCCACGGTCACCGATTTCGGGAGCGGCGAAGATGATACCAAGCCCGCGCTGTGGGTGGACGGCAATATCCACGCTGGCGAACTATCGGCCTCCAGCGCCTGCCTGTACCTGATCCACCGGCTGACGGAAGGGTATGGCTCGATCCCCGACATCACACGCTGTCTGCAGACACGCGCCTTGTACGTGTGCCCGCGAGTCAACCCCGACGGGGCCGAGTGGGCTCTTGCCGACAGGCCCAAGATCGTGCGCTCCAGCACACGGCCCTATCCGTATGACGAAGAGCCCATTGGGGGCCTGATGCCGGAAGACATCGATGGAGACGGACGCATCCTGATGATGCGCATCGCGGACCCAAGCGGGTCGTGGAAAGCCTGTGCGGATGATGCTCGTCTGCTGACATGGCGCGAACCTGCCGAAGTGGGCGGGCAGTATTACCGCCTGCTTCCCGAGGGGCGCATCGAGAACTATGACGGGATCCTGATCCGCATTCCGCCTGACAAGGAAGGATTGGATCTCAACCGCAACTTTCCGGTGCGTTGGCGCCAGGAGTATGAGCAGCGGGGTGCCGGGCCCTTTCCGACGTCGGAGCCGGAGGTGCGCGCGGTGGCGCATTTTGTGGTGAACCATGCCAACATCACCACGGGGATCGCTTTCCACACGCACAGCGGTGTGTTGCTCCGCCCGTACGACTCGCAGAACGATGAGGCCTTTCCCGCCGAGGACCTGTGGACGTACCAGAGGATCGGGGAAAAGGGCACACAGCTCACCGGCTATCCGGCTGCTTCGGTGTACCACGATTACCGCACCGATCCGCGGGACATGACCAGCGGCGCGTTTGACACCTGGCTCTACGATCACCTGGGCATCTTTGCCTGGACGGTGGAGATCTGGAGTCCTCAACGGCAAGCCGGGATCGAAAAGTACAAGTTTGTCGATTGGTATCGCCAACACCCGCTGGAAGACGATCTGAAGATGCTGCAGTGGAGCGATGAGACACTCGGGGGCAAGGGATATGTGGATTGGTACCCGTTCGAGCACCCGCAGTTGGGCCGGGTGGAGCTCGGAGGATGGGATCGGCTCTATGCGATCCGAAACCCGCCGCCCGCGTTCCTGCAGCAAGAGATCGCCCTGTTTCCCGACTGGGTGGTGTGGCACCTGCTGATCTCACCGCGATTGGAGCTGTTCGAGGCCACTGCCAGCTCGCTAGGCAACGGCTGCTACCGGGTGCGCATGGTGGTGCAGAACACAGGCTGGCTTCCGACGTACGTAACCAAGAAGGCGCTGGAGAAGAAGGTGGTGCGCGGCGTGATCTGTGGGATCGAGCTGCCGCCAGGGGGAACGCTGCAGACCGGTAAGGCCCGGGAGGAGATTGGGCAACTGGAGGGGCGAGCGTACAAGCCGTCGATGCTGGACGATGAGGATGCTACCGACGACCGGGCAAAGGTTGAGTGGGTCGTGCGGGCGCCTGCGGGGGGCAGGGTGAAGCTCATCGCCCGGCACGAACGTGCTGGTTCCATAGCCACCGAAGTGGAGCTGGAGTAGCCCGGATAGAGGTTGAGCTCTGGGGCAGTGCGCCTGGGCAGAAGACGGGGCGAAGGAGGATGGACGATGGAGGTTGCAGCACTGATCGCCGCAGTGACAGTGTACCCGGACCGGGCGCGCGTCACCCGCCGTGGCACGGTACACGTGGAGGTGGGCACCCACGAGCTCAAGGTGTCGGATCTGACGACGTTGCTGGATCCGGATTCGGTGCGCGTGGCGGGTAAGGGCACCGCGCGTGTGCGCCTGACGGGTGTGGACGTACGGCACGAGTATTATGCGGAGACGCCGTCGGTGCCGGCAGCAGAGCTGCAGCGCCGGCTGGAGGAGGCGCAAGACGCTGACCAGGCCCACCAAGACGAGATCAGCCTTGTAGATGCCCAATTGCAGGTGCTGACCAGTACCTGCCAGCATGCGGGGGAGAACCTGGCCAGGGGGATCGGCCGAGGTAGAGCAAAGGTGGCGGATGGTGAGGCGGTACTGAGCCTGGTCGAGAGGCAGTATGCGCGGCTCAGCGCCCGGAAACGCGAGATCGCGGCGCTGCGGCGGCGGTTGGCAGCAGAGACCGTGGTTGTACGGCACGAACTGGAACGCGTGCAGGGCGCGCGGCCGCGCGAGCGGTATACGGCGGTGGTGGGGATAGAGGCTCTCACTGAGGGCGAGTTCGAACTGGACCTGGAATACATGACGCAGGGGGGAGCGCGCTGGCAGCCCCTGTATGACCTGCGGATCCTGGATGAGAGCGAAGAGCCGGCGGCCGAGCTGACCTACCTGGCGCAGGTACAGCAGTCCACTGGTGAAGATTGGTCCGCGGTGGACATGACGCTCTCCACTGCTCGGCCTGCGATCTCAGCGCAGCTTCCCGAGTTGTCACCGTGGTACGTGACCCTCTATGCGCCCCCTCAGCCGAAAGCAGGGCGGACGTGGGTGGCAGAGGCGCCAGCGCCGCCGATGGCGGACCTGATGGCCGTGCCAGGGACCAGTGGAGCTGGGCCAGAAGAGGCCGAAGAGGCGCTGCGCATGCAGCCAGTGGTGGCCGAAGTGGTGGAGGCCCAGGTGGAGAGCGGCGGAGCGGCGGTCGCCTTTCGCATCCCGCGCCGGGTGGACATTCCTGCCGACAACACGCCGCGCAGAGTCACCGTGTTGACGCTAAAGCTCAAGCCACGGCTCGATTTCGTGACGGCACCGAAGCTGGTGGGCGAGGTGTACCGAAGGGCCAAGGTGGTGAACGATTCCGAGGTCCTACTGCTCCCGGGCGCGGTGAGCCTGTTCCACGGCGGCCAGTTCGCAGGCAGCGCGGCGCTGGCGAAGGTGGCACCGCAGGAAACCTTTGAGACCACGCTGGGTGTCGAAGACCGGATCCGGGTGGAGCGAAAGCTGGTGCTGAAAGAGGTGGGTAAGCAGCTCATCGGCGACCGGCGTGTGCTGCGCTACGCCTACGAGATCGAGGTCGAGAACTTGCTGCCGTACGAGGCGGCGATCGAGGTCGTGGACCAGCGGCCGGTGGCCGGGCACGAGGACATCAAGGTGAAACTCGAATCGGCTCAGCCTGCGCCGACCCGGCAGGACGAACAGGGGGAGCTGGCCTGGGAGATGAAGCTGGCACAGCACGGGAAGCAGACGTTGCGGTTCGAGTTCTCGCTGTCGGCACCGCGAAGCGCCGAGATCGTGGGGTTGCCAGAGGGGTAGAATCATCATGCCGTCAGCGTGGCCCAGGTAGCCTACCTCTTGGGATTGCCACACTGCCGGCGGGAACGGAGTGAGGGTATGCCCATGCAGCGGCGACAGGCCTGCCGCTGCATGGGCATATGGATGCTGTCGACCAGGGCTGCGCTAGCGGACATAGCTGGGGTCGGTGATACGCTTGTCCTGGATGCGTTTGTCCCTGGACTGGGCCTGCTTTTCGGCGATGAAAGCATCGTACTCGGCGCGCTGGAGCGGAATGTCGACTGGCCTGCCACGGTGCCCAGAGAGCAGGATCGCGTTGGCTAGCTCCAGACTGGCCAGCGCCTGCGGACCGGGAGAGATCAGCGCTTCGCCTGAGAGGATGGCGTGAGCCACGTTGCGCACAATGGCAGCATGCCCGGTCTGTCGTTCCTGGAGCGGGACCTCGACCTCGACTGCTTCTGGGTGGCCCCACATTTCGGTGCTCGCATCGGAGAAGGCACGCACCCCGGGCTTGATCTCCCAGAAGCGCAGTCCGCGATCGTCGAGCACCAGCTTGCCATACTCGCCGCACAGCTCGAGGCGTGAGCCGGTGGGCGCCTCGTTGACTGACTCGAGCAGGTAGCCGATGGCGCCGCCGGGGTATTCGAGCAGGGCAGTGGCCTCGTCCTCGACCTCGATCCGATGCTGGCGCGTGGCCACACGGGCGGTGACGCGAGAAGGCAACCCTCCTAACCAGGTAAAGAGGTCCATGCCGTGCGGGGCCTGGTTGAGCAACACTCCGCCCCCCTCGCCTATCCACGTGGCTCGCCAGCCCGCAGAGTCATAGTAGGCCTGGCTGCGGAAGTGGGAATCGATGAGCAGGGTGCGATAGAGCGGGCCGAGGCGACCTTGATCGACGAGCGCCTTGGCGGCCTGGCTGGCTGACAGCGCTCGCTGCTGGAACATGACGGCAAAGACAACCCCGGTCTCACGGGCAGCCTGGACCATCGCATCGGCTGCCGAGACGGTGACCGCCATCGGTTTCTCGCTGATGACGTGGATGCCCTTGCGCATGGCATCGATGGCGATCGGTGGGTGAAAGTAGTGTGGGGTGGCAATGAGAACGGCGTCGACCAGCCCGCTATCGAGCAGTGCGGTGTGGCTGGCAAAACCGGGCACCTCATAGTTGTCCATGGCTGCCTGAAGGGCCTCGGGGGCGACGTCGCACACGGCGGTCAGCCTGGCCTCCGGGATCTGGGGCATGTAGCGTGCATGTCCGTTGCCCATGCCGCCCACGCCGATGATGCCAAAACGTACGATGTCCATGGCGCTGCCTCCTTGTGCCTCTCAGGTGCTCGGCGAGCCCATATGTGGGCTGCCTATCGTTCGGAGATGGTCATGCTTGTGGGCAGGCAGTATATACCCGTGGGCATCGGCTGTCAAGCCGAGCGGCAAGTCTGGGTGCATTTGTTCCTTGTGGCACCCGTACTGCCCTATACGACAGATGCACCCGCTGGGTTTGGGCTGAGGCGCTACTTTGCGATCGCTGTGTGGCGTGGTACAATCAGAGAGGGAATGGAACCGGACGGAGGAAACCGCATGTCTCGACACACTATTGTGGGGTTGACGATGGTGTCGTTCGCCCTACTTGCCCTGGCCTGCATCAACCTGGGAGGTGCGAGCAAGTCATTGGTTGGCGAGCCCGCTCCAGCGTTCGGCGTGCAGTACCAGTCCAGGACGGTCACCCTAGACGACCTGAAGGGGAAGGTCGTTGTAGTCATCTTTTGGTCCAGCACTTGAGGGCCCTGTCGACAGGAGTTGCCTGTCCTGAACCAGCTCGGGGAGCAGTATATGGAGCACGGCGTGCTCGTCCTGGCCATGAACGTCGATGGCGGCGAGGCTGGCTACCAAGAGTTCATCCAGAGTAACCCCTACCCCCACCTGCACTGGGCCCGAGATGGCTCGGGAGCGATCCGTGAGGCTTACCGCGTGCGGGGTCTGCCGACGACGTACATCGTGGATGGCGAGGGCACCGTCCGCTATGCTCAAGTGGGATATGGGGGCAAAATGCAGGAGGCGCTGACACGGGAGGTGGATTCACTGCTGGAGTAGAGGCCGCCGGCTGCGGCGAGACCATGTCCGCTGTTCGGGACGAGCGGGCCATGAGTCTCAGACGTCTACCACGCACTGGATGACATAGTGGCCGTCCTCCATACGGTAGTCGAGGCCGTAGTAGGTGGCAGCCTTGACCTCAGTGTATAGCTGATGTCGTTGCGGGTCGAGGGGCTCGCCCCAGGCGATTCCTTCCAGCATCCACCCTTCGCCATCGGATGTGAGCCGTGTGACGCGGGCTTTAGCAAACAGGAGGTCGCCGACTTGGCGCTGGTAGAGCAGCTCGTTGAGCCATTCGACGAACAGGGCCGGAAGGTCGTGGGCGGTGCAGCGCTGAACAAACGCCTGCTCGCTGCGCACCAGGGCAGTGTCAGCCATGGCCGCAAGCATGGCCTGCGCAGCCTCGCTAAAGGCCTCTTCAGGCGACGAACCGATGCCACGGATGCCCAAGTCTGCCTGGTGGTCCAGGTACTCGTAAGGCATGTCTCCCCTCCTTCCCTTTGGGCTGCGTGAGGAAGGTGTCCGGCGCAGACACTGGGGGTGTGTGCAGTAGCGTGACGTATCAGAGCAACACAGGATGTCACGCTGAAAGCGTGGTAGTTGTGTACAACTGCCTACCGTCTGCCCCCAGGAGCAAATGCTCCCCCCGTTGCACGTCGGGCGTTGTCAGGAACGGCAAACATGGTATAATATAGCATCTCCGGTGGAAAAAGGCAAGCCTACACTGGGGCAGGAGCGGTGTGTGTATTCCATAGAGCCGTCGTCGAACAGGGTGAGATGGAGCGCGGGCCAGTGGGGTGTCCTGGTCGCTATGGGGGTTTTTGTGCTGGTCATCGGCGCAGCTCTGACGCTGATCGTGCGGTCCGGGATCCTGGGATCCGGCGACATGGTGGCTACGGCGCTGGCCGGGCCGACGGCGACGGTCACACCGCCACTGCGGGTGCCGTACGCCGTGCCGAGCCCGGTGGGGCTCTTTTGGCCTGTCCATGCGCAGGCTCTGGCTACGCCCAGCGCTGGTGGCCTGCTGTGGTGGAACTCGCGCTTCGCGTGTCGTGTGCCGATCCTGCTGGATACGGTGGCGGCTGGGGCGCCCGCCGGAACGTGGGCCAGGGTGATCTTTGATGGCGAAAGCGCGCTGCAAGCTGGCCAGATGCGCGCCGATGGTGCCGATCTACGAGTGCTGGTGTGGGATGGGGAGCGGTGGTGGGAGATCGCGCGCCGGGCGCAGCCTCGGCTGGACAAGCGAGGTTGGGATGTGCTGTTTCACCTCCAGAATGCCGAAATCGCGGAGACCGGGCGGTATTACCTGTACCACGGCAATCCATCCGCTGGCGCGCCGCCAATTCCCGAGGACGCCCCGGAGACATCGCGTCTTCTTCTAACTCTCGGGGATGTGGAGAGGGTGGAATGGGGGCCTGAGGTCGCCTGGTCAGCGAACAGCACTGAGGCCCAGGTGCTCGTGTCGCCGGATGGGCGCATTGTGTTCACATGTCCGCCGGGCGGGCCGCGCGAGGACGTACGGGTGCGACTGCGCACGGTGCCGTTGGCCGAACGAGCTGGCCGTGGTCCGCTGCCAGATTGGGAGCTGCATGCAGATCCGGCGCCAGGACCTCCCGGGTCCAGCAATGTTGCCCACTGGGACCCGCCGCTGACGGTGACCATCAACTGGGCTGGTCTGCAGGCGAACCCGGCGGACCTGAAGAGCTGGGTTCACTTTGCGTATGATGAGCGGACAGCCACGTGGCGCAGCGTGCCGGTGCAGGTTGACCTGGACCGAGGCCTGATTCGCATCACTACCGACCAACCTTGACGGTGGCACGGCCTATGCGCGGAAGGGGTGCCTGTCCATGCCGATGAAGCTGGCAATTGGCGATGTGGTGCGGCTGCGCAAACAGCACCCCTGCGGTGGCTGGGAATGGGAAATCACACGCATCGGGGCAGACATCGGCCTGCGCTGCCGGACCTGCGGAAGACGGGTCCTGCTCCCCCGTTCGCAGGTGGAAAAGCGCATCAAGACCATCCTCTCGTCGGAGCACCGGGATCTGACGTGAACGGGCGTGCCCGTATGGCAGGGCACGGCGGCGCAGGGTGTGTCGACACGGAGGCGTTGAAGCTGCAGAGGGCGCCCGGACGTGGGTGGCAGATACCAGGCCTCAGGTGAGTGAGGCAAGGGGCGGCGGTGTGGGAAAGGCATGGACCTGGATTGCGCTGATCCTGAGCCTGCTGGCGCTGAGTGGCTGCTTGAGCTATCGCCTGACGCCGGACCAGGTCGTGGTGTACGCCCAGGAAGCGCTATCCGAAATGAGAGCCTGCCATTCGGTGCTGGAGATCGAGATCGACACGGACCTGCTCAAGGACACGATCTCGGCAGAGGTGTGGGAACAGCCCCCGAATGGGCTGAAGGTGGAGGTGCGATCGTCGGCTAACCCCCAACTCCGCGGCCTGGAGTATGTCACAGATGGCACCCGGAGCCAGTTCTATGTCCCTCAAGCCAACCAGGTCCTGGTCGGTGCTGCAGACCTGGTGCGGATGCCATCGATCATCGAGCGGCTGGTGGATGCCCGGCGGGAGTGGATCCGAGGAGCCGACCCGCAACTGGCGCGGCTGATCACCAGAGAGCGGGAGAACGGCCTGGTGATGTACAAGATCGAGTTCCCGCTGCAGCAGGGGGGTTCCGCCCAGTGCTGGATCGATGCCCGGCAGTGGTGGGTGCGTCGAATCACCTACCAGGACGCATACCTGGGGACGGGCGAGGTGATGGTACGCGACCTGGACTGCTCCGCAGATGCTGCGTCTGCGCTGAGCAGCGAGGCGCTGGTGCTGGACATACCGGACGGTGTGCCGATCAAGGAAGTCACGGTGGAGGACAACCGGCCGCTGAGCCTGGAGGAGGCACAACTGGCGGTCAGCTTTCCGCTGCGCACGCCGTCGTACCTGCCAGAGGATACGCGTTTCTCGGTGGCTTACCAACTGGACAAGAACCTGGCGCTGGTCTATGCCGGCAAGCACACGTTTACACTGATGCAAGGGCCCGAGATCCTGGGAGTGCCGCAGGAGAATGCCAACCCGGTGATGCTGCGCGGGCAGCAAGGCATGGTTGTCCAGGACCGACAGCACGGAGGCCTGGTGCTGGTCTGGCAGGAGGACGGGCTCCAGTTCTCGATTGCCGGATCCATGGAACAGGACGAGGCGGTGCGCATTGCCGAATCCATGACGCTCACGTTCAAAGGTGCGAGCGTCAGTGGAGCCGAGGCCGCTAGCGATGACCAAGGACAGTGAATGGACTGGCAAGCCATAGGCATGCGAGTGGCTCCGATACTGACCGCAGTGTTCGGGCTTGGGGCGGTGGCGGGGTTGTTTGCTGCGTCGAGGTCGCGCCGGACGGCCCGGGCGACCTCCTTTGGGTTTGTCCGCGAGCGGTCTGATGCACGGGCCAAGCAGTTGCTCATCCTGACCATCGTGCTCGTGGTTCTGTCTGCTATGAGCAGCGCCCTGTGGGCCGTGTCGGCGCGAAGGCCGGGGCTGTTGCCCAGGGCGGTACCTACGGTGACCCTGACGTCGATCGCTTCTCCTACGCCGCGCACGCCGACGGCTACCCTGCCTCCCACGGACACGCCGACGGTGACTGCGACGCCGACCGAGACGCCACTCCCACCTGATGCCGACCTGCCCGCCGCGGTCCGTGCGCCTCTGCCAACGCAAGCGGTCACCCCTGGCCCTGATGCCAAGCTGACGGAGCTGGTGCTGGCGTCTGGGGTTCAGGACGACATGCCGGTCGGAGCATCCACGCAGTTCGCCCGAGGGACGGCACGGGTGTATGCCTTTTTCACCTTTGACGGCATGTCGCGCGATGTGCCCTGGACCCACGTCTGGTATGCGCAGGCGAACAGCCAACTCACGGAGGTTTGGAGCGTGGTGGAACTGTGGCCATACGACTCGACGCGTGGGCGCGTGTGGCGCTACTTTGAGCCGCATGCAGGGTACTATGAGCTGCACGTCTACGTGGGGCGGCGGTTACAGTTCAAGGTGCCTTTCACCGTCGAGGGTGAGTGAGGCGATGCGGGTTGCCCTGGTACACGATTGGCTCAACCAGATGGGCGGCGCCGAATCGGTGTTGGAGAACCTGGTGGCCCTCTACCCTGGCGCGCCGGTCTACACCAGCATCTACTGGCGCGAGGCGATGCCGGCGGCCTATCGACAGTGGGACATACGCCCGTCGTGGCTGAACAGGGTGCCCGGCGTCAAACGCCACCACCAGGTATTCCTGCCCCTGTACCCACTGGCGTTTGAGGGGCTGGACCTGGGTGGGTATGATGTGGTCCTGTCCAACAAGAGCGGCTTTTGCCATGGGGTGATCACTGGGCCAGAGACGGTGCACATCTGCTACTGCCTGACGCCCACGCGCTACTTGTGGCGCTATCAGGATTATGCGCAGAGCGAGGGCCTGAGGCCGGCGGCGCATGTGCTCCTGGCCCCTGTGCTGCTGCACCTGCGGATGTGGGATCGGTTGGCGGCGCAGCGCGTGGACCGGTTCATTGCCATCTCGAGCGAAGTCCAGCGGCGGATCGATAAGTACTATGGCCGGGAGTCTGAGATCATCTGGCCGCCGGTGGATGTTGGCCGCTTTGCACCTGCGCCATCGGGCGGGGACTATTACCTGAGCGTGGGCCGCCTGGTGCCGTACAAGCGCGTGGACCTGGCAGTGCGCGCATGCACGCAATTGGGCCTGTCGCTCAAGGTGGGCGGCACGGGACGGGACATGGCTCGCCTGAAGGCCATGGCGGGCCCCACGGTCGAGTTCCTGGGATGGGTGCCGGACGAAGCGTTGGGCGAGCTGATGGCTGGCTGCAAGGCTTTTCTCTTTCCGGGGGCGGAGGACTTTGGCATCGCACCGGTGCAGGCGATGGCGTGCGGGCGACCGGTGATTGCGTATGCTGCCGGCGGGGCGCTGGACACGGTGATCGAGGGGGTAACAGGCTCGCTGTTTCACGAGCAGACTGTGGAGGCGTTGAGCCGCGTGCTGGCCGGGTTCGACGCCGGCCAGTTCGACGCGCAAGCCATCCGCCGCCATGCCGAGCAGTATGACGCCGCGGTCTTTCGGACCAAGATCGCCGACGCCGTGGCCCGATCCTATGAGGAGCATCGAGGATGGAGCTGATGCGCTACTGGTCTATCGTACGCAGACGGTGGTGGCTGATCGCCGCGCTGCTGGTGGTGGTGGGCGCGGTGGCACTGGCAGCCTATGATTGGTCGCCGCGGCCGGCCTTCACGGCGACCTTTCGCATGAACGTGGGCATGGAGCCCGTGCCGCCGTCAGGCGCAGAGTACGTGTACAACCCGCTGGACACCTGGCAGTCGTCAGAGTACCTGATGGATGACCTGGCCTCGGCGGTGCGCGGGGCGGACTATGCGCGGCGGGTGGCGTCGCGCCTGGGCGAAGAAGGGGTAAACCTGGCGGGCCGCTTTGGGGCAGCGACAGAGCACCGGGCGTTGACGGTCTCGGTGAGCTGGGCGGACGGGCAGCAACTGGCGCGGATCGCCGACGCAGCGGTGGCGGTGCTCGACGAGCAGGCGGCTGAGCTGGTAGGACCGCTGGGCACAGCCCGGCCGGTGCTGCGGCTGATCGACCCGCCGGTGGTGGTGCCGGTAGGGCGCAGTCTGAAGGACAAGCTGAACATCCCCGTTCGCCTGGGGTTGGCCCTCCTCGTGGGGGTGGCTGGCGCGTTCCTGCTGGACTACCTGGACCGATCCGTACGGAGCGGAGATGAGGTGGAGGGCATGGGCATCCCGGTGCTGAGCCGGATCCCACGGCACAGGTAGGGATGCTCTTCCGCTACAGCAGCTGGCTGCTCAGCTCGCGTAACTGGAGGGCTACAAGCGCATCCGGCTGTCCCAGGATCACGGGTGTGCGCGTCTTCCCAGCGTGCAACAGGACCTCGGGAGCAGGCGCAACCAGAGCGACCAAGCTGCTACCTAATTGCTGTTCGATCTCCTCCCTGGTATAGGCAGAGGCAGAACGAGAACGGTTGACCACGACCAGCCAGAGGCGGCTGCCGACTATGCCAGTCGCCGCGAGCCGCTTGGCAGTTTCGGTGGCCAGCTCCAGGGCGATTGCGTCGGCTTCCAGGACCAGAATGACAGAATGGCAGCGGTTGACGAGCGCGGCTGTGGTGGGATGCAGGCCGTTCCCCAGGTCCACAATGACAGCGTCGGCCATAGTCTCCAACTGATCCAGGATCGTCAAGAGCCTCTCGGGCTCGAGCGCGCCCAGAGAGACTGGAGAGCGCAGAGGAGGGGCGAATACTCGCACTCCGCTTCTGTGGCGCTCCAGACTGTCCTCGATCAGACGCGCGGTGATCTCCGGAAGGCTTTTTCCCGCCAACTGCTCTACATTGGTGCGAGGCGCAAGGCCCAGGTGGAGGGCGATCGCCCCAGCCCACGGGTGCAGATCGGCCAGGATAACTCGTTTCGATCCCTGAGCCAGGGCAACGGATACGTTCACGGCAAGGGTCGTCGTGCCGACTCCGCCCTTGGCTCCCAGAAAGCCAAGGATACGCCCGCGTTCCTCCGCGGGTGCATGGGTGTACTGCTTGGCCCGGCGCAACAGGGCGTTGACTCGGGCAATGAGCTCGGTCGGCATGACGGGTTTGACGATATAGTCGTCGGCGCCCGAGCCGAGCCCCGCGACCTTGTCCTCGATCCCTTCTCTGGCTGTGAGCAGGATGATTGGAATGGTTGCCGTCGCCGGACGAGCGCGCAGCTGACGGGTGGCCTCAATGCCATCCATGATGGGCATCATCACGTCCATCACTACCATGTCTGGCCGCGAAGCCGGGATCTTGGCCAGCGCTTCCTCCCCGTTGCAGGCTACATCGACTTCGTACCCCGCTCTGGCAAAGGCGAGGGCCAGCATCTGGGCAGCAACATGATCGTCCTCTACCAGAAAAACCTTCATTGTATGGACTCCTACATCCCCCGAACTGCCATCCGCTTGCCAAGAGGCGTAATGGCTGAACCATCCACTGCCCAATTCCATTATAGGTTAGATGACGTCGCGGGTCAAGTGTGCAACGTGACTGGGTAGTTTCCGATGCGTGAAGCCCGGCCACTCTGTCGGACTATGACGGCAGGAAACAGGGACGGTTGCCAGATCCGACCACATGAGGTATGATGAAACTAGATACTGGCATCGTTCTGCTGTGAGCAAGGGGCTTGTGAAAATGAGCACCTGGAATGGTACTGCTCTGGGTATCCTGCGCACGCTGGTCGAGCCGCACGCGGCCATCGTTGACCCGAGACGACGACGGATAGCGAGTGCCGTGCTGGTCTTGACCTTGTCGCTGCTGACGCTGAACACGATAGCCGGCGCGGCCTACTGGATCCTTAGCCACTCTCTGGCTGTGGAATCGCTGGCCTCTGAAGCCGTCTTTCTGGCTGCCTACCTGCTAGCCCGTGGCCGTGAGCCCGGGTGGGGCAGTGGCCTGTTGGTGGTCAGCCTGTCAGCGCTCATTTTCGTTTTCACGCGACGGTCTATCGACCCGGTCCATGGTCTGCTGTGGGTGGTGGTGCCGATCTCGGCGGCTGCGATCGTGCTGTCGACGCGCGCTGCGGCCGTGGTGGCTGTGCTGGACTGTGCTGGTGTGGTCGCCTACATTGCCATGGATCGCACCATCTCGATCGAAGAGGCCGCCACGTCGGTGCTCATCGTTACGTTTACCACGCTGGTCAGCATGGGAGCCAAAGGCATACGTCAGCGTGACGCCAGGGCACTGGAGCGACAGGCGCGAGAACTGGGTGAAAGCAGAGAACGGTATCGCAGCCTGCTCAATGACGTGCCCATCGGCCTGTACGAGACCACGCCTTCCGGGCAGGTCCTGGACGCGAACCCAGCCTGCGTCGAGCTC
>Ga0315274_10009012_pt1 | contig 14438 bp, 13 predicted proteins | sample YL17G02_20_MG_FD_203700 | JGI IMG/M metagenome (GOLD analysis project Ga0315274, IMG submission 203700) | Sediment microbial communities from Yellowstone Lake, YNP, Wyoming, USA - YL17G02_20 | ecosystem: Environmental > Aquatic > Freshwater > Lake > Sediment | place: USA: Wyoming | collected... | reverse complement strand
CCGGGGCGAGACCCTTGAGCGAGTGCTCGGGCGGCTCGACAGCGAGCCGCCTCGCGACGCCTGATTTTTCTGGCCCTCCTTGGCCAAAGGCCATCCCCTCACCAACGACAACTTTCGATTCCTCTGCCCAGAGGCGGCATCATTGGCAATCCAGCCCGGATTGGGCTAGAATACTCCGACTGACTTTCACCCGTCAGATTCAGGAGCAGATTGTGGACACCGTTCGCATCGGCATCGTGGGCACCGGCGGCATGGGGAGCTACCACGCGACCTACATCCAGAAGGGCGAGATCCCCAACGCCAGGCTCGTGGCCGTGTGCGACGTCGCGCCCGACCGCCTCAAGTGGGCCAAGGAAAGCCTTGGCGAGGGCATCCTCGCCTTCGAGAGCGCCGACGCCCTCTTCGAGGCGAAGGCCGTCGACGCCATCCTAATCGGCACGCCCCACTACTTCCACCCGCCCATCGCCGTCAAGGCCTTCGAGCACGGGCTCCACGTCCTTAGCGAAAAGCCCGCCGGGGTCTACACCAGGCAGGTCCGCCAGATGAACGAGGCGGCGGCTCGCAGCGGCAAGGTCTTCTCCATCATGTTCAACCAGCGCACCGTTGGCGTCTACCAGAAGCTCAAGGAGCTGATGGACTCCGGCGAGCTCGGGGAGATGCGCCGCACTATCTGGCTCATCACCAGTTGGTATCGCGCCCAGAGCTACTACGACTCTGGCGGCTGGCGCGCCACCTGGGCCGGCGAGGGCGGCGGCGTGCTCATCAACCAGTGCCCCCACAACCTCGACCTCTGGCAGTGGACCTGCGGCATGCCCCGCCGCGTCCGCGCCTTCTGCTCCTTCGGCAAGTACCACAACATCGAGGTCGAGGACGAGGCCACCGCCTACCTCGAGTACCCCAGCGGCGCCACCGGCCTCTTCGTCACCACCACGGGCGACGCCCCGGGCACGAACCGCCTGGAGATCTCCGGCGACAACGGCAAGATCGTCGTCGAGGGCAGCACGCTCACCTTCTGGCGCACCCGCACCCCCGTCAGCAGGCACATCCGCGAGTTCAAGGGCGGCTTCGGCGAGCCCGAGTGCTGGAAGTGCGAGGTCCCCGTCCGTAGCGGCGGCGGCGGCCATCAGGCCATCACCAAGAGCTGGGTGGATGCCATCCTCAGGGGCGCCCCGCTGATCGTCCGGGGCGAGGACGGCATCAACAGCCTCCAGATCTCCAACGCCATGCTCCTCTCCACCTGGACCGACTCCTGGGTGGACATTCCGGTGGACGAGGACCTTTTCTGCGCCAAGCTCAAGGAGCGGGTCGAGACCTCCACCCGCCAGAAGGCCGGCCAAGGCAAGACAATGAGTGTGGAGGGGACCTTCTGAACGGCTCAACCCTCTCGACTCGGGCGAGGGCGCTCGCTCGGGGCAATAGGGCGGTGGGTGTGCCCGAGGCCCTCCACCGGAGAGGCGCTCAGAGACACGCCTGAGCTCCCGCAGGCGGAATCAAGGGACTCCTCCCCAGCCAGAAACCCAGTCGTCAAGGCGAGCCCGCGACCGGGCGAGTGTTCCAGGTCTCCACTTGGCCGCACGGACGCGCCCGCAACGCCGACGGGGCTGAGGTGCGAGCGACTGGCGGAGTCGCGGCCGGCTGCTCATCCAACAGCAGGGGGTTGTCCTGCCCCAGGTCCACTTTCCAGCACCGCGGATCCGGCGAATACAGCTCGTCGGAGTATTGCAGGGAGTAGTTGAAGCATCCCGTTCTACAGTGGCTCAGTTGCTCACAGCTCCGGCAGGGCTCCGGGACGTTGGAGAGATCGGGGTTGAGGAATCGCAGGACTCGCTCCGAGCCCCACAGCTCCGCCAGCGGGTGCTCCCGCACATTCCCAAAACAGAGGGCAGGCTCACAGACCTGCTCGCACGCACACACCGTTCCATCCGGCTGGACGATGAACGAGGAGTACATCCCTCCACAGTAGATGATGTTGTCCGGCCCCGCCCACTTCCCGGGCACCGTGAAGGGCGGGATCGTCATCCTGGACGAGAACCGCTCCCTGGCTTGCTCGACGGCCGACTGGACCTCGACTGCGACCTCGTGAGGAACCAGGAGCTCGCGTGAGCCGCGGCCCCGCAAGCCCGGGCTGAACGCCTCGACGAAGACGTAGTCCACCCCACGTTCCGCGCAGACCGCGAAGAGGTCGCCGATCCCCTGGGAGTTCAGCGCGGTGACCACCCCCTTGACGCGGACGGTGAAACCGAGGCGCTTCGCGGCAGCGATCGCATCGAGCACCCGGTCGAAGTGTCCGCCCACCCCAACCATTCGCTCGTAGAGCTCGCGCGTCCCGGCATCCAGGCTGAACTGGATGGTCTCCAGGCCCGCCGCCCGCAGCTCCGACAGGTCGGCCTCGGAGACGCAGGTCCCATTCGTGCTGACATACGGGTAGATGTCCCGCTCGAGCATGCGCACGACGATGTCCACGAAATCGGCGTGTAGCGTGGGCTCCCCGCCGGTCAGCGAGCAGTGCTTCAGCCCCATCTCCGCCGCCTGCTCAATGACGGCGAAGACCTCGTCCCTCGAGAACTCCCCTTGCCACTTCGGGCCGGCGGCCCTGAAGCAGTACACGCATCGCTGGTTGCACCGATTGGTCAGGACGAGGGTCATGACGAGCGGCTTCTCCAAGGGCAGGTTCCGATACCCTGCCTTCGGTCGCGGCTCGCTCAGGAAGTCAGGCGGGTGGTACTTCCAGTCCGTCTCCCGGGGGGTCGGGTTCCACACCAGGTAGGCTTCGCACTTCTCAAGGGCCTGCGCGACATAGTGCTGATCCACCCCCAGAGAGCGAGGAAGGGACTCGGAGCATATGCGCACGATCCTCTCCAGCGAGATGGAGCCGTTGCACATCGCCAGCACGGCTCCCGCCACCGGAGAAAGGACGACGTATTGTCCCGAAAGCCGGTTCACCGCCGCCGAGCAATCCCGCATGGCCACCAGTCGCGCGTGGTCCGCCAGCGTCGGGAACAGGCTCATCCGCTCTTCGAGGGCCATCACGTCCGTTCCATCACGACCAAGTGTGGACCCTGTGGGGCGCAGGGCGCGTCGAGAGAGGACACCCTACTTTGCCGGACTGCGAATGATGCAGCACCCGGAGCAGGGCGGGATGGGACTCACCGCGATGCACCCTCCGTCGCAGATCCCAGACCCCTGCCCTGCGACCTCAGCCTCTGAAAGCTCCTTCTTCAGCGCCGCTCCTTTCTGGAACAACTCCACCTGCAAGGCTTGGATCTTGCACTCCAGGTCGCGGAGTTCCGCGATCTTCTTTGGGATCGCCATAGATTCTCCTTTCCGCAGCGGCCCTACGCCCCACAGAGCTCGACCAGCCTGACCCGAACTCCTCCTGCGCCCAGACCTCCCCAACAGGCATCGTGCGTGACACACCGCATGAGCCGCCCCACATGATGGGAATCTTGCGACACTTGTCAAGCGCGTTCGCCCTCTCCCGAGGCGGTTGCGTTGTCAACTTCCGCTCCGACTAGCGGTACGGGCGGTGTGTTGGTGGCATCCGGCCGTACCGCGTGGCCTCAGGTGCGGCCTCCGCGACCCCGGGACCACGCTGATCGGGCACAGGCACGGCCACTCGATGCCCCTGCGCACGGCCGCGGGCGTCCCGTCCGAACAGTTGGGAGCGAAGAAGAGGCACCGCAATGTATCTCGCCCCCTTTGGCGGGTGGTCGAAAAATCGTATCACAATTCGCACAGTGCTCAAGAACGGCCTCAAATCGCCCAATGGCGAGGGTGCATGCGGGTACAGCTTTCCAGAGGCCCGCGCAAGTCATCTGTCTGCAAGGAGATGTGACAGCGCAGCCGGCTCCACAAAGGCACGCTAGTCCTTGACACCGGGGGAGGGATGTGGTACAAGGGTCGACGGGGAGCCAGAGGCCGTGGCAGCAGGCATGAGCAGCAAGTAGGGAACGTCGTCTCCATGCTGACCTGAGCACCTGCTGCATGGACAAGAAGTCGCTCTGGGCGAGTTGCTCATAGCGAGCTTTGGCTTGGGGGGAAGCGCCTGGTTAGGGCGGCTCCGCGTAGGAGGTGGGGAGCGCCCCTGAGGGTTTCTGGTCATGAGTTTGCCGCGTCTGGCGACGTAGCCTTTGTTTGAGGAGCTCCGGATGTCCAAAAGGGTGGAAATCAAGGCCATAGGTGAGCGAGCGATCAGGATCAACTTGCCGGACGGCTTCACGGTGAAGCCCAAGGAAGAGGTGCCTGTTGAGGTGCTGGAGATGCTCGTCGCATACGCTCGGCTTCAGCAGAATGCGCCGGAGGTCGCGGGCCAGAGCTTAGAGCCTGCGTACACTTGGTGCTGGGGCGGGTGCGGGGCCCAGGTGAAGTAGGGGGTCCGAGCGACCGGGATGACGACGGGTGTGCGGCGCGGTTGGGCTGACGGGGCGTCCGGGATTGATCGGACCTTCGGAGGCGTGCTTGAGATTCCGGAGCCTCACCCTCGCTGTGACGTTGCGTTGCACGGCTCGTTGCGCTCACTGCGCCACGAATGGCTCGCCCGACAAGCGCGCCGCCATCGATCCAGAGTTGGCGCTTGAAGCGGCAGGGGAGGCAGCGAAGCTCGGGCTGGCCATCGTCGTCTCCGGCGGCGAGCCGCTCCTGATGCCGGATCTGGTTTGTCGTGTGGCGCGCAGGGCAAGGCCCCACGGCGTGTCTGTCGGCGTCTACTCGAACGCGTTCTGGGCGAAGACGCGCCCGCAAGCCCGGCGAGTGATTCGCCGGCTTGCGCAGGCTGGCGTCGACATCCTCCTGCTGAGCACGGGCACCTTCCATCTGCCTTATGTCCCCGCGGAAGCGGTCCGGAACGCAGCGGAAGCCGCCGTCGAAGCCGGCTTGAGGTGCGAGGTCGCCGTGGCTGCACCCGCTGACGCCGAAGTTCCGTCAGAGGTCGCGGCGTGCCTGAGGGCATTGCCGGGCATTGTGGTGAATGCCCACCCGGTGGCGCGGACCGGACGCGCGGGCCGCCTCCCTGAGTCCACCTTTCGCTCTGGCGTCTTCGACCGTCCCTGCGGCGTGCTGGGCCAGCTTGCTCTGATGCCCGATGCCCATGTCTACGGCTGTTGCGCATCTTCGGTCAATTTTGGGCGCGACAGCGTGCTTTGCGCCGGGCGTCTGGGGCCCGCTGGTCTGGACGAGCTGCTTGATCGCCTGGATCGCGTTCCGCTATTGGAGGATATTCAGACGCGCGGGCCACTACTGGCCACAGTCAGAGAGGCCATCCGTAACCCCGGTTTTTCGTTCCAATTGGCCCCCCGGTACAGCGACGTCTGCGACGAGTGTCGCACGGTGTGCGAAGCATACGCCCTGGCGTGCCGCGAAGGCATTGTAGGCACCCCGCATGAGTAGCCCCCCAGCATCAGTCATCTCCCGGTACGTGGAGGACCTCGATCTCCCTGACGGCCATCTTTTGCTCGCCAACCTGCTGTGGCGCACTTTCGTCGAACTCAGCTCTCGCGAAGCGGAAGCGTGGAAGGCGCTCGGGGGGCAGAGGTCGTTTCCTGGCCGCCTTCCCGACGATTTGCTGGGACGGCTCCGCGAAGGGAAGATGCTGCTTGATTCTTCCCTGGACGAGCTGGGGTTCATCGCAGAGCGGTACCGTCGCAGCCGTTTCGCGCCCGTCGGCCTGGGGTTGACGATTGCGCCAACGCTGGACTGCAACCTCGCTTGCGTGTACTGCTACGAGTCCAAGCGGGTGGGGCGCATGAGCCGCGAGGTCGAGAAGGCCATCCTCAACTACGTGGAACGCGAGCTGCCCGGGCGCAAGGCTCTAAGCGTCACGTGGTACGGCGGCGAGCCGCTGATGTGCCAGGAGACGATCTGTCGGCTCACAGAAGCCTTCTTGAGGATTGCGGAGAGCGCTGCTGCTACCTATGACGCCCACGTGATCACGAACGGCTACCTGCTCACGCCGGCAGTGGCGGATCGCCTGGAGCAACTGGGCCACTGGCGCGGCATCCAGGTCTCGATCGACGGCAATGCCGCAAGCCACAACGTGAAGCGACCAACGAAGGCGGGTGGGCCAACCTTCGAGCGCATCGTGGCAAATCTCGACTCCGCCGCGAGGCGATTGCCCGTGACAGTGCGCGTCAATGTGGATCTGCTCAATCCGCAGTCCTGCCATCAGTTGCTGGAGCAGCTTGTGGATATGCGGCTCGCGCCCCACGTGCGGGTCTATTTTGCCCCGATTCACCCCTTCGGCAAGGGCTGTCGCGACATCGCCGAGAGGGAGAGCGTGAAGGTTTGCACCAATCCAGAATTCGCCGGGATAGAGGTGGGACTTGTGTGTCGCGCCACTCAGTTGGGGTTCAAGACGCGCCCCGCATTCGAGGGACCATGGCTACAGCAGTGTCAAGCGGTGAGCACCCATTCCGTCGTGGTCGAGCCAGACGGTGGGCTCCAGCGCTGTTGGATTGAGGTAGGCGAGGACGACAAGCGGGTGGGGCATATCGCGCAGCCTCTCGAGATCACGAGCCGCAACAACATGAGGTGGTTGCGGTTCGATCCGACCCGCATCGATCGGTGCAGGGATTGCAGGGCGTTGCCAGTGTGCATGGGCGGGTGCCCCAAGCGCCACGTCGATGGTGCACCTGAAGAGTTCCTCTGCAACCAGATCCGGTACAACCTCAAGGAAATCATGGCACTGGAGTACCTCGCGAAGCACAGGCCCGAGTGCTTGCCGAAGCTCGGACAACAGCTTGGGGTGGTGTGACTGCTCGTGCTATTCTGTGGCCGAAGGCACCCCACTACGGTGCTTCCCTTCCAACGCCGTCAGGCGTTGCACCGCGGCCTTCAGCAGCACCAGAGCGGCTTCCGGGAACTGGAGGAGGAAGGCGCGGAAGCGCGGGTAGTCGAGACAGAGGAGGACCGCGTCGGTGTCGGCCCTCACGGTGGCGGTGCGGGCCATGTTGGAAAACATGGCGTACTCGCCGAGGAGGTCGCCCGGCCCCAGCGTGCGGACGGGCCGCGGCTCGCCGGGGAGAATGACGCTCAGGCTGCCGCCGGCGACGACGTAGATTCGGTCGGAGGGGTCGCCGCTTGCGAAGAGGAGCTCCCCCGCGCGAAGCCGCTCCGTCACCATCATCTCGGCCAGCACGGCGAGGTCAGCCGGCGGGACGCCCGAGAAGACGGGGCAGATGCCCAGGGTGTGAATCCGCTCGGTCACGCTGAGGGCCATCGTGTTCATGCCTGCCTGAGGGTCCTGCGGAAGACTTCGGACCCTTCCTCCAGTTCCTTGAAGGTGCCGCTGGCCACGAGGCGACCACTGTCCATGAGCTTGATCTCGTCGGCCTCGCGGATGAACTCGACGTCGTGGCTCACCGTGATCACGATCCGATCAGCCTTCCAGTCGCGCAGGAGCGCGGCGATGGCGCTGCGGCTGGCGGGGTCGAGGGCCGAGGTCGGCTCGTCGAGGACCAGGACTGGGGTCCCGCGCAGGAGCGCGCGGCAGAGGGCCACGAGCTGCCCCTGGCCGCCGGAGAGGTTGCCCCCGAGCCGGCCGACCTCGAACTCGAGCCCCAGCCGCGCGAAGGTCGCTTTCAGGCCCTCTTCCTCGATGAAATCCAGGATCGCCTGGTCGGCAAGCCGCCCGCTGCGGCTGTTGCGGACGTCGACCACGGCGAAGACGAGGTTCTCCCGCCAGGTCAGGTGCGGATGGAGCTCGGTCGGAGCGAAGGGCCGCCAGGCGTCGCCGAGCGAGGCCTTCAGGAGGCCCATCCCCGCCGCGTAGCGCTCCCGAATGGTCGGCTGCCGCCATTCCGTCGCGGCTGCCTCGCCCGGCAGCTCGGCCAAGGAGCTCGTGAGCGCCACAAGGCAGAGAGCCAGTGCTTCCTCGGGCGACAGGGAGGTCCTCTCGGCGAGGTCGAGGCTGGAGGTCCGCAGGCGCCAGAGGCGCTCGTCGAGGGGAAACGGGGCGAGCTGGGAATAGACGTGGAAGCTCGGGAGGCTCAGGAGGCGGCGGCTCTCGCGCAAGAGGCTCTGCCCGAACGCGATGAGCGGCGCGCCCAGCGTGGTTTCCGGGAGCGCTCTGAGGCGCCTGGCGGCCGCCTTGCCCAGGAGGAGGCCGAGTGTCCGCTCGCGATCGCAACGCCCGGCCAGGAGGCACTCGAGAATCCAGTGCTTGGGGTCGCCGTGGCCGTCCTCGAAGGGGAGAAGGGCCGCGCCGCAGTCGTCCCGGAGGCGCGCGCGGAGGCGGGCGCGGAGCTCCACGATGCGGCGGGTGACCGCCACGTGGTCGGACGGCTCCGCGGGCGACATGTCGAGGGCTTTGAGCCGGCAGACCCTCCCCAGGCCGGCGCGCTCCACTACGTCGAGGTCCACCTCGGAGAGCTCGGGGGGGGCGGAGCCTCCCGGCGCCGGCGGCCTGCCGAAGAGGAGATTCTGGCGGATGGTGGCGTTCAGCAGTGCGGGCGACTGGGGCATGAGCGAGAGCAGGGCGGCTCGCCGACTGCCCGACAGGGAATCCAGCGGCTCGCCGCCGTAGAGGATACTCCCTTCCTGCGGCCTGAGGCGCCCGAGCAGGAGCTGGAGCAGGGTGGACTTCCCCGAGCCGGCCCCTCCGACGATTGCTGTCCAGTGTCCGGGAGCAAAGGTCGTCGTGACATCCGCTACTCCACCCTGAGGCGCGCCGCCGGGACTCGGGTACCGGTAGGTGGCCTCTTCGAGCCGGATCGGCTCGGCGCGCCGCTCTGCCACAGGCGGAGGGGGAGCCACATCCTCGTCGGCCCCTTGGGCCTCGTACTCCAGCAGGCGGTCCATGCTCGACCGGGCGATCTGGAACTGGAGGCGGATGAAGACGAGCTCCGAGGCGTTGCCGAAGAGGCTGGGCAGCGCCCAGACCACCACCGGCACAAGCGCCAGAGCCGAGCTCACCGCGCCCGTGCTCCGCATATAGGAGACCACCAGGAGCATGACCACGAACGCGAGGAGATACGAGACCGTGTTGCCCACGCGCAGGGCGCCGCTGAGCCGCACATAGCGCAGGTAGGTGGCGCTTCGGTCGCCCAGGAGCCCCATGAACTGGTGGCGGATCTTCCCATAGAGGTGCCCGACCTGGACCTCAGGGGCCGCGCGCAGGAAGTCCTCGAAACGCGCCTTGATGCGGTCGTCCTGCGCCAGGTAGCTCGCGTCCATCTCCTTCACCGGCCGCGTCGTGCGCAGGGTCCACAGGGCGCCGGCCAGGCAGGCCGCTACCGCCACCAAGGCCAGACGCCAGTCCTTCGAGAGGAAGTACACAATGTTGCCGGCGAGCAGGAGAGCTGACCACCACAGCCCCGTCAGATTCGGCCGCCGTTGGGTCACGCGGTAGAGGTCCACCGCGAGGCGGTTCACCGTCTCCGCGGGCGAGTGCCGGCTGAAGAACGCGTCGTCCTTCCTCAGCAGGTGGCTCAGGATCTCGGTCTCCAGGTCGTCCTTGGAGCGGATCGTCAGCTTCCCTGTGGCATGGCCCTTCCAGAACTCGACCGCGCTGGAGGCAAGTCGCACCACGATGAACAGGCCCAAGAGCAGGAGAGGGAGGCCGATCCGCAGCGCGGCAGCGAGATGCGAGAGGTTGCCGGGGACGCCGCCTTCAGGCCGAGCGGGGGGCTCAGCGGATCCGGCGGCCTTGCCGACGGCAAGGGACTGGGTGAGCAGGCTCAGGAGGTCGTTCTGGGCGTAGGTGAGGGCAGCAGCAATCGTTCCAGCAACGACCAACCCGACGAGCGTCGCACGGTAGCGCGGGTGCCAGATCGCAAACCAAGTAGCGAGTCCCTGACGCCTGGGCGAATCCCGAAGCGGCAGGGGCGACCCCGCCGGCCCTGTCGTCATGTCGGGTCTTCCCACCTTCCGCGCCCGCGCGCTGCCGCGGGGGCGCTCTCGAAGTGCGTGCGGGGGTCAATCCTGACAGATTCCCTTAAGGACTTCAGATGAGCGTCTGTCACCTCGTTGGGCAGCCTATACTGCTCAATCACCTCCCGGTCGATCTCGTAGTAATCGCCATCAACTGTCATGATGACGGTCTTCACGGGCCAACTCCTCCTGCGCGGGTGTACCGTGGCTCGCGCTCGCCCTTCTCGTGCTTCTGCCTGGATTCCTTTCTGTGGCGGCGCGGTACACTGCTGCAACCAGGTCCTCGTTCTGCTCGAAGTACTCAAAGAGGGCCTGGCAGGCCTGGCATTGGGACTCAAAGAAGTCGAGCGCCCCGTCATATTCACATGCCGAACAGGAGAAGAAGCAGATCCTTCTGGCCTTGCAGGCGAAGCAGCGCAGGAAGTGTGGGCCCTTGGCGTGGTAGCGCGACAAGACCCGTTCCCTTTGCCGCTCATCGAAGCCTTGATAGATGTTGCCGAGGCGAGACCGCTTCCGCAGGTCGGCTCCGCAGGGGTATACGTCGCCCCTCGCATCCACGGCGAGGAACTCCCTGCCCGCCGGGCACGACAGCGTATTGCAGAAATCATGAACGTAGGAGTCTGCGAAATAGCGGAAGACCCGCTCCATCACGTTCGTCTCGATGACGGCAAGGCCGGATTCCCTCATATAATCCAGCGCTTCCACGGTCGAGCGCAGCACATCGCGTGTGTCCGGACGAAGCTCCTCCATGTGCGCTTTCGCAAGGCCAAGTGGTCTAAGCAGCGTGACGCGGAATTGGGCTACGCCAATGGTCGCCAGGAAGCGCATAAGGGCTGCACTCCCCGAAACCGCCCGCTTAGTCCCCACTGCATTGACAGCAGGAGACAACCCCCTTTCCTGGAGCAAGCGTATCCCGCTCAGTACCTCCGGACACACTCTCTTGTAGCCCTCGGCGAGCTCCTCGCAGGTGTCCAGACTCACGCACACGCCCACTCGGGCCTCGCACAGTATGTCCGCGATCTCCTCGGTGAGCAGCACGGCATTCGTCGTCAGGACAATCTTGCGCACACTCCGGCCGTTCGAGTGCACAGCCCGAATGCCCTCGAGGCATGTTCTGAGCCAGCCTGGACCCAGCAAGAGCGTCTCCCCTCCGCTCAACTCCACATCCAGGTGCGGCCAGCAGGTGTGGGCCAGTGCGAACCGGGTTAACCTCACAACCTGCTCCGGACTCATGGTGCGGTCATTTCCCCGGGTCGTAGCCGATGCGGAGCAGTACCTGCAACGCATGTTGCAGCGGTTCAGCACCTGGCAGTGAAGCAGGCCTGCCCTGCTGAAGAATGCTGCCGAGGCGATCGGGATACGTGCGAGATGCATCAGGTGTGCTCAGGGAGAGGATGAAGGCGTGATGGAAGGGCCGGACCCTCCCACCACGCCATCGCCACCCCTTCTGTCTTCCTCGGGCCAGCTCAGCCGTTATTCAACCATGCGCCCCAATCCCACAGCAGCTCTTTGTCGAGGCTCTGACCCTCCACCTCTTTCTGCGGTGGCCCGCACACCCTCTTGCCGTGCTTCAGCAGGATGTCCATAGGCAGAACGTAGAAGCCCCCGTCTTTCCCGACGGCGATTGCCATGCTTTCCTTGGCTTTCTTGGCCATTGCGTTTACCCCCTTTGCTCGGGCATGTGGTGTTCGCCAGGTCGCATCCGCACGCCTCGCAGGTCCCAGTGGTCCATCGCCTCTGCAACACAGCACGCCGACGAACCCTTGGGCAGGTGGGGGGACGCAGACTCCCCCGCCTACCCGATCGATCGCGCGGGCTTGAGCGACCAGCTCCCAGCGATCTCGCTCACCTCCTTCCTGCACGTACCGGAGCTGCTCGCTGGGTGTGCCCGGCCCATCCGGGCGTGCACCGGTTCACCTGAGATCGGACACTTATTGACTTCTGCAAAAGCAATGCAACACCTGTAGCCCCCGAATGGGGGCGACGGAGCGTAGCCCAGGGCGAGTCTTCGAGCCCTGGGATCGCGGCGACCCCCATATTCTGAAGCCCCCGAAGGGGGCGTCTCCATCCCACGAGAATCGCCCCCTTCGGGGGCTCCGGGGCGGGGGCCGCCCAATCCCAGGGCTCCCTTCGGTCACCCTGGGCTACGGTCCCGTCGCCCCCTTCGGGGGCTACAGGGGCCTCTTTCTCGGTGTCTGTCATGGCTCGCGCGGTGTTGCATTGCTTATACAGAAGTCAATAGCTCCGACTCACAGATTGCTCTCGACAACGGCCCGCCTCCGTTGCGCCTGCTGGGTGGATCATATGCGCCGCCTTTCGGTCTGTCAAGCGGCGGAGCACGTTCGGGCCGCGGCCTCCCGGTGTATAATTCAGGCTCTTCCGGGTTCCTTATGGGTGCCCCCAAGATGTTGGGGCGGAAGACCTGGGGGACCCGTCCCCCAGACCCCCTGGGATTTACCGCTTTCGAGCCACCGCAGCCTGCCCAGAAAGCCGAGAGGGGACGACCGCGTCGAGCGATCATCCCCTGCTGCGGCGGCGCCGCTGAGGCGCTCGGGCCTGCCCTGAGCGAAGCCGAACGGGTCGGTTCCCACCGGAGCCCTATCCTCCTCAGTGGCAGCGGGATTGTAGCATGGGCTGCGGTGGCTGTAAAGCGGTAAATCCTGGGGGCCTGCCCTGAGCGGAGCGAAGGGTCCGGGCAAGGCCCCCAAGTCTTCGACCGCCGCTTCGGCGCCGGGGCCCCGCACCGAACGGCCACCCACAACCCGTGGTGGCTACCCACAAGAAAGTCTGAAGCGGCATAATTCAGAAGGTGGGCTATGAACGTGACTCCAGTGGCCGTGTTCGTCGGCCTCAGGCCACGGTGAGGCTGCTGCGGAGCACGCGCGCCTGGACTGTGACCCACGCGCTCGAGAGGGTCATCCCGAGCGGAGCGTCCGCGAAGTCGAGGGATCTCTCTTCTCGGAGGTCCGGTGACGGTGCGGAAGCGGGGTCCGCGGGCCAGCCGCCCTCGAACACTCTCGGAGAGATCCCTCGGCACCGTTCGGCGCAGCCGCACGGGCTCGGGATGACCGCCTTGTGCCCCTCGGCCTCATGCCAGGGGTCGCTACTGGAGTCAGGTGCATACCCCACTTCAGAAGTACGGAATGTCGGGCAAGTTATTTGCTCTACTGCTTTTTAGGCTGGGGCCGGCCTCGGTTGGGCGATTTTCTGTCGGTTTGGCACCGAACTTGCCACCTGCCGCTCGACCTACTGCCTGTAGTGTGTCGGCCCCCTGTGGTTCTGGCTCCGGGCGTCTCGCGCACGGGGCCGGGACGCCCGCCCGTATCGGCCGCACGTTGACGATCGCCAGTCGCGATTATGGGAAACGTGAGGGGGGAGACCTCTCCGTTCGTCAGGACGGGGGCATTCCGCTTTCCGATCCGTCCTCAAGGCCGCAAAGGGGGGCGAAGCCCCCCCTTTGGAATCCCCGGCCATTGCGGAGCGCCGCTCGCCGGCGAGCGGCACCGCCCCGTCCTCCCTTGTTTCGATTGAGGTCTGTGGAGGGGGTAGGGGCAGGTCCCTGTGCCTGCCTTGGTTGGGGGGCGGGGCGGGCACGGGGACCCGCCCCTACACAGCGTTCACTCAGCCCAGCCCGCGAAGCAGCGTTTCGCGTGGGACCCCTGGGCGACGCTTCGTCGGCTAGGGGCGGAGCGGGCGGACCCGAAGCAAGCCTTCACGTGGCCCAACGGCGGGGGTCGGGAGGGGGCGAAGCCGTCACCCACCACGCCGGAGTGGAATCGGGGCAGACCTACTTGGCCAGCGTGACGTTGGGGGCAGGTCTTGAAAGTTCTGCGGCCCCTCCGTCGGCCGGCTCTTGTAGCTCTGGGGCGAAGCTTGCCTTCGGTGCTCGCTCCATCACGAGGAGGGCAAGTCTATTTTTCTCTTGATGTCAAGAGAATTCGTTCTTTTGGGGCTATCCCCTTCACTCCAGTAACCCCCATAGGTTGTGGTCTCATCGTCCTGTTCGGACCAACGTTTCGGACCGTGTTTTGTTCGCAATCCGCCCGTGTCACACCCGCTTGCTCGTGCAAGCGGTAGGCGAGCCCCCCCGTGTGCGGCACTTGCAGCCGCCTAAGCGGTAGGTGGACTCGTCCATGAGGCAGTCAGGATTCCCCCGGCGCACTGCTCTGTCGGGGCACTGGAGGTGCAAGAGGTGCCACACGCATCCCTCATCGATGCCGAAGCACGGGTGGAAGTCACCCTGCTCTTCGCGCACTTCTCCATGAAGCGGCATACCACATGTTGTGGTCACTGGAGTGAAGGGGATACCCCATTTCGTTCTTTTTCTGTAGCACTTCGGCCGTCTGAAGTGCCCGCCCTGCAAAGTGAAGTGGCCCCCACCGACCCTTCGGCTTCGCTCAGAGCAGGCCCTTGCGTCGGTGGAGCCGAGGACTGTCAACTAACAGGGCGACCCACACATTCCGTCCTCCCTCCGCCCGCCCGCCTGTGGCGGGCGGGCGGAGGGAGGAGGGGTCGGCGCCGCGCGGGTAGTAGCCAATCATCGCTCCACCGAGGCAAGCTCGGTGGGGGCGGAA
>Ga0315274_10009011_pt1 | contig 14439 bp, 9 predicted proteins | sample YL17G02_20_MG_FD_203700 | JGI IMG/M metagenome (GOLD analysis project Ga0315274, IMG submission 203700) | Sediment microbial communities from Yellowstone Lake, YNP, Wyoming, USA - YL17G02_20 | ecosystem: Environmental > Aquatic > Freshwater > Lake > Sediment | place: USA: Wyoming | collected... | reverse complement strand
GTAGGCGCCGGTGAACGTCTTGATCGGCGCCGCCTCTCCCAAGAGCATGCGCGTCAGGCATACGACGGTCGAGGAGTCGAGCCCTCCCGACAGATTCACGCCGATCGGTTCGTCGGTGTTGAGGCACAGGCGCACGGAGTCCTGGAGAAGGGCTTCGAGGCGATCCACAAACCAGTCCTCGCCGTGCTCCTCGTCGATCTCGAAGGAAACGTCCCAGTAGCGCGCGATGCGCGGTTCCTCGCCGAGTTTGAGGACGAGATTGTGCGCCGCTTCGAGTCGTTGCACGCCTCGGAACAGGGTCTGAGCGCCCATGCAATACTGGAAGGTGAGGTACTGCCGCAGCCCGTCGAGGTCGAGGTCGGCCCGGATCGCGTCGGCGGCGATGAGAGCCTTGATTTCCGAGGCGAAGGCGAAGGTCTCGCCGTCCCATGAGTAATAGAGCGGCCTGCTCCCGAGGCGGTCGCGCGAGCACAGGAGCGTCCGCTTTTGGCTGTCCCACAAGGCGAAGGCCCATGATCCGTTGAAGCGCTCGACGCATTGAGGGCCCCATTCGCGGTAGGCCGCGATGATGACCTCGGTGTCGGTCCGCGTGCGGAAACGATGGCCCTTCTGCCGCAGTTCGCGAGCGATGTCGTCGAAATTGTAGATGCCGCCGTCGAACGTCACGGCGACCGCGCCGTCATCGCTCACCATCGGCTGGCGGAGGGTCTCGATATCGATCGTCGCGGCGAGACGGTGCCCTAGGCTGCACGCGGCCCCCGCGCCGCACGCGGTCCCCGCGCCGCATCGGTCGCCCGAGTCCGTCCACTTCCCCTCGGCGTCGGGGCCGCGGTGAGCGATGGCCGCCAGCATGGACGAGAGTCTTCCTTCCATCGTCTCGCCGGAACGAGGATCCACATGCACGAGACCCGCAATGCCGGACATTTCTCAGACTCCCAGTTCTTCGTACCACTCGAGCAGTTTGGCCGCCTGTGTTCTCCACGAGAATCGGTCGCGAGCCGACGCGAAGGACTCAGCCGCGAATTCTTTCCGTTCTCGGCGTGAAAGGCAATCGGAAAGTGCGCGGGCGATCTCGCCGGGCGAGTTCATCGGATACACCCCGCCGATTCCGCATTCACAGATGATCCGACGCAGCTCCGGCAGATCGCTCGCGCAGATTGGGACGCCCGCTTCGATGTACTCGAAGAGCTTGTTCGGCGTGCAGTAGCGATTGTTCAGCAAGCGGCCGCCTTGGTAGGGAATCACACCCACGTCGGCGGCTCGCACGAAATCGAGAAGACGGTCCTGGGGCGCCCAGGGCCCGAAGTGCACGTTGCCGATCCGCTTGCGGCGGCAGAGGCGTTCCAAAGCCGCTCGTTCCGATCCATCGCCGAGGAGAAAAAGCCGCGCCCGCCCCCGCAGTCGCGGAAAAGCGGCGACCAGGTTCTTCAGGTTCCGGTTGAGGGAAAGGTTTCCCTGGAAGAGAACCTTGGCTCCATCGCCGGGCGGCGCTCGGAAATAACTGAGAAACTCGTTCTCTGAGAGAGCCGTCCCGGAGGAACCGGCGCCATAGCTGTTGTAAAGCACTCGCGGGCGCGCCACGGAGTAAAGATCGGCCATCTCCCGGGCGATGGACTCGTTGACCGTAATAATCAGATCCGCTTCTGCTATGGCGCGGCGCTCGATGCGAGTCCAATAACGTTGAAAGCTTCGGTTTGCGCTTTGGAAGGGGAAGTACTCGTGGGAGTCGTAAACGAGTTTCGCCTCGGGACAGCAGCGCTCTCGGATTGCCGCGCCCGCGGGGAGAGTTTTCAGGTCGTGACAGTGGATCGCGTCGTAGCAATCCCCGGGCGCGTTGCGCAGGAAATAGGCGGTGTTATGGGGAGAGGGCCCCTCCCCGAATCGGTACCACACGCTCTGAGCCGCGTCGTAGAGTCCAGCCGGAAGCCGCTTGGCCAGGCGTCGAGCGACGCTCGGACTCTCGAAGGAATCGCTCTTCTCCACGACGACGCGAACCCTCGGATCCAATCCTTCCGCCGAGAGTCGAGTTGGGACAGAGACGAGAATGAGATCGCGCCCGGATGCGGCGAGCACGTTCGTCTCGGCGACGATTCGCCGATCGAGTTGCGTGCCGTGGGCGGAGAGAACGAGAATCTTCGACATGAGCCTGTTGCGGCGGCGTAGCCGAGATCCCCCTACCGGGGGCGACGCGTGCGGCCGATCCCCAGTCACTCCTCGCGGACGATCTCAATCTGGTCGACGTACGCTCGTCTGCGGGGATCCCGGAAGTCGTAGCCCACCCGCACGGAGCACGGGTTCCCCTCAAGACACTCGAAGCGGATCTCCCATGTGCTCCGGCCGATTCCGAGCAGCCTGGAGGTCGAGAAGGTCTCCCCGGCGAGGATCTTCACGTTCCTTCCCTTGGCCCAGAAGGCGAGTCCCGGACGAGTGGACCGGGTGATGTGATATCGAATGACGAGAGTGTCGCCCGGCTTGCGGCCCTGAAAAGTCCATTCCGTGTGAAAGAGATCCGTGTGGCGGCCCAGTCCCATGTCGAGTCGTTCGCTGAGCCCGAGTTTCACTCCCGCGCGCCGCACGTCCTGCGAGTCGCCGTCCAACTCCCCGATCTTGAGTTCTTTCCCCATCTTCTCCAGATCGATCGTGGGGTAGAGGATCTTGACGTCGTCGCCGTTCAGGAAGCCGTAGCTCTTGGCGTCGCGCAGCGCCTTCGCGGTGTAGGCTCCCCGCATGCGCTCGTTGTTGTCGACGCGGTCTCTCTTCGTGAGATCCTCCCCAATGTTACCGTACCGGTCCAACGTGGCCTGGAACACTAGCATCCCCGCCACTGCCGCCTCCGGGTCGGCGCGGATCTCGTCCCAGGAAAGGACCTTGCCGTCGCGGAGAAAGGCGCCGGCGTACATGACGTCCAGGAAATGCCACTGCCCGTCCCAGTAAGCCTGGACGCAGCTGTGTCCTCCGCCGGGGCCGCCGAAGTTGTAGATGTTGAAGATCCGGGCGGGAATCGCGCACAGGTCGGCCATCTCAACGAAGAGCTCCGCCCGCTCCGAACAGACCCCCGACCGCGTGGCGAGACTCTCGTACGCGTCTCGCCCGAGCCTGGCGCGGTTGGAGACGTTGGCCGCGATCCACTCCGCGATGCGCAGACACCTCTCCTGATCCGTCCTTGCTCCGGCAACGATCCGCTCGACCTTGTCGGCCAGCGCCATGCGCTGCAGAGTCTCGATCTGCCGGTCCAGAGCGCGGTGACGCCGGTAGACGCCGTAAGCGCCGAGGGCGAGAAGAGCCGCGCCCGCGAGAGCGGCGACGCTTCGGAGCGCCCATCGGCGCCTCGTAGGGGGACGCTCGGGCTTTTCTCTCGCCATGATCGACCGTTCCCGGCTTCCCGCCGACATCAGCAAGGGAACGCCCTCTTCGAGGCCGGACCTCTCCAAAGGCTGACTATAGGCCAAAAGCCCGCTGCCAGCCACATCTTTCCGGTCCTGGCTTCTTGGCGAAGGCGTTGCGGGGTCTCGCGGAAGATCATCAGGAGGTGCAAGGCGCCGGCGAGCGGGTGGCCCGGTCTTCTTGGTGAGGTTGGCGGCGGACTAGCCGCTCGCGGCAAGTCCGCCGCCCGCGTCTCACGGTTCGAGGGCCTTCAGGCGATTGAGAATCTCCTCCTGGCGGGCGGCCAGAGAAGACAGTTCGTTCTCGAGTTCGAGAATCCTGCGCTTTGCCTCCTTCAGGACGGCGGTATTGAAGGCCGCGATCTCGATGGCGGCTACGCCGTCGCCTTGCGACAGGCGCGGATCGGTCCGCCGAAGGTCCTCCGCGACGAACCCCAGTCGGCGTCGGGCTTCCGGTTCATCCAGGAACTTCCGCCCGTCGATCCGGCAGCCTTGGGCCGTCAGCGTTTCGGCGCCTTTCTCCTGGAGAAGGGCTTGCAGGACCGGGCTGTCCGCCGGCAACGGTCGTCCGGACGGATCCAGCCATTGTCCGAGGTAGGGATTGCGTTTCCTGTAGGCGAACTCGACGACTTCGACGCCGTCGATCGTGTTCCATTCCTTTATGACTGACACGGGCGCGACGCCAGTCTTCGACGCGCGCGTTGAGACGTTGAACCAGGAATTCCCGTCGCAGTAAGCGCCCTCGCTGACCTGCAAGCGCGCGGCCGAGGTGGTGAACGCGCCATCGAGGGCGAGCTGATCGACGGACGCGGCGCCGTCGAGCTCGGTAACGAATCGCGCACTCGAAGCCGTGCCGTTCCCCGAGTTGTGGAGCGCGGCGATTTCGCCGGCCGACAGCGCCTCCGCGTAGATCCGGAAGTCGTCCACGACGCACTTGCAGCGCCCGGACGACACGGACCCCCCAATGAGATCCATCACCCGTCCATCGCCCAGAGAGCCGTTGCTGAACGCGCTGCTCCACGTAGATGAGACGCCGCCGTTCCGGTAGACGGTCACGATACCTTCCCGGCGCGTCAGAGCGTGGTGTTGCCAGGTGTTATTCGCCGTGTACCCCGGGTACAGGTAGGGAGAGACGTTCCCCGCATAGTACAAGCGCCAGGAGGCCACGCCCGACGAACCGTAGGTGAAGCGCATTCCCGTGCTGACGCCCGCTGAGACGTTGTAGATGAAGTACTTGGTGTTTCCGCCCGTGACCGGGGCCTGTTTGGCCCAGAACGCGATCGTGAAATCCGCCCCAGCGCCGAGCACGGGGTCCACGTCCGACGCGGGGATCTCCACGCGGTCGTCGACTCCGTCGAACGCCAGGGCTCTGCCCATCGTGCCCATCGTCGTTCCGTCGAGGCTGGCGGTCGTGTGCGCGTCGGTGTTGGGATCCCCGCCCGGATCGAGCAGAGTCTGGTGAAAGTGGCCAGTCTCATCCGTGAGGGCGGAGCTCGCCGCGTTATCGTTCATGGCCAAGTGCATGTACTCGGCCCGGTTCGGCGGGGAAGCCGGATCTCCGTAGATCGACCCGCCGACCGCCAGGTCGCCGGCGAAGGTCCCGTCCCCGCCGCTCTCGAAGTCCGAACTCGCCCGCAATCCGCGATTCAACTTGAAGCGGTTTTCTGACTGATCCCATTGGATCGCCGCGTCGTCGGCGCCGGCCTCGAAGCTCAGCGAGACGTTGCCCGCCGCGCCGTTTTGGCTGAAATTCATGCCGTCCCAGACTTGGGGCATCCCGCTGAAGCGCCAATCGCCCGTGACCTCGACGGTTTCGCCCCGAGGCAGATGGATGTCGCTGTCGGTCACGTGGTCGCCGAGATTTGTGTTCCCTGCCACGTCGGACGGGATCGTCAGGGAGGAGTTGAAGTCGGAACCATGCGCGGTTGAGTGGCGAGGATCGGTCAAGTACTGTGGATGATCGTCGGCGCTCAGGCCCGTGAGAGCCCCGTGAACGGAAACGCCTTCCGTCAGCGTGGAAAGCAGCACGGGCGAAGTGATCTCCGCGTCCCGGAACGTCATCTGTCCGCCCGCGTTCCGCTGGATGCGAACCTGACCGTCGTAAACGCTGGAGTAGCCCAGTTCCACGTCGTTTGTCTGGAGGGCGAACGCCGTGGCCGGAACCAGCGCCGCCAAGGCGGCGCAAACGGCGAACCACGAGCTCTTTCTCGCCCTCTTCCCCGCAACGATTGCCTTCATCTTCCTTCTCCCCTCCGACGGACCTCTCCGCGCGCCCAAGCACGGGCCTCGCTGCCGCTCCGCAGCGATGAGGGAGCCATCGTATCGGAGTGGAGGAGGAAGTCGATTCCCCCAACGCCGCAAAAGGGGCGTTGGGGGAGCAGTTTCGAGCATTTGGCCGTAGAGGGAGGGAGAGGAGGCGGGCGTCGCTTACGCGAGAAGGGCCCTGTAGGCCCTCACGAGTTTGCGGGACTCGGTTTCCCAACTGAGAGGGCCGGCGGCGCGCTCGCAGGCGTCGCGCATCTCGGCGAGCCGTTCGGCGTCTTCGAGCAGGCCGACTATGGCGGCCGTCATGCGCGACGGGTTGGACAGGTCGGCGGTTTCGACGACTCCGTATTGCGCTTTCATATTTCGGAAAAACACGAGGTCGTGTGCGACGACCGGAACGCCGGCCTGCACGAACTCAAAGAACTTATTGGGCGAGCAGAGCTCGTGGTTCAAGTCAACCGGCTGGTAAGGAATCACCCCGAGGTCGGCGCCCCGAGTCAGCGACATGATGCGGTCGGGTTCGATCCTGCCCAGGAAGCGCACCCGGTCTCCGATCCCCTCTTCTTCGGCGATCCTCTCGAGGTCCTTCTGGTGTTCCCCGTAGCCGATCACGACAAGGTAGGCGTCGGATGGGAACCCGGCCGCGGATCGGACAAGCGTGTCGAGGTTGCGTTCGCTCGCGATCCAGCCCTGATAAAGGACGATTCGGTCGCCCTCCGCAAGACGGGCCATCCTCCTCAGTTCCGCGCGGCAGGCCGCGCGGTCCGGGTCCCGGCAGCCGTCGGCGCAATTCATGAGGACAAGGTAGTTCAGGTTCCCGTGCATTCGGCAGAAGAACTCCGCGATCGCATCATTGACCGTGATGAAGAGGCTCGCCCTTTTCGCGAAGCGCCTTTCGTCTCGGATAAGCCGCTTTCTCCTTCCTCGCGGAATGGAATGGTGCACGTAATAGATCTCGTGGGCGTCGAAGACCAGGGGAGCATCCCAAGCCGCGGCGAGGCGGGCGGCGATTCGAAGGAAAGGGAGGTCGTGCACGTGAACGATGTCCGCGCGGAACTGCTTCGCCTTGGACAATATGAACGTTTCGAAGGAGTTGAACTCCAAGCACCGCCGCGCAAACGCCATGAAGAGCCGGTGGAACGCCAGGCGCAGTCTCTCGTTCCGGATGCGGGTGCGCACCCCCTTGATGCGTTCGTCATCCCAATCGTACTGGTACCGATGCACCTCCACTCCCTGCTCCGTGTAATGCTCTTCTTCCGAGCACTCAAACCCGGACAGCACGGCCACCCGGTAACCTTCCCGCGCCAGGGACCGCGCTTCTTGAAGAATCCGCCGGTCTATAACGTGACAGTCGGGGCTGAGCATCAGAATGCGCCGGGAGACCGGCCCAGACGAGTGGTCCCCACTGGGGCTTCCCAGGGTTGCGGTGACGAAATCGATCATGTTGATTTGCCCGAACGGAGGACGCTGCACCCTCGGCCGTCGCGTAATGAAAACGCTTTCACCCCCGCGACGCCGCCGAAGGGCCGTGGTCCATCGAAGAAGCAGAACCGCGCGCGCTACGAGACGTTTGCCGCGCGCCCGCAACACGTCCGGCCAATGGTATTTCGCGCGGATCGGGTCTGTCAAGATGGAATGGCGCAGCGGGATGGCGCGCCTGCGTGCGTTCCTACCGCGGCAGGTCTCTCACGGATCGACATGGCTCTTGGATCCTGACGCCCTCCGACGCATCAAGCGCGGCGGGTCTTCCGATTCCCATTGCCCATCCGTTCTGGCGCCGTCAATCAACGGTCGATCGGGTCGTGGTCGCGCGCGGTAGGGAAGCCGGCCGGCGCCGAAAAGAAGCATGAGGAACACGAGACCGAGTGAAGAGGGCAAGTTGCGGAGTCGCTGGCGTTTGTCCGATGGAGTGTCCGATGGAGTTGACAGGGGGGGAGAAGACTGGTAGAATACCGGATGAGGAGTGAGGGAATCACCGGGGCCTTCTGCGGAGCGCGGCGTTGTCCGGGTTCCGGCGTCTTCCCGGTCCCGGAGGTTTCCCCGCTCAGGAAGGGCGCGTTGAAGGGCGCGCGCAAGAAACGGCTGTGACGGGACTGCGCGACCCGAGCGCTCTGCGAGGAGTATTCGCGAGATGATGTTCGACAAGACCCCCTATACTCCCGGCATGCGGGAGGTGATCAAACTCAGTACGAACGAGGCGGGACGTCTCGGCCACGATTTCATCGGTCCCGAGCACTACATGCTCGGCATTATCCGCAAGGGCGACGGCCTGGCCGTCCACGCCCTGCGGAACCTGAACGTGGATCTCGACGCACTGAAACGGGACATTGAGCGGCAGCTGGGCAAGGGCAAAGGCACGACGGTCGGCATTTTCACGCCCAACGCCTCGGGCAAGCGCGTGCTGGACCTCACCCAGGTGGTCGCCCAGCAGCTCAGCCACGGGTGGATCGGCACGGAGCATCTTTTGCTGGCTTTGATCCGCGAGGGGAACAGCATCGCGGCGAAATGCCTGCTCAACCACGGGGTGGACTACGACAAGATGCAGCGCGAGGTGGTCAATCTGATCGAGGGCAGCGCGGCCGAGACGTCTTCCGGAGGGGTCAGATCGGCCAATGAGGCGAAGGAAGCGGCCTCGGGGCCGGGGGAGAAAAGCAAGACCCTGGCGCTCGACACCTTCGCCCGGGACCTGACTCAGCTCGCCCGCGAGGGCAAACTCGATCCGGTGATCGGACGCGAGACCGAAACGGAGCGCATCCTGCAGATCCTCTGTCGGCGAACCAAGAACAACCCCATTCTTCTTGGGGAGTCCGGCGTGGGCAAAACGGCCATCGTGGAAGGCCTCGCCCAGAAGATCGTCAACAACGACATCCCCGAATTGCTGGCCAACAAACGGCTCCTGTCGCTGGACTTGGCCGCCATCGTGGCGGGAACGAAGTACCGCGGCCAGTTCGAGGAGCGCTTGAAGCAGATCATGCTCGAGATCCGCAACTCCCGCGACGTGCTTCTTTTCATCGACGAGATCCACACCCTCGTCGGCGCGGGGGCGGCCGAAGGCGCCATCGACGCCTCCAGCATGCTGAAACCGGCCCTTTCGCGGGGCGAGGTCCAGTGCATCGGCGCTACGACGCTGGAAGAGTACCGCAAGCATATCGAGAAGGACGGCGCGCTGGAGCGGCGCTTTCAGACGATCAAGGTCCACCCCCCCACTCCCGAGGAGACGATCGCCATCTTGCGGGGCCTCCAGTCGCGCTACGAGGAACACCACAACGTCACCATCTCCGACGAAGCGATCCGGACGGCCGTTTACCTGAGTGAACGCTACATCAGCGACCGAGCGCAGCCGGACAAGTCGATCGATCTGGTCGACGAGGCCGGGTCGCGCTCCCGGTTGATCGCTTCGGCCAAGCCCGAAGACATGCGCGATCTCGAACGGAAAATCGAGGGGTACGAGGAACGGCTCCTGGAGCTCTCGGCGCAGCAGGAGTTCGAGGAATGCCAGCGCATCAAGGTCGCTCGGGACGAAGCGAAGGAGGAGCTGGAGCGAATGCGACAGGCCTGGCGGGAGCGGCTCGACGACAAACGGGATCGCAGCGTCATCACGGGCGAAGACATCGCCCACGTCGTGTCGAAGTGGACCGGCGTGCCCGTAACCCGTCTGGAGGAGAAGGAAGCCGAGCGTCTGATGCGCATGGAGGAGGAGATCGCCAAGCGGATCGTCAGCCAGGAAGAGGCGGTCCGCGTCGTCGCCCGCGCCATTCGGCGTTCGCGTTCGGGTCTGAAGGACCCGAAGCGGCCGGCCGGCGCCTTTGTGTTCCTGGGGCCCACGGGGGTCGGGAAAACGGAATTGGCCAAGGCCTTGGCCGAGTTCCTGTTCGGCAACGAGGACGCTCTCATCCGGGTCGACATGTCCGAGTACATGGAGAAGTTCAACGTCTCCCGTTTGGTCGGCGCTCCGCCCGGCTACGTCGGCTATGAGGAGGGGGGGCAGCTGACGGAGAAAGTCCGCCAGAGACCGTACTGCGTCGTTCTCTTGGACGAGATCGAGAAAGCCCACCCCGACGTCTACAGCCTCCTCCTGCAGGTTCTCGATGAAGGCCGCCTGACCGATTCCTTCGGTCGGACCGTGGACTTCCGAAACACCGTCTTGATTCTCACGAGCAACATCGGCACCAAGACCCTGAGGAAAGCGACGCTCGGTTTCCGCGGAGACGACGCGATGATGGACTACGAGACGGTTAAGAGCCGCATTCTCGGCGCCATGAAGAAGACCTTCAACCCCGAGTTCATCAATCGCTTCGACGAAGCCATCGTCTTCCGCGCCTTGAGCCCCGACCACATCCGGAAGATCATCGACATCATGCTGCCGCAGATCAACAAACGCCTCGGGGATCGCAGCATCGTCATCACCCTCTCCGATCCCGTTCGCGACTTCCTCGTCGAGAAGGGCTACGACAGCGAATTCGGCGCACGCCCGTTGAAACGCGCGCTGCAAGAGTACATCGAGGATCCCTTGAGCGGTCTGCTGCTGGAGGGCAAGGTGAAGGAAGGGGACTGCGTCGAGGCGGTGATCGACGACGGCGGCCGGATCACTTTCGAGATCCTGCCCCCCCAGACCGACGGCGGCCGGGACCGTCCGACCGAAGAACCTCTCGCTTCGTCGGGAGTTTCTCCCGCCACAGCCACGGGAACTTCTCCCGCGGACGCCTCGTCCACGACCCTGGATTCGTGATCTCTCCGACGCCCGGTTTTCGATGAGGCCTCGTCCCCGACGACGGCAACGCTCCCGCCCGGATTCTCTGCCCCCCGTTTCCGTCCCGCACGCTTCGCCCCGAAGCGCGCACGCCTCGCTCCGAGGCGCGGGGGCGTTCCCTGCACCCCCGCCCAAAGGCGCCCGACGGAGAGACGAGAAGATGGCGCAGCAGTCAAGAACGCGTTTCCTTTCTCTCGACGTCGGCGACCGGCGCATCGGCGTCGCGGCGGGATCGATGGAAACCGGCTTGGCGCGGCCTCTCGAGATCATCGACCGCTCGCGTGGCGACGCCCTTGTCTGGCGACGCCTTAGAGAACTGGTCAAAGAGGAAAAGGCGGGCGCGATTCTCGTGGGCGATCCCCTCAACATGGACGGGTCGGTGGGTCCGCGCGCCGAGGTCTCTCGCCAGTTCGCCAACTGGTTGCGGGGCGCGATTCGCCAGGTCAACGTGATCCTGCAGGATGAGCGGCTTTCGACTTTTGCGGCGGAGGAGTGGATGGACCGCGACGGCGTCAAGCCGAGCAAACGCGACGCCTGGCGCGACGCTTACGCCGCCGCCGTCATTCTGGCCGATTTCCTCCAGGCGAAACGAGACGCCGCGGCCGAAGAGTGAAGGCCGAATCCGCTTCCTGGGCAAACCATGCCGGTCGTGGCGGCGAAAGAAGCGGGTCGTGGCGGCGAAAGAAGCGGCAAGAACCGCCGCCGCCGCGCGTGAATCAAGAATCTCTCTTTCATCCGCGCTGGTCCCTGGCCAACCATCCCCTCAAGGGACTCGCGCTCCCCGCGTTTTCCACTCCCCCTCCGCGCCCTTTCCACTCTCCGTGGTGACGCGAAAGGGTCGCGCGAAAGGGTCTCGCCAAGAAGCCACGCGACAAGCCGCGCGAAAAGGCTTGACTTCTCGGACAATCTGTTGATAGCATCAGGCTGTTTCTCAGCAGTAGAAACAGAAGGGAGGCCGAGCGTTTCGCGGAGTACGGCGTCGCGCGCAACGCGTTCGTTGTCCCGGCTCCAGCCGGAACGCAAGGCGCCCCAAAGGCGGAACAGCGAACCCGCCTCAAGCGGGAGCTCCGAACCCGGCTGATGGTGGAACTCCGAACCCGTCGGAACCGGTCGGTCGCAGTGGCGGGCGTCCTCATGACGGAGGTGTGAGAAGCATGAAACAAAACAGACTCGTGACTCTCGGGTGTCCCTGGTGGCGCCGTGGATTCACCCTGATCGAACTCCTGATCGTCGTCGCCATCATCGCAATCCTGGCGGCGATTGCCGTGCCCAACTTTATGGAGGCCCAGACCCGCGCGAAAGTGGCGCACGTCATGGCGAACATGCGCTCTCTAGCCGTCGCCATCGAGTCCTACAAGACGGACACCAATTCGTACCCGCTTGACTGGCAGGAGATCGGGAAACGGACGGGAGCGGGCCGCAGTATCGGCCAGGACGAGGTCCTCTTCGTCCTCACCACGCCGGTTGCCTACATCTCTTCCATCCCGACGGACCCCTTTGTCGTCGGAGGGGAGCTGGCATTTGTTGCCCAGGACCTCGTCGAGAAGAGGGAGTACAGATACTCCTGGTACGTTTCCCGAGGAGGATTCGCCTTCGACCGCTCCGGTGGTGTGCTCTATCCCGGAGGCTATTTCTACCCGCCCCACGACCACTTCCGATACCTTCTGGTTTCCCCGGGACCCGATCTCTGGGTGGAGTTCCTCCGCGACTCTGGCGCGTGGGCTGACGCCTCACCCTTGCCGTACTCGGGCGACACGGTCTACTACGATCCCACGAACGGTTCGAGGTCGCAGGGCGACATCATCATGTACGGTCCCGGCAACGCCTTCAACCCGCCGCCCCCGACGGACTGGCCGAACGGGAAATGGATCAAGGATTGGTATGATCCGCATCCGGGTCACGGAGGAGGCCCGCTGTAGGGACCGCGGACTTGCGCCGCCGAGACTGGAGAGGATCGGGAACTGATTGCATTCGTTGTCGTGGCTCCAGCCGAAACGAAGCCCTCGCGGCGTGGTTCGCCGCCGTGTCGCAGTAGCGACCGTCGGGCCTTGGGCGCTACGGAGACATCGGGCGGCTGAGCGCCCGGATGGAAGGAGGGTTCTGGAAATGAGTAAGCGTGTGGGGTGTTCCGTCAAGCAGGGGTTTACGCTGATCGAGCTTCTGATCGTGGTCGCCATCATCGCCATCTTGGCGGCGATCGCGGTTCCTAATTTCCTCGAAGCGCAAACCCGGGCCAAGGTCGCGCGGGTCCACGCCGACATGTACGCTCTGGCGCTGGCGCTCGAATCTTACTACGCGGACTACGCGAGCTATCCCGGCCCTTGTTACACGCCGTGGTTCATGGAGGTGTCCTCCGGGAACACGGTCCTCACGGGGGCATACCCGTCGGTCTCAGCTGCGATCGCCTTGTCGACGCCCGTGGCCTACATAGCCAACGCTCAGGTGCGCGACGTTTTTGTCGCTCCCAGCGCTCGCATTACTTGGTGGCCTCAGGTCTACATCCCCTCTTTCATCCCTATCGTAACGGGTATGGTTAACAGCAAGCTCGGATCAATGCTGGGTGCCAGCCTTTTCTATGGCGGGACAGTACGTCCCGACATGTTTCCTCGCGACTGCTGGCTCCTTGTGTCGGTAGGACCCAACAGGGCCGCTGAGACCATCACCTCAAGTTTTCCCCTTGCGGGGCCCTTCTCCTCCTGGTGGACCCCTCTCGAGTGCGTGTACGATCCCACGAACGGCTCTCAAAGCAGAGGCGACATCCTGAGGACGAACACCGGACGTTTGCCCAAGACGTACTACGGCCTGCCAAGTCCCGAGGGCGACCCGTGGATGTGAGTCTGTGTCTGGCCGGCGAAAGGACGAAAGCCGTGTCGGGAAGTCGCTCTCACAGACCAGGGCGTCGATCCGCCTTCACCCTGATCGAACTTCTGATCGTGGTGGCCATCATCGCAATCCTAGCAGCCATCGCCGTGCCCAACTTCATGGAAGCCCAGACCCGGGCCAAGGTTGCGCGGGTCAAGACGGACATGCGCTCTCTGGCCGTCGCTATCGAGGCGTACAAAACCGACACCAATTCGTACCCGCTTGACTGGATGGAGCTCACGAGGCGACTATGGCCCGCTCGTGCCCCTATGGATGCGGACGAGGCGCTCTTCGTTCTCACCACGCCGATCGCCTACATCTCCTCTGTTCCGACCGATCCCTTCGCGACGCAAGGAGCCATCGCATTCCCTTGGAGATCCTTCAACAAACGATACTGCTACTCTTCCCGAGGAGGGTACTCCCTGAACCGATTTGGCAAATGGTTCTATCCAGGATGCTATTTCTACCCGCCCCACGACCACTACCGATACCTTCTGGTTTCCCCTGGACCGGACCTCTGGCTGGAGTTTATGCGCGACGAGCCAATTGGGGAGATATCGCCTCTTCCATACTCGGGCAACACCCTCTATTACGATCCCACGAACGGTTCGATGTCGCAGGGCGATATCATCATGTACGGTCCCGGCAACGCGTTCAATCCGCCGCCCCCGACGGACTACCCGAACGGGGAATGGATCATAGACTGGTTCAAGGCGCTCGAGCCCGGGTACCCGGTATAGAGAGTCCCCGCGCGCGGCGGCGAGGCACGAAAGGATCGGGAAGTGATTGCATTCGGGGAGTATTCGGCCGGAGGAGGAAGGAGGTGTGAGAACCATGAAACAAAACAGACTCGTGACTTTCGGGCGTCTCAGGTGGCGCCGTGGCTTCACCCTGATCGAACTCCTGATCGTTGTGGCGATTATCGCGATCCTGGCGGCCATCGCTGTGCCCAACTTTATGGAGGCGCAAATCCGGGCCAAGGTCGCGCGGGTCAAGGCGGACATGCGATCTCTGAGCGTCGGCATCGAAGCTTACAGAACGGACACCAATTGGTACCCGCTTGACTGGATGGAGCTCACGAGGCGACGAGGGGGCGATCCTGCCCCGATGGATCCGGATGAGGTGCTCTTCGTTCTCACCACGCCCATCGCTTACATTTCCTCTGTCCCGATCGATCCG
>Ga0315274_10009009_pt1 | contig 14440 bp, 18 predicted proteins | sample YL17G02_20_MG_FD_203700 | JGI IMG/M metagenome (GOLD analysis project Ga0315274, IMG submission 203700) | Sediment microbial communities from Yellowstone Lake, YNP, Wyoming, USA - YL17G02_20 | ecosystem: Environmental > Aquatic > Freshwater > Lake > Sediment | place: USA: Wyoming | collected... | reverse complement strand
TCGACCATTCTAAAACTCACGCCACTGCAAATTCGAAACTCGCGTTCCGCTCAAACAGTCGAATTTGCGGCCGTTCTGTTCGTTAAGAATGGTTCCCGAAAAAATCTGTAATTCGCACTCGGAGCTCTCTTTCTCAGGTTTTTCAACAATCCCGCTGTCCCTATTTTGTTCTCCTATTTTGTTCTCTGCCCTGGTCTTTTCTTAAACTACTTACCTTCTCATTCCATTCATCAGGGCGCAAACAAAGTTTTTTAGCTACCTTGGCTGTATGCGTTATAGGCAGCGATTACCTCTTCCCAGGTGACAAGCCCATTTGTATAATCCTGATAGATATTGATGACGTCATCCCAGGTCTGCGGGCCAGATGTTCCACATTGAACAGCACCGTTTTCTCCGCAAAAACTGACGGCTGCATTGATATCACCAATGGTGAGATCAACCTTGGACCCCTCAGCAATAGCAGAAAGCAAGGTGAACTTGAACTTACAGATGGTTCCTGAGGTGGCGCCGCCCTCCTCAAAGTTGACAATGGGTTGAACAATGCCGGCAGCATTTATATCAGAGATCGAAGCCGTCAACAGGTCCGCACCCATTGTTCCTGAGGTCTTACCAGTGTACTGGAGTTTTGTTTTATCAAACGAGACAGAAAAGGTACAGCTCGCTTGTCCTGCTATGTCATTGATGGTAATCGGCACTTCAACAGAGGACCCGGCAGTACAGACAGAAACTGTCCCTACCGTTATTGTCGGGCCGGTACAGATGGTAGCCTGCTTCAGTTTCACTGGCCCTTTTGCCCAACCAGGAACTGTTAGACAGAGTGCAGCAATTAAAACAATAGACATTACGATTATCCGTTTCATATCTTACCCCCTTTATTAATTCTCAACGCAATTATTATAAATATAAAGAAATATTGTCAAGGTTTTAAAACTCTGAGTGGATGAGAAATAGGGTATTTATTTAAGATGCCCGCTGATATCTCCTTATCTTTTGAACATTTGATGCAGAATTACCCTTAAATTGTGTAGCATAATAATAAGCAATATAAGATGGTAATTTGAAGTTTATTGACTTTTTAAAGGGGGTTTATAAGAGATTGGGTGTTTAATTAATTAAGTGGGGCCATAGAGATTAAATAATTTATCCCCTGGATGGTTAAAAGAAATTAAGAGAAAAGGAGGTGAAAAATATGAGTAAGAAGATGATGGGATTGTTTGTGATTCTCATTCTCACATTCAGTTTTGCAGCCGTTTCATTTGCCGTGGATCAAAGAACAATACTGCAGAGCCAGCAAGAACTTAGAGCTGTGAGTTCCTCAACGGAGGATTGTTCACAAAAGATTTGCGACGCTACCATAGAGGCGGTGAAAATGTTAGAAAAGACGCAGGGTTTGCCAGTTGCGGGCTTAACTAATGCAAAAACATGCAAGGCCGTTGCAGAAGTGCTGAGGCAGAAGGAAAAAGAAATTTCAACAGAAGTGCCTGCTCGTAAGCCTTGAAAGGAGTTTTTAACCTTTCTTGAGGGGGAGTAGCGCTTTGTAAATTATGGAAGCTTTGCCATCCAGGGGTTAAATCTAATATAGAATCTTCGATATATCATATAGATAAATATTTCCAAGTAATTCTATAAGAATAATAAATTATTTCTTGACAAATGTAATTTGATATAATACTCTACTAACATAATAGAATTAATAGTGATTGGATTGATATGAGGATAACATATAAAGGAGATTATGCATTAAAGGCGGTTCTGGAACTGGCTTTGAATTATGGTAATAAGCAGTTGACTATTCACGATATGGCCAGTCGTCTGAATATCCCCATTAAATTCTTAGAGCAGGTGCTCCTCGATTTAAAGAAAGGGGGGTTCGTGGAAAGCAGGCGGGGAAAAGAAGGGGGCTATCTCTTAGCGAAACCCCCCTCGCAGATAAGACTGGGCCAGGTTGTGAGGTTCATTGATGGGCCAATTGAGCCCATTGCTTGCATAGAAAAAGGTTACACCGGCTGTACTGATATACACAGGTGTGTTTTGAGGAAGGTATGGGATGAGGTGGGCAAAGCAACATCACAGATCATTGATAATGTAACTTTTGAAGACCTGGTAAAGGAGATTAAGGAAAAAGAAGGGGCATTAGTTTATTCGATTTAAGAAATCATAGCATTCAGAGAAGGAGGAGAGAAGGACAATGGGTTTATTAGAGAACAAAGACGACTTAATAGAATTAGTGGACAATCTCAATTTTAAGGAGAAAGTTGAGAGATCTCTTGCTCTCATAAGAGAGGCTTATGAGAAGTACGGCGATGGTTTAGTCGTGGCAAACAGCCTCGGTAAAGACTCTGTTGCCGTCTGGGATCTGGCAAAGAAGGTAAACCCAAAGATCCGGGGTTTTATTGTTACGACGCGGTTCAAGCCAAAAGAGACTGTTCAATTTATGCATGAAACAGTAGCCAGGTATCCGGAGTTGAAAGTCTACAAGAACGACGTTGAGATACCGGAAGGTTTCTATGCAACTGACCCTGACAACTGCTGCTATGTCTTGAAAGTTGTGCCCACCCGGCAGGCAATTGAGGAGATGAATGTGAAATGCTGGGTTACAGGGCTGCGCTGTACCGAAGGAAGGACACGGACAGATTTCAAGGAAGTGGAAGAACGGGACAAGGGGTTGATCAAGTTAAATCCTATCCTCATCTGGAAGGAGAGAGAGGTCTGGCAGTATCTGGCTCTTCATGGGGTAAAGGTAAATCCGCTCTATACCCAGGGTTACCGTTCGTTGGGGTGCGCACCCTGTACAAATATTTCCAATGAAGAGGATGAGCGTGCAGGCCGGTGGATTGGCACGAGCAAGTGCGGGGGGGAATGCGGAATCCACACCCGCCCGTTGAAGATAAACGTGGATGGAGATGGTATTTAGAATAGGATTTTGAAAATAGGATTCCTCGTTGCTCAAAAATATTTTTCCGACAATTCGTAAGGGCGTATTGCTATACGCCCCTACATGGTTCAGGAAGCAATTCAAGGATGGTTAGATGGTCATTCTCAAGAAAGAATTGTATGAACAAATCATCAGGCAGTGTCTCAGGGAATTCCCCTGGGAGGCCTGCGGCATTTTAGCAGGCAGAGGGGAAACGGCTGAAAGGGTCTATGAAATGACGAATGCCGATAAAAGTCCGGCGACCTTCTTTATGGAACCGCGGGAGCAGTTACAGGTGATGAAAGAGATAAGGAACAGAAGTCTTGATATGATCGGGATATACCATTCACACGTGGCATCTGATGCCTATCCTTCAAGCCGGGACGTGGACTTAGCCCTTTACCCCGAGGTTTTTACTCTCATTGTATCCCTCAGCGACAAGAATAACCCCAGCATCAGGTCATTTAAGATTAACGGGGATAGGATAAATGAAGAGGCAACGGCAATAGAATGAGCTTTATCGCAGTAGGCACAAATCATACCTGCAGTCCAATTGAAGTACGGGAGAGACTCGCATTTCCCAAGAAGAGTCTCAGCAAGGTCCTGGAGCGCTTGACTACCCGTGAGGGGATTGATGCGGCAGTTATTCTCTCTACCTGTAATAGAGTGGAGTTATATGCACATGCACGAGATGCAGATGAAGGGGTAAGGGCATTGGAGGAATTTCTGTCAGATTACCATCACCAGGTGCTGGTTACGATAGAGCCATATCTCTATGCCTATACAGACAGGGAAGCAGTGATCCATCTATTCCATGTGGCATCAGGCGTTGATTCCCAGATCGTAGGTGAGCCTCAAATACTGGAGCAGGTGCGGCATGCCTATGAGGAGGCGAAGCTGAATGGCTGCACAGACGATCTTATTGCAAGCGCCTTTTCACGAGCCATAGCGGTGGGGGAACGGTCAAGAGAGGAGACCGGGATTTCAGAGGGAGAGACATCCATAGGGAGCATAGTCCTCAGCCTGATCAAGGAAGAACTCGGAACCCTAAAGGATAAGAAGATATTGATTATCGGTGTGGGTAAGGTGGCTGAATCGCTCACTCAGCACATGAAGAGAGAGAATATTGAGACTATCGTATTTGTCTCGAATCGCACCTTTGAAAAGGCCCAGGAGCTTGCCCAGGCTGTGGGAGGCCAGGCGGTGAATTTTGCCCTGCTCAAACAGAATCTGAAAGAAGCTGATGCTGTGATCAGTGCGACAGGCAGTCCCCATACCATCATCAGGAAAGAAGAGATTGCAGAAATGCTCCGACATAAACAGCGAACCTCCAATCAACATCCTTTATTGATCATTGACCTGGCTGTACCGAGGGATGTGGATCCTGAGGTAAAGCACCTGGAGGGAGTTACGCTCTTCTGTTTGGATGACCTGGATTTCATCATCAGAAGAACGGTAGACCGAAGGAAGCAGGAAATTCCCCGGGTATTGAGGATCATCCGGGAAGAGGTGGAAGATCTGTGCATACGAGAACCCTTAGAATTGGAACGAGAACCAGCCCTCTTGCTTTAAAGCAGGTTGACGAGGTCGTTGGTAAACTAAGAGTATTTTATCCCGAGATCACCGTGAAGATCATCGGTATAGATACCTATGGTGACAAGGATAAGACTATCCCGATATCAGCAATGGAAGGGACAGATTTCTTTACCAGGGAAATAGAGGATGCACTCTTGCGAGGAGAGATTGATTGTGCCGTGCACAGCGCCAAGGACTTGCCGGATAGAATTCCAGACGGATTACATCTTGCGGCAATAACCAGATGCCTTGATCCCTATGACGCACTCATTTCAAAGCATCACAGGAGGCTTGAGGAACTTCCGTCATGTTCAAGGATCGGAGCGAGCAGCGAGCGGAGGAAGAGGCAGTTGAGATTGTACCGGGACGATCTTAAACTTTTGGATATCCGCGGCACCATCGGGGAACGTTTAAGGAAGCTGGACGAAACCGACCTGGATGCCATCGTCCTTGCCGCCTGCGGGTTGCTGCGGCTGGGATTAGAGGAGAGGATAACCCAGAAGATACCCTTTGAAATCTTACGGCCCCACCCCCTTCAGGGTTCACTGGCTGTTGAGGTACGGGAAGACGATAGGAAGTTGATTGCCCTCTTTTCAGGGATAGACAGCAGGGAGGTACTCCTCGCATGAAGAAGGCCGCGCTCAAGACGCAGAAGGTTTATCTCGTGGGTGCCGGGTCAGGAGGTCCGGGGCTGATAACGGTGAAGGGTCGTGAGATCCTGCGCCAGGCAGACATGGTGGTCTACGATTACCTCGTGGATAAGAGACTCCTGGAAGAGGCAAAGGAAGGGGCAGAACTCATCTGCTGCGATACCCTGGGCAAGAAGTGCACTGCTAATGGTTTTCTGGATGCCCAGACAAAGATTAACGATCTCATCATTCAGAAGGCGCGTGCAGGGAAGAGAGTGGTGAGGCTTAAAGGTGGCGATCCTTTCATCTTTTCCCGGGGATCGTCCGAGGTAGAGGCCCTGATCAAAAATGGCATAGAGTTTGAGATTGTTCCCGGGGTTACTGCTGCGCAGGTGGCTTCCTGTTTCGCCGGAGTACCTTTGACAGACAGGAAACGCGCGTCCAGCGTGGTTTTTGTTACGGGCCACGAAGACCCAACTAAGGATGAGAGTGCCATTGACTGGAACAGTATTGCCCGGTGCGGAACCATAGTCCTCTATATGGCCGTAGAGAACATTGCTCAAATAGCTGACAGACTGCTCAATGCTGGCAAACCTGGAGATACACCGGTGGTTGCTGTCTCACACGCAGGGGGGATACGTCAGAAGATAGCAAAGGCAACGTTGAAGACGCTCCCGGAGGTGGTAGAAAAGGAGACCATAACCCCTCCGGCGGTATTCATAATCGGTGAGGTGGCAGCATTAGAAAAAAGGTTTAACTGGTTCAGGAAAAACAGGCGAGTCCTGTTTACCGGTCTGTCCGATGAGAGGGCATTTATTAAAGGAACCTATCTTCACCTTCCCTTGATCAGGATTGAACCGATGCCGGATTATTCTGCCTTTGATCAGTATATAGAGAATATCCGGCAGTTTGACTGGATCGTTTTTACCAGTCGCTATGGTGTGGAATATTTCTTCCGGAGACTCAAGCATCTCGGGCACGACGCCAGAACGCTGAGCAACATCCATATCGCTGCCATCGGGAATTCTACCAGGCGGCATCTGGAGAAGCATGGAGTTCTCGCAGACCTGGTACCTGAGGACGAATCGTCAGAAGGTCTGCTCAGGGAGATCAAGAAGATAGATCTTAAGGATAAGAAGGTATTTCTCCCGAGATCGGATATCTCAGACAAGGGTCTGACCGAAGGGATCAAAAAGCTGCAGGCAAAGGTTATTTCCTGTGACGCCTACCGTAATGTGATGCCCACTGACCTGCCGGATATAGACATTGAGTCTTTTGATGAGGTTATGTTCACCAGCCCATCCGGCGTACGTAATTTTTTAAAACGATACGGCCGACTCCCCAAAAAGGTGAAGGCGCGGTTCATCGGCAAGGTAACGCAAAACGAGGCTTTACGATGCCATCTGTTAGACTGAGAAGATTGAGGAAGAACAGTGCGATAAGGGGCCTGGTCTGCCAGACTCGGCTCTCGGCAGACAACCTCATTATGCCTTACTTTATCATTGAAGGGAAAAACCGGAGAGAGCCTGTGGAATCAATGCCCGGGATTTATCGTTTATCTGTGGATAAGGCAATCGATGATATTCGGGAGGCTAAGGGCCTCGGAATAAAGGCTGTTCTCCTTTTCGGGATTCCCGGTAAAAAGGATGAAACAGGAACTGAGGCATATCGTAAGGATGGTATTGTTCAGCGAGCAATTCAGGCAATAAAGAAAAACATGGAAGACATGGTTCTCATGACCGATGTCTGTTTGTGCGGGTACACATCGCATGGACACTGCGGGGTTATAAAAGGGTCAAGGGTCAAGGGTCAGGGGTCAAGGGTACAAGATCAGATTCAGGATTTTTATATTGATAATGATGAGACCCTCAAAGTGCTGGCAAAGATTGCCCTCTCACATGCTGAGGCAGGGGCAGATTTTGTAGCCCCCTCGAGCATGATGGATGGACAGGTAGGGGTAATTCGCGAAGCCCTCCACATGAACGGCTTTCACGATGTGGGAATACTGGCCTATTCTGCCAAGTATGCATCAAACTTCTACGGGCCCTTCAGGGAGGCTTTGGATTCCAGTCCTCACTTTGGAGACAGAAAGAGCTACCAGATGGATTATAGAAACTCAGATGAGGCCTTACGGGAGATCGAACAGGATATCAGCGAGGGAGCTGACATCGTCATGGTCAAGCCTGCCCTCGCGTACCTGGATATCATTCACCGGGCTCGGCAGAGATTCCCTGCGCCAATCGCTGCCTACAATGTGAGCGGTGAATATGCTCTCGTGAAAGGAGGAGTCAAAAAGGGTATCGTGAACGAGAGAGAGATGGTTCTGGAGATTTTGACTGCAATGAAGAGGGCAGGAGCAGATTTGATTATCACCTATCATGCGAAGGATGTAGCCAGATGGCTGGGAGGGAGGCCATCTCATGAGTAGCCTGACCGCTCCTCTGACAGCGATAAACCATACATTTTTTTCCGAGGCCAGGAAATACCTGCCCGGCGGTGTAAACAGCCCGGTAAGGGCTTTTCAGTCTGTCGGCAGCAACCCTGTTTTTATACGAGCCGGCAGCGGCGCACGGATATACGGCGAAGATGGAAGGGAATTCATTGACTACTGCCTCTGCTGGGGGGCGTTACTGCTGGGCCACGCCCATCCTGAAGTATCGAAAGCCTTGAGAAAGGCGATTGAGAGGGGCACCAGTTTTGGAACTCCTACCGCAGGAGAAACTGAGCTGGCACGATTGGTCATCGAAGCAATTCCTTCCATCGAGAGGATCAGGTTGACAAACTCAGGTACAGAGGCGGTGATGACTGCAATCCGGCTTGCCCGGGCATTTACGGGAAGGGACAAGATTATTAAATTTGAAGGCTCATACCACGGGCATGCAGATTACCTTCTCAGATGCAGAGGTGTGCCTCGCGATTTTACCAGACATACCCTCTCTGCACCTTACAATGGTCTCAGAAAGGTGAACAAAATCGTGGATAAGCACAGAAGCAGTATAGCAGCCATCATCGTTGAGCCCGTGGCAGCCAATATGGGAGTGGTTTTGCCAGGTGATGGCTTCTTAGAGGGGTTAAGAACACTATCACGTGAGCATAACATCGTCTTAATCTTTGATGAGGTGATCACCGGTTTTAGGCTTGCCTATGGAGGTGCACAGAATTACTTTGATGTAAAGCCGGATCTGACCTGCCTGGGAAAGATAATCGGCGGAGGATTACCCATCGGTGCTGTGGGAGGGAAAAAGGAGATTATGGAGCTGCTGGCGCCTGAGGGAGACGTGTATCAGGCCGGAACCTTTTCCGGTAATCCCCTCTCGGTGAACGCGGGGCTGGCAACCTTGAAGAAGTTGTGCAGAGAGGATCCCTACCCGAAACTGCATGCCTTAACCAGATGCCTCTGTGAGAGGGTCCGGCAGGCAGCGCAGAAATGCGGATGTGCAGTCAGGGTAAATTTCATCGGTCCCCTGTTCAGCATCTTTTTCACGGATCGTGGAGTGACAGATTATCATACTGCTCAAACCCAGAACGGGGATGCATTTAAAATATTTTATCAGAGGCTGTTACGGGAGGGCATCTATCTTTCACCTTCCGGATTTGAGGCAAACTTTTTATCTGTTGCACATACCGCCGGTGACATAGAGATGACCGGACAGGCAATAGAAAATACATTGAAGAGCAGGTCTTTTCGCACGGAAAAGAAAATAGATAAAACGAATAATAGAGGAGAGGCGCAATGAGCATAATGGTTTATGTAAATGGTAAGAGAGAAGAGATTCAGGATGGCATGAGCATTTTTCATCTTTTAAAGAAGCAAGAGATCAGGCCGGAGGTGGTTACGGTGGAATTGAATGGCCGGATTGTAGAAAAACATTCCTATCCCGACATCCTCCTCAACCAGAATGACCACGTGGAGTTTGTCTACTACATGGGGGGAGGCATGCCTTTTTCAGACAGGCTGGCGCAGGATGTGACAGAGTTAATCGGGAAAACACCGATGGTCAAGCTCAATCATATCGTTGGGGCAGGTATGGCAGAAGTCCTGGCCAAGCTTGAGAACTTTAATCCCGGGGGAAGCGTAAAGGACAGGATCTGCCTCTCCATGATTGAAGATGCAGAGAGAAGAGGGTTGCTGAAGAAAGGCTCCACCATTATCGAGCCTACCAGCGGAAATACGGGAATCGGTCTGGCCATGATTGCAGCAGGAAAGGGCTACACGTGTATCCTCACCATGCCTGAAACCATGAGCCAGGAGAGGATCCATATCCTGAAGTCCTATGGCGCAAAGGTTGTGCTCACACCGGGTATTGACGGGATGAAGGGGGCGATTGCAGTGGCGGAGGAATTGCTGAAGACAACAGCCGGCAGCTTTATGCCTCAGCAGTTTAAGAATCCGGTAAATCCGGAGATTCACCGTCAGACCACAGCCCGGGAAATTGTAGCAGTCACCAAGGGAAAGGTTGATGCCTTTGTGGCTGGCGTGGGTACCGGAGGTACTATTACCGGTGTGGGCGAGGTGCTGAAAGAATATAACCCTCAGGTGAGCATCGTTGCCGTTGAGCCCAAGAGCAGTGCCGTGCTCTCCGGGAAACAACCGGGATCGCACAAGATTCAGGGTATCGGCGCAGGATTCATACCCGAGGTCTTGAATCGAGCAATTATCGATCAGATCATTCAGGTAGAGGATAACCATGCATTCAGAATGTCAAAAAGACTGGCCTGCGAAGAGGGGCTCTTTGTGGGTATTTCAAGCGGTGCTGCAGCCTGGGCGGCTCTAAAAGTTGCACAGGAGCTTGGCCCGGGGAAAACGATTGTGGTGTTATTCCCCGATACAGGCGAGCGATATTTTTCCATGCAGCAGTATTTTGAGGCATAAATTTTGCCAGCTTTCGGGGGAGAGCGGTTGGAGGGGAGACGAGCATGAAAGATAAAACGATGGATATCAAGTACGATCATCACCTGGATGAGCAGACGAGACTAAAGGTGGAAGTTGAGTTAGCGAAGGGCAAGAAAGAAGTCTTTAACCTCGATCAGCTCAAATCCGGAGGATATATCCGTCAGCGGCAAAAAGATCTGTTTACGGTGAGGTTGCGTTGCCCGGGAGGCAGGGTTCCTTTTGAAAAGCTAAAAAAGATCGCCGAGGCAGGCAGCAAATATTCCAGGAGTGACTATATCCACATCAGCGTTCGCCAATCCATAGAGATCCCTTATGTGAATTACAAAGATTTCTCGCCGTTAGCTGAAGAACTGGCGGAGGTCGGCCAGAAGATAGCCTCCTGCGGCCCCAGAGTGCGGGTGCCCACTGCCTGTTCGGGATGCGAATATAACCCCAACGGTCTGGTTGATGTGCAAAAGTTATGTCAGGAGATTGACCAGAAGTATTTTGGCATTCAGTGCAACCATAAATTTAAGATCTCACTTTCAGGTTGTCCCATAGATTGTTTCCGCACCAACGAAATGGACCTTGGTTTTCAGGGCGCCATTGAACCACGCTGGGATGAAGAAAAGTGCATCGGCTGCAGGATCTGTGGTTACGCCTGCAGGGAAGGGGCGATTACTAACGATCCCGAAACGGGAAAACCAAGTATTGACCGGACCAGTTGTCTTTATTGTGCCGATTGTATCCGGGCCTGCCCCACAAACTCCTGGGAAGAAGGAAGGAAAGGGTTGGTTGTGCGGGTAGGAGGCAGGCATGGCCGGCATCCTGTTCATGGTTCACCAATAGCTGTGCTATTGCCGGAAGAGAAAATGGGGCCGGTCGTAGAGAAGGTTATTGAATGGTACAACGAAAAAGGCAAAGGCAGGGGGAGAATCCGCATCGGTGATATCTTGAGAGAGCAATGGTCGGACTTTTTAGCTTTTATACAACCAACATTGGGTGAATATGCAGTGAGAGATCCTGAAAAGCCCCAGCACATAACGATCCATTCCTTTCAGACAGGATGGACGCCCGAATATTCTGTCATAGAGGAGTAGGTCATGGAAGAAAGAAAGCCGGATGCCCACCTTGATTTAAGAGGTGTGATTTGTCCGATTAATTTTGTGAAAACCAAATTGAAGCTGGAAGAGATGAATGCTGGGGAAATACTGGAGATCGTCATCGACTCTGGAGAGCCCATGGCAAATGTTCCGCGGAGCATCAAGGAAGAAGGGCACAAGATAGTTCAGGTTGACAGGGTTGATAACCACTTTCGCTTATTGATCGAGAAGTCATAATCTGGAGAGAAGATGAGCTATGTGAAAGGATTGAAATGCAGAGAATGCGGGAGGTCATATCCAAAGGAGGCGCTCTACGTCTGCGAATACTGTTTTGGCCCCTTAGAAGTGGATTATGACTATAAGAGGATAAGAGAGAGTCTGACGCGGGAAGTTATTGAGTCCAGGCCCAAAAACCTTTGGCGGTACAGAGAGCTCCTGCCTGTGGATAGTGAGCCTGCTGACGGACTCAATTCCGGTTTTACACCTCTGATTAGGGCAAGGAATCTGGAGAAGGTCCTGGGGGTGAAGGAGCTCTATCTGAAGGATGATTCGGTAAATCATCCTACCCTCTCGTTTAAAGACAGGGTAGTTGCCGTAGCCCTCTCGAAGGCAAGAGAATTCGGCTTTGATACGGTGGCCTGTGCCTCAACCGGCAACCTGGCCAACTCAGTTGCAGCGCAGTCAGCCGTGGCCAATCTCAAGCGATACATCTTTATCCCTGCCGACCTGGAGCTGGGCAAGGTTATCGGAACCCTTATCTACCATCCTGTCCTGGTGGCAGTGGAGGGGAATTACGATCAGGTAAACCGGCTCTGCTCTGAGATAGCGGTAAAATATCGGTGGGCCTTCGTTAATATCAATATCAGACCCTACTATGCAGAGGGTTCAAAGACCTATGGGTATGAAATTGCCGAGCAGCTCGGCTGGCAAAGCCCCCGGCATATCGTTGTACCGTGCGCAGGTGGTTCCCTCATTACAAAAATCTGGAAGGGACTCAAGGAGTTTCAAAAACTCGGGCTGCTTGATGCGGTTGATACCAGGATCTACGCTGCCCAGGCAACCGGATGTGCGCCCATCGCCACAGCAATAAAGGACAATTCTGAGATTATCAAACCGGTTAAACCATGCACCATCGCTAAATCCCTGGCCATTGGAAACCCGGCAGACGGAATCTATGCATCTGGTACCGTGAGAGAATCCGGTGGCTGGGCTGAGGATGTTTCTGATGATGAGATTGTTGAGGCGATTAAGCTCCTGGCTTCCACCGAAGGGATATTTACCGAGACAGCAGGCGGGGTCACCCTGGGGGTTACCAGGAAACTCATAGAACTCGGCAGGATTCCCAGAGATGAATCAATCGTTGTCTGTATTACCGGCAATGGATTGAAGACCCAGGAGGCGGTGCATGAGAAAATAGGGCGCCCCATAACCATAAAACCCAATCTCGAGTCGTTTGAAAAGCTGGTTGGTGTCTGCAATGATACGGCAGAGCAGCCAGCCGCACAGTATAACTTTATACGTGAGGAGGTTGTATGAGCATACGGGTGAGGATTCCGACTGTGTTACAGAAGTTGACTCAGAACAGGATAGAGGTGGAAGGAGATGGAAGGCATGTCCGGGAATTGATCGAAAATCTGGAAAAGAACTTCCCCGGGATTAAGGAAAGAATCTGTGATGATACCGGAAGGTTACGCAGGTTTATCAATATCTATGTGAACGAAGAGGATATCCGTTTCTTACAGATGGATATGACGCCGCTTGAGCAGGGTGACGAAGTCTCCATCATTCCAGCCGTTGCTGGCGGCTGACCTGAGGCAGGTGAACACATGAAATTACGGGAAGAACAGATTGAGCGGTACTCGCGGCAGATCATCCTTCCAAACGTGGGTGGAAAAGGACAGGAGAAACTGTTGAATGCCAAGGTCCTGATCATCGGCGCAGGCGGCCTGGGTTCGCCCTGTGCCCTCTACTTAGGTGCAGCAGGCATCGGGAAGCTCGGCATCGTCGATTCAGATGCCGTAGAGCTGAATAATCTGCAGAGGCAGGTCATCCATTCGATGAAGGACGTAGGAAGGCCAAAGGTAGAGTCAGCCCGGGACAGGATCAATGCAATAAATCAGGATGTAGAGGTAATTCCCTACCACCTGAGAATGAGCTCAGAGAATATCCTCGGCATCATAAAAGATTACGACATCGTGGTTGACGGTTCGGATAATTTCCCCACCAGGTACCTGGTCAACGACGCCTGTGTCCTTTCAAAGAAGCCCCTCTCTCATGGTGGTATATTTCGATTTGACGGACAGGCAATAACTATTATGCCTGGTGAAAGCCCCTGCTTGAGATGCCTGTTTCCGGAACCGCCCCCGCCAGGACTTGTACCAGGCTGTCAGGAGGCAGGGATCCTGGGTGCTGTAGCCGGGGCAATTGGAATAATCCAGGCAAACGAGGTGCTGAAATATGTATTGGGCATAGGCGAACTCTTGACTGGAAAACTCCTGGTCTTTAATGCCCTGGATTCCAGTTTCAGACAATTAAAAGTTCCCCGGTATCCAAAGTGCCCGGTATGCGGGGAGAGTCCGGAGATAACGAAATTGATTGACTATGAGGAATTTTGCAGCGTACAGCGAAAGGATGAAAAGAGATGACTAAAAAAATAGTGCATTTAGTGTTCCCCCAGAGCCTGATTAAGGAGCCGGTAATCTATACCATATCAAAAAAGTTTAAGGTGATCCCCAACATCAGGAGGGCAAAGATTACTGAAACGGTGGGGGAGGTAACACTGGCATTGGAGGGGACTGCAGAGAACTTGGAAAAGGCAAGATTGTATCTAGAAAAAATAGGTGTCAAAGTTGAGCCCGTAGTTGGTGATATTGTGGAATGAGAGAGGTGTGTGAGAACAGGACTCTGAGTGTGAATGAAGATTTTTTCGGTAACAATTCTTATCGAAGTGGAACGTCCGCAAATTCAGCTGTCTGATCCGCCGGAGGCGGAGAGTTTCGAATTTGCAGTGAAGCGAGATTTAGAATTGTCGAAAAAATGTTTTTGAACAACGAAGAGTTCTGTTCTCAAGTAGCAGGTATTAAGAGGAGGTGCCATTTATTTTATGAAAATCCCGGTCAGGTATTTCGGCGTCATCACCATGTCGACCAAGAAATTTCAGGAGGACATCACTGTGAAGGACGGCATGACTGTAGCTGAGATCGTAGAAGAACTGGCGAGTCGTTACGGGAGTAAATTCCGCGAATATGCCATCGTTCGGACTGAGTTTCAAGGCAAGATTTTTTATACCCCGAATGTCTATCTCAATAGCAAGAGTGTCCATTTCCCGGAGTATCACCCCCTGGGC
>Ga0315274_10009008_pt1 | contig 14441 bp, 16 predicted proteins | sample YL17G02_20_MG_FD_203700 | JGI IMG/M metagenome (GOLD analysis project Ga0315274, IMG submission 203700) | Sediment microbial communities from Yellowstone Lake, YNP, Wyoming, USA - YL17G02_20 | ecosystem: Environmental > Aquatic > Freshwater > Lake > Sediment | place: USA: Wyoming | collected... | reverse complement strand
AATTGAGTTGCAATGTTACGTCTTCGACAAAAGTACCAAACCCCAGGATATCATGGAACGGCATAAGAAATTGCTTTCGCTTCAGACAGAGCTTGAAACACTCTCTTTTTCATACCAGATGAAGGCCCGATCCATATTGACGAAAGAACAATTGGAACGGCTTCCTCAGGATTGTTTCCTGGAATTGGGAATAGGATATGGAACAGGAGTGGGAATAGGCAGAGGTCCACGAAGAGGGTCGCAACGGTAATGAGGAAATAAGATAAAAGTTAATCCTCAAATCACTTTTGGGAGGTATGTGAAATGTTGAAGAAGATTCTCAAAACAGGAGTATATCTTGCACTCATCTCGCTATCTAATTCGGGAACTGTCCTTTCACAGGAGGATAAGATTGGAGAAGTGGCCATCCATACTTTCAGAACTCAGATACGGCTTCCGGAGGGAATAGAGATCAAATTTTTAGAGAAGAAGGATAGTCCGATCTTGGACTTTTATTCAGTCAAATTACTCCTTGTTTATCCAGATAAGGAAATGCCAGTCGTCATTTATGTGGATAAGGCAGGTGAGAAAGTCATCATCGGCCACCTCTTCATGAAGGGAGAGAATGTAACCACGAAAGAGGCAGGTCCCCTCAGACCCAAAAAGATCGATATGGCCATTTTAGACGTTGACAAGTCTCCCTCTATCGGTCCCATAGGGGCAAAGGTCACTATTGTCGAATTCTCGAACTTTCAGTGCCCCTACTGCATGGATTCGTGGGCGAAGCTAAAGGCCCTGCTGGGTAAGTATCCAAAGGAGATTAAATATATCTTCAAACATTTCCCATTTCAACCGGTTGGAAAGACCTTTGAACTATCGGAGATGGCCGCTGCTGCTCAGGAAGTGAACCCATCGGCCTTCTGGCTGGTGCATGATTTTCTGTTTACGAGCGAAGGACAGTCCGTAGCAAACTTGGAGAGAAAGGCTTTGCAATTGAAGATTGAACAGCTCCTCAGAGAGAAGAGGCACGATTTGAAGGTCTTTCAGGAGGCTCTTGAGAGCGGTAAAGCAAAGAAGAAAGTCTTGGACGATATGGCTGTGGGAAATAAGCTTCGAGTTACATCGACTCCCACAAAAATCGTCAATGGCGACCTCATCGTAGGGTCAATCTCGGATATTGTGCTGGAGCGATATTTAGGAAAATGACAAGGAACAAGAAAAACCCTGGATTCCTGCTGGAGTTTATCCCGGTGAAAACCGGGGCAGGAATGACACCCCCGGGGAAAAATGATTTAACTAAACCGATTTTTAAACAGCTAACTGATTAAGAAAGGAGAAATTATGGGACTTGTAGAGGCAGAGAACATCACCAAGATTTACAGTGTCGTGGCTACAAAGGTAAGCAAAGACTACATGGCAGGGGAGATTGCGATCAGGGCATTGAATGAGGTGAGCTTTGAAATCGAGCCTGCTTCCTTCGTTTCCTTCGTTGGTCCTTCCGGGAGCGGAAAGACAACTCTTTTAAATCTGATTGGTTGTCTCGATAAACCGACGGACGGAAAATTAATGGTTGCTGGAACAGATGTTTTGCATCTTGACCGGAAGCAGAGCGCTTCATTTCGGGGAAACAACATTGGGTTCATATTTCAGGACTTCAACCTCATCCCTGTCCTTACGGTTTATGAAAATATCGAGTACCCTCTTCTCATGGTCCAGAATATTCCTGGAGGAGAGAGGAAAAAGCGAATTCTGACCATGCTGGAGGCCGTTGGGATGATTGACCAAAAGGACAAATATCCTGACCAGATCTCAGGTGGCCAGAAGCAGAGGGTGGCCATTGCGAGAGCCCTGGTGACAAACCCAAAACTGGTCCTGGCCGATGAACCGACCGCAAACCTTGATCATAAGACCGCATTTCTGGTCCTTGAGTCAATGAAAAAGATGAGGAATGAGTTTCAGACTACCTTCATCTTCTCCACCCACGACCAGAAGATCGTGGGCGAAGCGGAGATTATATACAGTTTGGAGGATGGGCAATTGATTGGAAAACAGGCCAAAGGAGGAAAGAAAAATGGGTAACCTATTTAAAATTGCTATCAGAAATCTTAGGAGATATAAACGGAGGACATTGCTTACAGCTTCTCTCGTCACACTCGGGGTTGTTTTCGTTCTGATCTTTGTCTCCGTAACAGGCTCTTTTAAGAGCATGATGATCGGACAAATGACCGATTCAATGTTAGGCCACCTGCAGGTTCACAGGAAGGGTTATTTGGCATCTATCGATAACCTTCCTCTCAACTTGAACCTCAAGATGCAGGCTTATAAGAAGTTGGAAGGGATTCTCAATCAACAGCCGGAGGTTGAAGCCTTTTCTCCAAGGATAAAATTTGGGGGGATGTTCAGCACCTTCGTGGAGACAACCAATATAAGACTCAATGGAGTCTATCCCGATCGGGAATTAAAAACAGTTCCCCTTCTACCTTCGAGAGTCACAAATGGTACAAATAAAACTCTTGAAAAAGGGGAGATCTGGATTCCTGAACTCATGTCGAAGAGCATGAAAGTGAATATAGGCGATACGGTCGTCATTATTGCCACAAACAAGGACGGCTCCGTCAATGGAAAACAGTTTAAGGTTTCCGGTGTCCTTGAAAGCGCTACCGGACCCGGGGGAAGAGATGGCTACATTCATATTGAAGATGCGATGGAGGTTTTGAGGATGGAGGAGATGGAGGTGAGTGAGGTAGCCATCCGGATCAAAGATTTCAGTCACCTCCACAGCTTCAAAGACAGATTGGGAGGGCTTCTTTCCGGGGAGTTAAACAAACAAGGAATGCCGATCTACGAAGTCCACACCTGGGAAACACTCTCTCCTTTCTATAACATCGCAAGAATGATCGACATGATGGCCTTCTTTATCAAACTGATGCTGGTTGCCATTGTCTTAGTCAGCATCATGAATGTCATGATCATGGCCGTCTATGAACGGGTCAGGGAGATCGGAACGATTGCTGCCATAGGAACTCTTCCAGGGAAGATCCTTTCCATGTTCGTTGTGGAAGGGTTTTCTCTCGGGTTACTGGGAGTGATAGCTGGGAACGTTCTGGGTATGATCATCATCACAATTGTCAATCTTTCCAAGATCACCTTCAGCTTCGGGAGGCAGACCGGACTGATCCTCTCGGCAAAGGTGGTTCCGGTGGATATGCTGGTTATTTCTCTTATCGTTATCGTTATTTCAGTGATCGCGAGCCTCCAGCCAGCCCTTAAGGCCTCGAGGATGGAACCGATTAAGGCATTGAGACATGTATAGAAAGGAGAACAAGATGAACAATCTAAAAAGGATAAGTCTCATGATTCTGGTTATTCCCCTTCTGATGATGAGTTTTGTTTATGCCGGGCAGAAGGAAAGAATCGCCGTGGCCGCGGACAAGAAGATGCCTGATGCTGCGGTCAGCAGCCAGGCAGGCCGCAGCGCCTTTTTCCTTCTCTTTGACGAGAAGGGAACGTTTCTGGAAGCGATCGGCAATCCCTATACAGAGGCGAAAAGCCGGGGGATTGCCGTGGCCGATTTCCTTGCCGCCAAGGGCGTTACGGCTGTGGTGGCTGGGAGCTTCGGGGATCGAATTACGGAAGGAATGAAAAACAAAGGAATCAGAGCGCTGACTTTTAAAGGAAAAGCTGCCGATGCGGTTAAGAAAATTTTATCCAAATGACAACGAAAAAACTGTTAAAAGGAGTATAAAGATGTCAAGAATATGGATGTTTGTATTCACTTTGGCTATGCTGATCTTAACTGGGCCTGCCCATGCGATTGACGGCACCCAACTATTGAAGCAGATCGACCGGAATCTAAACCCCGAATCGTATGAGATGTACCGAAAACTGATTAATGTGGAGCCGGATGGACGGAAGAAGGAATATACCCTCTTTTCGGTGAAGAAGGGGGTGGACAAGGTTGCTGCTCTCTTTCTTGCTCCAGCCAGCGAAAAGGGAAGAAGCACCTTAAGACTCGGGGACAATATGTGGCTTTACATTCCCAATGTGGGGAAACCGGTTCGGATCACGAGCCTTCAATCCGTAGTGGGCGGAGTTTTCAATAACTCGGATATCCTGCAACTGGATTACGCAGCGGAATACGATGTGGAAAAGATTGAGGAAACGGGGAATGAATATCTCTTGCATCTCAAAGCAAAGACGAAGACGGTGGCTTACGACAGAATCAAGCTATGGGCAGACAAGAATAGGAAGTTACCGACAAAGATCGAATGCCTCACGGAAGCCTCGATGCTAATCAAGACGCTCTATTTCAAGGAAGTCAAGGACTTTGGAGGCGGCATCGTCAGGCCCTCGGTCCTTGAAACAGACAGCCCTCTGTACAGGGGCTATAAATCGATCTTTATCTTCGCCAATATCAAACAGAGAGATTTTAAAGACGAGGTGTTTACCCTGACTTTTATGCCAAACATTGAATCGTTGAGAAAATAGACCCATCGCAAATCCCCCTACATCCCCCTTTGCAAAAGAGGGAATGATTATCCCCTCCCTTTGACAAAAGGGAGATCGGGAGGGATTTTTCAGGGGCCGATTCAAAAAGCCAAATTGATTGAGGAAAGAGCTGATTTATGACTCCAGGATCAGCGGAGGATGAATCGTGAATAGACTTCGATCTGCCTTTGTCGTTTTGGTCGTCTTTCTCCTCGCTTCCATCTCTTTTGCGGAAGAGGAATATAAGTTTGAGCTCTCTGAAATAGAAAAGAAACCTTATCATCTCGGCGGTTATGTGGAACTGAGGCCGGTCCTGTTCGTCCTCGACAGGGATGCCGCCTTATACAAGCTCAAATTTTTTAACCGGAACGAAGGGAAAACGATTGAAGAATACAATGGAAAACTACAGTTGGAGGGAAGTTTTGAGAAGGGGATTGCCCGTCTTTTCGTAAGGACCAATTTCGATTTGAAATACTCCTATCTCGGCTGGGAGCACAATGACCCCGAAAGGATGATCTATGAAGGATATCTTTCCCTTAAGCCATCCTCATCTCTGAGCTTCAAATTTGGCAAACAGACATTACTCTGGGGAAAGGGGTATGCCTGGAATCCTGTTGGGTTTATCAGCAGACCAAAAGACCCTGATGATCCCGAACTTGCTCTGGAAGGGTTTATCACGGCTTCGGCGGATTACATCAAGAGTTTTGGCGGTCCTTTGAAAACATTCTCGATAACCCCGGTTATATTCCCGGTTTACGAACATATCAATGACGACTTCGGAAAGATCAACAGACTTAACTTCGCAGGAAAACTCTATTTCCTCTTCTACGATACGGACATAGACTTTATTGGACTGACAGAAGGGAGCAAGACGAACCGGGTGGGAATGGATTTTTCGAAAAACATTACCACCAATTTCGAGATTCATGGGGAGGTTGGCTTTATCAATAATCAAATAAAGAGGGTCATCGACAGCCAGGGGACGATTTCCGAGTCTAAATTCGATGCGAAGAGCTATTTGTTGGGAATTCGGTACTTGACAGCCTCGGACACCACCTTCATCTTTGAATATTATCGAAACGGGACTGGATTTAGCCACCTTGAAATGAAAGACTACTTCTCATTCATTGATAAGAGTTATGACCTCTTTCTTTCAAAAGGGAACGATTCTTTCTTAAAGAAGGCAGCGAACGTCACCGAAGGGAACTATGGAAGAAGTAATCCCATGAGGGATTATCTCTATCTTCGCATCAGCCAGAAAGAACCCCTTAACATCCTTTACTTTACACCTGCCATTACAGGAATCATGAATCTCAATGATAGAAGCCTCTCTTTATCTCCAGAACTCCTGTATACCGGTTTCACCAATTGGGAGTTACGGCTCAAAGGCACTGCCCTGGTCGGACAGAAAGAAGCTGAATTCGGCGAAAAGCAAAACGATTACAGGATCGAATTAAGGGTGAGATACTATTTCTGAAGGTCCCTTAAATCAACGCAATAAAGCCAGCGAAGAGACTTCAGGGCTTGGGCCTATAGGTTCCCCGGCTGTCATGAACAGGGGATTCACTCTTTTCAGGGAATTTTGACTTGTAGTCGTCAACCATCTTCTTGATATCGGGATAATCTTGAACGGTTTCTCCAAGGGGAAAGGAAGTAATTGTGAAGGGATTTTTCTGTTCAAATTGTTGAAGGGTACTTTCTATATTTTCCACGGCTCTTTGCCATTGATTTTTTTCAGCTTCTGAAGCTTGTACTGAACTTAGTTGCTGTCGGAGCTTCGCAAGATTACGTTCATAGGTATATTTTGTCTTTACATTATAGAAAGTAGCTTCTTTGTTGGAGAAAGTAAGATTGAGTTTTCGTGCATACATCCCCTTGGATGAATTCTGCACTATGATGGTGTTCTTAATTACGGGTGGATTGGTCAGATCGACCCCTGTGTGCCCTCCTATGATGATATGGATTCCTGAGATTTTCTGGGCCAATTCTACATCTTTGGGATAACTGAGATGACTCAGGAGGATGATGAGATCGGTTTGAGGCCCAAGTTCTCTGACCATTTCCTGTGCTGTTTCGAAAGGGTCCCGAAAGATCAGTCCCTTTTTCCTTTGATCAGACAGGCCTAAGAACACATCCGGAGAGACGAGGCTGAAGATTCCAATCTTTAGCCCATTAACTTCTTTTATGATATGACGCTGGAAAAGTGGCTTACCGGAATCTTCATCTATCAAATTGGAAGAAAGAAAAGGGACATTCGACATCTTCGAAAGTTCTAAGAGAAATTTTTTCCCAAGGCTCAAATCATCATCTCCTATTCCAATGGCGTGATAACCCATTAGGTCAAAACTCTTCAGGATGAGACGAGCTTTTTCTCCCCGGCTTTTTATTTCATTTTCTGGACAGGGCGTTGAGAATTTTTTGAAAAATAGGTCCCCTGCTTCTAAAAGGAGTACTCCTTTCTCCTTCTCTCTAACTTCTTTTACCCATGTCCCTCTTCTGGCCAGACCGCCAAAACGTGTTGTCGGTCCTCAAACTGGGCAGGGATCGATCTCACTATTAATGTTATTGCTATAAAGTAAGGTAAGGGATTGGGGAGCATTTTGTGTGTATGCAAGAAGCAAACGCCAACACAGAATAAGTCCAAGACTAAGACAGGCGATAAGGAACCATTTTCTCTTTTTCATATCTCGATCTCCAGTTCTTTGATTTTTTCCCAGAGACTCTTTAGGAAAGAATACTTGGGAAAGTTTTTCTATCAGTTGGGGCCAAAAGACGGACTTCGGAAAACAAATGGAGAAGCATTCCACTTTGTTCCCGTGCCATGCCTGGAACATCATGAAAAAAGTGGGGCCGGCGTTCCCGGCCCATGTGCTGCAATAGATTCTGCGAAGGCAGAGGATATATAGAAACACTTTAATCCAGATCGCCGCTGGTCCTGGCGAAGGTATGACATTTACTACAGGAGTTCGGCATAATGTCGTAGTCGTGACCCTTTGATGGGTCGGGGTTCTTTAGGATCGCGCTTTGGCCGGGCCAGACGATGTCGAAGACGTGGGACGGTACGTTGCCCTCAGCCACGGCGCTCTTCCCATTTTTGTCGAAGTCCAGGCGGTACTGAGCATCGACGTTGACGTCCTGCAGCTTGCCGATCTTCGGCATGTGGCACGATGCGCAGTTGCCCACCGGCATGTTCGGATTGTCGGGCGTATAGAGAGCTCCGCCCATCCCAGCGCCCACTTGCATATGCTTGCCCACGGCCCGGGCGACCCGGTTGCGGGCCAAAGCGGCGGCTGCCGCTTGAACCGAGACGGCGGCCCCGTTCTTCGTCACCTTTCTGCCCGCGTCGAGCTGGAGCACCGCCACATCGGCCTTAGAGACGTCCTTGAAGTGACCGCTGGTGGTGTGGCAGGCCAGGCACAAGGTGTTGTTCCCATAGGCCGCCTTCACGAAATCGTAGCCGCCGACTTTAAGCGACGCCGGCCCCCCATCCAGGGTGTGGGCGTCATGGCACGTATAGCAGGTGAGCTTTTCGGACTTGTTGTTGTAATGGGCGGACCGGCGCAACTCGGAAATCTCCATAGAGTGCGCGCGGCCGTGGGTCTGGTCGGGCCAGGTGTGGAACGAACCCTCCTTCCAGTCACTCTCGAGGTTGGGTGAGGGCTTGTCGAATTTGAAATAGAACGTCTCGAGATCGTACACGCCCGGAACGAAGAACCCATGGCCAAGGGTGTCCTTGTAGTTCGCGTCATAGGGGGGCTTGAATATCCCCATCGGATTCTCGCTCTTCCCATCGTGGGATCCATGGCACTGCCCGCAGAGCTCATTGCCGACCTTTGCGGTCAGATACTTGGGCATGATGATCTGCGTCTTATCAGACGTCTTCGCGTGCTCCGAACCCGGTCCGTGGCAACGCTCGCAGGTTACATTCAGGTCTTTGTAGTCCCAATCGGTGACAACGGATTTGTAACCGGGGAAGTCCTTTGTTTTGACCGTAAGGCCGGTGGCGTGGCACCCGGCGCAGTTTCTCGAGAGGGTGTTATCGGGCGTGGCCCAATTACCCGGGGACTTCTGCCAGAACATCGGAGCGCCAACCTCGCCTTTAGCCAGCACCTTCGAACCCTCGGGAGTGCCGTCCTGCATGGTGTAGACCGGCATGAAGGCGATATAATCCTGTTTTTGTCCTTCCCGAGACACATTGTTATCTTTCATCCATTTCGCGATAAACGGCACGTCCTGGAGTTTGGCCATGTAGCGCTGCTTTCCCTCACCGAAGTTGGGGGTGCGGTCGGTGATCTTGTGATTGGGGTCGGTGTAGCCTTCACCCCAATTGCCCTCGCCACCGATGGTGGCGGCAACCGGAATCCAGACGGCGTCAGCGGGCTTATTCGAGCAATCCAGGTCCGACTCGGTTAGAGAGACACCCTCTTTCTGCTCGGGGTAGAACTTGAAGAGATACTGGCGATTGGGTTCGTCGCCTTTCGTGCACAAGACCACATGGACCAGGCCTTTGCCGTCCAGGGGGTCTTGTACCTTGAGCAGTTTGCCCTTGGGATCCCTGGGCAGGTATTTGTCACCAGGCTCCGGCCACTTGTTCTTGTAGACCATGTGACTCGTCCCCTCTGTCACGAAGCGCGAGTGAGCAGCTGCGTGCGGAGTGCCGTCAAGTGACTTGGACAAGTTGGCGTCATGACACCCGGAACACACCTTCATTCCTACATAGGTGGCGGCTGCGCTGGGACGGCCCGACAGGGTTATCGTCACACCGGAGACTGTTGCGCCGCCCTTTACGGAGATGGATTTTAAGGTCTCACCGTCCAAATATGCTTTGGAAGTCGCGGTTGCGTACAAGTACACGTTCCCGGGGGCCACCCCTTCGAGTTTGAAGGAGCCGTCTTTGGACGTGGTGGCAGTGATCTTCTGCCCCTCAACGGCTACTTTGACCCCCGCGACACTCTTGCCGTTTACGTCCAGCACTTTACCAAAGATCTTAGCGGATCCCGCATTGGCCTGATCAAAGGCTATGATCGAACATGACAACATCAACAGTAATAGCAATTTTTTCATTTACAACCTCCCTTTCTTTCAACGCAAATTTTGGATAAGGGAAAGGAAACATTGGATTCCTGGTGAAAGCCCAAGATGCCCTTTTCGGTCGCTTATGAGAGAGATCGACCCCTTTCTCCTTCATAACATCAATGACCAGCATATCGATGGCAGAAGACGGACGGGAGCCTGCGCTGTAAACTTCCACTTTCCTGTAACCAAGCTTCTTCGCAAACCCTTCCGCCATCTGACTTCGCCGTGCATTTTCAACACAGATAAAGACAATCTTTTTCAACTCTCCTTTAGACAACTCCATTTCCTCTCAATGAGAACTACCACTTCTTTTTTTTCTTGTCCCGGATAAAACGTCCTGTTCGCTAATATCCCTGGTAAGCCATGAATCCAAAGACATGAAGTCATTGGATCGCTTTCACTCCATCACGAACAGACCCCTTAACACCTTTGTTAATTCCTCGACCTTAACCAAAGAGAAGCAATAAATTTTCCCCTTTTTTTCCAAACAAATCAAAGCTAATTTATCCCCTGGGTGGATATTTGCTTTTTCTCTTAACTCCTTGGGAAGTACCATTTGGCCTCGCTCATCAATGTTGATGATTGATTCAACCTTACAACAGCCCATCTTATCACCCATTGGGCTTAAAGACGATTCTTTTTTAATCTTTTTAACCATTCTAAACACGTTTTCTTTCAGTAATATTTTTCTCGCCTCTCTTAATCAGTCCACGGGAAGACCTCTATACAAGTCTGCCCGCTTCTCTATTTCTTATGCTTGCGTATGGACCAATTGAGGAATAATCCATCCAATATCCAATTCCTCCAACTTATATTTAGATGGAACCCCAGTTTGGGGATCCCAGCCCATCATGCCATAGTACATTTCGCGGGCCTGGGCAAATTCCTTAGGATCAATTTTCTCCCCTTCCAGAACACCGCCCTCTAAAGGTTGATGAAGTCGCTCGGGAAGCCGGTCGTCCTTTTCACTCAGACCCTCCCGAAGGTTAAAGACCCGAGCCATATTGGCAAATCTTTCCCCAACTTTAACTGCCTCCCAAAGACTGGTGTCCCAACCTGTCACTGCCCGCTTATAATTCATCAGATTCGTAATCGTAAAGGGACCAAAGGGTTTAGCTGTAAAAATACACATTCCAATGGAGTTCAGCCAGTTGTAATATTGTTGCAAATAGACAAACATCCTGACTTTTTGGATGCTTAAATCCAGGGAGGGGAGGGGGTCCAGGATTCCAAGAGGGTGAATATCCTTAAGGCCTCCTTCCTTTTCGAAAAAGGGGTCATGGGGATTTTCCAGGTGGTCAGCTCCGGTGGGCGACAGGGCATAAGCCAGAGCCAGGCTTTTCTTCCCCCGGGGTTCATGCATGGGCAGGGGTTGGCCTTTTATATGTAGAGCGAACTTCTCTGCTCCTTTACCGATCTTCTTTGCGGCTATTTCCGCGCCCTCTGCTAACAAATCGCCGAAGCCCTCTCTTCTGGCAACCCGTTCAATGCATTCAAGCATTGCTTCATGGTTTCCAAATTTAAGATCTAACCCATCGGTATCTTTTGAAGTGAGAATCCCTTTCTCATAACATTCCATTGCAAAGGCTAACGTGGTTCCGAATGAAATCGTATCGATTCCATATTTACCGCAAAGCTCATTTCCCTTAGCAATGGCTTCCAGGCTCCCGATCTCCAATAAAGAACCAATGGAGGCAACGGTTTCATATTCTGGCCCCCCATAAATGGGGTCTATTTCATAGGGTTTTTCGGCTTTCACTTCACGTTTGCATCGGATGAAACATCCATGGCATGTACCCCGACCAATTAGAATGGTTTCCTCCATTCTCTTTCCACCGATATCTTCCGCCTTTTCAAAGGAGCCGGTGATGAAATTTTTTGTGGGAAGCATCCCTCCGGCACTTAGTATAGGAGCCACCCGCGCCGTGCCCATGCGACCAAGCCCTGATGGGTCCTCCACATAGCTCTCTCGAACTTGTTTCACAATCTCCAGGGCAGCTTCTCTATCAAAAACTTCCATATTTTTCTTCCCTCGAACGGCGATGGCCCGCAATTTTTTGGAGCCCATCACCGCACCCAGTCCGGCCCTCCCATTAACATGTTTAAGCTCATTGAGAATGCAAGCATATCTAACCAAATTCTCTCCAGCAGGTCCGATTTGAGCGATACGAATTCGGTTGTCTCCCAACTCTTTTCTAATAGATTCCTGAACTTCTGCGGTCATTTTGCCCCAGAGGTGAGAGGCATCCTGAATTTCTGCTTGGCCATCGTGAACCCAGAGGTAGACAGGACTTGAGGCTTTCCCTTTTATGATAATGGCATCGAAGCCAGCAGATTTCAGTTCGGGACCCCACCAGCCGCCCGCTTCGCTTTCTCCAAACCCGCCAGTAAGGGGAGACTTGGCAGCTACTGTATATTTATTCAAACCCGGCGCAGGAAGGCCATTCAGGACCGAGGTGCAAAAAATAAGAATATTGTCAGGTCCTAAAGGGTCTGACTGTGGTTTCAACTCCCGAAGCAAATAGTAGAGGGACAATGTGCCGCCACCGAGGTAGCGACGATATAACTTCTCTTCTGGTTCTTCCACCGTAATCCCTCCGGTGCTCAGATTAACTCTTAAAAGTTTTCCATTGTACCCGAATGCCATTTGAAAACCTCCTTTTCTCGGTATCTTTATCACCCACCACCTACCACCGGTAAGAAAGAGATTGCATCTCCATCAGCCAAAAGATCTTCTTCTTTACCTATTCGCTCATTTTTCAGAACAACCATGACCCGGTGTTCCGGCAACCGCAGGAGTTGCATCAGGTCTTTTACACTTGCTCCCTCTTTAATCTCAACGGTGAATTCTTCTCCTTTATCAGGATTATATTTCTGCAGGTCAGCGTAGGCTTTAACTTTCACACGCATCATGATTCTTAATCCTGAATCCTGGGCGAAAACTATGACCTAAATTGAGCGATTTTTCATTATTAATTACATCAACGATACTGGATTCCTGCTTCCGCAGGAATGACGACTATCGACCATTGAATGAAAATGTCATTCCCGTGAAAACGGGAATCCAGAACTTTATCTTTAAAAATACTACTAAGAATCGCTCAATTTAGGTATGAGTTAAAATTCCAGTCTTTCATCTAACCCACTATCTTTAAGCAATTTGGTGTACCAAAAGGGTTTTCTACAAAATCGCAACAACTGGGGTCATTCTGCCACTCACCGTCAACGTAGAATCGGTATTCATATTTGCCTGGATTGAGATTCAGTGAAATCTTCCACATCCCATTCTTGTCACGCTTCAAGGGGTGCGAAGAGAGATCCCACTGATTAAAATCTCCGGCTAAGAATACACTCTGCGCAGAGGGAGCAAACAAACTGAACTCGGTTTTCTTTGCCTTCTGTTTCTTGCTTGACGGTTTCACCATCCTCTATCACCTCCTCTTTTTAAAAATAGTTCACTACTGTCGATTCAATCCTGGCAAACGACCGGGCACCTTTTCAAATTAACATCATCGTGGCGCCACCCTTCTCTCCTTCATGGCTCACAAGTTACATGGCAGACTCCCGTTGGGGTTTCTATGGCAAAGGGGGAATATTTTTTCTTAAACCGAAGGGCCACATTAATCAGACTGATCAAGACAGGAACCTCCAAGAGAGGACCGATCACTGCCGCAAAGGCCTGACCGAATTTATGCCAAAGGCTGCTACTGCCACGGCAAGATCATATAGTTTGGAACAAGAAAAATGCCGTCAGTTTGTTTATCATCTCTCACCAAGGGACCTTCTTCACTGGTCAGGTTCCCTCTAAAAAGAGCGATGCCCCTCGAAGGGATAAATCATCCGAGAAGCCAACTGCTACCTTGTCTCCATCGACTATGACCGGGACCTCCATCTTTCCACCGGAGTAGGTGAGCATTTCCTCAAATTTCTCCGGGTCTTCTTGTACGTTAATATAGATGGCTCTATCCCCGCAGGCTACGCGAGCTGCTTGCAAAAAGGTCAGGTATCCGTGGCGTAAATAATAATCTTATCTGCGATGATACTGGTCCTCCTTTTGTAAAGATCTGGCACAGGCCACGATCGTGATCAGGGACATATTGCGCCATACTTTCCATCTGTCGCTGTAGTCTCCGATCCGACAATCTGCTGCGGCAACCTCCACGCACAACATCATCGGGTGTCTTATTACCGGTTTTTGTCGGTTCGATCCTTAACGTACTTTCTGTACTCTTTTAACAGGACATAAGCGTACTCTCTACGGACACGGTCCGAAGAGGGGATATAGTTCTTTTTGGCCTCTAACCTATTGATGATCTCTTCAACAGTCTCCTGATTCGCCTGTCTGCCTTCAGAGTAAAGTTCGGCAAATATCTCATCCAGACCATTAATACGGATTTGTGACCCATCAGGAAATTTCAACATGCGCCAACTAACTGTTGGCAGTTCGGAATCGCCTCATGTCACTCATCCTTCCACTTCAAACTGTGAGATATTATACCTCGACATATTATACCTCCTCAATTGTTTGTTTATCGACCCAGTCCGGCAGGCAAGCTATGCGCATTTCCCGACACGCTCTGCCATTAGTATACCAAACATTCGACCAAATAGCCACCCGCTACAATGGCGACGAAAAAGATGTTCGGCGCGAAAGCCAGGACCAGTCTCCTTTTGAAAATCGAACCAAGAATTATCAACTCCGAGATGCTCGCCCCTGCCCCGCCTATTATTATGATGAGTGCGAGAACCGTGCCCGGTGCCATGCCTTTCCCCACAAGTGCGACACTTATAGGAATAATGGTATCTACCCGAATATACATGGAAACAACGATAGCTGCCTACGTACCTGTACTCGTAAGCCCCATGGATTTCATCCAACAAATTAGGAAAAGAACTAT
>Ga0315274_10009007_pt1 | contig 14441 bp, 13 predicted proteins | sample YL17G02_20_MG_FD_203700 | JGI IMG/M metagenome (GOLD analysis project Ga0315274, IMG submission 203700) | Sediment microbial communities from Yellowstone Lake, YNP, Wyoming, USA - YL17G02_20 | ecosystem: Environmental > Aquatic > Freshwater > Lake > Sediment | place: USA: Wyoming | collected... | reverse complement strand
CGCAATGATGGTCGTGACGATTTTTGCGATTCGTCGCGAGGCTGTTAGGCGCAAGCGTTGCGCCCTGCGCCGGACGAAACACATCATGCGATGTTTCCAAATGGAGATGCGAAAATGTGCGGAGAAAGAACAAACGAAACCGGGCTCACGCGCTCAAAAAGATTTTTTCTTCCGACACTCGTCGGTCTCAACAGAAAAATATCAACGCCGACTCTCTTTAGAGTCCGCAAGCTCGCGGCCTCCTCGCTCTTCCACTGACGCAATGCCTTTGTACTGATAAATCGGCGCCGTTGAAGCATAGTTTGATAGCCTGAGCTGTTGTTTTGTCGGACGCGAACGGAGCGGCCCTCTGCTTCTCGACAACTTTTGCCGTCGTCGACCACGACCACTCCTCCCTCCGGTCCCCCTTCGGAACATCCATTTCCGCTCCATTCCAGACCCTCGTGTCGCTTCCATTGCTCTCGGAGCGCTTTCAGAAGTCGCCCGGAATTGGTTTGGAGCCAAGAGGGCGACTCGAATTTTCGGGACTCGCGAATCAACTTGCCGCGTCCAGCTGCGGACAGGTCTCTCTCACCCGCAGCAGGAAAAAAACTGCCTCTTCGCGTCAATTTTCGTGAAACGTCTCCATTTGGTTCAATATTACACTTGGAAGATAGGCCTGTATAATCCTAGAGCAATATTGCTCGAGCAGAAAAGCAAAAGAAGAAGCGGACCCTACCCCAAAAGCCCGATAGAGTAGCGAGAAAAGGTGTTTTTGGGCCCATTTTCACTGGTTTTCCGGCTAATTCGATCCCTGCTCCCTGTCGTTACGAATTGTCAACCCTTGCATGTGATGCATTTTAGCAAGACACGTCCATCGATACCAAAATTGCACAACGAGAAGGTGTAGAAGCTTTCTCAAGTGACCGGCAGAAACTGACTTTTCAAGAGGCAAAGGGAGCGGGCTCTCGCGCCCTCTACCCTGGCCCTTTTTTGCGAGACCGCTGCCCTCTGCTCCGGGTCCCCCCGGAAATGCCTCTTTCACCCAATCTCAAGACCTCGCACAGCGCACATTGAGCTCAGCACACTCTCGAGGGTCGCCCAGACCTGATTTGGAGTCGAATCTCGCGCATCGATTTTTGTCTGCTTCCTCAGAAAGAGGTCGTCGTCCAAAAACCTGTGCTCACTCTTTCTTCTTCGCCTTTGACGCCGGGCCCATCGTCGGCGCCGAGCTCGCTCTCTCTGTTTTTTGCTTCGCCCTTGCGCTCCCTCTCATATTTTTTCCACCAAAATGGCGAGGATGTCGATTAGCGACAAGCACGAGCGGATGCTGCGCGCCCTGCTCAAGCTGCCGGACAACAGGCGCTGCGCCGACTGCGACATGCTGGTAGGGAAGGAGAGATGGGTTTTCGCTTCGATGGTCTCGTGCTCGGCGTCCATCATGCTCATTTTTCCTTGCCTTTTGGGCCGTCTCGCTTCGTCGGCTTTTTTTTTTTCGACGCGACAGCGTAGCTGAGACATCGCTCGAGGGTGTCGCGGCGTGGTTGGAATCGCGCTCGAGACCGTCGAGTAGCCTGAGAGTCGGAAGCGGAGGTCGAGGAAGAGAAAGAGAGGGCCATCGCTTTCTCGCTCCTCCTTCAGCGACCTCCTGCATCGGCTCAACCTCTTCTTAAGAAAAAAAAAAAAAAACAGGGCCCGCAATACGTCGTCACCAACTTCAACATCTTCGTCTGCACCGTCTGCAGCGGCGTCCAGTAAGTATTTTCTTGTTTTTTCGGTGGCGGCGTTTGAAGTTTAGGCGCAAGGTCGGGAGGTCTTACGATTTCCGTCTTCCGTCTTTTTTGTCTCGTCTTTCTCGTCTTTCTCGTCTTTCCTTGTTTCCTTCCTTCTCTTCCTCTCGCCTCGCCGCTTCCTCTTTCTTAAAACACAAAACCCCGCCCGTGCTCGAAAAACAACCAGTCGCCAATTCTCCCACCGCGTCAAGGGCGTCTCCCTGGCAACGTTCAAGCCCGAAGAGGTCGCCGCCCTCGAGGAGACGGGCAACGCGCTCGTGCTGGGCACCTACCTCGCGCGGTGGTCGCCCTCGGACCTTCCCAAGCCGACGGGCCGGGAGCCGGCGAGGATAGCGGACTGGGTCGAGGCCGTGTTCGTGAAAAAGAGGTTTTACGCCGAGCCCGACATCGGCAGCGGGAGGGTGAGAGTGGTGCCTCGGTGTTTTTTGACTTGGAGAGAAAAAGGGGGGTGGGAAAAAGGGGGGCGTTTTGGAGCGAAGTGCATCTCCTTTCCGCGCTCTTGACTTTTATCCGCGGACGCAGACCGAGAAAAAAAAACGCCAGCTATCACTGTGTGGGCCTTTCGAGTCGTCGCGATGACCAGAAGGCGCTTCTTTGCTCATTTGTTTTGCATCAATAAATGAAAAAAAATCATCGAAACAGACCACGCCCCGAGTCTCCAACGCCGGGGCGCCCGCCGCGCCTTCTTCTTTCACGGGCCACCTGACCGCGGCAGCAGCGGCGCAGCCTCCTCCGATCGCTTCCGCAGCAGCCGCCGCTGCTCCTGCTGCTCGCGACCCGGGCTTGATCGACTGGGGTGGAGGCGGAGGGGGTGGAAGCGGCGTCGCCCTTGCCGCCGGCGACCCGGGCGTGCTCTCCATCCGCCCGGCCAACGCCGCTGCTGCCGCCGTCGCCGCAGGAGCAGAGCCAGAGGCGCCGTCGCCGTCTTCTTCAGCAGGATGGGCTGCGTTCGGGAGCGAGGCGCCAGCTGCTCCCGCGGCCAACGGAGGAGGAGGCTGGGCGGCTTTTGGCGACGACGACACTGCGGCGGCAACGGCGACGACGACGGCGACGGCAGCAGCAGCAGGGGCAGCAGGAGCAGCGGCGGCTCCTCCTCCAGCGTCGGAGCCCGCAGCCTGGGCCTCCTTTGACGAGACACCACAGCAGCAACAGCAGCAGCAAAGCCATTCCTCTCCCTCTGGAACAAGAACAGCAGCAACGACAGGAGGAGGAGATGGAGCCTGGGCGTCGTTCGGTGCGGAACCGGCAGCAGCAGCAGCAGCAACAACGCCAGGAGCCCCGGCGTCGGCCTCGGCGACACCGACGTCGACAGCGGCGCGCAGCGAGCTCCCGTCGGATCTGTTCTCCGTCGCCACTCCCGCTCCCGCTCCCCCGATCCCGCAGCCTTCCTTGGACGCTGTTGCCGCCGCCGCCGCCGCCGCCGCAGCAGCTTCTTTCACTCCGAGGGCCAACGGAGCAGCGCTGCCGCCGCCGAGCGTCGAAGGAGGAGTCGTCGCCGCTCCTCACGACCCCTTCTCGACGCTCGTGCCGGGCATGCGTGGCGCCCTCCCTGCCGCGCCTGCGGCAGCGGCGTCGTCCGGGTGGACTGCCGGGACGACGACAACGGGAGGGTCTCTGTCGCCCTCGGCGTTTGCGAGCGGCCCGGTAGCAGCTTTTGGAGCAGCAGCAGCAGCAGCAGCAGCAACAGCAGCAGCAGCAGCAGCAGCGCCTCTCAAGTCGGCGTCGCCCTCGACCTCGCCTCAGCAGCAGCAGAGCTTAACTCCTGCTGCTGCGAAAAAGAGTGGCAACCCTTTCGCTTGAGAGTTGACTTCTTTTATTGGTCGAGAAAAAGCGAGAAACAGAAGAAGAAAGAAACAGAGAGAGAAAGAGAAAAGAACCAAAATATAAAGCACCAGCAGCAAGCAGCTTTTCCGTTTTCCGTAGCACCCTTTGTTTCCTTGTCACAAAAGTAGATTGTCACTTGTCGCATCCTGAAACGTAAATGAGTTCGGTTTTGGAGATGGAGTTGAAGTCGAGAGAGAGAAGGAGAAGAAGAAGAAGAGAGAGCGCAGAGCAAAACAAAAAACAAAGGCGTGCTCTGCTTTCGCTTCCCTTCTTCTCTTCCCCGTGCTCTTGCTCGCCGCGCAATCATCACGCCAGCAACCGCGCAATCATCGCGCCAACAACAAAACGACAACTTCCCCTGTTTTTTGTCATCCCAAGTAATTTATTTTGCTCTACAGAATATGGCGTTGCCGGTAACGAACGGAAAAATACGTTTGTTGCTCTCCACTGCCTGGGGGATCGTCAGCTGGGGTTTCTTCTTTGTTATTGTCGGCGCATCTCTCTCCCGCTCTCGTTCTCTCTCGTCCCTCTCGCGAGGGGAAAAAGGTGCGAGCTCGTGTGCCTTCAACGCGCCACAAAAAAACACGATTCTGACAAGAAAAAAAGAAATTTTGACGGTGGTGGTAGGTCATCGTCCTCGGAAACAAGGGGGGATACGTGAGGGGGGGTGGTCTTGATTTCCCAGCCTCCGTGAGTGCGCACGAGCCTCGCCCTCCCCTAGCAACATGGGATGAAAGGAAGCAGCAGCAGCAGCAATGCGGGAAAACAAAGTGCGGGTCAAAATATGGAAAAGGGACAAATAGGGGGGGACAAAAAGACCCCCCGTCTTGTTTCCACTAACCAAAGTAAAAGAAGAAAGAAAAAAGGAGAAAAGAAGATATATGATAGTGGAGGGAGGTGGTGGGGGAAGGGAGTGTCGTGTTGCTTTTCGTGGAGGGATGGGGGGAAAGCGGTATAGTAAAGTCGATGGTGACGCGCTTGAGTAGAGCGGGCGATGGTGATGGTATTTGGCGATGCGGAAGGGAGGTGGTGGTAGAGTAGAGAGAGAGAGGTGGTGGTGGTGGCGTGGGGCTTCTCATTTTTTTGTCCTGAAATTTCTTTGAGTGTTTTTTTCTTCTTCGAGATCCCCCCCTCCCGGCTTCTGGTTGTTCACGATTTCGTCGTTTTGTTCTTTATCACTTTCGCCTCAAATCGGGGCGTCTTCTTAAAAAAAGCGCTCCCTCCCTCCTCAGAAGAGAAAGAGAGCAAGAGGGCTAGGACGGCTGTGAGACACAGAGACAGGGGAAGAGAGCCGGCCTTCGTCGTCGTCTTCTAGAGACGGCGGAAGAGAAGGGGTCGGGCGAGAGGGAGGCGCATTGACCGAAAAGCGCAGGGAGGGAGCGAGCAACGCGTCGAGGAAGGACAGGAAGAGGCGAGATGATAAAAGAGAGGAAAAGAAAGAAAAAAAGAGGGTGAACCGGGAAAATGAAAATTCCCGACTCTTTTTCTCTCTCTTCCCTTACCTTTTAATCATCCAAAACCTCCCTTTTCGTTCGAAACGCGCCGCGCGAGGGAAGAGGGTGCAAATGTTCGCAGTCTCCGCCAGCAGCAGCCGCGCCGCCGTAGCTGCCGACCTGCGCGGCCTCTTCCGCGACAGGCAAGGGGGCGCACGTCCCTCGGCGACGGCTACTTCGGGCTTTGGCCGCCGTTGCTGTTGTAGTTGTAGTTGTTGTTGTTGCTGCTGCTCTCTCTTCGCCGGCCGGGCGGCGACTGGCCTCGGCCTCCTCCTGCGGTCGCCGCAGCCGCAGCAGCAGCCGCGACGTCCCACTCCGGCGGCCTGTCCCAGGAGGTGTCGTCCGTCACCGAGTTGTGGTAGTAGGGCTCGCCCGTCTCGTTCGAGAGGTACTGGGTCCACCCCAGCGGGCCCGGGACGGGATAGCCCTGCGCGGCCCAGGCGGCGGCGTCGCCGCTGCCCGTCGCGGCGGCGGCGGCGGCGGCGGCGGCGGCGGCGGCGGCGGCGGCCAGCGCGCGCTCGCGTTCCGCGGCGGAGTTGCTCGCGGCCCTGCTGCGCCTGAAGCTGCTCCGGTCGATGCTGCTTCTGTTTTTTTATTACGTTGCGTGGTTGTATTTTTTCGGGGGGGTGGGGGGGGAGGGAGGGGGGAAAGCCAAGTCGCGACAGAGGAAGAGAGAGTGAGCGCCTGTTTTCTTCTTCGAAAGTTCTCGACCCCCTCGGGGCGAAAAAAAGAAAAAGCTTCGCCGACAACGCACCCTTCAACTAGTGAGTTTGCCCTGTAGAGCGCGTTCGAGATCTGGACATGGGAAGACGTCAACGGCAGCGAGGAAGAGGTCACGCCTGTCGCGTCCGCTGCTGCTGCGGCTCCCGCTGCTGCCGCGGCGCCTCGGAGTGCCGCGATCACGTCGCCTTGCCCTCGAGCCGCGCTCCCGCCGCCGCCGCCGCTGCCGCCGCCGGCCGGAGACGGGGCGGACAGCCTTTCGAGGTACCGCGCGGCGGCCGCCTCCTCCGAGCTGTCAGCGCCGTAGAAGCCGTCGCTGTGGCTGCGGCCGGCGAGGGCCATGCTGAGTGCCGAGAAGGAGGTGTCAGAGTACTGAGGAGAGAGAAAGAGAGAGAAAGAGAGAGAGAGAGAGATTTTTTTTTCGAGGTCGAGGTGAGCAAAAGTGGAATCCAAAAAAAGAGGTAGGGGAGAGAGCAGAGAAGGCCTCGCCCGCGGCCCTTGGAGGATCGAGGTGCTTTTGTCAAAAGCTCGCGCGGGCCCATGCCTCTCTTTGAATTGTGGAGAGCCGCTCTCGCGGGAGGGGAGGGGGAGGGTATTGGAGGATAAAAGGAGAAAAAACGGATAGTTCGGCAAACGGGTCCTGAAGTTCTCCTACGCCTCGTGCTCGTCAACGATCGGAGGGAAATTTGAATAAACAATCAAGAAGGGCGACCTATGCTTCCAGTCGCGTCCCAAATGCCGTCGTCCTCGGCGACGAGCCCCGCCCAAACTCTCCGCGACGATGCGGACAGAACTGCTCGACGCTTCGCCGCGAGAGGGGGCGCGCAGCGACGCAAAGCTCGGTCACTGGCGGGCGCTAGGGCAAACCAATCAAAAAGTAGAATTTTGATGGCCCAGCTCCCTTGCGTCTGGACCAAGTGAAGCCGAAAAAAACAAAAAAGTACCCGCATCGAGGTCCTTTGGGGGCGCCGATTCGCTCTTTCCTCCGCTTGCCTCTCGCCCAGGAATCCACGCAAACAATCAGAATCAGGCGCTCGGGGCGAGGCGGCGAGCGTCGAAACGGAGCGCCAGGCTCGAATCGCCGAGGGGAAAAAAAGCCATTGCGGAAGAGAAGAAAAAACGAAAAAACGCACCAGAGAACGTTCCGTCGCCGCGATTGGAAGTCCTCCTCCTTCCTCTTTTTCGCCGCGCCGCGGGAGGAGCCTCAGCTCGTCCTGCCCGTGCGCAAAGTTGCATCGCTCGCCGAATCTACAGCCTCCGGACTTCCACCTGTGGATTCGTAATGGTTTTTTTCAGGGGCGTTTCTGGGAGGTGAGAAATTGGGTGCTGGCGAGGGCTTTGCTAGTCTGTCGACCCTTTTTCCCTTCTTCGTGCAGTACCAGCGCATTTCGAAAACTTGTTCGGACCCTCTTTCGCGTAGGCCAAGCCCCCCCTTACCTCAAGCAGATGCGCGTCTTTGCGTTGTCCGCGTTGCCCCGAAAGGGAGAGGGCGGCGGGTTTCCACTCCTGCGGGTCCCGTCGCCGTTGCCGCTCGCTCCTCCACGCAGCCGAACGTCGCCCGATGCATCTTCGAGCTGCTGCCGCTGCGTTGCCCCTGCAGCCGCCAACGCCAGCTGCGCGAGGAAAGGATCCATTCTCTTTTCTCTCCCGCCACCAGCTCCGACAGGTTGAAGTAATGCAGCGCTGGCGCCGAGTTAAACAAAAAGCCGCGAGCAAGCCGGAGAGAAGAGAGAACGACGCACTCTCGAGGCACCGAGAGCGCGATATGTGAGCGTCGGAATATTTTTGGCCTTTGGCCTCTTTTCAAGCCTCAACCTCTTCCTGCGGCCACCTCAGGAGGGGGCAACGTCACCGCGCTTCTCTATTTTATGCGCACCTGCGTTTGAGCCACTCAGACGCGGGACCCCCTGTGCAGTGCGAGGCGGTGATAGGAGTGGCCTTTTTTCCCCCTTTTCTTTTTTTCCCTTTTCTTTTCGTTTCACCTCTCTCTCTTTTCTCTCTGTCACAACATTTTTTCTTTCTTTCTGCCTTTTTGCTTGCTCTCGCCCCCCGCCTCCGCCTCCGCCTCCACCTCTCTCCTCGGGCAGCAATGGGCCCTCCGACCTCGGAAGCGGCAGCAGCCTTCCAAGCCTCCCAAGCCCTTTCCTGGTCCGACGAAGGGAAAGCCGTCGTCGTCCGCGTCCCCCTCCCTTCCTCTCCCTCTCCCTCTCCCTCTTCCTCGGCTGAAGACGACGACGTCGTCGTCGACGCCGGCGGGGGCGGCCTCGTCGTGTCGCTCGCCTCGTCGAAGAAAGATCTCCTGCGCGTCGTGCAGCTCTATGGCACCATCGACGCCTCCAAGGTCTCGAAGAGCGTGTCCAGGGCGGGGGCGGGCGCCAAAGGGGCGGGGAGCGGAGGGGAGGTGGTCGTGACGCTGCCCAAGCTCGACGGCGGCGACGAGAGTTCGGCGCGCTGGCCCTCTCTCGAGGCGAGCGCAAACGACGACGGCGGCGACTCTTCCTCCTCCTCTGGCGCCGCCGCCGCCCTCGCCGAGAGAGAGCACGTCGCGATGCTCCTGACCGCCGCCAAGGAGGGAGATTTCGAAGGGCTCAAGGCCGCCGCAGAGAAGTATCGTGGCGATGCCACGGGCGGCGGCGAAGGCGACGGCGACGATGCGACGAAGCAATCCTCCACCGGCGTCGGCGCTATCAAGGATGGCAACGGCCGCAGCGTGCTCCACTTTGCCGTCGCCGGGAAGAACACTGCGTGCGCGGAGTGGCTCGTGGACGAGTGTGGCGTCAACGTCAACGCTATGGACGACTCGAGTGCGTCCCCCCCCCCCCCAGATCGATAACGGCGGCGGTGGCGGTCTTTTCTCCTCTCTCTTTCCTCTCTTTTCTCACCAACCCCCTTCTTCTCGCCTCGCCCCAAACGCGCGCACAGACGAGACCCCGCTCGCCGTCGCCGCGGCCGTGGGAGACCCGGAGACCGTCCGCATGCTCCTCGCCCGCGGCGCCGACGCGACCCTCGCTGGCCCGGGCACCGGAGCGGCAGCGGCGGAAGCGGCCTCCAACGCCAACTCCTCTGCTGTCGGGATCCCGCCGCTCTGCCGAGCGGCCGCCTCGGGCAGCGCAGAGTGCGTCCGCCTCTTGCTCACCGCGGGCGCCGACGCCGCGTCCGCGGGCCCCACCGCCGAGGCCACGGTCGGCCCTCCCCTCTTCTGGGCCGCGGGCTCGGGCGACGGCGGCGGCGAGATCGTCAAGCTGTTGCTCGAGGCCGGCGCCGACGCGAGGAGGGTGGCCCCGGACGGCGTCACCGCGCTGCTGGTCGCCACGGCCTCGGAGAACGCCGAGGCCGTCGAGGAGCTCTTGAGGGCCGGGGCGGACCCGAACGCCGCCGCCGAGCGCGAGGGGGTGAGGCCGCTCCACGTCGCCGCCGAGGCCGGCGACGAGAGGATCGTGAGGGCGCTGCTGGCGGCGGGCTCGGACCCGGACGCGGAGGACATCGGGGGGCTCCGGGCCGTCGAGGGCGCCGCGGCGGCCGCGGAGCGCGCGGTGGTGGAGATCCTGTTCCCGGTCACGGCGAGGAAGATCGTCGAGTTTGGCGGCAGCGGCGAAGAAGGGGCCGGCGAAGGGGCAGGCGGCAGCAAAGGCGGCGGCGAGAAAAACAGGGAATGGTCCGTGGAGGGGCTGATGCTCCGCGGCGCCGCGGAGCAAGCCAGGAGGCAGGCTGAACACGCAAAGCACGGCGGAGGGCACCACCACCACGGCCACGACCACGGCGACGGCTGCGGCTGCGGGCACGGGCACGAAGGAGGAGGAGACGGGGAAGAAGAAGAGAAGGTCGAGGTGCCAGCGCCCGAGGCGCCCGACGCCGCCAAGGCCGCCGCGGCGTCCCGCGCCGGCGACGAGGCCTTCGTCGCCGGAGACGTCGCGCTCGCCTTCGACAAGTACTCGGAATCCCTCCGCCACGCCACGGACGACTCCAAGGTGTGGAGCAACCGGGCCGCCGCGGCGCTGCGAGGAGGCGGCAGCGGCGGCCGCGGCGCCGAGCGCGCCCGCGCCGACGCCAGGGTCGCCCGCGCGCTCGACCCGACGAGCGTCAAGGCCTGGTTCAGGGAGGGCAGCGCCGCCGAGGCGCTCGGAGACTTCGAGTCGGCCGCGAGGGCGTACTTCGAGGGGTACAGGACCAACCCGGCGCAGGGGAAAGAGTGCGCGGAGGCGTTCCAGGCGGCGGTGGCGGCCGGGAGGGCGGCGCACGCGGCCAAGCCCGCCGCGAATAAGTAGAGAGAAAGTAAGGGAGGAGATACAGAGAGAGGAATGAGAGAGAGAGAGAGAGAGAGAGAGAGTTTTGATTGCTTTGCGTATGCTGCGCCTTTTGCTTTTGCTTTTCGAAAGTGTCCTTGAGATCAATTCCAACACGCACAGGCCACAATGTTACAGAACGCAAAGAGGTAAACGACGACGATTTTTTTTCTATGACTACATTTTCTCTTCAACCGCCTGCAGGATCCGCGTCACGTACCGGAGCCGCACCGCCAGCCTCCGGGCCTCGTCGAGGTCCCCGCTCGCGAAGGCCCGCGACAGGCCGTGCGAGAGCGCGTCGGCCGCCCGCTCGTGCTTGGCTCTCAGCAGCGCCAGAGGGCACGGCGAAGTGTCGCTGCCGCTGCTGCCGTCGCCGTCGCCGCTCGACTCTCGTCCCCTCCTGCTTGCCGCCGCGGCGGCAGCGGCCTCCTCGACCTCCTCCCTCGCCTCCATCACCTCCATCAGCAGCTCCGGGTCGCCAAAGACCTCCCGGCTCCCTCCGATCGCGCCATCGTCGTCCCTGTCCGGCCTCGTGCCGTCGAGCAGGAACCGCGCCCTGGCCAGCGGGCAGCGCAGCAGCGCGACCGCGGCGTTGACGGCCGCCGACGCGTCCGCCGCCGCCAGGGAAGCCCGGTCCCGGTCCGAGGGGGGAGCGGAGGGGCGGCGGTGATGCTTGTCCGGGTGCAGCTTCGCCTGCAGGGCGCGGTAGGAGGCCTCCAGGGCCTTCGGGTCGACGTCGAAGGAGCGCGGGAGGCCCAGGAGAGAAAACGGGTCGGGAGGGAGTGCTGCGCCGCCGCCGCCGCCGGGGGAGGAAGCACGAGGCGCGGAAGGGGAAGCTTCTGGTTCGCCGCCGCCAAAGACCAGTTCCAGAGGCTGCACGGCCCTGCAGGACCCGCAGACGAGCGAGGGCCTGGCGGTGCCGGCGTGCTGGCCGCAGGACCAGCACGGAGGTGCGTGCGTTGCTGGAGCTGCAGGAGGAGGAGGAGGAGGAGGAGGAGGAGGGGTTTGAGGTTGAGAAGAGGAAGCAAACGCTCGACTTTGCCTCGCGATCTTCAGAGCTTCTGCTGGCTTCCACGCTTCTGCCGAGGTCGAGGCGAGCGCGCCGCTGGCGACACGACAGGGGGAGACGGCAGCGATGGCTGCCCCGGCGCTGCTGCTGCAGCTGGCAGGAGCCGACGCCGCGAGGCGCGACAGCACGTCGAGCAGTCGACGACGCATGGAAACCAACTTTTTGTGTTCAGTTTTCTTTTTGCCTCTCGCCCTCACTTCTTTTTCCCTTTTCGGTGTCGTCGTCCTCTGGCTTTTTTCTTTTTCACTCGTTCTTCATCGCCATGGCAGGCCGCAACGCCGTCGTCTCCTTCCTCAAGGAGACGTACGGCAAGCAGACCGTGCTCGAGTGCATCAAGGCCGGCGGGTTCAAGGCGTTTTTCGACGGGAGCTTGGCGTGAGTTGAAAAAGACAGAGGAGGGAGCGTTTGGTTTTGGCCGCCGCGGCGGGGGAACGAGTTTTTCATTTTCGAAAGCGCTTGTACTGTTTGAATCCCGCCACTTCGCTTTCTTCCTTACCCATCGTGGGCATGACTTTGATGCTTTCTTGGCCATGAGCGGGAGAAAGAGACGAGAAGATGCTTTGAACGCGGAGGAATCGGCAGGTGGAACGTCGATGATGAAGTGAAGAAGAAAGTCCAATCGAGCAATCGTTCGTTCGTCGCTCACGTGCCCCCTCTCAACCTCGACCCAAACCAACAACGGCCAACAACGACGACAACAACAACAGCCAAACCACGCTCGTGCACAGCCCCGGCGCCACCCTCGTCGGCACCGACGCCAGCGGAAACCGCTACTTCGAGCGCATGACCCCCGAAGAGCAGTACGGCAGGCACCGCTGGGTCGTCTACGGCGAGCTGGACTGCCACCGCGGCCAGGACCCGACGTCGGTGCCCGCAGAGTGGCACGGCTGGCTGCACAACATCACCGACGACGCGCCGTCTCGCAACCCGGGCGCTTTTGACAACGGGTACGCGTGGTCGCTGCCGCACAGGGGTTTTTCTTCCAACACCGCCGCGGCGTACCTTCCGAAAGGGCACTGGAGCAACCCGGCGCGGAGGACCTGGAAAAAGGTCTCGACGTGGGACGGTGGGAGCCAGTGAAAGAAGTTGTCTTGTTCTTCTCCTTCTCTTCCTGTTTCTCTCTGCGTCTTCCTCGAGTTGCAGCGCTCGTAAAAGGAAAAGAAGGAAAGAGGAGGGAGGAGTCGGGACCAACAAACTAGACAAAAAAAAGCGAACTGAGTTTTTCTTAGAGAGAGAGAGTGTTTTTCTTTCCTTGTAGTTTAATTTCATCTCCACATTTATTTTGATTGTTCCGTTTTCGCGGCTCTCTCTGTGGCCCTCAGGACCTGATCCAGAGAGAGAGAGAGAGGAAGAGAGAAGGAGGAAGAGGTAGCTTCCAGCTCCTCCGCGCTCTGCTTTTCGGAAAGAGCCTCCAAGAAAACCCAAAAAACCGAGAGCGTCGAAACAGGGGTCATTGTTTTCCTTCTAGAAAGAAAAAGGAAAAAGAAAAGAGGAGAGCAAAAGTCGCGTTCCACTTTTCTCCCTCAACGAACACAACCAGACCCACCATGCTGCGCCAGGCGGCGTCCTCTCTGCGCCGCGCCGCGGGCGAAGGCCTGGTGAGGAGAAGCTTTGGAAGCTTTGCTACCGCGCGAAGAGGAAGGAGAAGGAGAAGAAGAGGCAGCCAGCGACGATTGAACGAGCGACGGCGCCGTGGCGTTGCAGAGCTAGCCAATGGCTGTTTAAAAAACCTTTCCCCCCTCTGTGCCTTCTTTCTCACGCCTTGCCTCGATCTCTAATTCACATCGGCGTATAAACAGCTGACGTCTCTGGCCACCCGCATCGATGCTTCTGGCTTGGCGCGCTTCAGGTAAGACGAGTGACATAAAGGAGGAAAAGCCTTGGCGACGGCAGCAGCGATGTTTTTCGATTGCTCTTCGACAGCAGCGCATCGGGTTTTTCGATGCTGCAAAGATGGTGTTTCGTCTCTGCGCTCTGGACTCCTTCCGTCACCAGGGCTAGCTCTCCATCGCCGATCTGCTCCCTGATGCACGGTAGATCAAGAAAAGGCTCACAAGAGCATGATCTTGGCCCCTCTTTCGATGTCCGTCGTGATGACTCATTTCTCTTATTCCGTCACATTTTTTTTAAAAAAATCCTTTCCCAGCGCCTCCGCCGCGGCCCGCGCAGGAAACGAGATCATCGGGATCGACTTGGGCACCACAAACTCATGCGTGGCCGTCATGGAAGGCAAAGTAAGCATTTTGAGAAGACGAGCAAAATGGATTTCTTTTTCGTGTTTTTTCGTTCGTCAAAACCTCTTCCTCGATCTCATCCTCAACTCTTTCCTCTTTCCTCTTCCCTCCGCTCCCTTCCTCCGTCCCTGCCTCGCTCCCTCCCTCCTCCCTTCAGGCCGCCAAGGTCATCGAGAACGCCGAGGGAGCCCGCACCACTCCCTCCGTCGTCGCCTTCACCGACAAGGGCGAGCGCCTCGTCGGCCTGCCCGCCAAGAGGCAGAGCGTCACCAACCCGACGAACACGGTCTACGCCACGAAGCGCCTCATCGGCCGCACGTTCGACGACCCGCAGACCCAAAAGGAAGCCAAGATGGTCCCTTACAAGATCGTCAGGGCGGACAACGGCGACGCGTGGGTCGAGGCCGGGGGGAACAAGTACTCCCCGAGCCAGATTGGCGCGTTCACGCTGATCAAGATGAAGGAGACGGCCGAGGCGTACCTCGGCAGGAGCGTGACTGAGGCGGTGGTGACGGTCCCGGCCTACTTCAACGACGCGCAGAGGCAGGCGACGAAAGGTTAGTGAGAGCGAAGAGAGAGAGAGAGCGAAGCGAGACAACTTTTCTTTTACCCCCCTTTTTTTCCGACCTCGGGGCTCATCATTCCCTTTTCCTCTTCCCCTTCTCTCCTTTTCAAAAACCCTCGGAATCCCTCTCAAAAAGACGCCGGACGCATCGCCGGCCTCGACGTCAAGCGCATCATCAACGAGCCCACCGCCGCGGCCCTCTCCTACGGCGCCGACAAGAAGGAGGGCCTCTTCGCAGTCTACGACCTCGGAGGAGGCACGTTCGACGTCTCCATCCTCGAGATGAGCGGCGGCGTCTTTGAGGTCAAGGCCACCAACGGGGACACTTTCTTGGGAGGCGAGGACTTTGACAACACTCTCTTGCAGCACCTCATGAAGGAGTTCAAGGCCGACACGGGCATCGACCTGGCGGGAGACAAGCTCGCTATCCAGCGCCTGCGGGAAGCCGCCGAGAAGGCCAAGTGCGAGCTGTCGAGTGCGG
>Ga0315274_10009006_pt1 | contig 14441 bp, 12 predicted proteins | sample YL17G02_20_MG_FD_203700 | JGI IMG/M metagenome (GOLD analysis project Ga0315274, IMG submission 203700) | Sediment microbial communities from Yellowstone Lake, YNP, Wyoming, USA - YL17G02_20 | ecosystem: Environmental > Aquatic > Freshwater > Lake > Sediment | place: USA: Wyoming | collected... | reverse complement strand
GGAAAGTTAATTTCCTCGTTAATATTTTCAAACCATAAGTTAAATTCATCCCCATATCCATATTTTGATTTAACTTCGTCAAAGGTATAACCTTCCCATATCCCAAAATTTATTTCTCTAAATTTAGGATTTATTATAATATCTATTCCTCGATCTTTAAAAATAATTTCCGCAGTATGTTGAGCCCTCTTTAAATCACTACAGTAAACTTCGTCTACCTGTACCCCCTTTAAGCGATAGGACAATCTTTCCGCCTGCCATATTCCTTTTTTGGTCAAATTTACATCCTTAAAACCACAAAATCTCTTTTGAACATTACCATCACTCTCTGCATGTCGTATTAATATTAACTTTGTTGACATTATTATAAGTACTCTCCTTCTAAGAGGTTTGTTTTCAAATTAAAATAAAAAATATCACCCTCTTTCTCCGCGAAGAGATGACCACGCAATATTTTATAAAATTATTTTGATAGAAGATCTTTAATTTGTTTTTCCGGATACCGGGTCATAATTATAAGCCCTAAGAAAGCTACTATACTTCCTAATACCGGAGCTAACCTTACTCCCAGGGGATTACTGATATCTTTCCCGAAGATAGAATATAAAAGAGCAAGACTTGCAGTCGAAAGTCCTAAATTGAGTTTCATAAAGAAACCCTGCACCCCAAAATACATAGCCTCTCTTCTCTCCCCAGTTTTTTTATAATCAACATCGCAAAGTTCAGAAAGAATCACATTAGGAATAATTATTAGAACTGCGGTAGGAAGGCCCATAAGTCCTACAAAAATTAGTCCCCATATCTTAGGATTGACCGGGGTCAGACCGGTGAGGGATAGAAAAACAGAAAATATAGAGAACAAAGCAAGACTTATAATCATAATAACTTTCTTTCCTCGAATCCTCACCAAAAATCCCACCAGCGGGAAACAGATAGCAGCAATAACAAAGAGGATAGTAAATATATTACTGGCAAAGGCCTCATCAGCACCCATCAGAGTAATTACCATAGGTATAGCAGATGAGCGGACAATATTAAAAAGAAACCATAGCGATATATTGGCAAGAAGGTAGATAATAAATGCCTTGTTCGTCACTGTTTTTCTAAAGGAATCAATCAGGGGAACTTGGCTGGGCTTGGCATTGGAGAATCTTTTCTCATCTACCGCAAATACAGCGGTATATAATAATATGGCTCCGAGAATAGCCAGACAAATAACCATTTTCCGGTAAGACCCTACATAATCAGTGTTCTGCATAAATAAAGTCAAAAGAAGAGGTCCGCCAATCATCACTATTGCTGAACCAATTAGAGAGAAGTATCCTTGAGCTGTGGCAATACCAATCCGAGCTTTTTCATTATGACCGAGTTCAGGAATTAAGGCAAGATAGGGAACGACATATACCGTAAAGAATAAAAAGTACAAACCAAAAACAATAGCCAGATAGATACCATTAATGAATGAAGTATGGGCTACAGGTGGGAAGAATATCAGAACGGTAGATACTGCCAGAGGAAGTCCGCCTATAATAAGGAAAAATCTCCTTCTCCCAAATTTTGAGTTGGAACGGTCAGTCCAGGAGGCCACTAATGGATCAGTAATAGCATCTACTATCCTTCCAAAGAACATCATTGCTCCCAGTACAGTAATAATTCCGAAAAACCTCTCATTAGAAATAAAAGGAATCATGCCTTCTACTATCTTCTCTTTGGGGGGAAGCAGAAAGGCTATAGCAAAAGTCAACCAGATCGAATCTAACAACACCCATCCTGCTGTGGACAGGTTATACAGAAAAAGTCTCTTACCTTTAAATTCTTCCATTTTTTTCTCCTTTCTTAGAAATCCTACTATTAATTTACACCATAGGTTTTTTCGATATATTTCTCTTCAAACTCAACATTTTTATCTTCCTGATACTCTGCTTTTTCTCTTGCCTCATACAATCTTTTTAGGTTTAAATTAGCCGTGATCAGGTGATTTCCCTCATAAGAGGAAGATAAAGATAAAACTCCATCTTTTTTTTCAGTCATTAATAGAGGAGCAAATATGCCAGCCTTTCCGGTAAAATGCATCCCCGCAATCCATCCATTTAAGGAGGATTTTAAACCATACAGATATGATTCTTGTACTCTGGGCCAAATCCCTCTTAGTGCTTTCCATACAGTATATTCTTCTAAATTAGCAATGGGCAAAATAACTATATCTGCTCCTATCTCTCTGGCGATACGGAAAGTCTCAAAGTAAGTAGCATCCATACAAATAGGGCATACTACTTTACCAAAAGGTAATGAATAAACCTCCATTTTATTGCCTCTTTTTATTCCTAATTTAACCTCGAAATCAGTAAGGTGTATTTTCTTTTGAATTCCTATTAAATTTCCATTAGAACCAAAGAGAGAACCAGCATTATAAATTGCTTCTTTTTCCTTTAAAATATAACTTCCGGTATAAATATATATTCCATATCCCTTTGCTAACAGAGCAATAATTCTTTTAATTCCCGCCTCTATTGGTTTTGCAACTCCTTTTAAAATTGTAGTCAGAAAATGATTACTTCCTTTTAAATGAGACTCTTTCTCTTTTTCTTTTTCTTTGTCTTTGTCTTTGTCTTTGACCTTTATTGCTTTTTTATTTAGAATTTGATTTAAGAAACTAAACCCTGGAATTAAACCGAGTAGATCAAAAAAGTTATATTCGGGGAAGATAATCAAGCGACTACCCTCTTTCGTAGCTTGGTCTATAAAACCACACAACATATCTATATATTCTTCTATACTCTTTACCGGATGAATCTGCCTTTGAACACAGGAAACCCGAATGTCTTCCAGATCAATATCTTCTAAAAATCTTCTTTTTTCTATCCTTAATTGCTTGTAATATCTCTCTATTCTTTCTAAAGATATTTTTTTATTAAACCATTTCTCTATCAAGACTTCTATATTCACGGTACTCATCTTTCTCTAAACATTTTCATCTGCTGATAAAATTCTCGATTTAATTGGGATAGTAAGTCAAATTTGGAAATAACCTTTCTTCTCTTCTCATTATCCAGCTCAGCAATTATTAAACTTTGTTGTCCACTGCTTCTCTCTAAATATCCATCTCCCTTTTCAGTCATTTCCAAAGGGGCATAAATGACCGATTCTCCCCAAAAATTTTGCTCCCCTAAGAATCCATTAAACCCACTCTCTACCGCAAAAAATTGATTCTGTTGGACTTCTTGCCACATACCACTTACCTGTAAAGCCCGATTTTTTTCTCCTCTAAAGCCTACCGGAGATAAAATAATATCTGCACCCCTTAAAGCTATCCTCCGAGAAACCTGGGGATAGAAAACATCAGTGTAAATTATTAAGGCAAGTTTCCAATCCTTTATTTCTCTTAACTCAATCTTTGCTCCCCGGGAAAATCCCCATTCTCTTTCCCAGCGGGCTAAATAAATTTGCTGTTGTTTAAGTTGCACTTCTCCATTTATTATCAAACTGGATTCATGATAGATATTATTTTTTTCTTTTTGCCAGTAACTTCCCGGACAAATTGTTATCTGATAGCCTTGAGATAATTCTTTTACTTGTTCGATATATTCCCTGGAATCGGCTTCGTTTATTAAACTCCGTATACTTCTATCCGGGTAGCTCAGTTGTTGGAAAAAACATCCCGTAAATCCGGGGAATACTATTATATCAACCTGTTCTTTGATCGCTTTTTTCAGATATTCTTCTATTTTATGCACTAAAGACTTCGGTTTATCTATCCTCTTCCATTCACTTTTTGGCCATTCTACTGAGGCTACCTTCATTTCCTCCCCTCCTTAATCAGGACATAATAAAAGAATATATGAAAAATTCCTTCTTCTAAATATATTCTTTTTATTCTAGGCATAAATATCTCCTAATAAATTTTAATTCCTTTTAAAAAATAGAACCGTCCCCATTATTCATCTGTCTTATTTTTTAATATTATTTCTTCATCTAAATAAATCGACCTTTCTAACCACCAGACCCATTTACTCCATTTTTCATAAAAACCTTTATTTTCTGACTTGATATTGATAAAACCACTGACCTTAGCCTCCATCTCATCTGCATAATGAAGTGCAATAGCAGTTAATATACTGGGTAGCTTGGGGGAACCAAATTCAAAATGACCGTGATGACTTAATAGAGTATGTTTTACCATTAATTCTAAATCTGGAGGAAAATTATCCAAACTTTTTATTTTTTGGTCAATCATCTCTAAACCTATGGCAATGTGACCTAAAAGTTTACCTTCGTCAGTATGTTCAATAACTTTATCATAGGCATATTCCCTTATTTTACCTATATCATGAAGAATAGCCATAGTAATTAGAAAATCACGGTTTATTTCTTTATATATATTACATATAGTCTCACAAATAGCCACTACATTTATAGTATGCTCAGTTAAACCACCAATATAAGGTTGATGAACTTTTGTAGCTGCGGGAGCTTTTTTGAATTTTTCTATAAATTCTTGGTTCTTAAAAAAACTTTCTAAAAGATTTTTTAAGTGGGGATTTTCTATGGAATCAATTTTAGAAAAGATCTTTTTAATTAATTCATCTAAATTTTTATCTGATTGGAGCAAATAGTCTGAATAATCCAAGGGAATAGTTTTAGCAAGAGAAGAGATTGTTGCCTGAAGGGTTCCATCACTTTTCTTTTTAGTTATATAACCTTGAACTCGGGCAAATTCAATCTTACTTAACTCCTCTACTTGATTAATAGAAATATCCCAATTTACAGCTTCAATTTCTCCGGTTACATCAGCAATTTTAAAGAACATATCTATGGTTTTTTTATCCCGCCTTACTTTAAACTCTATATCTTTTAAGAAAAATACGTCATCAATTTTAGTACTCAAATTTAAATCGTTCGCCATCTGTTTTTTAACCAAAACTCATCACTACTCCTTTTTTAAAAATTCTGATATTCCACTTTCATATTTCTTTTTTCCTATAAACTACTTTACCTGCCACCATAGTTAATTCAGTTTCTAAGTTTTTATTTAAAATAACTATATCCGCATCTTTATATAGTTCTAAACTACCTTTTTTATCATCTATCCCAAGGCACTTCGCTGGATTATAACTTGCCATTTGGACCGCGTTTAATAATGAAATACCTACTTTAGTTACCAAATTTTTAACTGCTTTATCCATTGTTAACACACTGCCAGCTAAAGTACCATTTTTTAATTTAGCTTGTCCTTGAGTCACAATAACTTCTTGCCCTCCTAAATCATAAGTACCTTCTTTAAAACCTGTTGCCCTCATTGCATCGGTAATCAAAACTAATTTTTCACTTTCTTTAATTTGAGTTAACATTTTTAATACAATTGGATGGAGGTGTATTCCATCAGCAATCATCTCTACTATCAATTTTGGAGAAGATAAAGCTGCTCCCACCACCCCTGGCTCACGGTGGTATAACCCTCTCATAGCATTAAATATATGGGTAACATGGGATAAGCCAGCTTGAATACCTTCCTGCACTTGCTTATAAGTAGCATTAGAATGTCCAACCGAAACAATAATGCCTTGTTGGTGTAACCAACGAATAAAATCAATTGCTCCGGGCATTTCTGGTGCAATGGTAACTAAACGAATTAAATTACCGGAAGCTTGATTAAATTCTAAGAACTCCTCCACAGAAACTTTTTTAATATCCTCTTCTTTTTGAGCCCCTTTCTTTTCAGGATTAATATAAGGTCCTTCCAGATGTATTCCCAAAATTTCAGCAGTTCCAGTACCTTTTAACCTTGCTTCATGAATACTTTTAAGACTTTTAATAATTTTATCTTTAGTCATTGCCATTGTGGTAGGAAGAAATGCTGTAGTACCAAAACGAGAATGAGTAGTAGCAACTTGCTTTATAGCTTCATATTCTCCGTCCATAACATCTGATCCACCACCACCATGAACATGTATATCAATATACCCAGGAACTATAAATTTATTTTGAGCTTCAATTATTTCTACATTTTTCAGAAGAGCGAGATCTTCTTTTTTATCTGTTATGGCAATAATTTTTCCTTTTTCAATAATAATAATTCTATCTTCAAGTAATTGAAAAGGAGTAATTATAGTACCATGCAAAATAACAGTCCTTTTGTTTTGGTTAGTAATATTTAATCACTCTCCTTATAAAAAATTTATAGAATTGCAAAATTTATTTACCTTAATAAATTTTTATCAAAACTACCCTTCACTATTTACTAAAGGTAAACTGGCAGCAGCAATAGATTGACCCACTCTTCTAATAGATTCATCAGGAAGATGTATAGAAATTTTATTAAATAATTCCACAAATTCTTCTTGTAAAACTTGAATTGCCTTTTGTAAAATTATAGGTCCACCTTCACCTGAAGTAACTCGACCCAATATTAATATATGTTTTAGATCATAAAAATCTGCATAATGTGCAATAGCATATCCTAAATATACCCCAATTGTTTCAAAAATTTTTACTACCTTACTATCCCCTTTAGCAAGTAATTTTTGGACAAATTTCAATTTTTCAGCAGGAGTTTGTTTTTCGCTAAAAATAATTCCAGCTCTTTCTGCAAGTCGTATAACCGCTACCTGGGATAAATACTGAACTCCACATCCATAGTCTTTAGACCATACATCAATAGGCGCTGGTTCATTGAAATCAATAGGCACAAAAGCTAATTCGTTTAGCTGAGTAGTAATATTTCCCTTTCTATCTACATAACCCCCTGCTTCACTAGATCCCATAGCAATGCCTAGCACTGCATTAACTTTTAATGACATAGACCCAGCTAAAGCTGTAACTTCTCCATCATTTATCACTTTAAAAGGAACATCCCATTCCTTTTGTATATCTAAAAAAATATTTTTTACTCTTTTTTCAAAAAGATCAGGAGAAATTCCACGAAATATGGAAGCAGCCATTACCCGATTATTTATATAGACGCCGGCAGAACTTCCTCCTATAGCATCAATACGGGGCATACGTGCCGCAGCACGATGTAACATAGACATAATTTCGTGATAATGATAGTTTGGATTAGTTTGTACGCTAGGGTTCCATACTACTTCCTCACTAAAGACTACTTTGCCATCTATTACCGCACTTACTTTTCTATCACTTGCCCCGAGGTCAAAACCGATACGGCATCCTTTAAGTTGTCGATTTAAGGGAATTGATTTTTCTTTAACCGGAACTACTTGTTCGGCACTACAAGCCACTATAGAAAAAGGTTTTCCATATATATTAGACATAAAATTTGCATCAAAAAAACGTTTCCCTTTTTGAGAATACAATTTTTTAATATGTTCGACAATTTCTTGGGGACCACCTATAATTATTTTAGGTCCACCATAAATCCATAAAAGCGTCTTTATTAACTGTTCTAGGTAAAAATAATTAAAGGAATCATATTTAGATTCATTAGAAAAAATCCGCGTTTTATAAATTGAAGCAGAACTATCTTCCTTCTCAATAACAATTGACAAAGGAATCCTTTTCTTTGAATTACGAACAGCATCAAGAAAAGCATGGTTCCATAAAACAGCAGGTCGAAAACTATCATCGAGCGGGGGAAGCACTCGGGGTTTTATTAAAGTAATTAAATTGCCAGACATAATTTATTCATAACCTTTCTTTGGTAAATTACAAATATGGTTCCAAAAATTTCTTTGCTTCTAAAATATCTTTCTTCTGCTGTTCCCCTGATATCTCTCGTTCTATAGTTATGGGCCCTTGAAAACCTTTCTCTTTTAATCTAGAGATTAATAGGGGAAAATTGACTTCACCCTTTCCAACTGGAACTTCAATTCCAAGGCTCTCGTCACGATTAGGCCAGAGGGCATCTTTTGCATGCATACCCCTTACATATTCTCCAAGAATTTCCACAGCATCTAAAGGATGAGCCATACCATATAAAATTAAATTAGCTGGGTCTAAATTTACATAAGCATTATTACCAATATCAGCAATTAATCTTTTAAGCGTTGATGGTAATTCCTGCCCAGTTTCAAAACAAAATATCTGACCATTTCTTTTACAATGTTCAACAAATTTTTTCATCACTGGAACAAATCCCAAATATAGAGGACTTTTTTCATCATTTGGTATAGCACCAACGTGTGAAGTAATGCTTTTCACGCCTATTTCACAAATCATATCAGAAAATTTTTCTGCCAATTTAAATCTTCTGGTACGATACTCCTCAGGGATAAAACCTACTGTTGAAACCCCTTCTATTCTATTATAAATCTGTCCCTCAAATACTAAAAAGAAAGAACTTATCTCAATACCAAACTCTTCTGAAGCCCTTCTTATATCTTTCGGTTTTAATCTATCTATCATAAGCTCCGCTGTGCAAGAAACCTGACAGGTTCGCATTCCTAATTTAGCTGCCTCCTCAAAACTTTCTTTTATATTTATATTTTCAGTAATGAGAACCATTACACCAAGTTTCATCTTCATAACAAAATCTCCTTTCCAATTCCTGCTGATTTTATCTCTTTAAGAACAATCTCTAAAGATGCCTTTGCATCTTTAGAGGTAACTATTTCCGGGTATTTATCATTTTGTAAGCATTCAATCCAGTATTTATCTTCATTATAATAGGCGCCAAGTTTAGAAATATTGCCACCAACATCAATGGAATCTACTTTTAGCTTGGGAATATTTACCAATTCAGCTTTTTCTTTTCCGTAAATTATTAACGGCTGATTTTTGGAGTCGTATTCTAAAACAGTGCCATCTTCAAATACTCCTCTTATCGCCTGTACAAATCCAAATGACTCTTCTACCCAACCACCTTCAGCATTAACTACAGTATCTTCTTCGTACTTATAGATTGTATAGATATGTTCCCAGTACTTATTGGCCTTTCTCCCTACGGAATATACTGATTTGGGCTTTCCTAACAGATAGTAAATATAGTCTGTATCGTGTATATGAAGATCGAGAGCGGCGCCACCACTTCGTTTCGGGTCAAAATACCATCTGTCCCACCCAGATATAGGACGGGAAGCAAGACGAGTGCAAGTAAGGTTTGCTAATCTACCATATATCTTGGAATCTACCATTCTCTTAAACTCAACATATTCCGGCCAGAAACGTAATACCATACCAATCATTAATTTTACTTTTGCCTTTTCTGTCTCTTTAGTCATTTCTTCTGCATCTTTCACTGTAAGCGCAAATGGTTTCTCACAAAATATATGCTTCTTGGCTTGAGCGGATTTTATAACCAATTCTTTATGTAAATGTGTAGGAAGAAAGACACTAATGGCATCAATCTCTTTATTGTTTATTAATTCATCTGCATTACTAAATACTCTTGCTCCAGTTAAATTAGCTATTTCTTTTGCCTTATCCTGTCGAATATCAGATACACCAACAACCCTAACATTCTGTAAAGACCTATAGCAGTTAGCATGCATCTTTCCCATAAATCCACCACCAATAATGCCAATTTTAATCATAGTACTTTATCCTCCAATTTCTTCACTTTATATACGTTTTCTCTAGTAGTAATTTTTTTGAACTCCACTGCTAACCCCTCTAAAAAGATATTTAAAAGAGAGACTAATAGATGAATAAATTTTAAAATTTCAGAGTTATAGGTAAAATTCCCTGAGCTTTATGTTTACCAACTATTACCTCGCTCGCTACTTGTAAATTAAAAGGGCTATAATCATAAATAGTCAGAAAAGTAGATACTTCTGGAAAAACTTGAAGATCATAAGGATTAATGGATAAAACGATAAACGGTATATTAATAGCATGTAGTTTTTTAATTATTTTAATCTGATAAGGGTTATGGATAGCATTAAAACTACAAATAATAACCAGATCAATTCCTTCTAATAAAGATAATCTATTGCTATCCTCAAGGAAAGTGTGGTGCTCAACTTTTATTCCTTCTGCCCTTAAAAAGTTAACTAATAAATTTTTATTTTCTACATCATCTCCTGCCAGCGACAACTTATTCAAAATAAAATCTATAACTAATATTTTTTTATTATTTGATTTATCAATAGGAATTAAATTATCTTTATCTTTAATCAATGTTACCCCTTCCTTGGAGATTTGATAAGCAATTTCTTCTTCTATTTTTTTATTTATCTTTCTATAGTCAGAAATTGGTGCACCCTCTAAGCCAATTCTTTTTCTTTTCAGTTTAAGTATTCTCAATACAGATTGATTAATTCGTTTCTCAGTAATTCTACCTTCTTTTACTGCTTTAACTACCGCCTTAATAGCTGATTTTTGTTTATCTAAACTATGAGACACTAAAATCATATCACTACCCGCTTCGATGGACATAACTGATCCCTCTATTGTACCAAAACTATTAGTAATAGCCTTCATCTCCATACAATCAGAAATAATTAGACCTGCAAATCCCAACTCCCTTCTTAGCAAACCAGTTAAAACATTATATGATAATGTCGCAGGTACTCCTTTCCTGGGTTCTAGGGCTGGGAAATAAATATGAGCAGTCATAATACTATCTACCCCTACCTTTATTGCCTGCTTAAAAGGATAAAGTTCTACCTTTTCTAAATGTTCCTTTCCGTGCTTAATAACAGGAAGACCTAAATGGGAATCAATAGCTGTATCTCCATGCCCAGGAAAATGTTTGGCACAGGTAATAACTCCCTCTGCTTGCATCCCTTTAATAAAAGCTACACCTAAATTAGCCACTAAAAGAGGGTCTCCACCAAAAGATCGAGCTCCTATAACCAAATTTAATGGATTATTATTAACATCTAAAACGGGAGCAAAATCCATATTAATTCCCACCGCTTTTAATTGCCTTGCAATTGCCTGACCATCTCTTTTAGCCAGCCTAACATTTCTTGTTGCACCTAATACCATATTTCCAGGAAAATAAGTTCCTCCTACCAGACGGCTGACCATTCCACCTTCCTGGTCAGTAGATATCATCAACGGTAAACCTGGTCTCTTGCTTGCCGATAATATCTGCAACTCATTAGATAGACCGGATACTTGTTGAAGTGATTCTATATTACGCCTGAAATATATTATCCCTCCAACATAATAATCCTCGATCATCTCTTTTATATCAGAAGTAACTTTTGTACCTATAAAACCAACTTGAAACATCTGCCCTATTTTTTCTTCCAGAGTCATCTTAGAGATTAGCTTCTTAAAAATTGTGGTATCTTTTTCTAATTTGCTTTTATTTTCATTTCTCATTATAGAAACACTCCTCATGAGATATATTTTTTACATCTTATCTTATCTTTAAATATGATTAAGTTAACAAAGGTTATCCCTTTATTGCCCCTCCAGCTGCAAATCCACGAGTTATCTGCCTATGAAATATGCTATATAATAAAATCATTGGTGTCATTCCAATAACCAGAGCGGCAAACTGCATCCCATATTCAGTTGCAAGAGGACCAGAGAAGGAAAAAATGCCTACAGGAAGGCTTCTTACCGAGTCAGAACTGGTAAAGACAAGAGCAAGCATAAACTCGTTCCAGCAGGCAAGAGCAGTAAAAATAAGAATGGTTACTATAACCGGTTTACACATAGGTAAAATGATTTTAAAAAAAATTCTAAAATAAGAAGCACCATCAATCTGAGCTGATTCGATTAAAGAATCCGGTATTGCTTTCACAAATTCTGTTCCTAGATAAACCGCCAGAGGTAGATTAATGGCAACATAAATAAGTATTATTCCGATACGGGTATCTCTAAGTCCAATCCGTGTCATAGAAATAAACAATGGAATTAAAATAGCCTGTATGGTGATAAGTAAACCTATCAAAAACGAATTATATAAAAATGGAGTTGCTCTATTTTTTATTTTAGCAAATGCAAAAGAGGCCATCATAGAAAGAATAATGACCAGCCCGGTAGAAACAACTGTATAAATTATGCTGTTTATCGCATATATATTTAATTTTCCTTTTATTATTGCCTGGGTATAATTACTGAAAGTCGGGTCATGTGGTAATGCAAAACTATCCCTGATAATTTCAAGCTGTGGTTTAAATGAAGAATAAAAAAGCCAGATCAAAGGAAAAAGGGTAAATATCGCAAATATTATAAAAACTATATAAATTAATAATCTGTTAAAAATATTCCGTTCTTTTCTTATATTTAAAGTATCCTCGTACACAGTTTACGCCTCCATATCAGTATCAATTTTTCTTCTTGCCAATCGTATCAGAATCACTAAAACAATCGATAAGATAACCATAACCGTAGAAACGGCAGATCCTACACCATAGTTATAATATATGAAAGAGTAATTATACATATAAATTGATAACAAATTTGTATAATAGGCAGGTCCACCGCCAGTCATGGCAAAAAGTAAATCAAAACTCTTTAAACTACCCGATATGGCTAAAATCGAGGTTAATACTATTACGCCATAAAGTTGAGGTATAATAATTTTTCTAAAAATTTGGCCATCTGTTGCTCCATCTATTTGAGCAGCTTCAATGATATTCGGATCAATATTCTGCAGGTTAGCCAAAAAAATGATCAGGTAAGTTCCTGTATACACCCAGAGAAGAACAAACCCAATAGGAATCATCGCCAGATTTTTACTATTCATTATAGTCATTGAATAACTAGGATTATTAGTAATAGCCTGAATAATCCTTGGTACAACTCCAATAGGAGAAAACATTTTTGACCAGAGAATTCCTATAATGATAGTGGAAATAACAGTTGGGAGAAAAACCATAGCCTGAAAAAAACCTGAACGTTTTACAATCTTTCTATATATAAAGTATGCCAGTGCTAATCCAAGTGGTATCTGACCAAAAACAGATACGAAGATAACAAAAAAATTATTCCTCATTGAAAACCAAAAAACCGGGTCTTTGAATATTTTTATATAATTTGCCAACCCGGTCCATATAGCCAGGTTTTTATAAATATTATAATTTGTAAAACTCAAGCCCACAGATGATATTATTGGAAATGCGATTATTGCCAGATAAACAGACAACGCTGGCAAAACAAAGGTCATATATATTGATACTCTTTTGAATTTTTCCATTTTTTATATTCTATCTCTCTAATATATTTAATGGGCACCGCGTAGACGGTGCCCATTATCGGTTACCTTATTGAACTAATTTCATTGCAGCTTCTATATCTGCCGCTAGTTTTTCAGGTGTGGTATTACCTAATGCCAATTCCTGGAGACCAATGTTTATTATATTGATTGGTTCACCAGTAATAACACCATCAAGCACAACTGTACCGCTGTGTTTAGGATAAAAAGCTCCTCTTTTTACTGCAAGTGGCGCTATGTCATAAGCCGAAATATCCATAATATAAACAGGTATCATTCCCTGTTCAATTAATCTTATTTCTGATGCTTCAGGTCCTGCAAAGAAGGAAACCCATTTCCAGGCAGCATCAGCTTTATCCCCTGTAAGACCTGCTTTCATACCAAAACCAGTTGCTACAATAGTAGAGGTGGAACCGGACTCACCTTTTTGCCCTGCAATATCAGGAAATACAGCAAGTTCAAAATTTTCTTGTGCCTCTTTAGTTAAAAGAGGGGCTACTGCACCTACTCGCCAATCTCCATCAATCATAAACGGACTTCTTCCGGTTGCAAACAGGTTTGGACCATCTCCATACTCTAACTGGATGCTTTGAGGTGGAAGTAAACCAGTATCATACATATCTTTTACAAGTGCAAGAGAATCAACAAACTCTTGATCGGTAAAAGAGGCTTCTCCTGTAATTGCTTTATCTATCCACTCTTGTCCGCATATTCTTCCTACCAAAGCGCTGAATAGACAGGACTGCATAACCCAGGAAGCTTTATTAGGCATTAAGATAGGATAAAGGCCAGCTTCTTTTATTTTAGGCACCATCGCAACAAGTTCATCGTAGGTCTTAGGAATGGTAAGTCCAAGATCACTAAGTAGTTTAGTATTAACATACATAACATGGGTTGCAGTGATTCCAATAGGAAGCTCATAAAGTTTACCATCCCATTGGGGAGCAACAGCAGCTGGAACAAATTTGTCTTTATCTGCGCCTAGAAATGGATACAGATCTTCGGTAAGCTTATTTCTATAAATTTCAGCACTTCGTCCACTTGGCCACAGATACATAACATCAGGCAGATCTCCTGCAGCAGCCAGCGCAGCAAGTTTCTGATGGTATGCATCGCTAAAACTATTTTCAATTTTCAGCGTGATATTGGGATACTTAGCATTAAATGCTGCCACAGTAGCATCCCAAGCTGCAGCTTCTGGAGAAGTAATATCAAGATAATTAAGCATTGTTAATTCCACTTCTTTTTCTTGACTAAAAACACCAACTGATATAATCGAAACAAATACTAAAGCCATAACCAGACAAAATAATTTTTTAAACATTATTTTTATCCTCCCCTATTTTTTATTTACATAAAAAAATTGAAAAAA
>Ga0315274_10009005_pt1 | contig 14443 bp, 9 predicted proteins | sample YL17G02_20_MG_FD_203700 | JGI IMG/M metagenome (GOLD analysis project Ga0315274, IMG submission 203700) | Sediment microbial communities from Yellowstone Lake, YNP, Wyoming, USA - YL17G02_20 | ecosystem: Environmental > Aquatic > Freshwater > Lake > Sediment | place: USA: Wyoming | collected... | reverse complement strand
CTCGGCGGGGGTAAGGGCGTGGCCTTAGTCGACCTGGAACAGCTATACAGCCCGGGGGCGGAAAGGCCGGAGGTCCTTCCCCAGAGCTCCCCCGGCTACGGATTCCCCAAGTCCGGCTCGGCTAGCTGGGGATCGCTCACCGACCGCTATCCCGGCTCCGTACTTATAGCGGAGATGCTCTGCTTCTGCGATGAGAAGGTGGTGCAAGCCGCCTGGGGCGAGAGCTTCTTCGACCCGGACGAACTGGGAAAGGAGACGGAGAGATTTCAACTTCTGGAAGAAACACTGCGTAATCTTTACGGGGGAGATGTCGCTTCCCTCTTCCACCGCAACTGGATGGTTGAGCTGATCGACGACTGCAGCCCCTTCTCGGAATGGATGATCAGCCTTCCAGAAACGGTTGGGGATTCCGGCCGGAGGAAACTGGCAGGGGATGATGTAGAAACGCTCACGCCAGGTCCAGCTACCCCCAAGCAGGCAACTGCTACCGTTCCGGCCAGCTTGGGACCGGACCAGTTGCTGGAGCGAGCGGAAGCATGCAGGTTGAACGGAGACGCCCGTGGCGCGGAGGAGATCTACCGCTATGTTCTCCAGTCCTGCGAACTGCTGGAGGAGGAGAGACGGCGCATAACGGCGGTCCTCGCCTCATTGAGCGAGCCCGCGGTCACAGCCGAGGCCGCGATATCCCCGCCCGATAAAACCAAGAAGGCCAGGACACCGGCCCCTTCCGTACCTCCCGAGCCGGTGGCCCATAAGGCTCCCGCGGCGGAAAGAGCGTATAAGGTGCCTCCACCACCCCCTCCGATCGCTCCACCTGCTCAAGCCCTTACTGCCCGGGCCCGCCGCCTAACTGGTAGGGTACTGGCTGCCATTATCGCCGGCGTTGTCATCCTCCTGGGCGGTGGTGCCGTACTTGTGGTGCTCCTCCTCTCACCCTCCAAAGTCACCGTCCCCCAACTGGAGGGGATCCAGATAACGGAGGCACGCACCCTGGCCGAGCAAGAAGGCCTTACCCTCAGCGAGGAACGGGTCTCCCTGGCCGACCAAGACCAGGGAGTGGTCGTCTCCCAGGATCCTGCCCCCGGTCAGGCACTGGAGAAGGGAGCAGCGGTGACGGTAGAGGTTAATGCGGGTTCCCAAGCGAGTGTGGCGCCAACGACATCGACAGATATATCATCTGAGGCGACCATCGCGGCATCCTCCACACTTCAGCCGGTTGGGTCAGGAACGAGCTACGCAACGGCCAATCTCGTCGATGGGGCGAGCGAGACATGCTGGGCTGAGGGAAATACGGGCTACGGCATCGGAGACTGGGTAAAATATACCTTCCTTAAAGAGGTTTCCGTCACCAAGGTCTCTTGCCTGCCCGGTTACCTGAAGGTCAGCGATGGTGTGGATCGCTGGCTGCAGAATGGCAGACTCAAGACCGTCACCATCTCATTCGACGATGGAACCAGGATCGCACATACATTTACGGACGATAAATCCTACCAGGACGTAACCGTCGACCCTCCAGAGAAGACCCGCACTGTGACTATCACCATCGTGGATATCTATCCGGGGCAATCTGGTTCGAACTGGTCTGCGTCGGAAGACACCACGGTTTCGGAGATGCATATCTGGGGATATTGATAGCCAACCGCCTATTATCGTCTGCACTACCGAGAAATACGCGGGCGTCTGAATAGGGGCTCTTTAATATCCCGGGCTAGAGCGCAGCTGAAGGTGGCTGCATAACTCCGAATAAGGTCAGAGGCACCGGCTAACGTTTGGATCTGTAAGCATGAAAGACAGTTCAAAATACGTATCGGTGGTCATCTCGGCCTTGCTCATCTGCCTGTCAGCAGGCTTTTTCTCATTCAGCCTATCCTGCAGCCAACCTGGTGAGCCCATGCAAGAAGAGATGTCAGCAAGCGGCGAAGCCCCCGACGTCGATGCGAACCAGACAGATAGTGGCCAGGAAGCAGGGAATACGGTTTGCCCTCACCAGCTTTTCAATATAGATGTGGCACTGGGTCACATAAAGGAACTTTGCGTGAATATCGGATGCAGGCCTGCAGGTACAGAAGCCGAGGGTAGGGCGGCGGAATATATAAAAGGTGTGTTTTCTTCCATAGGTTACGAGAAGACCTATGAGCAGGGCTTCCCCTTAGACAACGGGTTGACCAGCCGCAACATCTATGTGCTCGATGAGGGAAGCGACCCGGACCAGGTCATAATAATCGGTGCTCACTACGATACCCGCGGTGGCACCGGTAGTCCGGGAGCCAACGATAACGGCAGCGGGGTAGCAACCGTCTTAGAGCTGGCCAGGATTTTCAGGGTAAACGATAATGTACCCACACTGCTATTCGTTACCTTCGGCTCGGAGGAGATCCTTGCGGGCTATGATCGGGATTGCCATCATTTTGGTTCAAGGTACTTGGCCGATCACCTAGCGGAATTAAAGGGCAACGTAATCGGGATGATCAGTGTGGACATGGTGGCAGCCGGTTCTTACCCGGTAGCCAATTCCACCCTCCTTTGCTCTCGTACTCTCCTCGACCTCTTCGTAGCCTTTGCAGGAGCGCAGGGCGTTTTTCCCACCTTCATCCAGGACCCGGGGTGGAGCGACCACGAGAGTTTCGAGGCACGCGGGATTTCGTCTTTCTGGGCGGAATACAGGGAAGACATCTATTATCATCTGCCCCAGGACAACTATGATAATGTTAACCCCGTTCTGCTAAATCGAATGGGAAGTCTCTTGCAGGGTTTTATCGAAAGCATCGATCAAGCAGACTGCCAGGTCTTGGACAGCGTCAGCAACTACAGATGATCATCCGGCAATAGAAGACCATCTCTTCGAAACTGAGGCATCTCATTCTGACCATCACGTTGGCGAAACGAGCTAGGGATTGATACCTCATATCGGCAGTTCACGGCGATATATATTCGTCAAGGAATCGGGTGGATCTCCGGTGATAGAAATGGTCACGTATCTACCATCCGAACTTATGGCGCCACCTCCGGAGCAGTGCCCCGGCATTTCTGCGGGTAAGGAAGAACAGAATACGATCTCTCCCGTCTCGAGATCCTTCAGAAATATATTACCCCAGCCGGGAGTCGCTGTCTCCACCGGGACCAGGTTGGTGGCTGTTGATTGGAGGGCCACATTGCGTGCGTCAGAGGTCATGCTAACACCTTCGCTGTTCTCGTCTCCGAGCTCTCCATTTGCGGAGGTAGAAGAGCATACGATCTCTCCCGTCTCGAGATCCTTCAGAAAGGCATCTTCTTTCTCGTTGGAGTCTCCGGGGACCAGGTTTGCAGCATGCGAAGAAAAGAGTATGTACCGCCCGTCCGGGCTGAGTTGACGGCAGTTGGTGAAGTCCCTTGCCGGCTCACCACCGGCCGAAGCCGAGCATAATACGACCTCTCCCGTCACGAGGTCCTTGCGGAAGACGTTCCAATACCAAAAGACGTCGGCGGTGAAATCGGGTATTTCAGTAGGGTCTCCTTGCGGGAGCAGGTTATCCGCGTTAGAACCGAACGCCACGTACCTGCCGTCCGAACTGATCACGGCGACCATGCTGTCTCCGTTTCCCGGCTCGCCGCTCTGAGATATGTTGCAGAATATAAGCTCTCCGGTTACCGTATCTTTGCAGTAAACATCGTACATGTTGTATACCCAGATCCCGCCTTCGTACTTACCGATGTCTCCCGTGGTATAGAGATCAAAAGCGACGTACCTGCCATCGCCGCTTATAGAGGGAAGCTCGCTGTCGATGGTTATTTCCGTGCCATCTGATGCAGTGGAACAGCGCACTATCTCCCCTGTTTGGAGATCCTTGCGGAAGATATCGGTGCAGCCGTTATTGTCGCTGGGAACCAGGTTTGTAGCTCCCGATACGAAGGCGACGTAGCGCCCATCTGAACTTATGGAGGGAAATGAGCTATAGCCATTGCCGAGCTCCCCGTTCTCAGATGCGGAACATAACAATATCTCGCCCGTTTCGAGATCCTTGCGAAACACGTTATTGCCGGCGGAACTATCGATGTCGACAAAGTTGGTAGCCGCCGATTCGAAAGCAATATACCGCCCGTCCGAGCTTAGGGAGGGATTGTTACTGGAAGCATCCCCTAATTCCCCGGAAGAGGAGCATGAGACTGGAAGCAGCACGCTTTCTCCATTCGAAGGCGTCCCGCACGAAGAAGCGGATACAAGAATAGAGCCCATGGCGATGATCACAATGATCAGAAACCATAACCCCCCCGCCCTGGTGCCTTGGCAAGAGTAATCGCGTACACTATGAAAGGTGTCATTGCCTCGCGTCGGAAACCTCATAACAATCCTCCCTTAATCTTCAATCTTAGACGGCTCGATTGGCCCAGCACAATCAGATCGTTCACACTATTGTCTCCCAGCGACCCAGGGGCCCGATTCATCGCCCAGCCGCTTTCGCCGACCGTCTAGAGTGCGAAGGCCTCTCGATCCGCCTCTCAGCCCTCACTACCAGTCAGTACGGCTTCGCCGTTAACATATAAATGAAAGTCAGCCAAGCGGGATTGGTGGCAACTGCCACCAATGATGCCATTTTCAACGAGGATACTTTAGGGCTGAATATATCCTTCCTTCCCGCCAGCCCCGTTATTTGAGAGATATGTCCGAGAATAATCAGCGACAGCACTAGATTAAAAGCGAATATGATAGCCAGGGCAATCAATGAGAACATCACTGCAGAAAAGACCGATGGCTTATTCTGGCCATGTACCCAAAGATATGCGACGTCCGGCTCTACGAGGAGCGCAATATTATCGGCGATAAGGCCAAAACCCACTACCAGGATGACGTGTAGTAAGAAAGACGGTGCTATGACTTTGATCAGGGGTTGAGCGTCGTTACTATATGTCGGATTTACCTTACGGTAGAAGAAGAGGTAATAACCAAAGGCCAAGACAAGCAAGTCGAAGATAGTATTCATTAATAAAAACACTATTATGTTGGAAGAGCTCGTGGGAGGAGCAATGTCTGCATAGATCGGATGTACTATGCAAGGCAGCATGCCGCCCAATCTACCCACCTCCGCACATTCGCCAGTCGATGACTGGCAAGAGTGGATCTAAGGACTCCTGAATAGTGTTTCTTGCACAGGGGTGCTGGATGAGGCATCTATAATGAGCGTCTTGAGAATAAAAAATCTATCCACCACCATGCGCATCGGTCAACACCCCTATGCCTCTGACCATTCAGACTTAAAGAATACAATGTATATGGGATATCTTTGATACTCCCACCCGCCCTCTTGATACCGATATTCTACCATCATGTAAGTCGGTTTGGTTATAGAACACGGACTGATCCTTTCCTTAGAAGACCTCACCCATTGACCTTTGGGTCACTCCACCAATTCTAGGCACAGTGGCGATTCCGTGGTGGGTCTCCCCCATCCCCCCTAGGATAAAACAGCTGGTAGAAATGATGGTGCCCGGGGCGGGAGTCGAACCCGCACGGGATAACCCGAGGGATTTTAAGTCCGGCTATCGGGATTCAATAAAACCCCAGGTCAAGAGGCAAATCTCTGACCTGGGGTTTTGCATTGCATGTTGCCGTGAGTTGCGCTGAGTTGCGAGGTTTAGCAATCAGATGGGCACAGTTTTAGGCACAGTGATAACTCCAATCGACATAGCTCATGAAGAATCGTCCAGCCCCAACAAATATGTTTTCATCAATCAAATATGTGACAATGCCGGGGCTACAGCCATAAGAAAAAGGGGGCGAGGGAGTGCCAAGGCGGGTTGCGTCACAGCCTCCCCGACAAAATTGGCTCCATAAGTGTTACGGTTTCCTCCTGTTGGCCGGCTCCCTGTCCCCACCTCGCGCCCCCCGTTATCCGATGACGCCTCCTGGTCCCGGTACGTCCCCTCCTTTTCCTCCACAAGGATCCCTCCTCGTGCTTCCATGATCTCTTCCTCCTTCCCGCCCTCTTCTACCTTAAATTATAGGGGGTCAGGTTTCTCACTCATGTTGGCACGGAGGGCAGAGCTGGCCGGGGCCACGTGGCCACGCTCATGCGCCTAATGGGCATCGAGGCCATCTACCGCAAGCCCAGGACCTCTGTCCCTCATCCGCGGCACAAGGTCTACCCCTACCTGCTGAAGGACATGGCTATAACCACAGCCAACCAGGTCTGGGCTTCAGACATCGAGCGCCACGAGGCGTTCTGAACCGTGCGGTGATGAAAGGACACCGCCCCTGGCTCGTCGCAGCGGGCCGGGAGAAGCTGGGGGCAGCCCGATCCGGGGGACACCGGAAAGGGCGGGAAGCAGCCCCGACAACGACGGGACGGACCGGCACCGCCAGACGGTCCGGGTCCGGCAAGCGAGACGGGAAGGTGTACGTGAGAAACCAGCGTCTGAAAGCTCCTCAAGATGACCCACCAGCTCTAACCTGGCGGATCTGGGCTGGGGAGCAGCGCGTATCCGTGCCTCGGCACGGAGAACTCCCGGGCTGGTCGATGTCGCTGGCCGGGAGGCCACGGTGAAGGTCTGCGGCGTAACCGTGGCGAGGCTGCAGGGGCATAGCTGGGCACCTAACCCGTCGAACGGTTCTAGGATGAACGTGGGAACCGTCCCGGCGGCCCCCTTCCCGGCAAGCTGCTCGCTTGCCGGCGGGAAGGTCTGTCGCCGACCGATGCCGCCGGGATGGGGCGGAGGACCCGTAGTAGTCCGAGGTCGGGAAAGCCGGCCACATGGCGAAGGGGTCCAGCGGGTTCGCAGGAGCAAAGCTGACCGTGGAGGACGCCGGTGAATATCGGCGCGCCGTGGCCCGACCTCAGGGAGGCCGAGCAGCGGGTACACGCGATGCAGAGCAAACTGCACCAATGGGCGACCAGTGATCCTGGCCGCCGATTCGATGACCTGTATAACCTCGTCTATGACCCGTCGTTTTTGGTCGTGGCGTGGGGAAGGGTCAAGACCAACAAGGGCGCACGCTCGGCCGGGATCGACGGAATCGCTCCGCGATCCATCCTGGCCGAGGGGGAGTTCCTGGACGAGCTCAGGCAGGCGCTGAAGGCCCGACAGTTCGTCCCTGCGCGAGCGCGGGAGAAGGTGATCCCCAAACCGGGCGGCAAGGTCCGTCGGCTGGGGATCCCGAATGCCGTCGACCGCGTCGTGCAGTCCGTGCTGAAGCTGGTGATCGAGCCGATCTTCGAGGCGGACTTCAAGCCGTGCAGCTACGGTTTCCGCCCGAAGCGCCGCGCCCAGGACGCGATCGCCGAGATCCACTTCCTCGGGTCGCCCGTTCGTAACTACGAGTGGGTGTTCGAGGCGGACATCACGGCCTGTTTCGACGAGATCTCGCACTCCGCTCTTTTGGAGCGAGTGCGGCGCCGAATCGGAGACAGACGGGTCCTCGGGCTCATCAAGGCGTTCTTGCGGGCCGGTATCTTAACCGAGGCCGGCCTGGATCGGGACACTATCACCGGCACACCCCAAGGTGGCCTGCTCTCACCGCTCTTGGCCAACATCGCCCTATCCGTTCTGGACGAGCACTTCACGCGCAAGTGGGAGGAGCTCGGACCGGAATGGATGCGCGCCAAGCGGCGCCGTGCCGGGGTGCCGGCCTACCGCCTCGTCCGCTATGCGGACGACTTCGTGGTCATGGTAGGCGGCAGCCGCATAGACGCCGAGGCGCTCCGGGAGGAGGTCGGGGCGGTGCTCGCTCCGATCGGTTTGCGCCTATCGGAGGACAAGACGAGGGTATGCCACATCGACGAGGGGTTCGACTTCCTGGGCTTTCGCATTCAGCGGAGAGCCTGGCGAGGACGACCCGGCAAGCGAGCGGTCTACACCTACCCGTCCAAGAAGGCCCTGGCCTCGGTGAAGGGCAAGGTGCGCCGAGCGACTCGCCGCCATCGTCATCGAACGCTCGCCCAACTGCTGCGCCAAGTCAACCGCATCCTGCGGGGCTGGTGCAACTACTTCCGCCACGGTGTGTCCGCGCGCACCTTCAACTACCTCGACCACTTCGCGTGGTGGAGAATCGTTGGTTGGTTGCGCAAAAGACACCGCGGGCTGAACTGGGGAACGCTGAGCCGCCGCTACCTCCCGGGATGGGAGATACGGGACGGCAAGACCGAGATGTTCCGGCCACGAAGGGTCGCGGTCACCCGCTACCGCTACCGGGGCACGCGTATCCCCACACCATGGACGAGCGACTGGACAGGATCACCCGAACCTAAGGCGTGAACCCGTGGAGAGCCGGATGCGCGGAGACGTGCACGTCCGGTTCGGAGGGCGGGTCGGGGAAACGGACCGGTGGCAACGCCGGCACCGCGCCCCGGTCCGACCCTACACCTACCTGCCCATGGCCAGGGGCTTCTGCTATCTTGTCGCCGTAATGGACTGGGCCAGCCGGAAGACTCTCTCCTGGAGGTTCTCAAACACACTCGATACATCTTTCTGTCTTGAGGCCTTGGAGGAAGCGATCGCCAGGTACGGGTGCCCGGAGATATTCAACACCGACCAGGGAAGCCAGTTTACCTCGGATGACTTCACCTCTGCCCTCTCCTCCCGGGGCATCAGGATCAGCATGGACGGCCGAGGACGCTGGATAGACAACGTGTTCGTGGAGAGGCTCTGGAGGAGCGTGAAGTACGAGGAGGTATATCTGAAGGCATACGATTCGATCAGCGAGGCGCGCAAAGGGCTGGGAGACTACTTCGAGTTCTACAATTCAAGGCGGCGGCACCAGGGCCTTGACTACAGAACGCCCGACGAGGTTTACTGGGATACGCTTCCGAAGATATCGGTGGCAGTGTAATGTGCAGTCTACCACTTAAGCGCCTGTCCAGTTTTTCCCGGCCAGCTCAGTCATCTTCGGCTCCTATGTAAGGGGGGAGCAGGAGGAACTCAGTGATGTTGATATCCTCGTAGAGTTCAATGAGCCTATAGGTTGGGAGTTCATCGACCTCCTGGATTATCTTGAGGTCGGTGGACCCGGCAAGATGCCTTTTTTATACATTGACAGTGCATTTTATATGTTTTAAACTAATTTAATAATATAGTTATTTATTCATTATTATCCTGCGAACCGATTTTCGTTTGAACCAGCTCCGGCGGTGCCAAGGATTGCAGGGGTAACCGGATAGAGTTTCTGGGGGGTAGTATGGGCATTTCAATAATGCGTCCCTTACCGTATTTAGCTACACCCAGAAATCGTTTTGGCTGCCGTCTTTTGCCTCACCTGCTTTCCTACAGCAACCGGTATGGTTGTGGAAGATACGCCTGACCTCAATCATCAGGCTGCAACATGGCAGTTCCCGCAGCGGGAGGTGCCAACGGCGCCTGGCGGGCTCCAAGCAACCAAAATTACCTCGATATCCAAGGCGCCGGCCGATTACCAAGGTTATAAATAAGGCCCAATATACGAAGAGGAGGTCGAGATCGGAGACGTCGCCCCCACTATTTTGGGATAAGGGGTGGAAATTTGCTGACTGCGTCGATGCGGAACCTCTGCCTTACTAAAAGGCAAAAAGACCGGGGGTGTTGAAAATGAGTGGTGTCGAGCTTGATCTAGTAACCGGTTCTACCGGTTTTGTGGGTAGGCATATGGTAGAACTGTTGCTATCCAAGGGCCACAAGGTGCGAGCCACCGATTTGGCTGCCGAGCGGCCTACTTTCTTCCCCGCTCAAGTGCACTATATCCCCGCAGATCTTACCGATCCTTCCACCCTGGGAGATGTTTGTGAAGGAGTCGATGTGCTTTTCCATCCTGCCTCCATATTCGATTTCTCCACCCCGCACGAGATAATGGAAAAAGTTAACGTGGAGGGGACGGAGAACCTCTGCGAAGCAGCATCGCGGGCAGGGGTGAAGCGCATAGTACACTGGAGCACCATGATGATCTTCGGGGATACAGCGAAGAAAGATACCCCCATGACCGAGGACACCCCAAGGATCGCGGAATCCATATATGCCTCCTCCAAGATAAGGCAGGAGGATGTGGTTTTGCGTTATTGTCGGCAAGGTAGATTACCGGCTACCGTAATCCGTCCCGCCATCATCTACGGTCCGCGCAGCGTATACGGCCTGGCCGACATGTTCATCAAGCTCAAGCTCCTGCCACTGATACCCCTGGCTCCCTTTGTGAAAAACCGCCTGTGTATGATCCACGTAGCCGATGTGGTAGGCTCCGCCTATCATCTCTCTCAGCTCGACGAGGCCATCGGGGAGTGTTATAACGTCACGGACGATTTCTCTCATTTGCCCGTAGGCAGTCTCCTGACGCTGGCTGCCCTTATCATGGAAAAGAATACCGTGCCGATTCCGCTGCCGGCGCCGATTGTACGGTGGTTTCTAAGTTTTCTGGCCGATTTCACCGAGAAGCACCCGTGGATGAAGCTGGCGGGGCGACCGGCTATGGAGAAGGATTTCGTCCACCTCCTGAACATGGATGGATACGCAAGCAATAGCAAGTTGAAATCTACCGGCTATGAGTTCGTATACCCGGACTGGCGCATTGGTCTTATGGAGACGGCCAGCTGGTATAAAGAGCAAAGCCTTTGGTAAGCCGAGCTCAAATGCGGATGTGTTATTAGCTCAAGGTTGTATCTCGCTTGAAAAGCCGAACCGCGGTCGCGATTTGCGAGGACATAGTATAGAAAGAGGTGCCAATTATGCCTGGAGGTTATACGGGTTGGTATTTGAACGTGGACTTAACGAGTGGCGAAACCAGTGATATTCCCATGCCCCCGGAAGAGGCTATTAACTTTCTGGGAGGAAAAGGAGTAGCGGCCTTGCTGCTTCATCGCTTGCTCCCCCAGGGGGTCGATCCCCTCTCGCCGAAAAACGTGGTGATCATAAACACGGGTCCCCTCACTGCTTCCGGAACCCCGGGTTCTTCTCGCTTCAACCTTAGCACCAAGTCGCCCCCCACTGGCGGAATCGCCACCTCCAACTGCGGCGGAATGTTCGGGCTCTATCTCAAGCGGGCAGGCTATGACGGGCTCATTCTGCGGGGAAAGGCCGCCAATCCGGTATGGCTGGAGATAGACGAAGCTGGGGCTAAATTGAAAGACGCTTCCGATCTGTGGGGCAAAGGTGCCCTTGAGGTACAAAAGTCCGCCTCCAAGAACGAGGGGACGCTGGCCATAGGGCCGGCGGGTGAAAACCTGGTAAAATTCGCCGCGGTGATGTCCGGGGAAAGGGCGCTGGCCCGATGCGGGGGGGGAGCCGTACTCGGTTCTAAAAACCTCAAGGGGGCCACGGTAAAAGGCAAAGGTAGCAACGAGGCGCCGATATCGGACCCCTCCGCCTTGAAAGAGGCAAGAAAGTTATGGGCACAAGCGCTGACCAACAACATGATAACCGGAGAACTGCTCCAAAACTATGGGACAGCGGTTTTGCTCAATCGCTGTGATGTCGCTTCCCTCCTTCCCACCCGTAACTTCCAAAGCGGCAGCTTTGTGGACGCGGAGAACATAAGCGGAGAGAGTATGGAAAGCCTGGTGGTAGGACACGGGGGATGCTATGCCTGCCCGGTGCGCTGCGGCCGGGTGGTGGAGGGCCCGAATAAGAGCGGACACATAAGAGGTCCGGAATACGAAACCCTTGCTCTGATGGGCTCCAATCTTTGCATATCCTCTCTGGATAATATCATTGAGTGGAACTACCTTTGCGACGAGTTGGGCTTGGACACTATTTCCACCGGGGCAGTACTGGGCATGGCGATGGAGCTGGGAGAGAGGGGCCTACTGAAGACCGATTTATGCTTCGGAAACCCCTCCAACGTATCCCGCACGATCGAAGACATCGCCTATCGTCGCCGCTTGGGGGGCCTTCTTGCGGAGGGGGTGCGTGCCCTTGGGGAGCGTTGCGGGATGCCCCAGATCGCCCCCCATTCAAAGGGATTGGAACTCCCCGGATATCATCCCCGCAACGCCTTTGGCCAAGCTCTGGGTTATGCAACCTCCAATCGTGGCGGCTGCCACCTCAACGGGGGATACATGGCAGCATTTGAGGGGGCCGGAAATACAATCATAGATCCCTGGGAATGGCGCGGAAAGGCTGACCTCACCATCTTTTTACAGAACCTCATAGAGGCGGTATCCGCAGCGGGGGGATGTTTATTCTCGGTATTGTTTTTAATGGTCCCCCCCTACCTGGGCGAGAAACTCTTTTCCATCCGTGTCCCCTATCCCATAGCCCGCATCTTGACTTATTTAATACGCCCCCTTGTCGTAGCGCTGACTTACTTGCCCAAGCGCGCTTTGTTCTTCCATCCCCCCATATCCAACACACTACGGTCTCTGGAGGCGATAACCGGGTCAAAATTCTCATTGGGCCGTTTCTTGGAGACCGGCGAGAGGATCTATAACCTTGAACGACTGTTCAACCTGCGGGAAGGGATGAGCTCCCGCGAAGATATGCTCCCGGGAAGGATGATCAGGGACGACAACGGTGTTGCAGGGGAAAATGTACCTCTTGACTTGTTAGTGCCCGCTTTTTACCGCAAAAGGGGATGGGATACAAATGGTTTTCCCTTGCCCAAGACCAAAAGGCGCCTCGGGCTTACCGGTCTATAAGAAGAAAGGGCAGAAAGTTTCCAGCTTTCCCGCCTCATAATTTCTCTAAGGTTTCTTCCGGCTCCTAGGCGGTCCGCACAGACCCTTTATCATCCCATCCACCAGATGCCCGATAAAAGCCATTGTAGCTTCCTTATCCAGCTCCCCATTCTCCATGGTAGCGATATAGGAGAAGGCCTCAAAGACTTTGTAGAGGGTATAGGCGATAATACGCGTGTCGAAAGGCTCTATCTCGCCCTTTTCGATCCCCGTTTGCACATACTCCTCTACAGAAGAGATGTATTTGTTCTCGATGGTGAGGACGTACTCGATATTGCGTGGAGAGATTACCTCCATGTCGCGCTGCAATATGCTTTTTAGGAAAGGGTTTTGTTCGAGGTATTCCAGGGTCTTGTAGAAAATGATCTGCAGTTGCTTTGCTACGCTTTTCTCATCTTTGAGGCTACGGGCGAGAAACCTTTGCATACCAAGGGCTTCTCTTTCAACGAGTTCATGGAATAGTTCCTCCTTGTTCTGAAAGTATAGATAAATAGTGCCCTTGCTGATATAACTCTTTTCTGCAATCATATCCATGGTGGTCTTGGAGTAACCAAAGCGAAGAAAGAGTTTCTTTGCAGCCTCTAGGAGGCTATCCCGGCGCCGCTGTTTTTCTTCTTCGGTCATGCTTCTTTCGTTTCCCACTTTCAACCTCTTTTGCTCTCTGTCTCATCTATTACGTCCGTATCTATCATGGCTGTCAACCCATTCGCTTGTCCTCTTTTGCTTATCAATACCGACAGCAATCATAAGAGATATCTCACCTGCGAGTACCGTTGCCGCTACAATTTCTGCAAATTTCATGACTTTGCCTTTACCATAACAATCCATCAGTTCGAGGCACTCTCTCTGAGTCGCGAGACCTGTGCCTCCACCATATGTTGCCACTATTAGCGAAGGAATGGTTATTGAATAGTAGAAATCCCCTTCCTTTGTTGTCTCCGAATAAGCAATTGCCGCCGAAGATTCCGCGACATTAGCCACATCCTGACCGGTGGCAATAGATATGGCGGTAATAGCGTTGGCGGAATGAAGCCCGTTGTTGACCGCACCCGACATGAAACTCCCGATAGTTGAGACTCTAAGGCCATATTGAAGCTGGAAAGGGGAGGTGTTCATTTCACTTCTAACTATCTTCTCTGGTATTGTTACCTCTGCCGTAACTCGTTTCCCCCTGGTTCGGAGGGTATTGACCATTGAAGCTTTTTTATCCGTGGCAAAGTTGGAATCCAGTATATAACTCTTTGTGGGCGGGTAGTTCGATCTTATCCATTCGCAAGCTGCAAATGTTGATTTTCCAACCATATTCTGACCTGCGGCATCGCCGGTAGTATAGTCAAAACGGAGGAATAAGAACTTGCCTGCATGGTACTGTTCGATTTCTATGAGCTTACCGGTTTTAGTGGTAGTTTCTGCCTGTTTCTTTATTTCGTTAAAGTTCTCTTTTAACCAAAGGCCGAAGTCCCGGGCTTCACGAGCATTATTAAATATGAAAACCGGTGCACGCTGCATGGAATCTCCTGAAATCGTTGTTGTGATACCGCCGATCTCGCGAGTGATTTTCATTCCACGGTTATAGCTCGCCACCAGGGTCCCCTCGGTGGTAGCCAAGGGTATATAGAATTCTCCCTTTGCGTATTCTCCATTCACCAGAAGTGGGCCGGCAAAACCAATAGGCACCTGGGCAACTCCAGTGAAATTTTCAATGTTGCCCGGCAGCATATCGGGATCAAAGGAATAGTTATTGATGTGAACTACCTTTTGGCCGGTCTTATCCTCCAAAAACTTCTGTCGCTTCTGAGCCATTTCATTTGTATAATCGTCAGTGTTTGATCTGGGTATTT
>Ga0315274_10009001_pt1 | contig 14445 bp, 11 predicted proteins | sample YL17G02_20_MG_FD_203700 | JGI IMG/M metagenome (GOLD analysis project Ga0315274, IMG submission 203700) | Sediment microbial communities from Yellowstone Lake, YNP, Wyoming, USA - YL17G02_20 | ecosystem: Environmental > Aquatic > Freshwater > Lake > Sediment | place: USA: Wyoming | collected... | reverse complement strand
CCCTGTCCTCCGGGCGGGCAGGCCATCCCTACCATGTGCGCCAGACTCCGGTCAATGCGCCAAAGATCGAAAAGGGGACATTTCTATTGTGGTGAGAAAGGGGACATTTCTATTGTGCGTTGACAAGGAAAAAAGGGCAGAAAGATTTTGCGAATCGCGACTCTTTGGTTTACAGTGATGGTCTGTGGCCGTGGGGGTCGGGCGCAGCAGCATGGAGCCTCTCCGCCGACGCCTGGAAGGCGGAGGGATCTCCGGGCAACCGAGGGCAATCGCAGCAATGGCGACGAGGAACTCGCGGCTCGAGAACCAGATTCTTCACTTCTCCAAGCTGAAGAAGTGGGACAAGGTCGAAGCCCTGTGGCCTCAGGTCGTGGAGAACCCGCCGGAAGACGCCGGATTCTACGCCACCGTCGCAACCCGCCTGGTGAAGGCGGGTAAAGCCGACGATCTGCGGTCCTGGATCCTTCTGCTTGCCGAGGCGTGCGCGACGCTCGAGCAGCATCGGTTGCTGATTCGGGTCTGCCAGGGGGCGCTTCACGCACTGCCGGAATTCGAGGAACTGCGACCTTACCTCATTGACGCCTTGCGGGCGTGCTACCGTCGGCAACCCCGCGTGGAGGAGTTCCTCGAAGAGAGCGGACTCGACCATGAGGCCGCCCTGAGCCAGCCCTTGAGCCGGTTTCTCCAATTCATCTCTTGTTCGGAAGGGGAGGTTTTCAGGCACGGGGATTGGGGCGAGGGGAAGGTCGTTGCCCTCGATCCCGCCGGGGAGCGCGTCACGATCGCGTTCCTGCGCCACGGCGAGAAGTCGTTCTCCTTCTCGGGCGTGCGGGAGTTCCTCAAGAAGATTCCCAGATCCCACCTTCTGGCTCAGCGAGTGCTGGACCCGAAGCGGCTGGTCGAGCGCGCCGAGAGCGACCCGGTCGAATTCGCCAAGTTCTGCCTGGCCGGACTCGGCGGGGCGGCAACGCGCAGCGAGATGAAAGAGGTCCTCCTGGAAGGGGTGCTCGATTCCCGGCAGTGGAACTCGTGGTGGAACCGCAACCGCGACAGGCTGCGCCTCGATCCCTATATCGGTTTCTCCGGACCCGCGGGGAATCCTCGGATGGAATTGCGCAACGAACCGAAATCCTTCCACGAGGAGATGTGCTCGGAACTGGCGCGGGCGCAAAGCTTTGCTCGCTCCTACGGCGTGGTGACCGATATCCTGAGAATGCATGAAACGGAGCCGGTTCCCGCGGAGATCGCTGCGAAAATCCTGGACCGGCTTCGCGCGAGCCTGGGTCTCTGCGATGGAAAGGATCTTGCCCAGCAGATCGAGTACCTTTGTCTGATCGAGGACCTAAGAACGTGTCTGCCGGACTCGTGTGTCGCCGGCCCAACCGATCCCGATGCGCGGGAGGTCTTGGCTGGCGCGGAGGATCCCGTCGGCGTGGTGTCCGCGGTGTCAACGTTCGAGTACCAAGCGCGGATGGCGGACTACCTGCGCCGCCGCGCCCCGGAGGCGTGGCCGGAAAGGGCCGAAGAGCTCTTCTTGAACGGTCCGGTTCGTCTGGGGCAGTGGGTTTTGCGCGAGTTGGTTGAGGGGGGCGAACTGCACGCGGCGGAGGGGCTGCGTTTGGCGAGCCACCTTGCGGAGCAGCTGCTTCACCGGCCCTATGAGAATCCGGATCTTTTCCTTTGGCTCTCGCGCTCGATTCGCGAGGGGAAATGGCCCGGTCTGGAGGTGGACGTCCCCGCTGAAATGCTCGCCTGGGCCACCTTGGAGTTGATCGAGGATTGCCACTTGCGTCTGGAGCGGGAGGATGGCGACTCGCCTTCCATCCGGGGCATGAAGGTGCGCCTTGGGAATCTCTTGATGGAGGATCACCACGCGATTCTGCGCGAAGCCTTCGAGTCGTTCGACACCGAGGAGGCGCGGCGGCGCTATGCGGCATTGATGGAGCATCCGGCTCTGAGCGAGTCGTTCAAGTTGTCGTTGGATCATGCTTTGCGAGCCTTGCGCCGGGATCTCGACGAGACCTCGGGTGAACCTGGGGGGGCCGGACGGGGTCCGTGGGAAGGGGAATTCCTCGTCACGGCTGAAGCCTTCGAGGAAAAGCAGAAGGAGTACCTCCATCTGAAGAACGAGGAGATCCCGGCCAACAGTCGGGCGATCGGCCAGGCGGCCGCCCAGGGCGATCTGACCGAAAACGCGGAGTATGACGCGGCCAAGGAGCGCCAGAAAGTCCTCTTCCGGCGTCTGGAACTGCTCGAGGACCTCCTGCAACGCGCCCGTGTTCTCGATCCCGACCGGATTCGCACCGACGTCATCTCCTGCGGCACGGTTTTTGAGGTCAGGAACATGGACACGGGGGTGACCGAGCGCTACCAACTTCTGGGGCTGTGGGACGCCGACCCCGAGAAGAACGTCTTGTCCTACCTCACCCCTTTTGGGAGGCAGTTTCTTAACCACAAGGTGGGCGACCAGCTGGTTGTCCAGCGACCCGGCGGCGCGGTGACGCAGTACCAGGTGCTGACGGTCGCTAATGCGCTGGCATCGGCTGAGCAGCCCACTTAGCGCGGACAGATCGCCCGTGCCACCCTTGCACACGTCCGCCTGCCGGCGCGTGACAGCGCGGAGGTCCGCCGTTGCGCCGCGAGAATGTCTCTTCCTTGCGAAAGGATCTCAGCAATGTGTTCCGAGAAGACGAATCCCCCGAGACCGGGAGAGCCGGAGACGAGCGCCGCTCCGCGAGGCAGGAAGCCGACGGAGGACGAGCGTTTGCTCGAAACCTCCAGGCCCGACCGCGAGACGTTTCTTCACACGGACCCGTGGCGCGTTTTCCGCGTCATGGGGGAGCTGGTCGAAGGATTCGACTCCCTGGCGCATCTGGGGCCGGCCGTCACCGTCTTCGGCTCGGCCCGAACCAAGCCGGACAATCCTTACTACCAGGCCGCCGTGGAGACGACGCGGCGACTGGGAGAGGCGGGTTTCGCCATCATCACGGGGGGCGGCCCGGGCATCATGGAGGCGGGCAACCTTGGCGCCGTCCGTGCCGGGGTCGAGTCCGTCGGGCTGAATGTGGAGCTCCCCTTCGAGCAGCATCTGAACCCGTACGTGGAGACTTCGATCGGATTCCACTATTTCTTCATCCGCAAGACGATGTTCCTGAAGTACGCGCAGGGCTTTGTGATTTTCCCCGGGGGCTTCGGGACGATGGACGAGCTCTTTGAGTCCCTGACGCTGATCCAGACGGGCAAAGTCCAGAGCTTCCCCGTCGTGCTCTTCGGATCGGATTACTGGAAGGGCTTGCTTGACTGGATGGGCAATGCGATGCTGGTGCACGGCAACATCTCGCACGGGGACCTTGACCTCATGATGGCCACCGATTCGCCCGTCGAGACGTGCGACTTCATCCTTCGTTGCACACGGGAACGGCCATGGCGGATCAGACAGGAAGAGGGCGCCCGCGAGGGAACGCGCCACGCGTTCGCCAAGCGCCGGGAGAAAAACGGATAGAGCCAAGCTGCGGAAAAATGTTGCCTGTTCCCGGCGAGATTAGGTAAAAAGCAAGAGAGGGCAGCGTTGCCATTCCACCGGCGCCTGGAGAGAGCGCCTTTGCCTGCCAGGTTTCTTCAGACTAGATCGGGCGTCGTGCGGAGGGGCTGAATCCCGCGGAAGGGGGTCGGTTGACATGGCCGCCAAGTTCGGACAAAGAGAGAAAATCGTTGTGGGCTCGGTCATTGGCCTGGCCACGATCGGCGCCATTCACCTCCTGGTGTTCCAGAGCCCGGCCCAGGAACACAACAAGCTCCGGGCTGAGCGAGATCAGTTGGCCCAGCAAGCAGCGAGTCTCCAGAACGTGTCCACCCTCCAACAGGTTGAGGAATTCCAGAAGCAGACGGAGCAGGACACGGAGCTTCTTTGGAAGACGCTGCTCAATTCGGACCTTCTGTTCCCGATCGCATTCTGGCCGGTAGACAAACCCTCCGAGCCGCTCGCTTCCGCCACCCAGGCGGATAAGGAGAAGTACCATGCCGATATGTACAAGTACTATCTCAGGACGGCGCGGAACAAGGTGATCGTCGAGGCCATGATCGTCGAGCGCTTCGAGCGGCTTATGCGGATGAAGAAGGCTTACGAAGCCGGCGAGCCCTGGCCAAGCGATCTGCCGCTTCACGGGGAGGAGAGCGCCGCCGGCGCCAAGCCTCCCGTCATGAAACTGAGTTTCGAGGAAAAGAGCGAAGCCGGGTGGCATCTGCCGCTCGAGCTGGAACAGCCCCTGCGCCAGAAGGGGAAGCTCTGGGACGAGATTGACCACGTCCACAGCCAGTGGGATCTGTTAAGCCTTCTTGACCCGACCTCCTTCGACTACTTCGGGGCGCTTCAGAAGTACAACGACCAGCTCAAGAAGGTGGGGCTGGATACGACCCAGTTCTACCAGATCAAGCAGCTCGGGGAGCATCTTCCCGTCTTCCTCAGACTCCTGCATGCTCGTTTCATTTGGCGCCAAACCGAGGGAACCGACGTGAAGATCGGACGCAACGTCCCGCTGACCTTGGAGTTGCTCAAGAAGATGTACAGCGTCAACATACCGGAGCCCAAGGACCTGTTCACCATCAGCCGCCAGCTGGCGGCCCTGGAACTCCTCCTTCCCTTGGCCCGTCGCAACCGGGTACAGGAGATTCAAAGCGTCCAGCTCTCGAGCGCCCGGGAAATCCCCGCCCCCACGCCGACGCCCGACCCCAACGCCGAGCCCGGCATGGGGGGGACGTACCCAATGTATCCGGGGTACTACCCGGGAATGGGACCGATGGGACCGGGCAGAGGGCCGATGATGATGGGACCCCGCGGTATGCGTCCCATGCCGCGACCGGCCGCGCCCCCCGCAGAGGAGGGCGCCGCGGAAGCGCCGGGAACAGCGCCGGGAACAGCGCCGGGAACAGAGCCCGGAGCAGAGCCCGGAACGGAGCCCGGCGCGGCGCCGGGCGCGGCGCCGGGCGCGAGACCGGGAATCTATCCGGGCGCCGCCGGACCGGCAGGCTACTATGATCCCAGGATGTACGGTTATGGCGCCATGTACGGCATGATGCAGCCCCAGCAACCCACGAACCCCGACGGCAACGCCGCCCTCATCCGGGTGCGTTTCCAGGCGACGAACGAGAACGCGATGCGCTTCATGTATGACGTCGTCAATGATCCCTGCTACTATCGCATCGAGGCGGTGGACATCTATGCTCCCGAGAAGGGGGAACTCGTGACCGTGGACCTGACCGTGGAGATTCTTCTGACGGTGACGCTCGTTTCCACGCCGGTCGACGGTTTGACCCATCCCAAAACGGGGGAGCCGCTGGCTGTTATCGGGAAAACGCCGGACATTCAGACGCCAGAGGAGAAGCAGAAACGCAACATCGGCAAGGAGACCTTGGCCGCAGTGAAAGCCGAGAGGAAGAAGCGCGGGCTCGACATGACAGAGGCGATCAACGCCGCGCTTGTGGAGGTCAAGCTCGAGCCGCTCGGGGAAGATGACGGGATATGATGGAGAAGAACGCCGCCGGCCACGGTCCCGCCGCCGAGATCCTCGGGATGACGCACTTTGCCATTTTTGGCGCGTCGGACAGAGAGGATGATCTGGGGTGCAAGATCGTCAAGCGGTTGAGGAAAGCGGGCTACAAGGCCTATCCGATCAACCCGCGGATTGCACAGATAGGCTCGATGCGCTGCTACGGCACGCTGGATGAGCTGCCCGTCGTTCCCCAAGTCATCGTCGTCGCCCTCCCGCCCGAGCCGGCCCTTGAAGTCATCAAGTCGGGCGCTGCCCATGGAGTCCGACGTTTCTGGATCCAGCCTGAGGCGGGATCGGACGACGTTCTCACTTACGTCAGCGAGAACGGTCTGAGCGCCGTTCACTCTCAGTGTCTCCACGACGAGCTAGGAAAGCGCTTTTGAAACCGCGAGATCGCCGGCCCTCGCTCTCCCACTGGTTCGAGTACTCCCTGGTTCGTTGCCTTTCCCTTGTGGCGCCTTGGGCGCCGGGTTGCGCCCACGCCCCCATCGCTCGGCTTTTCGGCCTTTTCTGGTACTATGTTCTTCCCATCCGCAGGCGTGTTGCCCTTGCCAACCTAGCGCGGGCTTTCCCTGGGCGCAACGCGGCGTGGCGGCGGAAGGTCGCCCAGAGCAGCGCCGCCCATTTCGTGAGAGTGATGCTTTTCGAGTTCTTCGCCTTGGGCGGCAAGAAGCCTGCCGTCCTGGGAAGCATGCTCGCCGGGATCGACGGCTTGGAGAACTACGAGAGGGGCGGCGGGGATGCGCGGGCGTTGATTTGCGTCACCGGCCATCTTGGGAACTGGGAACTCGCCGCCGCCTACTTCTCGAGAATCCGAGGCAGGAAGATCGCCGCCCTCGCCAAACCGATGCACAATCCCCTGGTCGAGAGATTGGTGTCTCGCGTCCGGCGGGCCTGCGGTTGGGAGGTCATCTCCACCCACGAAGATCCGCTCCGGCCCATCCTCCGAGCAGTGCGGGAGGGCAGATTGATCGTTTTCCTGGCGGACCAGGACGCCCGCCGCGACGGCATCTTCGTGCCTTTCTTCTCGCATCCCGCCTCTACGGCGCGGGGACCCGCGTTCCTCGCCTGCCGGCTGGGGCTCCCCATTGTCGTGGGGATCGCGTGCCGGTCGCCCGAGGGTGGGCGCTACCGTCTCCGGTTCCACCCCCCGATCGTCCCGGACCGGTCGGCGGAGCGCGAGGCGGAGATCGAACGACTGACCCGAGCCCACGTCGCGATTCTCGAAGAAGCGATCCGCGAGAACCCGGAGCAGTACTTCTGGTTCCACCGTCGGTGGAAGACCCGGCCGAAGGGCATTGAGAGGACCGCGGAGTAGGGAGGCGGGACGGACCTCAACCGGCCGCGTCCGAGCTTGCCGGCGACGAGAATGGGGCGCCGGCGCGCCCGGGGGATTTTTGCCCGGGGGATTTGAGTTGCATGTTAACGAGCAACCGGCCATAGTAACCGCCCGCGGGGAACAGACGGTTCCTTTGAGGCGATAGTTCCCATTCTCAGACCGGAGGATGCCCGATGGATTTTGCTCTGACCGAAATGCAGGAGATGATCCGCGACACGGCCCGGGAGATCGGCGAGAAGATCATCCTTCCCAACCGCGCGCGGTGGGACGAAGAGGAGCTCTACCCCGCCGAGGCGCTCGAAGCGCTGGCAGACGCCGAGATGATGGGGATATACATTCCGGAAGAGTACGGCGGGATGGGGGGCGGGGCCCTCGATCTGTGCGTGGCGGTCGAAGAGATCAGCCGGTTCTGCGGGGGCGTGGCCGTCTGCTTCGCGGCAAACGCCTTGGGGGCCTATCCCCTCCTCCTCCACGGCAGCGACGAACACAAACAGAGGTTCCTGCCCAGACTCGCCGCGGGCGAGATCTATGCCGCCTTCGGCCTCACCGAGCCGAACGCGGGTTCCGACGCCGGCTCCGTCGAGACCACGGCCGTGCGCGACGCCGATGAGTACGTCTTGAACGGGACGAAGCAGTGGATCACGAACGCCGAAGAGGCGGCCGTGTACACCATCATCGCCTCGACAAACCGCGGGCGCGGCGCTCGCGGTTTGAGCGCGTTCGTCGTTGAGAAGGGGACGCCGGGCTTCTCTTTTGGCGCAAAGGAAAAGAAGATGGGCATTCGCTGCTCGGTCACGCGCGAGCTCCACTTCGACAATTGCCGGATTCCGGCAAGCCATCTTCTCTACAAAGAGGGCCGGGGGTTCCGAGTGGCAATGGACACGCTGGACAAGTCGCGGCCCGGCATCGGGGCTCAAGCCGTTGGCATCGCCGCCGGCGCCATCGAGGAGGCCCTCGAATTCGCGCGCACGCGCGTCCAGTTCGGCCAGACGATCGCGTCCTTCCAGGCCATCCAGCACATGCTGGCGGACATGGCCACTCAGGTCGAGGCGGCCCGGTGGTTGGTTTACCGTTCCGCCCAGGCGGTGGACAATGGCGAGCCCAAGGCCTCGTCTCTGGCGGCGATGGCGAAAGTGTTCGCCTCCGACACCGCCATGAAGGTGACGACCGACGCGGTGCAGGTCTGCGGCGGGACGGGCTACATGCGCGAGTACCCCGTCGAGAAGCGGATGCGCGACGCCAAGATCACGCAGATCTACGAGGGAACCAACCAGATCCAGCGCACGATCGTCGCGCTCGAGATGATTCGCGCGGCCGCGGCTGGGAAGTGAGGGCGTCGCGCGAAGCGGCTCGCGGCGCGACGCCGTCCCGGCGCGACGTCCGCGGCGAAAGGCGCGACGCAGTCCCTATGCTGATCCAAACGTGGAGGGTTCGCGAGCTTCTCTTCTGCCTCGTGCGGCGCGATCTGATCGTTCGCTACCAGTCCTCAGTGCTGGGCTTCTTCTGGTCCTTCGTGAAGCCGCTCGCGTTGGTTGCGATTTTCTGGGTGGCCTTCAGGTTCATTCTGCGCATCGACACGGACAACCCGAACGTTCCATTTGCCCTCCATCTTCTCGTGGGCATTCTGGTGTGGTCCTTCCTGGCCGGCTGCGTCACGCAAGGCTACGGGGCGATCCTCTTTCACGCCAATCTGGTCAAGAAGGTGAAGCTCCCCGTCGAGGTGTTCCCCGCGGCCGCCGTCATCGGGAATCTGGTCAACTTCCTTCTTGGGATGGTGGTGGTGTTTCCCATTATCCTGATCTACACCTCCCGGCAGGGCGGGGGCGCGACGTGGACGGAAGCCGGGATCCAGGTCGTTCTCTTTCTGCTCGTCACGCTCCTCTTAACCGTCCTGGCGCAGGCGCTCACCCTCTTTGTATCGGCCGTCAACGTCTACTATCGCGACGTGGAGTCTCTGGCGGAGGTGGGGCTTCAGGCGTGGTTCTATGCCACGCCTATCATCTATCCGGGGAGCATGCTTTACAGGAGCCGCGCCTTTGAGTCGGTCGCCGATCGGCTGGGGGAGCGCACGGCCGGGCTTCTCGAGAACCTTTACTGGCTCAACCCCATGGCGCCGATCTGCGTGGCCTATCGCCGAATCCTTCTCTACCGGGAGGCGCCCGCCCCGCCTGGAGGAAAGCCCCACCTATTCAACGGTCTCGAGATCCCCGACGGTTCCTTGTTCCTGCGCCTCGCCGTTTCCGCAGGCGTGATTCTTCTTCTGTACTTCCTCGCTCAGTTCGTTTTCGGCCGGTGCGCACGGTTCTTCGCCGACGAGGTCTGATCCCCGAACGGGGAACAGCCGCAAGAGACATCATTCGCCTTTGACCAGCGACTGGCCGGGCGATGCGCGCGTCTCCGCAAGGATCTTGCCGCAGACAAGCATCACGGCCAGAAGCCAGAAACCCCCGCCCGCAAGGAAGAGCCCATACCAGGGAACCGTGAAGACGTCTTCGGGCAGGAAAGCCCTCCCGGCCTGCCATGAACGGTACGCCTCGTCGAGCAAATGCAGCAGGCCCAGCGCCACGCCGATGCCGACGAAAACGCCGACTCCGCTCGTGAGGGCGGCCTCGAGTCCCACCAAACGGAGAACCTGTCGCGGGGTCGCGCCCAGGGCCTGGTAGAGAGCCATCTCTCGGCAGCGCAGGGACAGCATCCAGCCGATGGCCGACAACATGTAGGCTACAGCCAGCAGGAACGCGAGCGCGCCCAGGCCGGCAAGACCCGCCCCGGCCGCGCGCACGCCGACCAGGACTCTCCGCCAAGACGCCGAGCGGTCGTGGAGCAAGAGCCCGAGAGCGGGCAATTGTTCTTCGATCGCCTCCACGCTCTGGGCCGACTCCAACTCCACGTGAAGCGCCCGGTAGCGCTTGTCCCTCAGTCCGTAATCCGCATTGAAGGCCTCGATCGCCTCCAAAGGCAGCGCCATCCCAAGGAGATCCGGGTTCGCGCTCAGACCGACAATGCGGCAAGGCATCGTGCGGACTCCCCGGCCGTCGCGAAGCGGCCCGTCCACGGCATGCAAAGAGGACTCGCCGAGGAACAGCGTGAATCTGCGGCCCACCACGGCCGTCTCGCTCAGTTTGGGAAGATTGTTGCTCTCGGCGAGCGTCATGTTGTAAAGGTCCAGGAAGTATCGCGACAGAACGGCGGGAACGTCGCCTTGGGATTTCGGGTCGAAGGCGAAGGTTTCGGGGGCGTCCTCCCCCAGCGCCCATGGCTCGACCCCCGTGAGCGAAATGTCGGTGCGGTACGTCTGGCCCGCGAGGGACCCTTCCGCGCTGACCGGAAAGCGGACGGTCGCCTCAGGGGAAATGCGGCGCACGCCGGGAAGGGCGCGCACTGCCTCGACCGTATCGGGCGTGATGGACGCGGTCTCGACTTGGAGCCAGATCACGTTGAGCGCCTTTGGCCGCAGAACGACGCGACAGGAGGGGAAGAGCGTGTCGAGATGGCGTCGAAAGGAGCGTCCAGGACCCAGGCCGACACCGAATGTAAGACCAAGTACGAACGCTCCGACGGCCATCGCCGTTGCGACCGCCGCGTAGCGCCGCCAATGGCCGCGCAGGTTGATCGATAGAAGATAGAGATGAGACCCAACACGCATGCCTGTGCTGAAGCTCCGGTCCGACTGGGAGCCGATCGCTCCCGCCTTCGCGAACTGTCGCCCAGAGACGCGCCCGCCGCTATCTCGCCGCCGCTTCGATCATCCCCTCTTCGGTTAGGATCGCGTGGACGGGGAGATCATGCGGATCGGCGGGGACATGATCGACGATCTGAAGCGAATAGGCCAGCGCCAAGCGGCGCGAGTCGAGGTGGGAAACGAGGAAACGATCGTACATGCCCGCGCCAAAACCGATGCGGTATCCCCGCCGGTCGAAGGCAATGCCCGGGACGATGATCAGGTCGAAGGGCTCCGCCGCTCGGCAAGCGGGGGCGTTCTCGCGCGGCTCCATCAAGCCCGGCAGAACCCCCGGGATGAGGTCGCGTCGCGGGTCCGTGATCCAATGCGCCTCAAACCGGCTCTCGCCCGGGATGCAGCGCGGCAGCGCCAGGCGCTTGGTCTCTTGCAGGGCGAAGTGAAGAATGTTCCACGTGGCGACCTCCTCCGGCATGGAGCAATAGGCGAGGACGTTGCGCGCTCGCCGCCACGGTTCGGTCTTCAGAAGGGCTTCTCGGATCTGCCCGTTCCACGCGTCGCGGAGGTCCGGCTCGATGGCGCGGCGGGCGGCGCGGATTCCCTCGCGCAGCCGCGATTTCTCCCTCTTCCCTGTCACGTCGCTCATTGTCTCGTCCCGACGGTCGGGCGTCGATCGGTCGCGCGCGGCTGCTTGCGGAATGGGGCGGGCGAGTCCCACGGTAAGCCCCAGCATGGCGCCCGGGATGGCGCCTCCCGTGCCGACATCCTCTAGCGCGCAATCCCGGTTTGCAAGCTTGAAGAGCTCCACGGAATCCGAAGCGCCTCTTACCGGCGACCGGTGCTCTGGACTGAGTCTGCGCAACGGGTAGGGACGGCGCGCCCGCAACCCGCAAAAAAGGCGGGCAAGCAAGGGAACCTCTTCGGAGGATTATGGGTGACAAAGAAACCTGGCTGCCGTATGTTGACCCGCACTCTCAGAGGAGGAACAGAGAAGGCGCCTTGGAATGCAGTCAAGAGACCGAGTGAAACGACTCCTCAATCGAAAACCCACCGACCGCGTTCCGAACGGACTCGGCGGATGCGAGACGGCGGGCCTGCATAATCTCGCTTACGACAAGTTGAAGAGAATCCTCGGCGTTCAGGATCCGAGGAATCGGATGTGCACCTTCATGTGCAACGCCGTCTTTGAGCCCTCGGTGTTGGAAGCGATGGAGGCGGACGTCATCCTCCTGCACTCCCGCATGTGCCCGTCGCGCTTCTGGGGGCCCCGGGCCGCCGAGGAGTGGAAAGAACTCGTTCTCTGGGACACTCCTCTCGAGGTGGCGAGGGATTGGGACTTTCGCCGCGATCCGGACGGCGCGTGGTGGTGGGGCGCCAACATGTGTCCGCCTGGTTCAATCTTTTTCGATCCGCCGGCGCCTCCCACGTCCGATCGGGTGTTCGAGGGAATCGAACGTCCTTCGCCGGACGATTTCAACCCGCCTCACGAGCTGCCGGAACGAACGCTGAAACGTCTCGAGGAGGACGCGCGGTGGCTGCACGAGAACACGCCGTTCAGCATCTGCTGCGGCGAGACGATTCAGGACCTGCAGGTGAAGCTGGGGGGCGTCCACTCGTGGTGGATGCGGATGGTCGAGGAGCCCGGGGCGTGTCACGAAGTCCTCGCAAAGGCGTGCGAGGCGGGCTTGGCGCAGCTCCGGCAACTCGATCGGGCAGTGGGCAGGTACTGCGACCTTCTCATGATCGCCGACGACATGGGAGACGCGCGCGGCGTGACGGTCGGCCCCGATCTGTGGCGAGAGATCTACAAGCCGTACTACGAGCGCCTTTTCACGGAATGGCACAACATCACTGACATGAGGGTCAGCCTCCATAGCTGCGGCGCGATTTCGGACATCCTGCCGGACTTGATTGAGTGCGGCGTGGACGTCTACAATCCCGCGCAGATTTCGGCCGCGAACATGGAGCCGGCCGATCTGAAGAGAAAGTGCGGCGACGATCTCATCTTCTACGGCGGAGCGCTGGACATGGCGCTCCTGCGCTCGCAGACGCCCGAAGAGGAGGTCTACGAAGCAGTCAAGCGGAACGTTGCCGCCTTGAGTCGAGGCGGCGGGTACCTTCTCGCGGGGGTGCACAATCTTCCGGGCGACGTTCCGGAGTCGCACCTGCGCGCCATGCTCCAAGCCTGGCGCGACTGCCGCGAGGATCCCGCGCTTACGGGAGCGCGGCGCCAAGTCAGAGACATCTGACCGGGTCCGTTCACCGCCGAGGGCGGCTGTGCCACAAGGAATCGAGACATTTGATGGAACCCGTTCACAGCCGAGGGCGGCTGTGCCACAAGGAATCTTGCAGCCGAGGGCGGCTGTGCCGCAAGGAATCGAGACATTTGATGGAACCCGTTCACCGCCGAGGGCGGCTGTGCCACAAGGAATCGAGACATCTGATGGAACCCGTTCACAGCCGAGGGCGGCTGTGCCGCAAGGAATCGAGACATTTGATGGAACCCGTTCGCCGCCGAGGGCGGCCGTGCCACAAGGAATCTTGCAGCCGAGGGCGGCCGTGCCGCAAGAAATCGAGACATTTGCGTTAGCCGCTTCCACCGTTTCACGGAAGGATCTCACGGAAGGAGGATCGTCATGCCGGAAGCATCTTATCGGAAACTGGAGCCCGTCGCTCTTCCGCGCGTTCGTCTGACAGAGGGGTTCTGGGCGGAACGGGTCGAGACCACCCGCGCGGTCACTTTGCCCATCGAGTACGAGCAGTGCAAGAAGACGGGGCGAATCGACGCCTGGAAATGGGAGCCCGGGCAGCCGAATGAGCCGCACATTTTCTGGGACTCGGACGTGGCGAAGTGGATCGAGGCCGCCGCTTACAGCCTGACAACGCGCCCCGACAAGAAGCTCGAACGCCAGATCGACGCCGTCGTGGAGATGATGGCGCAGGCGCAAGGCGAAGACGGCTACTTGAACTCCCATTTCCTCCGGGTGGAGCCGCGGAAGCGCTGGACGAACCTGCGCGACTGGCACGAGCTCTACTGCGCCGGTCACTTGACGGAGGCGGCCGTCGCTTACCATGAGGCGACGGGCAAACGCGAGTTCCTCGACGTGATGCGCCGCTATGCCGACCATATCGACAGGGTGTTCGGGCGCAAGAAAGGGCAGAAGCGGGGCTATCCGGGTCACGAGGAAATCGAGCTGGCGCTGGTGAAACTTTACCGGGCAACGGGCGAGAGGCGATACCTGAGTCTGGCGAAGTCCTTTGTGAACGAACGTGGGCGCCGACCTCATTACTACGACCTCGAGGCGGTCGAGCGGGGAGAGGTCCCCAAGGGGCATCGCCACGGCGACTACCGCTACAACCAGTCCCACTTGCCGGTTCGCGAGCAGACCGAGGTCGTGGGACACGCCGTGCGAGCGTGCTATCTCTACGCCGGCATGGCGGACGTGGCCGCCGAGACGGGCGACCGGAAGTTGGCGCAGGCGTGCAGGCGCCTTTGGAAGAACCTGACGGAGAAGCGCTTGTACGTTACGGGCGGCGTGGGCCCGACGAGCCGGAATGAGGGGTTCACGATCGACTACGATCTGCCGAACGAATCGGCGTACGCCGAGACGTGCGCCGCCATCGCCCTCGTGTTCTGGGCGCACCGGATGCTTCACCTCGACGCCGACGCGCAGTACGCGGACGTGATGGAGCGAGCGCTCTACAACGGCGTTCTGAGCGGCATTTCGCTCGATGGCAAGCGATTCTTCTACGCGAATCCCCTCGCCGTCCATCCAGCGATGAACGAGTTCTCGCCGGGACACGTCACGGCGACGCGCCAGGAATGGTTCGGCTGCGCGTGCTGTCCGCCGAACGTCGCCCGGCTCCTGACCTCGATC
>Ga0315274_10009000_pt1 | contig 14446 bp, 10 predicted proteins | sample YL17G02_20_MG_FD_203700 | JGI IMG/M metagenome (GOLD analysis project Ga0315274, IMG submission 203700) | Sediment microbial communities from Yellowstone Lake, YNP, Wyoming, USA - YL17G02_20 | ecosystem: Environmental > Aquatic > Freshwater > Lake > Sediment | place: USA: Wyoming | collected... | reverse complement strand
ATCCCCACCACCGCGCGCCGGAAAGCCGCGACGCCCTGGGCGGAAAGGTGGGAGCTGTACGTGGACGGCGTCGAGGTGGCAAACTGCTACACGGAGGAGACCGACAGGGGCGCGCTCGAGGCGTTGATCGCGGCGGAAACGGAGCGCAAGCGCGGATGTCTCGTGCCCCACGAGATCGACACGGGGCTCGCGGGCCTGTTCCCGCCGGGCTTTCCGACCTGCACGGGAACCGCCTTGGGAGTTGACAGACTCGAGATGATCTTCCTCAATGAAGCCTCCCTCGAGGGGGTGATCGTGTTCCCGTTTTCCGCTATGCTGCGCGGGGAATCCCGTACACTCTGAAAGGACACACATGATAAGGGCGAGCGATATCGCGAAAGGGACGTTCGTGCTCATCAACAACCAGCCCCACGTCTGCGTCGAGCGTGAATACGTGAATCCGGGCAAGGGCTCGGCCTTCGTCCGCTTGAGGCTGAAGAACATCAAGACCGGCAACGTCCTGCGCCAGACCAACAAGGTCCAGGACAACCTCGAGGACGTCTCGGTCGAGTACCGTGAAGTGCAGTTCCTGTACGCCGACGCAGAGAGTTACGCCTTCATGGACACGAAGACCTACGAGCAGTTCAATGTTCCCGCCGAGGGCGAGGAGGAGAAGCGCGACTTCCTCAAGGACGGGGAGAACTACCAGATCGTCTTCTGGGAGCAGACGCCCATCGACATCAGGCTCCCGACGAAAATGGTCTTCACGGTGGCGGAGGCCGAGAAGGCGGAGCGGGGCGACACCGTGAGCGGGGCCACGAAGGTCATCACCTGCGAAACCGGCTTGAAGGTGAAGGTGCCGCTTTTCATCAAGCAGGGAGACAGGATCCTCGTCAATACGGAGACCCGGGAATACCAGGAGCGGGTGAACTCGTAGAAATCCGCGGATGTCCGTGTCCCCCGTCCTGTTTCTCGTCGCGGCGGCCCACTTCTTCAACGACATCTACATGGGCTTCCTGTCGCCGCTCTACCCCATCGTCATGGAGAAGTTCGGGCTGAGCCTCTCCATGGTCGGAACGATCTCCATGGTCGCGGCGATGGCCTCCGCGCTCAGCCAGCCGTTCTTCGGGCTGCTGTTCGATCGGTACGAGGTCACCGCGTCCCTGTACCTCGCCCCGCTCCTCACGGGCCTCTTCGTCAGCAGCCTCGGTCTCGCGCCGAGCTTCCCGGTATTCCTGGCCTTCCTGTTCCTCGGGTGCCTGGGATCGGCCGCCTTCCACCCGAAGGGCGCCGCCATCACCCCGACGCTGAGCGGGAGCGCCCCGGAGATCGGCATGGCCGTCTTCAGCGCCGGGGGCAACCTCGGGTTCGCCGCGGGCCCCGCGGTGATCGCGTTCTTCGTCTCCGCGTGGGGCTTCCGCGCGACGCCGGTGCTCGCGGCGCCCGCCGCGGCCGTGGCGCTGTGCCTGTTCCTCCTCCTGCCCGCGCGCGATCTCAGGGCCCGGGCGGCGCGCGGGGCGCGCGTCAGCTGGCGGAGCCTGCTCGCCAACCGGGCGGACCTCTCCGTTCTGCTCCGTCTCGTGTTCGTCAACTTCTGCCTCACCGTCGCGGTGCGCGGGCTCACCACATTCCTCCCCGTCTACATGGACGGGCTCTCCATCCCGGTCACCTCGATCGGCGTCCTTTTCACCGCCATGCAGGCCCTCGGCGCCGTCATCTCAATATTCGCGAGCTCCCTCTCCCGGAAGACAGGCAAGCGCATCCTCATCCTCGCCTCCGTCGTCGGGGGAGCCCCCCTCGCGGTCGCGGGCGTCCTGCTCACCCCCTCGGTTCCGGGCACGCTGCTCATCGTGCTCGCGGGCACGGCGCTCACCTTTTCGAACCCCCTCCTCATCCTCTTCGCGCAGAGGCATTCGGGAAACTCGCCCGCCATGGCCTCATCGCTGCTCATGGGCGTCTCGTGGGGCCTCGCGGGGCTGTGCATGGTTCCGCTCGGGGTTCTCGGAGAGGCCATCGGAATCCGGGCGATGCTCGCGATCGTCGCGCTGTTCCCGCTTCTCGGCGTGGGCGCCTGCGCGAGGATCCCCAGAGCGTGAGGCGCCGGGGAACCCGTCATTCCCAGAGGTACTCGCCTGCGACGTGGAAGTCCGGAGAGCCCTCGTGGAGCCCCGATTCGCCGATGGCGTTGCACGCCTTCATGTAGGCGCGGAGACTCGCCTCGATGACGTCCGTGCTCGTGTGGCGCCCGTGGAACCGGCGGCCGCGCAGCTCGGCCGTCACGATCACCTCCGTCTGCGCCTCCGTGCCCGTGGAGAGCGTGGAGACGGAGTACAGGACCATGCGTGTCGAGAAGCCGAGCGCCTTGTCGACCGCCCGGAAGAGGGCGTCGATGGGACCGTTCCCGTGCGAGCTCTGCGTGAGCGTCGCCCCTCCCCTGCGGATGACGACGACGCCGACCGGCGGCGAGTGCGAGCCGGTGCTGACGCTGAACGACTCGAGGGAGTACGGGCCCTTGGACTCGCTGACGGGCGGGAGGGGGGCCTGAACGCCGGGAATCCTGCCGATCGTCTTGTCCTGCAGGAGCTCCCGCATCGCCGGGTCCAGGGACTTGCCGGGGAACCCGCCGGTCGCCGGGAGGAACGCGCACTGGCCGATGACGGCCTTGTTCGGGTGCGTCCTGACGCCCGTCATGCTGTCGAAGAGCCGTGAGGTGCGCGCGATCTCCTCGAGACGTATGCCGTGGGTCGCGTCGCAGCGGCCCCCGAAGGCGGAAAGGAGAAAGGCGACCTCCTCGAGTGCGGCATTGCCCGCCCGTTCCCCGAAGCCTCCGACGGTGACCTCGACGTGCGAGGCCCCCGCGCGAACCGCCGCGAGGGTGTTCGCGGATGCGAGCCCGAGGTCGTTGTGGCAGTGGATGCCGACGAGCGGCTCGGCCCCCGTGCTCCCGGCGGCAAGGAGCGCGCGCACCTCCGACACCAGCGCCCCCACGTCCTCCGGGGACAGCACGCCGTTCGTGTCCGCGAGGTTGATCACGTGGGCGCCCGCGTCCCTGGCTGCGAGGCACGCGTCCCTGAGCAGCTCCTTGCGCGCGTGAGGCGCCTCGCTCACGCTGAACTGGACCCTCACGCCCGCGGCGACGCCCGCCTGGACGCACCGGCGGACGTTCTCCAGCGCGTGCCCCTCCACCTTCCCGAACACCTTGTCGAGGAACTGGGGAGCGACGGACATGAAGAGATGGAGGTACGGCCGGGAGGCGCGCGCGAGTATCTCCAACGCGAGGTCCAGGTCGCGGGGGAGCGCCCGGGCGAGGGCTCCGACGTACGGGCCGTCCGTCTCCTCGCAGATCCGGCGCACGCACTCAGCCTCCTCGGGGGACGCGGAGGGAAAACCCGCCTCGATCACGTCCACCCCGAGACGGGAGAGCTGCGCCGCGAGGGCGGCCCTGTCGTCATGCGAAAGCACGGCGAACGGGAGCTTGTTTCCGTCGCGCAGCGTTGTGTCGAGGATCTCGATCCGCCTGGCCATGGCCCATGATAGCCCTTCCGGATTGCGCGTGCAACCGAGAAAGTGTATGCTCCCCCCTCCCATGAGACGAACCGCCGGCCCGACGATCCTCTTTTTCCTGTGCTGCCTCAGCGTCAACGGGCTCGACCTCGCCGTCGACGCGAGCGACGAGCTCTGGCCGTGCTGGGAGAGGCTCGCCTCCGCGTTCCCGCTTCCCCCCGGTATCCGCGCGGTCCGCGCGGTCCCGGGGGTCTCGACGAATGCCGGGCAGGTCATCCTGGGGATCGGTCCTGCTCCGGGCCGCAAGCCGGTGGAAAGGTGCGTGCTCGCTCCCGTATCCCGCATGTGGGGGAGCCGGGGGAGCGTCTCCCTGGCGGAAGCCCGGTCCGCGGAGGTCCGCCTCGCCCCTCTGGAGAGCATCGTGCTCCCCGACGTCGCGCTGGCCGTGGACGGCCTGTTCCCCGATCAGCCGGGCTACCCGTTGGTCGACGATCTCGGAGTGTCCGTGCGGAGCGCGGATCGGAGCATCCTCGCCTGGTTCGACGCGCTCCCCACGGCCCTGTCGCGGGGGGCTTCGGAACCCGCGACGATCGCGTGGATCGGCGCAGTCGGGGACGTCATGCCGGCGCGGGGCGTCGACGCCGCGCTCCTCGCCTCGGGCGGGCTCTCGCGCGTCTTCGGCGACACGCTCCCCCTCCTGCGGGGATGCGACTTCCTCCTCGGGAACCTCGAGGCCGCGGCGACGTCCGCGGGGACGAGGATCGCCAAGACGTACGCGTTCCGGTTCAACCCCGCTGCCCTCGGGAGGCTGAGGGAAGCGGGATTCTCCTATTTCTCGATCGCGAACAACCACACCTTCGACTTCGGGGAAAAGGGTTTCCTCGACACGCGGGAGAACCTCGCGCGATGGGGACTCGGCGCCTCCGGCGCGGGGAGGAACGAGGCGGAGGCGGCGCTCCCGTTCGCCGTCACGGTCAAGGGCGCGGACGTCCGCGTGCTCTCCCTCGCTGATTACCCGGTGGACAGGACGGGTTTCGACGGGAGGAAGACCGCCCGGGCAGCTCTCGACTCGCCGGGGACGCTGTGGCTCGACGACGCGGGCCTCTCCGCGGTTTCGCGCGCATCCTCCTCGGGCTCGTTCACGATCGTCATGGTGCATGGGGGAGTTGAATGGGACGACCTTCCCGCGCCCGGTCAAAAAAACCGCTACCGGCAGCTCGTCGATGCCGGCGCAGACCTGGTCATCGGCTCCCACCCCCACGTCCTGCAGGGAATGGAGGCGCGCGGCGGGAACCTCATCGCGTACTCGCTGGGCAACTTCCTCTTCCCCGGCATGGAGGGGACGAAGGGCGGAACCTCCTCCCTCCTGCTCCGGGTCGGGGTCTTCCAAGGCCGCATACGATATGTGACGCCGATTCCGGTCCGTCTGGCGGGCGTGGAGGTCCGTCGGGCAGAGGGGGCATCGCCCGCGCGGGGTTTCCTCGACGCGACCAGGGTTCTCGGCGCCGGGCGCTAGCGGCGGGAACGGCTGAATCCCTCAGCGCAGCTCGGCGAGCTTCGCCGTCCAGGCGCTGTCAGGGTACCCTTTGCGCAGGCTGTCGGCGATCCGGGCCGCCTTCTCCCTGTCCTCGCGCCTCAGCGCCACGCGCACCGCATTGAAAAGACCCTCCGCGGCGAGAAGCGGGAAGTCCGGAAACAGGTAGGAGACCCGCACGTACTCCTCGACCGCCTCCGCCGTGCTCCCGCTCGCCTCGAGAGCCTTGGCCTGCCCGAGCTTGGCCTCCGCTCCCACCTCGTCGGCGCGGGAGCCGCAGAGCGCGGAAAAGATGTCGATCGCCCTGCCCCACTCGGCGACGGCCGCGTAGTAGCGGCCGAGGAGGAGGCTCGCCTCTCCGGCCACCGGCTCCGGGGGAGAGCGGCGCCTGACCTCTGTAATGACGGGCAGGGCGTCCTTCGGAGCCTGGTCGAGCAGCATTTCCGCGTAGACGAGCTGCACCCTCGCGGAGGCTTCGAGGGGGAGGCTGCGCGCCGTCCGGGCCTTCTCGGCGAACCCGCGCGCGCCCTCGAGGTCGCCGGTCGCCAGAAGAGCCTTCCGGAACCCTTCGAGGGACGGGGACAGGTTCGCTTTCGGAGGCCCCGCGAGGATCGATTTCCAGAACTCGTCCGCCGCGCTCTTCGTGTCGCCCGAGAGCCGGATCGCCTCAGCTGCCCAGTACGTGGACTGTGCCGCAAGAGCGCTCTTGGGAAAATCGCGCGTCACCCTGCGAAAGCCGTCACGGGCCTCGGCGTAGCTCTTCGCCTCCAGTGCCTGCATCGCAGCCTTGAAGAAGGCGTCCGGCGCGAGGGTGCCTCCGGGATATTCCCGCGCGAGCTTCTCGAAGTCATCGGCGCTCTCGCTCCTCCTGCCGATTCGGGCAAGCGCCCAGCCGCGCTCGTACAGCGCCTGCTCGCGGATGTCGGCGGCGGGCGCCGCGGCGCGCCCAGGAGCGGCCGCCAGGGCGCGGTCGAAAAGGCTCACCGCTGCCGTGTCGTCGCCTCTCGAGGTTTCGCATACGCCCGCCCGGTAAAAAGCTTCCGGTTTCCGCGGATCCGCCGGATGCGCCTGCGCGAGGGACAGGAAGGCGTCCCGCGCCTCCGCGGTCCTGCCGAGCCGGAACAGGGACCACCCGAGCCAGTACAGCGCCTCCGCGGCGTCCGGGTCCGGCCCTGCGGCCGGCTTCGTGAGGAGCGCCGCGGCTTCCTTCAGGCGCTGCGCGGCCTCGTCGAGCCTCTCCATCCGGTAGAGGGTCCTGCCTATGGAGAGGACCACCGCCCCCTCCTCGACGCCCTTCGGCCGCGCGGCGCGGAGGGATTCGAAGCGCGCGAGGGCCTTGTCGAAGCTCCCCATGTTGAACAGGCACATCCCGGCGGAGAGCTGGCTGCGGCCGAGGGTCTCCGCGCTGGCGGTCCCGGGGGAGACAGCTTGGAAGAACGGCAGCGCGCGGGAGTACTCGCCCCTCTGCGCGTAGATGTAGCCGATCGAGTAGTTGCACTCGTCGCGCCACCGCGACGAAGGGAACTCCCGCACCGCGCGCTGGAAATCGTCGAGAGCCGCGGTCGCGCGGCCCGCGGCGAGCAGGGCCGCGCCGCGCCGGTAGAGATGCTCCGGAAGCGCGCTCGACCGCGGGAACCCGTTCACGAGAGCGTCCCACCTGGGTACGGCAGCAGCTGCGTCGCCCTTCGCGTCCAGGAGCGAAGCGATCATCCGCAGCGCCTCTTCCCGAGACGCGCTCGCGGGGAAGTCGTCGAGGAATCTGCCGAGCGCGGCGATCGCCTCGTCGCCTTTGCCCATCCCGGCGAGCAGGACCGCGAGCTGGAAGGCCGCTTTCTCGCCAACGTCGCGGGCGGCCCCCACGCGCGCCTTTCCGAGGTTCGCGGCGGCATCAGCTTTCCTGCCGAGGGCGAGCTGCGCGAGGCCCATCGCGTACAGCGCCGACTGCTTCTCGATGCCTTCGGGAAGAATGCCCAAGGCCTTCCCGTATGTGGCGATGGCCTCCTCGTACTTCTTTTGGTCGAAGAGGATGTCGGCCCGCAGCCTCTCCGCGCTTCCCCGGTAGGCGCCGCCGGGGAACTGCCGGGCGAACTGGTCGAGCTGGGCGGAGGCATCCGCGCCCCTGCCCTGCCGGAAGGAGACGTCCGCGAGACGGAACGTCGCCGCCTCCCTGTACGGTGAATCCGGGTAGAGCATCAGGACGGTTCGGTACCTCTTTTCCGCCTCGGCGAGATTTCCGAGGGCAAGCTCGCTCTCCGCGAGGAAGAAAGCGGAATCCCGCACGAAGGCCGACTTCGGACCGTCGAGGAGGACCTTGCCGTACAGGTCGCGGGCCGCATCGTATCTGGCCGCCCGGTACTCGGCACCGGCGAGGCGGAAGGTCGCCTCGGGTGCGAGCGCGGCTGGCGGTTTCTCCGCGAGGAGCTTACGGTAGAACGCGGCTGCCTCGTCGTCCCTGTCGAGGGCCTCGAGGGCGACCCCGGAGAGAAGCATCGCGTGGGCGCGGAAGGGAGCGGAGTCTCCGGTGCGGCCGGCCTGCTCCGCGAGGAGCGCGAGGGCCGCCTCGTATTTCCCGAGCTTGACGTCGCAGGCGCCCAGCCAGTACCCCGCGAGCGCGAGGAAAGCGGAGCCGGGATGCCGCGCGCGGAAGGATCCGAGCGCCGCCTGGGCCTCGGGAAACCTGCCCGCGTAGAACAGGGAGACGCCGAGCAGGTACCCGGCCTCCTCCGCTCCGGAAGACTCGGGGAAATCGTCGAGCACCCGCTGAAAGCTCTTCGCAGCAAGGGGGTAGAGCCCGTCGCCGAACGCCTTCCTGCCGGAGATCAGGAGATCGCCCGCGGGATCGGAGAGGCACGGGATCGCGAGGGAAAGAAACACGAGGGTCAGGGCCGCGACAGCCCCCGGTTTCATGTGACGACCTTCTCGGCTTCTTTCTCGTCGGGCAGGAGTCGCGGGGGCTGGACGGGAGGCGCGATGACCTTCTTCGCCTCCTGCTTGCGGAATGTGATCTTCTCAGACCGCAGCTCGATGTCGATCGCGTCGCCCGCGACGAAGCGCCCCTTCAGGATCTCGAGGGAGAGCGGGTCCTCGATCTCCTTCTGGAGCAGGCGCCGCAGCGGTCGGGCGCCGAACTTTTCGTCGAAACCCCTGTCGATCAGGTACTCCTTGGCCTTCCTCTTCACCGAGACGGAGATCGCCTGTTCGGCCAGGCGGTCGGAGATCTCCTTGATCATCAGGTCGAAGATGGAGGCGAGGTGGGTCTTGTCGAGGTTGTGGAAGACCACGATCTCGTCGATGCGGTTGATGAACTCAGGATTGAAAGCCCGTTTCACCTCGCCCATCACGAAGTTGCGGATGTCCTTGAAATTCATTCCCCCCTCCTCCGACTGGAAGCCGAGGGAGGAGTCCTTGTTGATCTCGCGGGCGCCGAGGTTCGACGTCATGATGAGAACCGAATTGCGGAAGGACACGGCGTGGCCGAGGTTGTCCGAGAGCTGGCCCTCCTCGAGAACCTGCAGGAGGATGTTGAACACGTCCGGGTGGGCCTTCTCGATCTCGTCGAGAAGGATGACGCTGAAGGGCCTGCGGCGGATCTTCTCGGTGAGGAGGCCGCCTTCCTCGTAGCCGACATACCCCGGGGGCGCGCCCACGAGGCGCGAGACGTTGTGCTTCTCCATGAAATCGGACATGTCGATGCGCACGAGGGCATCCTCGTCGCCGAAGAGGAACTGCGCGAGGGTCTTCGCAACGAGCGTCTTGCCGACGCCCGTCGGCCCGAGGAAGACGAAGGAACCCAGCGGCCTGCGCGCGGAGGAGAGGCCGGTGCGGGAGCGGCGTATCGCGGAGGCGATGACCGAGATCGCCTCCTCCTGACCGATCACCTTGCGGTGAAGCTCCTGCTCGATGTGCAGGAGCTTCTGCGACTCGCTCTGGACGATGCGCGAGAGCGGTATTCCCGTCATGTCGGAGATGACCTGCTGGATGTCCTCGACGTCGACGACGTTTTCCTCGACGGTGATCGTGCTCTCCCAGCTCTTCTTGATCTCGTCGACCTTCCCCTTGAGCTGGCGCACCATGTCGCGCACGGCGGCCGCTTTCTCATAATTCTGCGTATTGACCAGGCTCGTCTTTTCCGCGTTGAGGCGCTCGATCTCCTTTTCCAGATCCGCGAGCTCCCGCGGGCGTATCGAGTTGCGGATGCGCTTGCGCGAACCGGACTCGTCGACGAGGTCGATGGCCTTGTCGGGGAGGAAACGCTCCGTGATGTACCGCCGGGAGAGCGTCGCCGCCGCCTCGAGAGCCGCAGGCGTGTAGGTGACCCTGTGGTGCTCCTCGTAGTTCTTCTTGATCCCCTTTAATATCTCCAGCGTTTCCTCCACGGATGGCTCGCTCACGTGGATGGGCTGGAACCGCCGTTCCAGCGCCGCGTCCTTCTCGATGTGCTTCTTGTACTCGTTGAGCGTCGTGGCGCCGATGCACTGCAGCTCCCCGCGCGAGAGGGCCGGCTTGAGCATGTTGGAGGCGTCGATCGCGCCTTCCGCGCCGCCGGCGCCGATGATCGTGTGAAGCTCGTCGATGAACAGCACGACGTTCCCCGCCGTGAGGATCTCCTTCATCACCCTCTTCAGCCGCTCCTCGAACTCCCCGCGGTACTTCGTGCCCGCGACGAGGGAGGCGAGGTCGAGGGTGAGCACGCGCCGGCCGACGAGCACTTCAGGGACGGTCCCGTCGATGATCTTCTGCGCGAGCCCTTCGACGATGGCCGTCTTGCCGACGCCCGGCTCGCCGATCAGGACGGGGTTGTTCTTGGTCCGGCGCGCGAGGATCTGGATGACGCGCTGGATCTCCCGCTCGCGCCCGATCACGGGATCGAGCTTTCCCTCGCGGGCGAATACGGTCAGGTCGCGGCCGAACTCGTCGAGCGTCGGCGTCGGCTTCTTCGACGGCGTCTGGGGCTTCTTCTTCCCCGTGGGCGTCTGCGCCTGCTTGTAGTCGCCCGTCCCGCTGATCTGGAGAATTGCCTCGCGCAGGACGTTCGGCGTGATGTCCGCCCGTGCGAGGAAACGGGCGACGATGCTCCCCTGCTCCTTGACCGCGGCGAGAAGTAGGTGCTCCGTGCCTATGTACTCGTGGCCCATGTTGCGGGCTTCCTCGGCGGAATCCTCCAGGATCTTCTGCCCTCGCTTCGAGGGAGGGACATCGCCGAGAATGAGACCCCCCTTGCCCTTGGGCAGGCTCTTCTCTATCTCGGACTGCATCTCGGGGATCACCACCTTGATGCGCTGCAGCGCCTTCACGGCGACCCCCTCGCCATCCTTCAGGAGGGCGAGGATGATGTGCTCGGGCAGGAGTTGATCGGAGTGGAATCTCTTCGCCTCTTCCTGCGCGAGGATCGTGAGCACCTTCTGTGCCCTCTGCGTCAAGCCCTTGAACATCGCGTCAACCTCCCCTCACCTGCGTCAACGCCTCCCTGATGATCTTCGCCCTGGTGTAGTCGATCAGCTTGCTGTCGGCGGAGTCCTGCTGGGCCTGCAGCACCCGCTGGATGTGGGACTTCTGCGAGAGGAAGAGCAGCGCCGTGATCGTCGGCGCCTCGACCCCGGAGACGAGGCCGAGACACACGCCGAGCCGCAGCGCGGACAGCGCCTCGATGGATTCCCGGAGCGACAGGTAGCGGCAGTGCGTCAGAAGGCCCCATGCCCGGAATACCCTGTCCTCGATGTCCACCCGCCGTTTCTCCCTCATCTCTTCCCGCGTCCTCTTCTCGTATCCGGCAAGCTGGACCGCGATCCGGCCCAGGTTGCCGATGATCTCCCGCTCCGCGAGACCGATGGTGATCTCGTTGGCGATCACGTACATGTCGCCGAGGGACTCCATGCTCTCGCTGAAGAAGCCCCTGATCGACAGCCCCAGCTGGGCGGAGGCTTTCACCGCCCTCTTGATGAGTCCCGCCATCGACAAGGCTGGCAGGTGAAGCATCATCGAGGCCTTCAGGCCGGTCCCCAGGTTCGTGATCGCGGTGTTCAGGTAGCCCCACTCCGAGGATACCGCGAAGGACAGGGATTCCTCGAGCGCCGAATCGAGGGCGTCCACGCGCGCGTGGAGCATCTCCAGGCATGCGCCGCCCCTCATGCCCACAAGCCGCAAGTGATCCTCGTCGCCGAGTATCGCCGCCACCGTCTCATCGCTGCTGAGGACGATGGACCGCTGCTTCTCGAGGGAGTATCCCTGGGAAATGACGTTTCGCTCGAAGAGTATCCGCCGCTCGAGAGGGGAGATGTCGTCCATGTCAATGATCGCGAAATCATTCGCGTTTGGCAACCTCCGGAATGCCGCGAGGATGCGCTCTCTGCCCTCCTTCTCCTGGTCGGCCGAGCAGGTGCCGGGATACGGCAGGGAGGCGAGGTTTCGCGAGAGACGGACGCGGCTCGAAATGACGACCCCGGTATCCGCCCCTTCCTCGTCCGTGACGCGCATCCAGCCCTTCATGTCCGAGAGCCCCGTGAACTCAAACATCGGACTCGATCTCCCGGAGCCTGTCGCGCAGCAGCGCGGCCTTCTCGTACTCTTCGCTCTCCACAGCCTCGCGGAGCTCGTCCCGAAGCCCATTGCTCGCGATCGCCGCGCGCGCGTCTCCCGACGCGGATTTCGGAACCTTTCCCGTGTGGCGCGGCCGGGCGGCCATCTGCGAGACGATGGCCTTCACGTCCTTCTCGAACGCGCGGAAACATTCCGGGCACCCGAGCTTGCCCCTCTTTCGGAACTCCGAGGCTTTCAGCCCGCAGCGCGGGCATGCGTCCTTCACTTCCGATGCGCCTGTCAGGTCCTTGCCCTCCAACAGCCCCGAGAGGAGATTCGCGATCGGCAGCTCCGACTCCTCCTCCCGGATCATGCCTTTTTCCTGAGCGCACTCTTCGCAGATATGAAGCTCGTGAACCAGGTCCTTTTGTATCTGTCTGATATGAATGACGGCATCCTTCAAGCCGCAGATTTCGCATTTCATGGCTGGACATAAGTATACTTAAAACTGTCGATGAAATCCACGGCAAACCGTCATCCAAAGCCTAAATTTAGGGTAATCCGAGCGTTTGGACCGGAATGCCGGGCGCTGCGCGTCTGCCTTTTTACACCTTGCGGAGTATTTCCAAGGGCTTGGCCCGGGCTGCTCGGGCGGCTGGGAAAAATGACGCGATGGCCGAAAGAAGCAAGGCGGCCGAGGCTGCGGCGGTCACCTCAGCAGGGTCAATCCTGATGGGTATCGATTCCAGGTAAAAAGCCGAGTTGAAAAGCGTAAAGTGGCTGATCGCGGGTACCGAGGGCTCCAGGGATGAGCGGACCAGCGACGCAAGCGAGAGAACCGCATTCACCCCCTGCTCGAGCCCCTTGATCACTCCATTGATATTCACGGCCACCAGGAGCCCGAAGACGACACCCAGGGCCGTCCCGATGAGGCCGGTCAAGGCGCCGGCCGCGAGGAAGGAAAGCGCAAGGGTTCGCGGCTTTGCCCCCACGCTCTTGAGGATCGCGATATCTCCCCGTCTCTCGAAGACGATCATGAGCACCGAGGAAGAAACGTTCACGGAGGCGACCACGACGATGAGGGCCATGATGAAGAGGAGGAGAGCCTTGGTCGTGCGGAAGCTGGCGAGCCGGGCATACTCGAGCTCCCGCCAGGTCGCGATGCGGGTGTCCCTGCCGGCGAGATTCGATATTCTCGCGGCAACGGGCGCGAGGTCCCCAAAGGGGTCCCTGACCTTGACGCCGACAAGCGTACGCGAAGAGCGGGGCGAAAGAATGCCCGCGGCAGAGGCGAGAGGGGCGAACGCGAGGGACTTGTCCAGCTCCTGGTATCCCGTTTCATAGAGGCCTGCCACTGAGAACCGGGCCAGACGCGGCGGCCCGCTCACGCTCCCGGCCCACGTGGTGAGCACGTTGACCGTGTCCCCTGTCCGCACGCCGAGGGAGCCGGCGAGCGCGATGCTCAGGAGGATTGCCTCGCCTTTCAAATCGGCGGAGCCCTCGCGGATCGAGACAAAGGCGCCGAACCCCGGGTCTCGGGTGAACACGTCGGGAGGAACGAACCGGATGGTGACGCCGGCCGCAGCGCGGCCCGAGGAAACGAGGCCCGTCCCCTGCCGTTCGGGGACAGCGGCGAGGACCTCCGCGTCGGCTGCGATCGCGCGGGAAATCTCCTCGAGCGTCTCCTCGTCCGTCGCCGGCGGGAGAGAGACCTGCAAGTGGTACGTGCCGACCTCAAGGAGACGCGCGGTGATCCCCTCGATCATTCCGGTGGACACTTCCATCACGACGATGAGGGGCACGAGGCTGAGCGCGATCCCGACGACCGCTCCCCTGAGGTACCGCGCGGTCCCTCCCCTGCCCCTGAGTACCCGCGTGCCGAGGAAAAGAACCAGTTTCGTGGTCATGATTCAGCGAACGTTCCACCGCTCAACAGGAATCGCCTGTCGGCCCGGGCTGACAGATCCCGGTCGTGCGTGACCAGGATCATCGTTTTCCGAAGCTTCTCGACGAGCGCGAAGAGCAGGTCCTCCACAATGGAGGCGTTCCGCTCGTCCAGGTTCCCGGTCGGCTCGTCGGCGAGGATCAACCTCGGCTCGTTGATCAGCGCACGCGCCACGGCGACCCTCTGCCGCTCCCCTCCCGAAAGCTCCAGAGGCCACGCGTCCAGCCTCTTCTCCAGGCCGACCTCCGCGAGCAGCGCCCTGCCCCGCTGCCGCAGCAGGCGGGGCTGGTCCCCGCCGAGCATCCCGGGGATGATGACGTTCTCCAGGGCGGTGAAGTCCTTCAGGAGGAAGTGGAACTGGAAGATGAAACCCACGTCCCTGTTGCGGTACCTGCTCAGCTCGTCTTCAGAGAGCCCCGTGACGTCCACCTCGCCGACGCGCACGCTCCCCGCGGTCGGCCGGTCCAGACCCCCGACCAGCGCGAGGAACGTGCTCTTCCCGCACCCGCTTTCCCCGGTCACGGCAGCGGTCGTCCCCGCGGGCAGGGCGAGGTTCACGTTCCTGAGCACCTCGAGCCTCTCAGCGCCTGTCTCGTAGGTCCGGGCGAGGCCTTCGACTCGCACGAGCACTTCGGGGTCACTCATAGCGAAGCACCTCCGCGGGGCGGAACCGGGATACCGCGCGGGAGGCGGCCCACGCTGCCCCCGCGCAGGCGATCAGCGCGAAGAAGGCGACGAGGAACGCCTCTCGAAAGAAGACGCGGGAGGGCACCTCGGAGAGGTAGAAGTACGTCGGGGAGAAAATGGCGAACCCGCCCGTGCCACCGGTGGGCGCGAAAGGCGACGCGAGCAGGCGTATCGCACGCCCGAGACCGTTGATCGCCCGCTCGATGAGGCCGAACACGCCGTTCACGTTCACGGAGATGGCCAGCCCGGCGATGAGCCCGGAGACCGCACCGACGAGGCCG
>Ga0315274_10008998_pt1 | contig 14450 bp, 15 predicted proteins | sample YL17G02_20_MG_FD_203700 | JGI IMG/M metagenome (GOLD analysis project Ga0315274, IMG submission 203700) | Sediment microbial communities from Yellowstone Lake, YNP, Wyoming, USA - YL17G02_20 | ecosystem: Environmental > Aquatic > Freshwater > Lake > Sediment | place: USA: Wyoming | collected... | reverse complement strand
TCAACCGGGTGAATGCCGTTGGCCTCGGCCTCCGCCTTCTCCTCCGCTTTGATGCTGCGGGAGGCGTTGGCGATGTCCACCGTCCCGTTGATCAAGGAGGCAATTCCGGTCCCCGAACCCCCGCCCGTCACCGAGACGCTGATCTCGGGATGGAGCTGCTGGTAGGTTTCCGCCCAGGCCAAAGCCAGGTTCACGAGGGTGTCCGAGCCCTTGTTCTGGATCGTGCCCTCCGGCGCGTTGGGAAGCGGTGACTCGGCGGAGGGGCGTCCGCACGCGAAGAGACCCAGCCAGAAGAGCACCGGCAGGAGAGGCAAATGAGCCCGAATGCGCCAGCCTTGGCGGATCACTGATGTTGATTATAGATGCGCGCGGATGGACCTTCAAGGCTCATCTTCTCGGGCGGTTGCGGACCACCCGCCCGTGCCCGGGGCTTCCCCCCACTGCGGGAATCGACCTCATGCCTGTTCCCCCATCCGATCGCGCGATGGAGGTCGGAGGGATGCCCGAGCTTCGGAAGCCCTAGGCCGTATTCCAGGCCACGACGAACCCTATCCCGGCACCTCCCATGGGGTACAATGCGGCCGATGACTCCTGACCCGCCCTCGCCCAAGATCGTCACACAAGATCTCAACTTCTTCTACGGCAGCAACCAAGCCCTGATCGATGTCTCGCTGGCCGTCGAGGAGCGGCGCATCACCGCCTTGATCGGACCGTCCGGATGCGGGAAGTCGACCTTTCTGCGCTGCCTGAACCGGATGAATGACACGATCTCGGGTACACGCCTCGAGGGACAGATTCTGATCGATGGCCAGGACATCTACGCGCCGGATGTTGATTTGGCCGACTTGCGCCGACGGGTGGGCATGGTCTTTCAGAAGCCGAATCCCTTCCCCCAGTCCATCTTTGACAACGTCGCCTTTGGCCCTCGGGTGTTGGGCCTGAGCACGAGCAATGGGGGCCTGGAGGACTTGGTGGAGAAATCGCTCCGCCAGGCGGTTCTCTGGGATGATGTCAGGGATCATCTCAAGGAAGAGGCATTCGGACTGTCGCTGGGCCAGCAGCAGCGCCTGTGTATCGCGCGTGTCCTGGCCGTCGAGCCCGATGTCGTCCTGATGGATGAACCTTGCTCGGCCCTGGATCCGATCGCCACCGCGCACATCGAAGAGCTGATGCGGCAGCTCAAACAAGATTACACCATCGTGATTGTGACCCACAACATGCAGCAGGCGGCCCGCGTGTCAGACAAGACGGGACTCTTCTGGCTGGGCGAGCTCGTCGAGTTCGACGAGACCACCACGATTTTCACCCGGCCCAAACAGCAGCGCACCGACGATTACGTCACCGGACGGCTGGGCTGACGCGTCCTCCCAGTCTCACTGGAGCGAGGAGGCCTCCCAGGGTTCCGGGTTAAGCTCCATCATCTCTTCCCCCGCCAGGAACACCACTCGTTCGGCAATACTCATCGCGCGGTCTCCGGTGCGCTCCAGACTGTGAGCCGCGAATAGCAGCGCCAGGGTCCGGCTTGGTCCCGCCGCATCTTGCGCCAGGCTGCCCAACAACTCGTGGAACATCTGGCTGTAAAGCGCATCCACCCGATTGTCCCTGGCAGCCAGGGCTCGCGCTTTGTCGGCATCCCTGCCGACGAATGCCTCCAGGCTCTCACGCATCATGCTGGTGCACGTCTCGGCCATACGCTCGATGTGCACGCGCCAACCCGATGGGATCTCCCCCACCACGCGCGGCACCATCCGCGCGATCCCCGCTGCGTGGTCGGCCATCCTTTCCAGGTCGCTCACGATATTCATCGCCGCCACCACCATGCGCAGGTCACTGGCCGCGGGCTGCTGGGTGGCAAGCAGGCCGACACAGGCTTCCTCAATGTCAAATCGCAGGCGGGTGATGCGCTCGTCATCCGCCACCACGACCCGTGCCAGATCCGGCTTCTGCTCGACGAGGGCGTTAATGGCGCGCTGCAGTCCAGAATCCAGCATGCCCGCCAGACGAAGCACCCCATCCTGTATCGCATGGAGTTCCTGGAGAAGCTGCTCGACGAGGATCGGCTCACGGGCGCGGCTTTCCTGGCACTGCGGGTTCGGACATTTTCAGAGGCATCCCTCCGCTCAGTAGGAGGTCGGCGTAGATCGGGGGAAGATCCGATTGCCGTATCGCTCTCGCCGCCGCCTCGACATTGTACTCCACTCGACGGAATTGGATGCTCGTCCTCCAGCCGTGCTCAAGAAGCACATAACACGCCCTGGCATCTCCGTCCTTCGGTTTCCCGACGGATCCCGTGTTGACGAAGAGAGTTCGCGCCACACGTTTCTGATAGGGGAGATGGGTGTGCCCAAAGAGAAGGATGTCACAGCTGGCCAGGCGTGCGATGCGCTCAGACGACGCTGCCGGCCGGTCTTCAAACACATATTCATTGATCTTTCGGGGGCTTCCATGCACCATCAGCAGATGCGGCCGCTGATCCTCCAGTCGAATCTGGATCTGCAGCTTCTGAAGATACGCCTTGTTCTCCGGGGTCGTGTGCGCCCGCGTCCAGAGGAGGGATAGTTTGCCAAGCCGGTCCTCTTCGGGATCGCGGTAGATGCACCCACAGTCGTCCATATCGAACCCGACCCCCTGATCGTAATTACCCATGACCGTGGGGACCCCTCGCTCCCGCAGAAAAGCGACCACCTCGTTCGGGAACGCCCCATACCCTACCAGGTCACCGAGGCAATACACCGCCTCCGGCCTTTGCCTTTCCAGGTCCGCCCAAACGGCCTCCAGCGCATGCAGGTTGGCGTGAATGTCGGAGAGGACGGCTATTCGCATCAGAGACCTCTATGTTCGTCGCTAACCGAAGCGCCCAGTGACATAGTCTTCGGTGCGTTTGTCCTTCGGCCGGGTGAAGATCACCTGGGTGGGCCCAAACTCGATGACTTGCCCGGCCCGGTCTCCATCCATCATCATCATGGCCGTGTAGTCCGATACCCGCGCCGCCTGCTGCATGTTGTGGGTCACAATGACAATGGTGTACTCGCTCGACAGCTCGCGCATCAGTTCTTCGATTCGAAGCGTGGCAATCGGGTCGAGCGCCGAGCACGGCTCATCCATCAAAATGACCTCTGGCTCCACCGCCAGGGAGCGCGCAATACACAACCGCTGCTGCTGGCCACCCGACAGCGACAGGCCGCTTTGCTGCAGTTTGTCCTTCACCTCATCCCACAAGGCTGCCTGCTGCAGCGAGTGTTGCACCCATGCATCCAAATCCCCTTGGTAACCATTGATCCGGGCACCCCATGCCACATTCTCGTAGATGCTCTTGGGGAACGGATTGGGCTTCTGGAAGACCATGCCGATCCGCCGCCGCAGCAATACCGGGTCAACATCGCGCCCATAGATGTTCTGCCCCACAAACCAGACTTCCCCTTCGGTGCGCGCCGCCGGCACCAGGTCATTCATCCGATTGAAGGTCCGCAGCAGCGTGCTCTTGCCGCACCCCGAGGGGCCGATGATGGCGGTGATCTTCCGTCTGGCGACAGCCAGATCAATGTCCCGCACGGCCCGAAAATCGCCGTAGAATACGTTCAATCCCCTCGTCTCGATCACCGCTTCTCCCGATACGGAGGTCGTCGGCGCATCGGCCACCTCTGCGATTAGTTCCGCACCCGGCCTGATCAGCTGTTCAAGAAGCAACGTGGTCATCTCACCCCATCCTTCGGCTCACGCGGTTGCGCAGGAGCACCGCGGTGGCATTCAAGGTTAGGAGCAAGGCCAGCAGAACCAGGATCGCCGCCGCGGCGATATTCCGGAATTGATCCTGAGGCCTCGACGTCCAGTTGTAGATCTGAATAGGCAATGCCGTGAACTTGGAGAAGGGTCCTTGCGGATCCACGGTAATGTAGGTGGACGCGCCCACGACGATCAGGGGCGCCGTCTCGCCGATGGCACGCGAGATGGCCAGGATCGTTCCCGTCAGGATGCCCGGCAACGCCGAGGGCAGAACGTGCCCCCAGATGGTCTGCCACTTCGTCGCCCCCAGTCCATAGCTCGCCTGTCGCAAGGAATCGGGGACGGCCCGGATCGCCTCCTGGGCATTGATAATGATCAGCGGCAAGATCAGCAGCGCCATGGTCAGCGAGGCCGAAAGGATCGTCCGACCGTTCGACTCACTCACCCCAAAGACAGCACCGCTGGTGAGAGGCCCCAGCGCGCGGACGAAGATCGCCAGCCCGAGCATGCCGTAGATGATGGAAGGAACCCCGGCCAGATTGTCGATGTTCGTCTGGATCAGCCGGTTGAGCCACGTCCGCCCGGCGTACTCTTCCAAGTAGACCGCCGCTCCCACGCCCACCGGAAAGGCGAAAACGATGGTCAGGGCGATCATCCACAGCGACCCCAGGCCAGCGGTACGCACCCCGGCCAGCGCCGGCGTGCTGGACATGGTTCGCGTCAGGAACGCCCCGCTGATCCATGACTTGAACTCCAGCTTGGCGTCGGGGAAATCCGCCGCCATTTGGCGTTCAATCTCCTCCCGGTGGAAGAGCGCCTCGCTCAGCGGCCAGCTGTGCGCCACCTCTTCCTGTGTCACTCGCTCCTCAACCAGCGCGTAGACCTCCTCCCGGCTTCGCACCTCGAACGGTTTCTCCCGCTCAAAGCGTCGGAACAGCCCTTTGGAGACATTGGCTTCCACAATGGCAACCAGCTCCTCCTTCGGGAGCTCAGACAGAGGACGGTCGGCAAGGGTTGCCGGATCGATCCGGTATTGCACCGCCACCAGCCCCCAGGACCCGTTGAGGACGTCGGTGAGCAACGCCAGCAGCGCAATCAAGCCCACCACCGTGGCGCTGAGGAAAACCACTCGCCACAACTTCCCCAGGCGGTGACGCTTCGCCGAATTGGGCATGAAGATACCCTTGGGGAGTTCCCCTGTGGAGTTGTTCGCTTCAGACCTTAGGATCGAACTCACTCGTACACCTCGCGAAAGCGCGCCACGACACGCCGGCTGATCATGTTCAGCGCCAGGGTCACCAGGAACAGCACCAGACCCAGGGCAAAGAGGCTGTTGTAATCGAGGCTGTTGTAGCTGAGATCGCCTCCACTGATGCGCGCGATATGCCCGGTGATCGTCTCGGCCCCTACGAAGGGATTGAGGGTCAGCTCCGGCCCGGCCCCGGCGGCGATGGCCACGATCATCGTCTCTCCCACCGCACGCGACATTCCGACGATGAACGCGGCGATGATCCCCGAGATGGCCGCCGGCACGACGATCTTCAATGCGGTCTCGAGCTTCGTTGCCCCGAGGCTGTAAGAGGCCTCGCGCAGCGAACGCGGCACCGCGCTCAGCGCATCCTCACTCATCGAACTGACCAGGGGAAGGATCATGATTCCCATCACCAGGCCGGCCGACGCCGTGTTGTAGATCTGCACCGCGTCCCGACCGAAGATCAGCCTGAGCAAGGGAGTCATGAGCGTCAGGGCGAAGTATCCATACACCACTGTCGGGACCCCTGCCAGGATCTCCAGGATCGGCTTCAGAACGCTTCGCGCGCGCGTTGAGGCGTACTCGCTCAAGAAGATCGCGGCGCTCAACCCTAAGGGCAGCGAGACCACCATGGCAAAGAAACTCGTCATCAGCGTCGCCGTCACTAGGGGCCAGACCCCAAAATGCCCAATCGCTGGCTGCCATTGCCCCCCGGTCACGAATTCCACGAGGTCGACTTCATCGCTGGCAAAGAAGAGCAACGACTCTCGACCCAGCACGACAACAATCCCCAGGGTGGTCAGGATGGATAGGCCGCCACAGGCAAAGAGAAACGCCTGAATCAGCGTCTCACGCGGCCGGGAGCGTCTTCTCAGGTCGGCATGATCCATAGCACTCGAATCCGCCTATCTCCTTCTGGTTTCCGCCGCCGCACAGGGCCTCGGCGGGTTCCTCATGCTTCCTTCCCTTCACGAGGCATAGGGAGACCGAGGTCTCTCTATGGCCCTCATCATTGGCGCGGCCGCACGATGTCTACTTCGTTGCATCCAGCCACTCCTGCTTGGCTTCATCCAGCGCTGTTACGCTGGCGGGGAAGTAACCGACATCCAGGATTTCTTCATTGACATAGGTCAGGTAGAAGTCGACGAACGCCGCCACCTGCGCCTTGTCCTTCATGATCTTGGCATCCGAGTACATGAACAAGGGTCGCGCCAGCGGATACTCTCCGCTCTCAGCAGACGCCTCGGTCGGCGCCACCCCTTCGATCGCAAGCGCCCGCAGCACATCCTTGTTCTCCTGGTAGTAGGCGAAGCCGAAGTACCCGATCGCATACGGGCTCCCCAACACCCCCTGCACGAGCACGTTGTCATCCTCGCTCAACTGCAGGTTCGATGCATTCAGCAGACGCTCCTTGTCCTTCTCCAACACCACTTCCACAAAGAAGTCAAACGTGCCACTGTCCGTCCCCGGACTGAAGCGCAGGATCGGCTCCGCCGGCCAGCTCGGATCCACCTCCGACCACGTCTCCGCCGTCGAGAAGACCAACGCCAGCTGCTCCAGGGTCAGTTCCTCAACGAAATCATTCTCCGCACTCACCACCATCGCCACTGCATCGGTCCCCACCCGAAACGAGATCGGCTCCCGCCCGATGGCCCGGCAGTTTTCCACCTCCGAGTCCTTGATGGTCCGGCTGGCATTCGAGATGTCTGTCTCGCCCGTCACGCAGAACCTCTCAAAGCCCGCTCCCGACCCGATGCTGTCGATGGTGATGTTCCCGGCATACCCCTCATCCCGGAACCGTTCGGCCATCCGCTCCGACAGCGGATACACCGTCGAGCTGCCCGCAGCGATGATGTCCCCTTTCACCTCGAAGGGGTCCACCTCAGGAAGCTGGACCTTGCTCTCTTCCATCATCATCTCCGCTGGCACGGCGGCGGGCTCGGGGGCTGCCGGCTGGGTAGCAGAGGGCTCCGTCGGCGTCGCCTGGCCACATGCAGCCAAGACCATGGAGGCCAGCAGAACCACCGCCCAAAATCGATGCAAGAACCTCATTTCTCTATCCTCCTCAGAATAGAATTCCCAGGAATACGAGGTAAGCGTACACGCCGTGCCTTAAGCTGAAGTCAAGCCCACGTTAACGAACCTTAACCCGGCAAGGCGCTTTCCTCTCGACTCTCGAGGTGCGTCTCCCTACTCGAATGAGTCAACCTGCAGCAAGGCCTCGCGGGTCCAGAGGTAGAAAGTGCCCAATCCGCTCTCCTCGGGGTTCCAGGACCGTATCTTTATCCCGCAATGAAGGCAGTGCCCTTCGGCAAAAACGCCGAACGCGGCCTGGCCATCCTCGAGCTGGAAGACAGGCTCTTCACAGAATGGGCATGGGATCCTTGCTTTGTCAGCCGCTCCATCACCGGCGGGCTCAAACCGCAATTCGCGGTTCCCCGAGCGGCCCTCCCCCTCGCGTCGTCTGGTCGATCCCTCGATCCACGACACGTGACCCATCCAGAATTGCTGTTCCCCTGTCGTGGAGCCGATAGGGCTTCGCGGGATTGGCTTTGTTTCCGCCCCTTTTGGTTTCTCGTCTTTCATGGACGTCATATGCGCTCCTTCTTTCCCACAGCTTGCTTGCCTTTTCTACCTACCTTACCCATCGATCATTAAGGGCGCCGCAAGCCGGCTTTAGGGGACCTTAATGCCGGCACCCGCGCTTCCATGGGTTCACAGGGCGGTGCCGCCAAGCCTCACAACCGAGGCAACGAAACCGCCAGCACCAGACCGCCGTTGGGCCGCCGGTCATCGATCCCTGCCGTTTCACCGCCTGCTATATAATGTCCGCCGTGGCTGACCTTCCAACCGATGCCTCGATCGGCCTTCTCAAACGCATCCCGGGCGGTTATCTCCACGCGGGCAGCTGGTTCCATCCCCGCGAACTGGTACGCCGCCACACGGCCTACATCCCCGAGTTTGACATCGCCAGCAGCACGGTCACAGTCAACCAGTTTCGGGTTTTCGTCAAAGACAACGGATATGCGCAGGATCGCTGGTGGAACGACGAAGGACGACAATGGCTGGACGGGCGGGCCTGCGGATGGGGGCGGGCAGATCGCAAGCGGCCTGAGGGGTGGGACGAGCAGAAGAAACGACCTCACCACCCCGTGGTGGGCGCTACCTGTTTCGAAGCGGAGGCCTACTGCGCGTGGCTCTCCGCCGAGAGAGGCCACACCGTGCGTCTACCCTCGGAAGACGAATGGGAACGCGCCGCGCGCGGCGACGACAGCCGCCCCTATCCATGGGGCGAAGTCTTCCTCAGCAATCTCACCAACACCGTCGAGAGCGAACGGCACGAGGCAGCCCCTGCCGCCAGCCTGCCAGGCGACGTGAGCCCGTTCGGCGTGATGGATATGGCCGGCAACGTCCAACAATGGACTTCCACTTCCTATGCGCCTCTCCCCGAGGAGGTCTATCCTGAAGGTCCCCTTCGGGTTGTGCGAGGCGGATCCTTCAACGACTTCGCCTACGGTGCGCGGACGTCCTATCGGCGCGCCTACCCGCCAGGGTATTACTTCCCCTTTTTGGGATTTCGGATCGTGGTGGAGTCTCACTGAGGCTCGATGCGTGTGCCATGAGTGGCTCTGACCGCCACGCGATGAGGAGGCCGACATGAACAAGCTCTTTTCCGAGCAAGCCAAGTTCCCGTGGGGGGCTCTAGTTGTCGTACTGGCCGTGGGGCTGTTTGGCTGCATCATCGCGGTCAGCCTGATCGTCCGCAGCACTCAAGGCGACAGGGAACCCACAACCGGCGTCCCTCCTGCCGAGGCCACGCCGGCCGCCCCTCCCGGCTCCGTCGCCATCGACATCTCGTCCTCCAACACGAAGGAAGACTGGATGGATGCGGTGGTGGCGAAATTCAACCAGGAAGGCCACAAGCTGGGCTCCGGGGAAACCGTATTCGTCCGGGTCAGCCATGTCACATCCGGCGGGTCCCAGAAGGCAATCCTCTACGGCAAGAGCCAGCCGACGGTGTGGAGCCCCGGCGACCAGAGTTGGGTGGATACTGCAAACCAGACATGGCGTGATCGCACCGGCAAGCCGCTCGTTTCCGAAACGTGCCCGGCCACAGTTTCTGCCCCCATCGGTTTTGCCCTGTGGAGGCCCATGGCGGAAGCGCTCGGATGGCCCGAGGAGCCCATCCGCTGGGATGATCTCGTCAAGCTCTCCGCCGATCCCGAGGGTTGGGCAAGCCTGGGGCACCCCGAATGGGGGCAGTTCAAATTCGGCCATACGCACCCCGACTACTCGAACGTAGGATTACTGATGATGACCGCGCTCGCCTACTCGGTCGAAGGGAAGACGAGCGGGCTGACCGCCGACGAGGTGTACGCGGATCGCGTCGTCGAGGCCTTCACGCGCGTCGAGCAGAACACGTACCACTACGGTATCCAGAACCGGCCGTTGATGCAGGTCCTCGCTCAGCGGGGCCCCGAGTACCTGCATGGGGTAACGACCAGCGAAGCCGAGACCCTCAAGACCAACGCCGAGTTCGCCGACACGCTTCGTTTCCAGCTGGTGTTCATCTTCCCTGCCGGAGGCACTTTCTGGAGCGAACAGCCCTACTGCATCTTGGACGCTGATTGGATCTCTCCGGAGCAACGGGAAGCGGCGGTCCTCTTTCGGGAGTACTTGCTGAGCGGCGACCAGCAGGCCATGGCGGCAGACAACTATGTGCGCCCGGTGGACTCAAGCATCCCGCTTCACGCGCCGCTGGCTCTCGAATCCGGCACCGACCCTCGCGTCACGCGCGACAGCGTCCCCAACCTTCAAAGCCCCTCAGCTGAGGTCGCCGCCGCCATCAAAGATGTCTTCCACCAGACCAAGAAGAAAGCGACCATCGTCATGCTCCTGGACGCCTCAGGGAGCATGCAGGGCGACAAGATCAAGTCGGCGGTGGAGAGCTCTATCAACTTCATCGAACGGCTCGATCCCGGGGACAAGATCTTCACCTACACCTTCAGCGAGGAGAGCGTGATCCAGCTTGGGGGCGGAAGGGCGTCGGAGGTGAGCGAGACGCTCTCACAGACCCTGAATGGAGTGTATGCGGCCGGAAACACCCCCCTGTACGATGCCATCTGCGCCGCCACCGAGACGATCAGCAGCATGCAGGCTGAGGACGAAGCCGGCGCCGAGAGGCGGCTGTACGGCATCATCCTGCTCTCGGACGGTCAAGACACCTCGAGCGTCAAGACCGAGAATCAGATGTTCGGTTGTCTGCCCAGCGGCGAGAGTGTAACGGGGGTCAAGGTCTTCACCATCGCCTACGGGGAAGATGCCGACGCTGACCTGATGCTCCGCATCGCGAACCGGACGAACGGCAAGACGTTCACCAGCGATCCGCAGGGCATCGAGAACGCGTACAACGCCATCTCAGCCGAGCAGTGACCATGCAGCCCTCACGACCGTTGTGGTTCCTTCTCAATCCTTACGGCTGGGTGGTCGTGCTCATGAGCGTGGCGACGGCGATCCTGCTCGAGCAGCCCTGGTTTGTGCTTGTCGGGGTGCTGGGGTACCAACTGGCGCTCTTGCTCGATCTTGTCTTTGGTGGAAGCCTGGGCCGTACCGGCGCAGTGCGTCTGGCCCGCGCCGAGCAGGAGAACCGCGAGCTGCGGGCAGAACAATCCCGGCTGCTTGGCGCTCTCCGTGAACGCGACGCCTTGCTGGCCTCGAAGGGAAAAGCTCCGGATCAGCCTGCCTCGGCTGCCGGACCGCCTCCTGCGACCCCTGGCTCGTGATGGGCCCGGAAACCCCGTGACGGCAACGGGGCGCCCTCTGCCATTGGGCGCCCCGGGAGTATCCGTGTCCCATGCACTGGCCCTTCCGGCACAAGGAGCATCAAGCCGGTTGGAAGGCCAGGTGGAAGACGGCTCCGCTTTGGGGCGGAGCTCGGTTCTCCGCCCACACCTGTCCTCCGTGAGCCCGCAGGATGTGACGGGCGATGGACAGTCCCAGCCCCGTACCCGGTGTGCCGCGTGCGCGGTCGCTCCGGAAAAACCTCTCGAAGATCCTCTCCAGCTCATCCGGCGGAATCCCCGGACCGGTGTCGAAGATGGAAAGGACAACCCGATTCTGCGCTTCGTCATACCGGCCAGTGAGCCTTACCTCACCTCCCGGTGGCGTAAACTTCAGCGCGTTGTGCAGGACATTGCCCACGGCCCTCGCCGCCTGCTCCGCATCGGCCAGCACGCGCAGCACTTCAGGAACCTCGTTAGTCAGCTGTATCTGCTGGCGCCCCGCTTGATCGGCCATTTGGCTCAAAGGCCTAAGGACGACCTGCCTCAGGGACTCCGGCACGAGGCGCACGACCTGTCGCCCCGACTCGATGGCCGCCAGGTCCAGCATCTCTTGAGCCATCTGCTGGAGAGTATCGACCTCCGCCCCCACCTTGACGGCCAGGTCTTGCACGACCTTCACGTCCTGAGCGGCGGGGCCGACCAACGTGTCCGCGAGCAACCTCAACGACGTGAGTGGGGTGCGAAGCTCATGCGAAAGGTTGGCGACCATGTTCTGACGGGCCCGGCTGAGGCGCTGCACTTCGGAGACATCTGTGAGGGCCAACGCCACGCCCCGGGCGACGCCCAGTGCAACGGCCTTGTGAGGCCGCTCCTCGAGGCGTACCATTCGCTCCAGCGCTTCGTTGTCCCCAACGCCGGCCGCATCGGCCATGAGCCGCTCTAAGTCCAGAGAGCGTGTATACGCAATGAGCGTGATCGGTTCCGAGAGGCCGCTGAACAAGACCTCGGCGGCGGGATTGGCGTATTGGACCCTGAGCTCCTCATCCACTACCAGCAGGGCCTCGGTCGCCGCACGACCTGCTGCCAACAGCCGATCACGTTCGGCCATCAGCGCTTCGCGGCCAGAGTGATCGTCGCGCACGTCTCGACGCTGGCGTCGGACGTACTCCCGGCGCCGCTGTCGCTCTTGCCGCCAGGCAAGGGCCAATGCGATGACCATCAGGGCAAGACCGGCCGTCAGCCAGGACTCCATCCCTCAGCCCTCGAAGCGATATCCGACCCCGCGGAGCGTGAGGATGCGCATCGGATTGGAGGGATCCTCCTCGACCTTCTGCCGCAACCAGCGGATGTGCACATCGACCGTTCGGCTGTCGCCTACGTAGTCGTCCCCCCAGACTCGAGCCAGCAGAAGGTCCCGCGTCAACACAGCTCCTTTATGGCGCATCAGCGTCACGAGCAGTTCGTACTCCCGCGGCGCCAACTGGATCTCCCCCTGCCCTCTGTAGACACGCCGCGAGCTCAGATCGACCCTTAGATCCCCTGCGGTCAGTTGCGTTTGCGGTGAGCCGGACGAGCTTCCTCGGCGCAGTGCCGCCCGTACGCGCGCGATGAACTCACCCAACGAGAAGGGTTTGACGATATAGTCATCGGCCCCGGTTTCCAGCCCGATGATCTTGTCCGCCTCGGCTCCGCGCGCGGTGAGAAGGATGATGGGGACATGGCTCTCACGACGCACGATCCGGCACACCGTGAGCCCGTCCAGTTTCGGCAGCATCACATCCAGGATGACCAGGTCGGGTTTGCCCGAGCGCGCCTTCTCCAGGCCGCTTTCCCCGTCCTCGGCGGTCAACACCTCGTAGCCCTCGGCGCGCAGATTCAGGGCAAGGGTATCCCTTACCGTCGCATCGTCCTCAACGAGAAGAACTGTCGTCATGGGGGCATTATAACCTTGGGCAAAGCCTCAACTCATCGAGAGGCGTCTCCCGCCTCGCGCTCACGTCCATTCGTCTACCGGTCGATCCCCAAACGACGGGCTGCCTCCAGCAGAGCATGGTGGAGCGCGCCGTTGGACGCCACAACCCCGTACGCGCTGATCAGCTCACGACCCTCACCGAAGTCTAGCGGCGCGCCACGCAGGTCCGTCACCCTTCCACGCGCCTCTTCCACCAGGAGACACCCCGCGGCGAAATCCCAGATTCTCTCTTTGCGCCCGGGCCTCAATGGCGACGGTATTCGGATGGCAAGATCGGCCTGGCCGCCTGCCAGCACGGCGAATTTCGCCTGGCTGTCCATGCCGATCGGCGGGGTCACAACCCTCAGGGTTGCCGCAAGCCTCTCTAGCGCGGCAAGATCGCTGTGCTCCGGTTCCTGAGAGCACAGGATTCTTGCCCGCACCAGGTTTGTCTCCGTGGATACTTCGAGCCGACGTCTGTCTTCGCCGTTCCTGCCGAATGCCCACGCCCCACCACCCCGGACCCCCAACAGCGCCACACCCTCTCCACGCACCGGCCCCATGTCAGGATTCAGGCGCGGACAACCCAGCGCACCGATCTTGACCTGGCCGTCCTCAACGAGCGCCAGCGCTACCACATACTGCCCTCCCCGCAGGAACCCTTTGGTACCATCCAGGGGATCCAGTACCCAGAACCTCCGCGCCGGCTCGCCACACCCGAGGTCCACCCCCTCGATCACCGTTGCATCGTCTGCATCGGGAAAGACCTTACGCACCAACGTCACAACACTCCCCAGCAGCGTCTTGTGCCCCGGATCTCGAAGCGTCGCGGAGTTCTCCTCGGCCACCACGACATCGGCGGGAAAGGTCTCAGCAATTCGCCGCGCGGCCACCGCCTGAGCAGCGTAATCCGCGATCGTTACCGGCGAGTGATCCGCTTTGTGCAGCGTTTCGACAGCGTCAAGTTCTTCTGCCTCACGGAGAAGTTGTGCTACTTCCCGGACCACAAGCAGCGCCAGTGCCGCTTCTCGGCCATAGCTTCCAACGCTCACAACCTCATCCATCCGGTTCACCTATACACCGAGTGACCCTCGGTCGTTGTCGGCGCTTCCTGCGGCTGGGAAGGCCACTCTCATGGTCGGCTCATCTCGGGTTCCTACAATACCATCATCTTCGCACCCTGAGAGGTCAACTGCTGTGCGCTGGTTCAGCCTCACTCTCTTAGCGCTTTCCGTCTCCGCGTGTGGTGCGCTGGACTCCGGTCCGGGCCCCGAGACGCCTCTTTCAACGTCGCTCTCTCTACCTGCTTCTCCACCAGCCACCCCCATGGCGCCTCCCCAGGCCTCCGCCACCGCGGAGCCCCAAGCAATGCCATCCGTTCCTCAGTTCCCGGACCCCGCTGGGTTTTCCTGGTCCATTGTGGCGGAAGGCCTCAGCCAGCCGCTGGATCTGCAACACGCGGGTGACACACGCCTTTTCATCGTCGAAAAGGGTGGAACCCTCCGTGTCCTCGAGACGGGTGTCCTGCGCCCCGAGCCCTTCCTGGACATTCGCGACCGCGTGGGCTCAGGAGAAAGTGAGCAGGGACTGCTGGGCCTGGCTTTCCATCCCTCCTTTCCAAGCAACGGGTTCTTTTTTGTCTACTACACTGACTTGGAGGGTGACACGGCCGTGTCGCGATTCCGCCTCTCCGCCGATCCGGCTTATGGCGATCCTGGCAGCGAGCTTGTCATGCTTCGGG
>Ga0315274_10008997_pt1 | contig 14451 bp, 14 predicted proteins | sample YL17G02_20_MG_FD_203700 | JGI IMG/M metagenome (GOLD analysis project Ga0315274, IMG submission 203700) | Sediment microbial communities from Yellowstone Lake, YNP, Wyoming, USA - YL17G02_20 | ecosystem: Environmental > Aquatic > Freshwater > Lake > Sediment | place: USA: Wyoming | collected... | reverse complement strand
ATTTTTCAACTCTCACTCTGATGAACTTTTCCCCTGAATCTGATTCCATGTAGCGTAGTTTGATGAGTCCAGCATCAGCCACATTCGAGGGAGGTTTTTTTGAGCTCTGTGAACTGCTATTGGGTGACGTGGACTTGGGTTTCGGTTTTGTGGGTTCAGAGGCGAATTTTTGGGTAGATACGTCCGATGTCTCCTTAGGATTTTTTACTTCATCAGTATTTTTGAAATCCTTTTTTGACTGCCGACGGATCAGAAAGAAAAATGCTAGTAATAAAATGCCGGTGATCAGGATTGTCTTGGCTCGTAGACTCAAAATTTATCTCCATTTATATTAGGTTTTTACAAAAAAATGTTCAGGGACTGTTTTTTGGTTTCAGGATCATTTTTGAGAAATTATCAAAAGGTAATAGTTTTTTGATGATCTTGAATTTAATTCCTGATGTCGAAGTTTGATTCTTGAGCATATAAAAGCCAATGTTTAGGAAAGCTGGACCGTCAGCGGTTTGATCCCAGCAAGCGGTCATGCCAAGTATTCTAGTGATGCGAAATGAGCTGGGGAGATTCCTCGTATTACTTGGATAGTGGCGATTGTAATTAGGGGAATTTTGAGATGTATAATTTACGATCGGAATTGTACCTGGACTACAAGTGACGCAGCTCGTAGCTAATGTTGGATCGGAAAAATTAAATGAGTTAAGTCGATTCTTGGCTTCGATTTGTCCGGGATCTATGCAAATAGTCTTCACATCTATCAAGTCTACGACAGTACCGCTCGGTGATCGATTTTCGACTTTGATTGTGATTCTCGGACAATTTGACAGGCAATTTGCGCCAGATGCGGTTCGAAGGGTGAATCCTTTTTGAGTAGCCGTGAATGGTTTGGGTCGGTTCGTGGCTGGATCAGAAGGATGTTGTCTGACCTTCCAGATATCTTCAATGAGTTGGACTAAAGATTCAAGATCTGACTTCGCCTCATTTTCTGCTTCGTTTGCCCGGGTCGATTGTTCAAAGTAGTTCCACATTTTAATAGTAGCGATAGCCACTAAGGACGAAAGCCCGAGCGCCAATGTCAATTCAATGAGGGTCATGGCACGTTGGCTACAGTGACCAAGATGATGGGACCTATTGTGGTTACATCGCAACATTGGCAGTGCCTAATTGTGTTCTGAAAATGTATCCTTTATTATTATTTAGTATCCAATGAATTGAATAATAGACCTCCAGTGAATGAGCACTATCGGCCGCATTGAACTGGCTGCATTTTATCGGGGAGTCGGTGCGAAAATCTTTGAGTGTGCCCAGAACTTCGATAAACGCGCCTTTGTTAGAAGCAAATGAATTTTTGTCAGAGTTCGCGATAAATGATGGAGATAGAGCGATTTGATAACAGGCATAAATGCGGCTATATGCGGGGCTAGATTTCATGTCCGCGCTATTATTTGCACATCGGCGGGCCGCTGTATTAAAGTGGTCCATGTGTACGCCAGTGAGTGGCACTTGCGCCTGAGCATTTCGAGTTAAATTCAAATTGCCGAGTCCAGCGATTCCTATAGTTGGGATGTTCGCGGTCCTAGCAGCCGGCGTGCAGCTTGAAGAAACGTATTGTCTGATGGCTTTTGTAGCTTGCTGTACCAGTGCGTCTTCAACGTCTCTGTGAGCAGAGCTTGCTTGTATCTGTCGGCGTTCCGCATATATATTATTAAATGCTGCGCTGGCTGAGGCAATCACGATACCTAGAATGCCTAGTGCAATAATTACTGAAATCATCGACTCCCCACGCTGGTCAGTGGCAAGATTTGTAATTATTGTAAATTTTCGCATATGCTTCTGCTCCATCGCGAACATCTGCCGTCTTTGTCTCTTTTCTCAGCTTGAGGCAAGTTCACCTCTAGGCTTAGTCTCCCTTCACGACTATCGGAGTTTTGTGGATATAACTGAAATCTAGCTTGAGTATTTTTTCAGGATTTCGAAAAATATTCTGCATATTCGCGGTCATGAATACACGGGATGGGCAGAGTAGCGTTGACCATCAAGGTCAAGATTAGTGCACAGGCCGCGACGACGGCTACAGAGGATTGAATTGTAATGTCAATGACATCCGCAACCCATCGAAGACCATTACTGGGAAAGAGTACGGAACGGCGTTTAGGTATCAGTCATGGCGGCGCATTCCGGCCTCACTCGGCTTCATGGCGACCTCCTACACTCTAGATACCGGCTCGATAGCCAGGTCTATACCATCGCCATTTTCGGGGAATACTCTGTCGAGACGGGCACCCGGTCTCTGGTCGCAACATCAAGGTCGAATTCAGCAGCAACCGGGGGTACAACGAGCACTTCAACATCAAGTAGGATCACTTCGAAGGAGATCGTGGATTAGGATTCGAATTCCACGATGATTCGGTTTGGTCTGGAGTATCGTTTTTAGGTCCCCGACTCGAAGGGTAGACCGCGTTGCAGCGGAGCGCCCTCTGCCGTTGTCGGAGAAAATTTCTTCAGCTCGCTGCCAGTACAAAGTAAATATTCGAAAGTAGTTGCCGGTTTTTCTTTCGGCCGGTCCTTCACTTTAAGTAGGTGCGGTTGGATCCGTTCAGGGCGGCCGACGATGACGGCGTCCGTCTTTTCAGCGCGCCAGGACTTAGCTAGATCCTTGCTGGCGAAGGCCATCATAGTTCCGCTTAAATGCGTGCGGCTGATGCCTAGCGACTTATCCAAGGTCTGCATGATTTTAGGTTGCTGCCAGGTGGCTTCGCTATAGCACCAGTCACGGCTGAGGTTGAGCATCGGGCATGGCGTAGGAGCGAGGCAAGGATACAGCGGCAGGTAGCCCATCTTTACCATCTCATCGCGTAGCTCCATGGCTGCACGGGCGAAGGTCTGCGAAGCGGGTTCAAGCAGCAGCACTAGGGTGGAGCCCTGGACCTGATCGCGCAAAAGTTTGAGGACGCGGGTCTTGGCCACGGGATTTTTTTCTAGTTCGTTCCAGACATAGCCAAGTGAAAAACCATGCATCGTACCTGCAGGTGCAAGAGGGACCATGCTGGATTCTAAACGCTCCAAACCAACGCGGTGTGTTTTGATACTGGCGCCGCAGGCGGCTTGGTTAAGCACCAAACTCGCGGCTTCCAAAAGACTGCCGCTGGTGTCGTAGAGGCGCATTTGTAAAGCCGAAGGTGGCAGGCCAGCCGTCAGGAGGAAATCACTGACTGCGTGTGCCACTGCGCCAGTGCCGCAACCCAGATCGTACCAAGTGACGAGAGGTTGCTGTTTTACCCCAGATTCGCTTTTGGATTCAGCTTTGGGCTCGGCCTCGGCCTCGCCTTCACTTGCTGGTGCCGCTGCTACTGGAGTGTGTTTGCGCGCAATGTCTTTAATCCACGCTTGCACGTGATGTCTATCACTGAGGCGCTTCAGCAGTAGTCTAGCTCGTGCGGCGTTGACCAGATGAAATCCGAGCAAGTAGGCGACGGTCTGCTGCGCGCTACCAAGCATGCCACGGCTAACTTGCTGGCGTTCTTTAGTGAAGGATTCCCAGAGGTCGATGATCGCCCCGGTCTCTTGGCGCAGAGCGGTGCCGAGCAATACTTCGGGCGGCGTGTCTTTGCGCTTTGTCCCACGGGGAAATTTTGCCAGTGCCAACACGGCGTCCCGCCACGCATCGAGCATACGCCCAGGCAAGTTAATCGGCTGGTTAGTGGGTGTCATAATTGGGGGACTCCTGGCTGGTACGTAGGCCGCAATGGTGTATTCGGTTTTTTTTACTCTGGCTATAGGGAGTCTTCAAATGCCGGCAAAGGCTACCCAAGCTTCTCCCATAACAAACTGAAATAATTAATAATTAAAAAACCACGCTGCAGCGTGGGCTAGGTGGGGAAGGTGACGTTGGCACTGGGAAAGTATGGGGAGCAGTGATTAGTCGGTAGCCTTGACCTTGGTCACTACCTCTAAAAGTGGTACTCTAAAAGAGGTGCAAGCAAAGGTGGCGCAGAGTGAATAAAAAACACAAAGAATTTCATTATGATACGGTTTTAGACCCTACCAACTTATGCGGCAGAAAGGCAGAACTTAAAGGCCTCCAAGTCCTGATTGAGCGAAAACAGCGCGTCGTCCTCTACGCGCCCAGGCGGTACGGCAAATCCTCCCTGGTGCATTACGCGGCAACAAAATATTTGGCGGAGCACAAGCGCTCGTTAGTTATTAACGCCGACTTCATGGATGTATCTTCCTTAGCTTCACTGGCCGATCGATTGCGGCTAGCGACCGCGCGAGCGATCAGCGAGCGCATGGCTGTTCGCGGTTTTTTGGAATCTGTGATGGGGTATTTGAAAAACCTTTCACTCGTGGTCGATGTCGATCCGATCTCTGGAACTCCATCCGTGAGCCTTAAAGGTACAAGCGGAGATTTTGGGCGCTCCATCGCGCCAGTCCAGTTGGTTCAAGAGTGTCTTGATGCCATTAAGCGGATGCACAAAGACCGGCCAGTCCTACTGATCATGGATGAGTTTCAGGACATTCATTTCGTGAAGGAGGCTGAGGCTATCCTCCGCGCGGCTCTACAAAAAATGCCTGGCCTGCCGATGTTGATGTTAGGTTCAAAACGAGCCTTACTGACTGAAATGTTCGCACGCAGCGGATCTCCATTTTTTGGCTTTGGCGACGAAATGACCCTTGTGCCTATTCCCGTTGATACTTGGCTACCCTACTTTAACGAGCGCCTCAGCCCGTATGGGCGCAGGATTCACAAACAAGCATTAGCCGCATTATGCGAACTGGTGTGTGAGGTGCCGAATAGTGTCTGTGAAGTTGGTTTTGCCCTTTGCCATGACTTACAGGTTCCGGCTGAGATCGACGAGACTGCGATGAAGTCATGCTTGCAGCGTTTGATCCAATCTAAGGAGCAGTCGCTGCGGTATCAGATGGTTCATTTTTCTTTGACGGAGCGATCCGTGATCGCAGAGATTGCTCGGCGACGTTACGTCCAGCAACTGGGTGCCAAGGATTTTCTTACCGCGGTGAAGCCAGTGCTTTCAGCGGTGCAAAAGATCGTGGCTCGTCTCGTTAAAAGCGGGTTTCTTGAATGGGAAGCGGGTAAGGGCTACCGCCTTTCCGATCCGCTGGTAGGTGTTTTTCTGTCAGCTTATCCCTTGTGAACTACCGGCTAGTTTGTGGGCAAAGCAAAATCGCTCCGCTGCAGATGCTTATTAATCTAATACTTATGGTGGCTTAATGCTTTTGGAACGAGCCACTCACGGAGCCTACAACAGGCGCTAGACGCTGCCGCCGAATCACGCTAGGCTTTAGGCAGTTTGTGCGGCTGGGGTAAGTGCCGGTTCACTCCCGCTAAGTACCCGCCCATACAGTTAAATTAGCTAGACGAGAAAGCCTCATCATTATGACGACCACTGACTCAGGCAGTGACCCAGCGGCACCGAAGCCGTTGCATGTTGGTAAACCCGCGTGGCTAAAGACAGAGATACCCACGGGCGGTACCTACTTTCAAATCAAACGTGACCTGCGCGAACGTAAGCTTTTTACGGTATGCGAAGAGGCTAAATGCCCCAATATCAGCCACTGTTGGAGTCAGGGTACAGCGACCTTCATGGTACTCGGCGATACCTGCACTAGAGCCTGCCGTTTCTGCAACGTTAAGACGGGTGATCCGCAGGGCTGGTTAGACCCACATGAACCTGACCAGACGGCAGAATCCGCAAAAGTGATGGGGCTTAAATATGCCGTCATTACCATGGTTGATCGTGATGATTTGCCGGACGGGGGCGCGGCTCACGTGGGGCGCGTGATTACGCGTGTGCGTGAGGTGAATCCAGAGATCAAACTCGAAATTCTGGCCGGCGATTTTGCGGCTTCAGATACATCGCTGCAGACGCTTTTGGCTGCGCGTCCCGAAGTATTTGCTCATAATTTGGAAACTGTGGAACGCTTAACACCACGCGTTCGCGATGCTCGTGCCAGTTACCGCCAGTCACTCGCGGTACTGCGGCGCGTGCGTGAATTAGCTGATTATCGCGTGTACACAAAGAGCGCTTTAATGCTTGGGCTAGGCGAGACTCTAGACGAGGTCGAGGCAGCTCTGGCTGATATGCGCGAGTACGCTGTAGAATTTGTCACCATCGGTCAGTACATGCGGCCGACGAAACAACATCTCAGTATCAAACGTTGGGTGACGCCCGAGGAGTTTGACGCGGTGGCGGCAAAGGCAAAGGCGATGGGCTTTCTTTCCGTGGTATCGGGTCCGCTAGTTCGCAGTTCGTACCGTGCTGCGGAATATTTCGCCGCGGCCGTAGAGTCAACTTAACGCGGTTTACCCCGGGAGATTTGGTCTTAGTGGACCTTTTAGTAGACCGTTTTTTAGCATGGTTGCTCACCTGCATGTGGCGAGTTTTAGCAGCTATGCCGCTATGGGCGTTGTCTGGCCTCTCTGGAGTGCTGGCTCCGCTAGTGCGCCTGGCGGCCGGGCGTGACCGGCGGCAACTTAGTGAGAATGTGCGCCGTATCTACGGGCTTCCCGCCCACAGTTATTTTGCCCAACTGTTCTCGCGCCAAGTATTTAAGCAGCAGTTGTTGATCGCGCTCGAGACTATGCGCCTGATCCGGAAGCCAGATCTTGTCGAACTTCTTGGGTTCGATGAGTTGGCAGACAGAGTTGCTAGTGCCGAGGCGGCTGGGCGTGGTCACATCATGATCACTGCGCATCTGGGTAGCTGGGAACTTTGTGCCTACTACGCGCAAAAAGCGGCTAAGCGGCCCTTGCATGTATTAGCCAAACCGGCAAAGCGCCGTTTTTTGACTCTATTTTTGGCGCAGTTGCGCGAGTGCATGCAAGTGCATGTGCTGTGGACCGATCGTAAGACTTTGCTGCGAGATATGCTTGGCGCACTTAAGCGCCATGAATCACTCGGTTTTGTGATGGATCAGAAGCCGGAAGGGCGGCAAGGTCCAAGCGTTCCATTTCTCGGCCTGGCGACAGAGTTTGTGAGCGGACCAGCGGCGATGGCCATTCGGGCTGACTGCCCAGTGATTGCTATTTTTTGCGTGCGTGAAGGGGTGGGCCGTTACCGTTTACTTAGCCGCACTCTGCTGCCAGCGCTGCACGGGCAAAAAGACGAGACGGCCGTCACGGCCCTGTGTGCCGAAGCCATCAGCGATATCATTCGTGCCTATCCAGAGCAGTGGACTTGGACTTACAAGCGCTGGCGTTCGGAGGCCCCGGTTGCGGCCGAAGGTCAGTAGCCGTTACAATCAAAGTATCGTCGCAATTCTTCGCAATTCTTCGCAATGACGCGTCCTTTCCCTGGGAGCTGCTGGTGAGACTGGTCTGCTGGCGTGCTGCACTGCTCGCCCTCAGTATTGTCAGCGCTTTAACAGCTGCTGAGCGTGCGCATGCCCATAATTTAGAGCTGGGTCTTGCCGGGGTTAGTGGGGGTGACGATCACGCTGATCCAGCCGCCTTAGTGCGCTTTACTTCTGATGCGCAGGTTTTCGTGCAAGGTTTGCTCTACGGAGCTGACTTTGGACCGGTTAGCACGCGCACCGGCCTAATCAGTTTTGGTCTAACTGCGCCGGTCAAAGGAATGGAGCGTCTGCGGATTTATTCGGGCCTGACCTTGATGGATGAATATGTCAGCATTTACTCAGGCGAGCGCACGCGTTCCGACAACACGACGCAGCCCAAGGTCAGTGAGCATAATTATAATCTTGGAGCTCTGCTCGGGGTGCGCGCTCCGATTTATGTAAAATCCCGCTTCAGTGCGAACCTAGGCTGGGAAAGTCACTTATTTCTCGCTGGGAGTGCTGGTCTCTTTCTCGTGCTTGGCGTGAAGCAGTCTTGGTCCCTCGCAGCGGGGATGACGCTATGAGCCACAGAATGTCGCTAAGGTCACTGGGTCACTGGCGATGTGTGATGCTAGCGGTGGTACTCAGTCTGGCGCACTCGTCGCCAGCTGTGGCCTCTGCTGTCTCCCTGTTGCTGGGTCCCGCCTCTGCCGGTAACGGCGGTTCAAATCCAGTTGGTATTCCGCCAAGTTTTGGTGACATTGCCATAAAATATGTGTCCAGTGGCTACTACGAAACTACCGTATCTCTCGTGCCGGGACTGCTTTTCGGTAAGCGCTTTCAGGATCGGCAATTGTATGTCTCGACCGGTGGCGGCTTACTAATGAGTATCAGTGGCGCTGGAGTGGGTGTGTACACATCATTTGGTTTAGTTTCAGGATCAGGCAGCGGTGTTCATTTTAATGCCGAATACACCCAATCTCTGGGCATTAATGGCAAGGGGTGGACCGCGCCTGGGGCCGGTCGTATAGGCGCCATCTGGGAGTTTTAGAGGTCTCCATATGCGTAAGATTTTACTTAAAAATTTCGTGGTCCTGGCGCTTTACCCCAGCCTCTGTGGTTTTGTGTTGCTGGGTAAAGATGCGGCCACTTTACCGGCTACTGTCGACTTGCCGACTATTAGTTTACTTTGGGATGGCCAAGCCCCGGTCATCCAAGCGAAAGAGAAGTTTTCTGACGGTACTTACGCTAGTGCCAGCGATGCTCAAATTATGGAGCAGATTCTCAAAAAAGCTGCCGCGACTTGGTCCAATATTCCTGGCAGCTTTATCAAATTCACAGTCAGTGCCAACAGCGCCGCTGTCGAGGACAGCACCGATAAAAAATACAGTGTAGTGTTAAAGTCTCTAGGCAGCGCCTCAGAGGCCGGGGCAGCTCTGCCAATTGTGATTGATGGTGTGATTGACGATTGTGATATCGCTTTGCCGCCCTCCAGTATCGACGCTAATGATTTACTGCACACTTTGATTCACGAGTTTGGGCATTGTCTCGGACTCGGTCATGCGCACACAAATTACAATGCAATTATGGGTTATAGCGGTAGTTCCAGCCAAATTATGCTTGGAGCTGATGATATAGCTGGTGCCATATATCTATACTCAGACCCCAACGATCCTGAGGCAAAGAAGTTCCGTCAGCTTATCGGGATAGGGTGCGGCGTAGTCAACGGCGGTGCATCCGATATCTCCGCTATTTCAGGGAGCTTTTCAGGGAGCTTTTCAGGGAGCTTTTCAGGGAGCTCTTCAGTAGCTGGCTTGCTCCTTCTCATTTTGCCACTATCCGTTGTGTTCGCGGCTCACTCAGGCTTGCGCCTCCAAGCCTTGCTCGTGCGTCGCCGGCGAAAACCATAGATTAAGCTGCTTTTCTTCAGCGCTAAGTTGAAATGGCTGCTAAGCTTAGAACAGCAACAGTCTAGTCCGGATGGATGCAGATTTATGGTTAAGAGGGTGTCACTTCCGCAGCTATTAAGGCGCCACCTGCACCTGTCGCCGCGTGGAGCGACAGAGTTTATGCTGGTGGCACTGGCTCTTAGCACTGCGAATCCAACTCTAACATCTCTAGGCATAGGCGCAGCCTTTGCTCTGACGGGGGAGTTTATTCGCATCTGGGCGGCTGGCTACAGCGGTCTCGCTCCAGGCCATGGGCCTTTTCGTTGGGTGCGGCATCCATATAGTCTAGGCTCGGCGTTGCTATTTGCCGGACTGGCCCTAGCGAGCCGGAATGTCTACGTCATGCTTGCAACCATCCTTTTGTTGCCATTGGTGTACCAGCCAAAGATAAAGCGGGTGGAAGCAGCACTGAGGCGGCAGCTAGGTCCTTGGCAGCCACGCTATGAGGCCGTAGTGCCGGCTTTTCTACCGCGGCTTTTGCCTATGTCTCGAGGTTGGTTGCCACATGAGGTGAATAGAGTTGTATTTTCAGTGGAGTACGCCCTATTGCGGGGGCGTCACCGAGAGCTGGATGCGTTACTTGCGATGGTCCTCTCGGCCGGAGCGTTGTATGCCCTTAAGGTCAGTACTCACGCAGAGCACCTGCACTTGTGGGTTGTTGCCGCTGTCGCTCTGCTTGCTGCTGCACGTTTAGTGTATTATTCAGTTAGATCGTAAAACTTGATGTACTTGAAGCAAAGTGAGAACGTCGATGCCTCAATCTTCTCCATATCCAGATTTTCTTGCCATCAGCTCCTTACTGACGGAAGAACAGCGTCTAGTCGAAGCTAGTGTCCGCGAGTTTGTCAGCAAGGAAGTCGAACCATTGATCAAGGATTGCTACCTTGAGGAGCGTTTTCCCAACCAGATCATTCCACGTCTTGGAGAGCTTGGTCTGCTCGGGTCTAACCTGACCGGCTATGGTTTGCCTGGCATGGACAATATTGCTTATGGTCTGGTCATGCAGGAGTTGGAGCGCTGTGACAGTGGTTTGCGTAGTTTTGCCTCCGTCCAGGGCGCGCTCGTGATGTATCCGATACATGCCTTTGGCAGCGAAGCTCAGAAGCAAGAATGGCTGCCACGCCTTGGTAGCGGCGAGGCCATCGGGTGTTTTGGTTTGACCGAAGCCAATGGTGGCTCTGACCCAGGCGCGATGATGACGCGTGTCGAGGACAAGGGCGATCACTGGCTCCTGAATGGCTCTAAAATGTGGATCACTAATGGCAACTTAGCTCATGTTGCCGTTGTTTGGGCGCAGACCTCAGACGGTATTCGCGGCTTTGTTGTGCCGACGAACAGCAAGGGATTTAGCGCCAAAAAGATGACTGGTAAGTTGTCACTGCGGGCATCCGTGACCTCTGAGCTTTATTTCGACAACATCAAACTGCCCAAGGACGCAATGCTGCCGAAGTCAGCTGGACTTAAGTCGGCATTAGCCTGTTTGACCCAGGCCCGCTACGGTATCGCTTGGGGAGTCCTTGGCGCCGGCGAGGCATGCTTTGACGAAGCGGTAAATTACGTCAAAGATCGCGTGACTTTTGGCCGTCCTATTGGTCACAGTCAGCTAATTCAGCGTAAATTGGCGTTGGCGCTAACGCGTTTGACGCAGGGTAAGCTGTTGGCCCTTCGCCTAGGCCAGTTGAAGAATGCTGGTGAGCTTCATTTTGCTCAGGTCAGTATGGGTAAACAGAATAATGTAGAAGCTGCTCTTGAAGTTGCTAGGTCCTGCCGCGATATGCTTGGCGGCAACGGCATCATGGCTGAGTATAAGAGCATGCGCCACATGTGTAACCTCGAGACGGTATATACCTACGAAGGTACCAACGACATTCACTTGCTGATTGTCGGCGCTGAAATCACCGGGACTCAAGCTTTCGGAACTTGAGCTTTATTCAAGTCCCGAAAGTGATAAGGGCTTGGTCGCTAGGTTTGGAAAGCGACCAAGCCCTTATCCGGTGGTGTAGGTAAGGTTTTTAGGCCGCCTGTCGATAGAACTTCTATGGTTATCACACGATAGCCATGCGGGAGTTCCATGCTAAAGGCCATCGAACAAAAATTAGAAGAAGCTAATAAGCTTATCTTCGTTAAGCGTTACAGCGACGCCGATGCTGTTTTGAGCGACCTCGTCGCCAGTGACGACGGGCGAGATGAGGCCTTAGTACATTTACGCCGTATTGAACTGGCGACGATGCTGAAAAGCCTTGATCGCTTGCGTCACAGTTACATGCAGCTTCTGGAAACTTCATCTAATCCAGGCCTCATAGAAACCTGCATCGCCATGATCCAGCAGCAGGGCGACATGTTGTCGCCGAGTGAAGTGGCTGGTCAGTTTCAGGAAATTATACGTCAGTACGGAGCCAGTGCGGCAGCTTACTATGGCATCGGCTATAGTATGGAGCAGCTCGGCAGCTACGAGAGAGCTGTATTCAACTATCAGCAAGCTTTAAATATCGATCCGGGTTGGGTGATTGCTTACTTCGGTCTTAGCCAGGTCTATTACCATATGGGCGACGACCGTAAGGGCGATCACTTCTTCTATTTATTTGAGAGCGCAGCTCCATACAATGTTTATGGCAACTTTGAAACCCATAGGCAGCTGTGCCAAGAGTACGTGCAGCGTGAGCGTTTTGTCGACGCCGAGGTGGCAATCCAAGCTCTTTCCTCGTGGTGGATCGAGAATAAAGGCAATTGCCCGCTCGAGATTCAAATCTACGAATTATTTGCGACGGCTAGGATTTCAGAGGCCCAGGGTGATAGGGCGCAGACTCATGAGCGGCGTCAACGGGCACAGGTCTTAGCCGACAGTGCTTTAGTCGATGAAAAAATAGGTGAGCACGTTCTCTATTTTATCGCTAAAGTCCTCGAAGATTTCGATAGCTTGAGTCGAGCCTGTGTATTTTACGAAAAGATTTTGCGCAGTAAGAATGCCAGTTCGCAGGTCATTCAGAAGATTGGTTCACAATTTCTTGCTATTGGTGAGTATCAAATTGCTAAGGAACTATTTACGGCTGCGTATCAAACGCACCCAGAGCAAACTGATGTTCGCTTTTGCTTACTTGTAGCCAATCTAAAATTGGCAAGTGTGAACGTTGAAGATTATTTGATTGGCAGAGAGCGCCTTCGTCAACTGATCAGCGGTAACGGGGATAAAGTTGAGCTTTTAGCCTTACTACATAGCTTGCTCGCCAAATTTTCCGGTGATGCTGATGTGCAGGGACACATTGCTGATGTTTACTTAAAACTTGGGAATGTCGAGCGGGCGGGTAAGCACTTCGAAAAGATGTATCAACTGGACGGACTCAGCCGTCAGACGGCCCTGAAATACGCTAGTTTTATTCTTCATTATAAAGATGCGGATCAAGCTTCGTTCATTCTTGACCGGATTAGCGCAGATGCGTCCCTACCATCCGAAGATCATGCTGAGATATACTGGCTGAAAGCTAGTTATCACGCCCGAAGGAAAGAGTACCGCGACTCACAAACGCTGCTGCGTAAAGTCCTGCAGATGGATCCGTGGAATGTTTCGTATTTAGCGCAAGAGATCACCAACTTAATTTATCTGTCGCCGGTTGAGGCTGATCTTCAGGTGGTTGATCCTGTGCTGACAGTGATTACAGGTAATGACGATGCCCCAGTGTCCTGGCACGATTTTGATCAGCGAACCGATCGTATGGAAAATCAGCATGCTATAGAGCTTGTCTATGCTCGTCGCAAACTGCGCTACCTATATGCCAACGGTTCTGACGAATCACTCCAGGAGTTGGTGAAGTCGGCATGTCGCCAGGATGCTGCGCGAGCGACTTATGATTTTATTAAGTTGCTGAACACTAATTTTGATAGCTTCAGCATCTGTTGGGCGCTCGGGATTTTGTATAAAGAAATTTGGCAGCTAGAAACAGCAAGTGTTTGGTTTGAGCAGATGCTGCTCTACCCGTCACTGTCTGCAGCAGCGAAAGCTAAAGCATATTTAGAATTAGCTGATTGTTTTATTTGGCAAAATAAAAACAGTGAAAAAGCGGTGGAATACGCAAAACTAGCCCTCGATTTTGCTGACAGGCAGGATTTGCGCACTAATAGAACCTTGGCCCACGCCTACCTCAAGGTTGGGCAAATACGGCATGCAAAGCAAGTTTTAGAGCAAATGGATGCTGATTCTGATCCAGAGACGTGCTATTTGCAGGGGCTGCTTCACTACCGAAATGGTGCCCGCGATGATGCTAATAGAATCTGGAAGCCGCTGCTGTCTTTGCGCAGCGAGAGCTTGCGATTCCACAACATTAAGCAGGATATTTTGAAGTTCTATTTCGATGGAGCACCCTATCTAAAAGTCAATTGAGCCTTGCGAAGTCGAGGCTCAGTTTGCCGCAGGTTGGTGATTTATCAAAAAAATATCGGCCGTCTAGCCAGAAAAAACGTTGACTATGAGAGCGTTTTATGGAGAATAGACACCGAGCTAAGACGATATAATTTTTAGAGCAATTTGGATTGAGCGTGGCCTTCTGCCAGCTGAATCTAACTTGGTGGGGTCTGTCGAGAATCGGCAAAGGGCGGTTTCTATATAGCTAGATTTTCTGCCTTATGTTCGAGACTTGGAAGCTTCCTAAAGTTTTTTGGAAATGTGCCGATAGTCAGCCTGTACTTTGTGGGACAGATATATGCGATGCCAAGCCTGAAAGGTTTTTTGGCCGATATTTAACGACCAGGGGGGGACGTTGTGAGGCTCAAAATCGAAAGACTCGGGGGAACTGGGACTATGCAAAACACTGCCGTAGAATGCTGTAATTGTGGGACCGAAAGTACATGTCGGCGCCGCGAATTCAGCGAGCAGGCGTGGACGGTACTCTTGCTCTGGAACGAAGTACAGGCACCGGCAGTGGATCAGCCACTCTGCGACAGCTGTTACAACGAACTGCGCGAGACTCTGATCGACCGCGCCGAGGAGATGGATGTGGCATTGACTGAGCATCAGTCGCCGCTTAATTCTCGTACAGTTGCTCCGCCTGTGCCTAGGCCCAAAGTGCGCAAAGCTGGTTGATTTCAGCCGAACCCCCCCCCATTCATCGAGTTGAAATTAAGAGCCCAACTGGGCTCTTTTAGTTTATTATCAAAAGTGGTCGCCTCAAGTTTAGATCGGTGCTGCCGAATCACTCGTACAGCCTAAGAAACCGAATCA
>Ga0315274_10008996_pt1 | contig 14453 bp, 9 predicted proteins | sample YL17G02_20_MG_FD_203700 | JGI IMG/M metagenome (GOLD analysis project Ga0315274, IMG submission 203700) | Sediment microbial communities from Yellowstone Lake, YNP, Wyoming, USA - YL17G02_20 | ecosystem: Environmental > Aquatic > Freshwater > Lake > Sediment | place: USA: Wyoming | collected... | reverse complement strand
TCATGGCGACGCACATCGCCGATGCGACTAACGCTGCGGATGTCATAACGCGGGCGAATGCGATCCTGGTAGTGCTGGAGAACTTGGGGCTGGTAGCGACATCATAAGAGATTAAAAACTTGGCTTATTGGAGGCATGGTGGAAACAACTGACGTTGCTAAATTGACTGACGAGGAAGTGGTAGCTTTGCAAGAACAGCGCAAAGCCGTTCGTGCTGCGGCTTCGATGACGGCTATCAAAGCCATCCTAGAAACTAATAAATGCGAGTTGCGAGCAATACCTCAGTTTACTGAGGATGGTCGCATTGTGGCTGTTGTGGTTGTGGTTCCGGTTTGAGCTAAGTAGAACACTATTGGCTTAGGTTCAAATGGCTGAAGTAATAAACGACATTGTGCTACGTTTTGTAGCTAGTTCATCGCTAAGCCCGTCGGCATCGCTGAGTCCTTCGGCTAGTGCTAGCCCTAGCCTATCACCGAGCGCGTCACGGAGTCCGTCGGCTTCGATCTCGCCATCGCTGAGCCCGTCAGCGTCTCGTAGTCCGTCAGCTTCAGTCAGCCCTAGCCTGAGTCCGAGTGCCAGTATCTCGCCATCGCTAAGCCCGTCAGCATCCATCTCGCCATCCCTGAGTCCGTCAGCATCGCGTAGTCCATCAGCATCCATCTCGCCATCGCGGAGTCCATCGGCGTCAGTTTCGCCATCCTTGAGCCCAAGTGCATCAGTCAGTCCTAGCCTGAGTCCGTCAGCATCGCTGAGTCCGTCAGCTTCGGTCTCGCCATCGCGGAGTCCATCGGCGTCAGTAAGCCCATCATTGAGTCCTTCGGCCTCGATAAGTCCATCGTTGTCACCATCGGCATCCTTGAGCCCGTCAGCCTCAGTCTCGCCGTCACTGAGTCCAAGCGCCAGCCTTAGCCCAAGTGCAAGTGTAAGCCCATCACTTAGCCCGTCGGCTTCTGTGAGTCCGTCACTTAGTCCGTCAGCCAGCGTGTCGCCGTCCCTGAGTCCGTCGGCCAGTCGAAGCCCTAGCGCTTCCGTGTCACCATCACTTAGTCCAAGTGCTTCGGTAAGCCCGTCATTATCACCATCAGCTTCAATTAGTCCATCACTATCGCCATCGGCTTCGATTTCGCCGTCCGCTAGTGTTAGCCCAAGCTTGAGTCCATCGGCATCTCTTAGCCCAAGCGCTAGCATAAGCCCTAGCTCAAGCCCGTCAGCGTCAATCTCGCCGTCCCTGAGTCCGAGTGCTTCAGTATCACCATCACTTAGCCCGTCGGCGTCTGTTAGTCCATCAGCCTCAGTGAGTCCCAGCCTATCGCCCAGTGCTTCGGTAAGTCCATCTTTGTCACCGAGTGCTTCGATAAGTCCATCTTTGAGCCCGTCGGCGTCTGTTAGTCCGTCAGCGTCCGTATCACCATCACTGAGCCCGTCGGCCTCGCGTAGTCCATCGGCGTCGGTTAGCCCATCGCTTAGTCCATCAGCTTCCATCTCGCCATCCCTGAGTCCGTCGGCCTCCGTCTCGCCATCCCTATCACCTTCAGCTTCTCTGAGTCCGTCGGTTAGCCTGAGCCCGTCGGTATCACCCAGTGCTTCGGTAAGCCCTAGCCTGTCGCCATCAGCTTCAGTATCGCCATCGCTGAGTCCGTCGGCCTCGCGTAGTCCATCGGCTTCTATTTCACCGTCGCTGAGTCCTTCGGCATCGCTTAGTCCCAGCGCGTCGATTAGTCCATCGTTGAGTCCGTCAGCTTCGGTAAGTCCTAGCCTGTCGCCATCAGCTTCAGTATCGCCATCGCTGAGCCCGTCAGCGTCTTTGAGTCCCAGCGCAAGTATTTCTCCTTCTTTGTCGCCATCAGCGTCATTGAGTCCTAGTGCTAGCGTGTCTCCGTCACTAAGCCCATCGGCGTCAGTGTCACCATCACTGAGCCCGTCAGCTTCAGTGAGTCCATCGCTTAGCCCGTCAGCGTCTTTGAGTCCCAGCGCCAGCGTCTCGCCGTCCTTGAGTCCAAGTGCCAGTCTCAGCCCGAGCGCTTCAGTTAGCCCATCGCTTAGCCCTAGCGCTTCAGTTAGCCCATCGCTGAGTCCATCGGCCTCTGTTTCGCCTAGTCTGAGTCCATCAGCGTCAATCAGTCCTTCAGCTTCGGTGAGTCCATCATTGTCACCGTCGGTATCTGTCAGCCCGTCGACCTCGGTGTCGCCATCTCTGAGTCCGTCCGCATCAATCTCGCCATCGCTCAGCCCGTCAGCATCAATCTCGCCATCGCTAAGTCCGTCAGCTTCCAGAAGCCCAAGCGCTAGTGTGTCTCCATCGCTTAGCCCATCAGCATCGGTGTCACCTTCCCTTAGTCCGTCCGCTTCGGTGTCGCCGTCTTTGAGTCCAAGTGCGTCGCTTAGTCCAAGTGCTTCAGTTAGCCCAAGCCTGAGCCCATCAGCCTCGCGTAGCCCGTCGGCTTCCGTCTCGCCGTCCTTGAGTCCTAGCGCCTCAATTAGCCCAAGCCTGAGTCCGTCAGCCTCAGTAAGTCCTAGCCTAAGCCCAAGCGCTAGTGTTAGCCCTAGTGCCAGCATCTCGCCGTCGCTGAGTCCGTCGGCGTCACGTAGTCCATCGGCGTCAGTTTCGCCGTCACTTAGCCCGTCAGCATCAATATCGCCATCACTGAGCCCATCGGCCTCAGTGAGTCCATCATTGTCACCAAGTGCGTCTCTGAGTCCATCAGCTTCCGTGTCGCCATCGCTGAGTCCAAGCGCTAGCGTTTCTCCGTCACTGAGCCCAAGCGCGTCAATAAGTCCTAGCCTTAGCCCAAGTGCATCGCTTAGCCCGAGCGCGTCAATCTCGCCATCTCTGAGTCCATCGGCTTCAATTAGTCCATCACTTAGTCCATCAGCTTCTATCTCGCCGTCACTCAGTCCGTCGGCGTCACTCAGTCCATCAGCCTCGGTTAGTCCAAGTCTAAGTCCGTCAGCATCACTGAGTCCGTCGACTTCCGTGTCACCATCCCTGAGTCCGAGTGCCTCAGTTAGCCCAAGCTTAAGCCCGTCAGCCTCAGTGAGCCCATCGCTTAGCCCATCGGCTTCGGTCAGTCCTTCGGCTTCTATCTCGCCATCTCTTAGCCCAAGCGCGTCACGCAGTCCAAGCGCTTCGGTCTCACCATCGCTAAGTCCGTCAGCTTCGATCTCGCCGTCCCTAAGCCCATCGGCCTCAGTGTCGCCATCGCTAAGCCCGAGCGCTTCGCTTAGTCCAAGTGCCAGTGTTTCGCCATCCCTTAGCCCGTCGGCGTCACTTAGTCCGTCAGCCTCGGTTAGTCCGTCGCTTAGTCCATCGGCCTCAGTTAGCCCGAGTCTCTCGCCATCGGCCTCAGTCTCGCCATCGCTGAGCCCAAGTGCATCGCGCAGCCCCTCCGCATCGGTGAGTCCTTCCTTGTCACCGTCGGCGTCGCTTAGCCCGTCGGCTTCGGTTAGTCCGTCATTGTCACCAAGCGCATCGGTCAGCCCAAGTCTTAGTCCATCGGCCAGTGTCAGCCCGTCATTGAGTCCATCGGCATCACTCAGCCCGAGCGCGTCGGTGAGTCCGTCCCTTAGCCCGTCGGCCTCTCGGAGTCCATCGGCTTCTATTTCACCATCACTGAGCCCGTCGGCGTCAATCAGCCCAAGCTTGAGTCCATCGGCATCCGTCTCGCCTTCACTAAGTCCGTCGGCGTCTTTGAGTCCATCGGCTTCGGTATCGCCATCCCTGAGTCCGTCAGCGTCGCGCAGCCCATCGGCCAGCATCTCTCCGTCGCTCAGCCCGTCGGCTTCCGTTTCACCATCGCTTAGTCCATCTGCCTCGGTGAGCCCAAGCTTGAGCCCAAGCGCTAGCGTTAGCCCATCGGTGTCTGTTAGTCCATCGCTGTCGCCCTCGGCCTCGATCAGTCCGAGCCTATCGCCGTCAGCATCTGTAAGTCCATCGTTGAGCCCGTCGGCATCCCTGAGTCCCAGTGCCAGTGTTAGCCCGAGTCTGTCACCATCAGCGTCTCTCAGTCCGTCGGCCAGCGTTAGCCCGAGCCTTAGCCCGTCGGCTTCGGTATCGCCATCATTGAGCCCATCAGCTTCGGTAAGCCCAAGCTTGAGTCCGTCAGCCTCACTCAGTCCCAGCGCCAGTGTCTCGCCATCGCTGAGTCCATCGGCATCGCGGAGCCCGTCGGCGTCAATCTCGCCATCACTCAGCCCTTCGGCCTCGGTAAGCCCGTCTTTGTCGCCGAGTGCTTCTATCAGTCCATCACTGAGTCCATCGGCCTCGGTAAGTCCAAGTGCGTCCGTCTCGCCGTCGCTCAGTCCATCGGCCTCGCTCAGCCCAAGCGCCAGCGTCAGTCCAAGTCTGAGTCCCAGCGCCAGTGTTAGCCCAAGCCTTAGCCCCTCGGCTTCGGTATCGCCATCATTGAGCCCATCAGGTTCAGTAAGTCCGAGTGCTAGTGTTAGCCCGAGTCTGAGTCCGTCGGCGTCACGTAGCCCATCGGCCTCGGTCTCGCCATCACTAAGCCCTTCGGCCAGCATTAGTCCATCGCTAAGCCCATCGGCCTCAGTGAGTCCGAGTCTATCACCGTCGACTTCAGTCTCGCCGTCTGCGTCTATTTCGCCGTCCTTGAGTCCCAGCGCGTCCGTCTCGCCGTCTCTGAGCCCATCGGCTTCTGTATCGCCATCATTGAGTCCATCAGCCAGTCTAAGTCCATCGGCTAGCATTTCACCTTCACTGAGCCCATCGGCATCGGTGAGTCCATCGGCCTCAGTAAGTCCGTCCTTGAGCCCATCGGCGTCAGTAAGCCCATCATTGTCACCGAGCGCGTCGGTCTCGCCATCCCTGAGTCCGTCAGCCTCGATCTCGCCATCCCTGAGTCCATCCGCATCGGTCTCGCCTTCTCTGAGCCCGTCAACTTCACTCAGCCCCTCCGCCAGTGTCAGCCCAAGCTTGTCGCCATCGGCATCGCGTAGCCCATCAGCGTCCATTAGTCCGAGCCTTAGTCCATCGGCGTCAGTCAGTCCTTCGCTGAGCCCGAGCGCGTCAGTCTCGCCGTCGCTTAGCCCCTCGGCTTCGGTCTCGCCATCACTCAGTCCCAGCGCGAGCATCTCACCATCGCTGAGTCCGTCAGCATCCTTGAGCCCGTCAGCCTCGGTCAGCCCGTCGCTATCGCCATCGGCTTCTCGGAGTCCATCGGCGTCGGTGAGTCCATCGCTGAGCCCGTCAGCCTCTATCTCGCCATCGCTCAGCCCGAGCGCTTCGGTAAGCCCATCACTGAGCCCGTCGGCATCTCTGAGCCCGTCTGCTAGTGTCTCGCCATCACTTAGTCCATCGGCCTCAGTGAGCCCATCGTTGAGTCCGTCGGCCTCGGTCAGCCCAAGCTTGTCGCCATCTGCTTCACTGAGTCCGTCGGCCTCAGTGTCACCATCCTTGAGTCCTTCGGCTAGCATTAGTCCATCACTTAGTCCAAGTGCCAGTGTTAGCCCGTCATTGAGTCCATCAGCCTCAGTTAGTCCAAGCACGTCAGTTAGCCCGTCATTGTCACCGTCGGCCTCGGTTAGCCCATCAGCCTCAGTTAGCCCGAGTCTGAGCCCATCAGCATCAGTGAGTCCAAGCCTGAGCCCATCAGCGTCAGTTAGCCCGTCACTTTCACCAAGTGCGTCGCTTAGTCCGTCGGCTTCGGTGAGTCCATCATTGTCACCATCAGCCTCACTTAGTCCGAGTGCTAGTGTATCGCCGTCGTTGAGTCCCAGCGCGTCAGTGTCGCCGTCGCTAAGTCCCAGTGTCTCGGTTAGTCCAAGCCTGAGCCCTAGCGCTTCACTGAGCCCGTCAGTTTCAGTTAGTCCATCGCTGAGTCCATCGGTATCTGTTTCGCCATCTCTCAGCCCATCGGCATCGGTGAGCCCTTCATTGTCACCGTCAGCCTCGCTGAGCCCGTCGGCTTCTATTTCGCCATCACTGAGCCCAAGTGCCAGTCAAAGCCCATCGGCTTCGGTTAGCCCTAGCCTTAGTCCATCGGCCTCAATTAGCCCATCGCTCAGTCCGAGCGCCTCAATTTCGCCTTCGCTTAGCCCGTCAGGTTCGATTAGTCCTTCAGCTTCGGTTTCGCCATCATTGAGTCCGTCGGCTTCCATTTCGCCGTCCTTGAGCCCAAGTGCTTCGGTTAGTCCATCGTTAAGTCCGTCTGCTTCTCTGTCACCATCGGCCAGTATTAGTCCGAGCTTGTCGCCTTCGGCTTCCTTGAGCCCCTCGGCTTCAGCGAGCCCCTCCCTGAGTCCATCGGCGTCTATCTCGCCATCACTGAGTCCATCGGTCTCAATCTCGCCATCACTGAGTCCGTCAGCTTCAATTAGCCCATCGTTGTCGCCTTCGGTTTCGGTGAGTCCATCATTGAGTCCTAGCGCCAGTCTTAGTCCTAGTGCTAGTATTTCACCATCGCTGAGCCCCAGCGCTAGCCTCAGTCCGTCTGCGTCAGTTAGTCCGTCGCTTAGTCCAAGCGCCAGCGTATCACCATCGCTGAGTCCATCAGCATCAATTAGTCCGTCTCTGAGTCCTTCGGCGTCACGAAGTCCGTCGGCTTCGATATCGCCATCGTTGAGTCCCAGCGCATCCGTATCGCCATCGCTAAGTCCCAGTGCCAGTGTATCGCCTAGCCTGAGTCCATCCGCATCGCGCAGTCCATCGGCTTCGGTTAGCCCTAGCTTGTCACCTTCGGCATCGCTTAGCCCATCTGTATCAGTTAGTCCGTCGCTGTCGCCCAGTGCTTCGGTTAGCCCGTCACTGAGTCCGTCGGCCTCGATATCACCGTCATTGAGTCCCAGCGCATCCTTGAGTCCGAGTGTATCGGTAAGCCCAAGTCGTAGCCCATCAGCATCGCGGAGCCCAAGCGCTTCCGTCTCGCCATCGCTCAGTCCGAGTGCCTCTGTCTCGCCATCGCTGAGCCCATCAGCTTCAGTGAGTCCGTCCATTCCACCAGTCGGTTGGCAATTACCAACCTCCTTGGTGCTCAACGGCGGTGCCATTTTACTGGGCTCTCTCTCGGACACCTATGCCTGTGATGGTACCGAGATGGTGCTAAGCGAGGTCAACAGCACTCCCGGCTTCGCGTATGACTTTATTTTTGGCGAGAACGAGGCAGTCCCGTCTACTAACATCGACCTGTACTTGACGGCATGGTATGAGGGCAACCAGGGTCACGATGTCAAGCTTCAGCAGTGGAACTACGTAACCAATGGTGGTCAGTGGGATAACGTTACCGTCGCCGCTCAGGATTTCCCCAGCGTTGGCAGCGCCCAATCCTACGAGTTTTACCTGCTTGACAATGCCAACTATTTGTCTGGTGGTCAGATCAAATTGAGGATTGTTCACACCTCGGCTGGCAACCAGAATCATAAGATGCACATTGACTGCGTCTACTTGCAACTCGGCGGACCGTCTTTCTCGCGCAGCCCGTCGAGTTCTACGTCGCCATCGCTAAGCCCGTCAGTTAGTATCTCGCCATCGCTCAGCCCGTCAATGTCGCTCTCGCCATCGCTGAGCCCAAGCGCGTCGGTGTCGCCATCACTAAGCCCGAGTGCATCGTTGAGTCCATCGGCTTCTATTTCGCCATCGCTAAGTCCGTCGGCGTCACGAAGCCCATCGGCCTCCATCAGCCCGTCGCTGTCACCATCAGCTTCGATTTCGCCATCTTTGAGTCCAAGCGCGTCAATCAGTCCATCCCTAAGCCCATCGGCCTCAGTAAGCCCATCGGCTTCTATTAGTCCCAGCCTGTCGCCTTCAGCGTCGCTGAGTCCATCAGCTTCAGTAAGTCCGTCCTTGTCACCCAGTGCCAGTGTATCGCCATCGCTTAGCCCGTCGGCCTCCATATCGCCGTCACTTAGTCCATCGGCCTCACTGAGTCCATCGGCTTCAATAAGCCCGTCGCTTAGTCCATCAGCGTCGCTGAGTCCGTCAGCTTCGGTAAGCCCGTCACTCTCGCCCAGTGCTAGCATCTCGCCATCTCTCAGCCCGAGCGCGTCCGTCTCGCCATCACTGAGCCCATCGGCGTCGCTCAGCCCCTCGGCATCAGTGAGTCCGAGTCGGTCACCAAGTGCATCGCTAAGTCCATCAGCTTCGATTTCGCCTTCCCTTAGCCCGTCGGCTTCTGTGTCACCATCCGTAAGCCCTTCTGCTTCGGTATCACCATCGCTGAGTCCTTCGGCTTCACTGAGTCCATCGGCTTCAATAAGCCCGTCGCTTAGTCCATCAGCGTCGCTAAGCCCATCGGCTTCGGTCAGTCCATCACTTAGTCCATCGGCTTCAGTCTCGCCTTCGTTAAGTCCGAGTGCCTCAATAAGCCCAAGCCTATCACCGTCGGCTTCGCTGAGCCCATCGGCTTCGGTATCGCCATCCTTAAGCCCGAGTGCTAGCCTGAGCCCCAGTTCCAGTGTTTCGCCATCGCTAAGTCCATCGGCGTCGATATCGCCTTCGCTAAGTCCGTCAGCATCGTTAAGCCCTTCCCTATCGCCAAGCGCGTCACTCAGTCCATCGGCTTCAGTCTCACCGTCCCTAAGTCCGTCAGCATCACGAAGCCCATCAGCTTCTGAGTCACCATCTCTTAGCCCATCGGCCTCCATTTCGCCATCGCTGAGCCCGAGCGCATCTATCTCGCCATCGCTGAGCCCATCGGTCTCACTTAGTCCATCAGCCTCAGTGAGTCCAAGCCTATCGCCAAGCGCATCACTGAGTCCGTCGGCTTCTATTAGCCCATCACTTAGTCCTTCTGCATCTGTCTCGCCGTCAGTAAGCCCGTCAGCTTCGGTTTCGCCATCACTCAGTCCAAGCGCATCACTTTCGCCGTCAGCTTCTTTGAGTCCAAGCGTTTCGCCATCAGCTTCTTTGAGTCCAAGCGTTTCAGTCAGCCCATCACTGAGCCCAAGCGCGTCAGTCAGTCCATCGCTGAGTCCATCGGCTTCAGTCTCACCGTCCCTGAGTCCATCGGCATCACTGAGTCCATCAGCATCAATCAGTCCATCTTTGAGTCCGTCGGCATCCTTGAGTCCTAGCGCGTCAATTAGTCCGTCCTTGAGTCCAAGTGCTTCGACCAGTCCATCACTCAGTCCGAGCGCCTCGCTAAGTCCGTCTCTCAGTCCATCGGCCTCCCTGAGCCCGTCCGCTTCGGGAAGTCCATCCTTGAGTCCTAGCGCTTCGCGCAGCCCGTCGGCTTCCATTTCGCCTTCGCTCAGCCCGAGTGCATCGGTCAGTCCTTCTTTGTCACCGAGCGTCTCGGTCAGTCCTAGTCTGAGCCCGAGTGCCAGCCTGAGCCCGTCGGGGTCGGTGAGTCCGTCGCTGAGTCCATCTGCATCTTTGAGCCCGTCAGCATCAGTGAGCCCATCGCTGAGTCCCTCAGCTTCGTTGAGCCCGTCGCTGAGCCCATCGGCCTCCGTCTCGCCATCTGTCAGTCCTAGCGCGTCAGCCAGTCCATCAGCGTCGATCTCACCATCGGTCAGTCCGTCGGGCTCACTCAGCCCCAGTGCCAGCGTTTCACCATCGCTGTCGCCGTCGGCTTCAGTGAGCCCGTCGGCTTCTGTTAGTCCATCGCTTAGTCCATCGGCTTCAGTATCACCATCGCTGAGCCCATCTGTTTCGGCATCGCCTTCGCTGAGCCCGAGCGCCTCACTGAGCCCATCGGAATCTATTTCCCCATCACTCAGCCCGTCGGGGTCAGTTAGTCCCAGCGTGTCAATATCGCCATCACTGAGCCCGAGTGGCAGTCTTAGTCCGTCAGCATCCATAAGTCCATCGCGATCAGTCTCGCCATCAGTTAGCCCATCGGCTAGCCTGAGTCCATCGACTTCTGCCAGCCCAAGCCTGAGTCCCAGCGCCAGCATGTCGCCAAGCCTTGGCACGTCGTCCTTGTCGCCTAGCATGTCGGCCAGCCCATCGGTTTCGCCATCGGCTAGTCTGAGTCCATCAGGATCGCGGAGCCCATCGGCTTCAGTTTCGCCGTCGCTGAGTCCATCGGCTTCTACTTCGCCATCGCTAAGCCCATCAGCTTCGGTTAGCCCAAGCTTGAGTCCATCGACATCAATTAGTCCATCCATGTCGCCAAGTAAGTCGGTCTCGCCATCGGCTTCAATATCACCATCACTGAGTCCGTCGGCTTCTATCTCGCCATCGTTAAGCCCATCAACTTCGGTGAGCCCATCTCGTAGTCCTTCGGCTTCCGTCTCACCATCGCTTAGCCCGAGCGCGTCGCGCAGCCCATCTGGATCGGCATCGCCGTCTTTGTCGCCATCAGCCTCACTAAGCCCGTCCGCTTCGGTCAGTCCATCACTTAGTCCATCTGGATCAGTGAGTCCGTCGGCTAGCCTCAGCCCCAGCCTATCACCGTCAGCGTCTCGTAGTCCATCGGCTTCGGTCTCGCCATCGCTAAGTCCTAGCGTTTCAGCCAGCCCGTCGGCTAGCCTCAGCCCCAGCCTGAGTCCTTCGACTTCTGCCAGCCCATCGGCTTCTGGGTCGCCATCACTCAGTCCCAGCACGTCAGCCAGTCCGTCAGTCAGTCCATCGGCCTCGATTAGCCCATCAGTTTCGGTAAGTCCGTCCTTGAGTCCTTCGGCATCCCGAAGTCCTTCGGAATCCCGAAGTCCATCCTTGAGTCCTTCGGCATCCCGATCGCCATCGGCTAGCCTGTCGCCTTCCCTTAGTCCTAGTGCGTCAGTTAGCCCATCAGCTTCGGTCAGCCCATCCCTTAGCCCATCAGCCAGTCTGTCACCATCCCTGTCGCCGTCTGGCAGTGTCAGCCCGTCACTGTCACCCAGCATGTCACTCTCGCCCTCGGCTTCAGTGAGTCCATCTCGTAGTCCTTCGGCATCCCGAAGTCCTTCGGCATCCCGAAGTCCATCCCTGAGTCCTTCCGCTTCCCTGAGTCCATCAGTGTCGGCATCGCCCAGCCTATCGCCTAGCGCTAGCCTCTCACCATCGGCTTCGCTAAGCCCGTCGCGTAGCCCGTCAGGGTCCATGTCGCCTAGTCTTTCGCCTTCAGCTTCGCTTTCGCCCAGTGGATCAGTAAGCCCATCGGTAAGTCCATCTGAAAGCCCATCGGTATCGCCATCCCTGAGTCCGTCGGCCTCGGTCTCGCCATCCGTTAGGACTCATGCTTGGCCAATTATCACGCGTGGCGGCACGCACTCAATCATCGAAGGGGGATTAATCATCAATGGGTAAGCACGAGGAAAGGGGACTGGATATCGTTATCCCGTCCAAAACGGAAAGGTTCCTATTTCAAACTATCAAGGATGTATTAGCACACGCGACGGGTTCAATCCAAGTTTACCCGGTACTGGACGGCTATGACGTCCCGCCTGAAGAGTTCGTGGATGATCCACGTGTTCATTACATTAAGTTTGAACCGACTCGATACGCCAAGAAACGCCATGCTATGAATGGCGTAGGTAAGATTGGCACCGGCAAGTACTTCATGTCTCTCGATGCTCATTGCATGATGGCCGAGGGTTTTGATGAAACCCTGATTGAGTATCACCAGGATAACTGGGTACAGATTCCGCGTCGTAATCGCTTGGACGCTGAGAACTGGTCCATTCAGCCACAATCTGACAACCGGCCTCCTATTGATTATGAGTACATCATGTTTCCGCTGAACTATCACCGCATGTCTGGGTCGCCGCGCGAACCCAAGCGCGAGGACTACCATCCAGCACTGCACGGGTTCAAGTGGGATTCAAGGACGATTGAGAGATGGGACGTGATGGTCGATGATACTATGACCTTCCAGGGATCGTGTTGGATGATGACGCATGAATGGTACTGGAAGTTAGGCGGAATGAACATAGATCGGTTTACTGGTTGGGGGCAAGAATCGGAGGAACTCGGCCTGGGTACGCGTATGCTAGGTGGCAAAGTGATGACTAACAAGCATACCAGTTATGCCCATCTTCACAAAGGATCGCAATATGGCCGCATGTACCGTATGGACAAAGGAGACATACAAAAGTGCAACATCGCAAGCTACAATTACTGGGTCAACGATCACCGCAAATTATTTATCAGCGTAATTGAGCAGTTTTCTCCGGTGCCGAATTGGCCAGAAAACTGGCCGGAGGTCCTCTTTGGCACAGAGTGGTCGCAACCACAGCCGTGCGATTATGGCGATGATTCGGAATGATACGCCTGTCTAATTGTGGTATACTTAGCCCGTAAGGATAGGATAGGACGCATATATGATTACAGTCATAATTCCCTCGCGCAAAGAACGCTATCTTGAAGCAACCATCCAGGACGTCATGGCCAAGGCCACCGGTCCGGTCGAAGTCATTGCCATCCTGGATGGTTGCGATCCGCCCGAGCGCACACCTGGTGCTGTTTACCTCAAGACTGACGGCATTGGGATGCGCGCCTCAATCAACTTGGCGGTCGATGCCGCTTCTTACAATTACTTACTCAAGCTGGATGCCCATTGCATGATGGCGCCTGGCTGGGACGCCCAGCTATTGACCGATCACATTCCCGGCTGTGTGCAGGTTCCTCGTCGCTACCGCCTTGATCCCGAGAAATGGGAGAAGGGAACCGAGTATTTTGACTACCAACACATCATTTTCCCGCTCAAATTCAACCCGCCTCAACTACATGGCTTCAAGTCGCCCGAACGGCAACTAGCCCACGCCGATATCCTGATTGATGACACCTTTACTTTTCAGGGCAGCGGCTGGTTTATGGAAAAGGAACATTACCGTGCTTGCGGCCTGCTGTGGGTGGACGAGTACGAAAGCCAGATGCAGGGCGAACCGGAAGACATCGGCTTTTGCACACGCCAGCGGGGCGGAAGGTTGCTAGTCAACAAGAACACATATATGGCACACTGGTACAAGCCCAAAGAAACCGGGCGGGGTTATTTTATGGACTCGCGCAAGGCCGGGCGCGCTTACGCTTATGCCTACCAGCGTTGGGTCCATGACAACAAAGATTTGTTTACCAAGACGGTGGAACAGTTTTTACCATTGAGTGGATGGCCCAAAGACTGGGTGGCGAGGCTGTATGCGTCTGAATAAAAATATTTCTGTGATTTATATTACGGCCAGCCGTCTACGCGAACCATTCGCCACTTACGTGCGCGACGTGCTATGGAAAGCTAAGGGCGGCTTACCGCTGATTTCGGTTTCCAAAAAGCCACTGGACTACGGTCAGAACCTGTGCTTCGACGGGCCGGTTGGGGTATGGAATGAGTATTGGGAAACTTACCAGGGTGTCCTCGCTTCTAAGACTAAGTACGTCGCCATCGCTGAAGATGACACGCTTTACAGCTACCAGCATTTTGAACAGACTCCAGTGCCGGGGTCTTTCACTTTTAACATCGCCTGCTGGCAAATCTATACCTGTGTCAAGCCCGCGATGTACTCCTGGAAGGGTCGGCGTAACCACAACGGTTTGATTTGCGAGCGCGATCTCTATATCAAGGAAATGGAGGAACGTTTCGCTAAATATCCGACGCCTGAATCAATCAAGAATGTCTTGCCTTCTTTCGGAGAACCTAGCCGTTACGAAAGCGGTCTCGGTATCACGGTCTATCCAGCCACCGATTTGATGATACCAATTCCCAACGTGCGTTTTTGCCACGAGGACGACGCTCAAGGGTGGTTGTCTCAAGGCAGCCACAAGCGCCTCGGCAATTTACGGGCTTACGATGTTTATTTTTGGGGGCCAGCCGAAGCCCTTGTGGAAAAGTACCGCGAGGTATTACCATGAGACAGTATCGGGATAGCGGTTATGCCGCGGCGACTCATTGGCCGGTTCTAATGCGGGTCATTGAGGCTAGTAGCGGTCCTATACTGGAGTGCGGAACTGGTAAGTTCAGTTCGCCTATTCTCAGAACAATGGCCTATTTGCAACAACGCCATGTTGAAGCGTACGATAGTGACCCCGATTGGTACGCCAAAGCTAAGGAATTAGAGAACGGTTATTACCGCGTCCACCTCATCAAGTCCGAGGACTGGCCCAATCTGCCTATTGATCAGCGTTACGGGTTGGTATTTGTGGATCAGGCACCAACCTATTATCGGCGCGTGACACTTAGGCGCTTTGCAAATAACGCCGATTACTTAGTAGTGCATGATAGCGAGATTGGGGCGCAGCGAAAGTTCCACCTAGAACGAACCCTGCAAACCTTCCGTTACCGTTTTGACTACGCCGGCTTGCGGCCGCATACCAGCGTAGTTAGTAATGTTATTGATGTAGTCCAGCTATATAAGGCGTTTGGCCCACTGGAGCGTTTATGGTGATAGACTTGAGTTACCGCGATGCGCCGGGCTTGCTGACCACCCACATTCCCATGCTGGTTAGGGCTTTTGACTTGTCTGAAGGTGATGTGCTTGAAGTTGGCACGGGACGTTACTCAACACCAATTTTGAATTGGCTTTGCACGGTTGCCAAGCGTTACTTGTATTCCTACGAAAGCAGTAATCATTGGTATCATAAAGCC